>Ga0233425_10010884_pt1 | contig 10852 bp, 7 predicted proteins | sample Watercolumn_Towu_2_FD_181712 | JGI IMG/M metagenome (GOLD analysis project Ga0233425, IMG submission 181712) | Freshwater microbial communities from Lake Towuti, South Sulawesi, Indonesia - Watercolumn_Towuti2014_140_MG | ecosystem: Environmental > Aquatic > Freshwater > Lake | place: Indonesia...
CAGCCGAAATCTTTGTTGAGCATGGTTCCCATCAGCAACGAACCGAAAAACATGACCGATCCATGAACCGTACCCCACAGGTAAAATACCTTCGAATTTTTCAGGGAATCACGCCGGGTGCTGTATAGAATCATGAAAACGATGGCTGTAATGAGACCTATTACAGGCTTGGCTGAATAGATTATCTTCACGGAATCGGCAGTCCACAAAGAACTGTCGATATTGTAATAGACCTTGAAGTAAAAAAGAATGACCTTGTATTTGAATGTCAGCGCGGTGATGACCGTCGCCGTTTGACCAATGATATAAATGACAAGGTACGAAAAGATGAACATCACCGTCGAATTGAAGGTGATCATAAAAAAGCTGTTCCTCTTGTCCTTGTTTTCAGCAAAAGCCAGAACGCCCGCGGTCCATCGCTTAATGCTGTATTTGTCGAAGGTTCTGAGCTCGTGAAAAATTGATCTCATCCGCGACCTGAGCAATTGCCTGATCAACCGCCTGCGATTTTTCCTTTGCTGTCGCCGTTCCGAACGCTCAGTTTCATGCTTTCGCATTTCAAGGCTGAGTTCTGTCAGCCTTTTTTCGGTAAGGCGTTCATTTATCTCCTTCCTTTCCATGCTTTCGGCAAGGCGATCCCATTTCTGCTTTGCCTTCCTTTGGTTACGAAGGATGTGCCTGCGCCGGCGCAGATACCTGTTAATTCGGTATAACCGGTAAATCCTCCATCGCAGCGATGATTTTTTTCGTTTTCTTTTTACCGGACGACTTGTCAATGACTGTTCCTTACGACGTTCCTGTTGTTGCAGGGTGAGGTGGTGTATCTTCAATTCCCGGCGCTCCTGCCGGGCATCGGCTTTTACGGTCATGTTTCGTATCCGCTTCTGGAATCGCATTGTCCTGCGCCTGTGATTCAGATACCTGATTTTGCGATACGTTGTGTATACTCTTCTCCAGATGGAAACTTTTTTTCCTTTTCTTGTGGATAAGGGAAATTTGATCTCCGCCGGCGGCTCGACAGGTATACTCTGCTTCATCTTCCGGAGCAGCCGTTTCCGGTAATGCAGGAATCTAAGCCTTCGATAGACCCGGTAAAATGTATTATTGAGGAGTTGCTTCCTGCCTGACGCTTTCATTAATTTTTCCGAAACATCGCAAAGGTAGTATTTTGGACATTACCGATCCCGGCTAAATTCCAGGAAGAACAGGGTGTACATAAAAAAGCAGTCCGGTAACGTGATCAGCGGACTACCATCTCGGCGATCTTGCCGTCGGAATACTTACCGGCATCGAGGTTTGCTTTGATGGCTGCAAAAGCTCCGATGGTGTATTCAACATCCTCAAGTGTGTGTATAGCCGTTGGGATTAGCCTGAGCATGATGACGTCCCTCGGAACTACGGGATAGGTGACAATCGAGCAGAAAATATTGAAGTGCTCGCGCAAATCTTTGGTAACTTGCGTAGCTTCGGGGACACCGCCTTTGAAGAATACGGGAGTTACCGGCGATTGGGTGTTTCCAAGATTGAGGCTCTTAGCCCTTAAGCCCGATTGCAGAGCATTCACGATAGTCCACAGCTTTTGCTTATGCTCCGGCTGGGTCTGAACCATTTCGAGCCGCTTCAGCGCTCCGATGACCATCGGCATGGGCAACGATTTGGCATAGATCTGCGACCGCATGTTGTACATCAGGAAGTCGATCACTTTTTTATCGCCTGCTACGAAACCGCCGATACCTGCCATAGCTTTGGCAAAAGTTCCGAAGTAGAGGTCAATCTGATCCTGCACGCCGAAATGCTCGCCAGTGCCGGCTCCCGTTTCACCCATGGTTCCGAATCCATGTGCATCATCAACAAGCAGCCTGAAATTAAATTTCTTTTTTAATTCTGCGATCCTGTCCAATTTACCCAGATCGCCTGCCATACCGTAAACGCCTTCGGTGATAACGAGGATGCCCCCGCCCGAGGTTTCAACGATTTTCTTTGCCCTTTCGAGTCCTTTTTCAAGGTTCTCCATATTGTTGTGCGGGAACACGAACCGCTTGCCGATGTGGAGGCGCATGCCGTCGATGATGCAGGCATGGGCTTCGGAGTCGTAAACGATCACGTCGCGGCGGTCGACCAGCGTGTCGATGATGGATACCATTCCCTGGTAGCCGTAATTCAGCAGGTAAGCCGATTCCTTCTTCACAAAGGCAGCCAGTTTCTGCTCCAGTTCCTCATGGTATTTTGTCTGACCCGACATCATACGCGCGCCCATAGGGTAAGCCATTCCCCATTTCTGAGCCGCCTCCGCATCAGTTTTGCGGATTACCGGGTGGTTCGCCAAACCCAGGTAATTATTCAGGCTCCAAACCAGCCTTTCCTTGCCCATAAACATCATCCGGTTCGAAATTTCACCTTCGAGCTTTGGAAACAAATAATAGCCGTGTCCCTGTTCCATGTATTTGCCCAGCGGACCGAAATAATTCTCTATCTTATTGAAAATATCCATCTTTAAAATCATTTGATTATGAACCTCTGCAATACTTAGTTGCGGCGCAAAACTATAATTTATTCAGTTATTGACAACAGGGTTATGAATTTCTTTACGAACACCATTTATTCTGATCGGGGTAGTCCTGGCTCTTAAGCAAGCATGTCCGGCAGAGTTCCCCCTTGCGGCTGAGGCTCTGCCTTAGTCGAACCTATCCTTTCAGGCTTGCAGGCTGAAAAATGTTCACCAACTGGCGCCAGTTTTCCAGCCGAGCCAGTGCGACTGAATGAGGGCTGCCATCCAGGAAAGTATAACATCAGACTCTCCCCGGCTATCAAACTAAAGTCCGGTAAATTGCCGTTAATAGATTTCATAAAGCAAACAGACTGAATTTTTTCTTAGATTTGCAAAAGTAAATTTTACAGTCATGCAAATAACTTCTATCGAACTGTTTGAACTGCTAAAACCTAAGATAGGTGAAGAGGAAGCTAAAACCTTGGTTGCTTACGTTGAAGAACGAGCAGAAGAAAAAATCAATCAGAAGAAAGATGTTTTTCTGACAAAAGATGATAAGGTCGATATTATGCGTTCCATGTATATTGTGGGAGTTGTTCAATATCTTGCAATACTTGGTTCTATGCTGGCAATATTAGTTTCATGAAATAAAAATTGCTTGCCTTGTTAGTCCCTGGCGCCAACTGGCACCAGTCTTCCAGCCCAATTGGCGCGAGTTTTCCGGCAAGCCTTGTGATAGGGGCATTCGTGCCTTTTAATTCTTGTTTAGCTGAGCCTCTGCCGTGGCAGAATATATCCTTTAAGGCTTCAGCCTGAAAAGCAATCCTTCACAGCTATAGAATTGTATAGAATTATTCGCATGTCCGGCAGAGTTCATCATTTACACTTAAATTCCACCTCACCCTGACTCATTCTCGATTTATCAACTCAGCCGGTTAAAATAATCATCAGAGGATGACGTTTTTAATTTCCGGTTAATTACAGTATTTTTGCGCCCATGTTCAAAAAAGCCTTCGTTTATTGTGTTATTATCCTGCTGGCTGTTGCATTCAGTTCATGCAGCAAATACTCGCGCATTCAGAAAAGCCAGGACTTCCAGCTTAAATACGAAAAGGCTTCGGATTATTACGACGAAAAGGATTTTTACCGGGCTATGACCCTCTTCGACCAGGTGATGCCCTTTTACCGCGGCAAAACCGAAGCCGAGGATATCGCTTACAAATACGCTTATTCATATTACTACCAAAAGGAATACATACTCGCCAGCTACCATTTCAGCCGGTTTGCACAAACCTACCCGCGCAACCCGAAATCGGAGGAGTGTTCGTTTATGGCAGCCTACTGCAAATACCTCGAGTCGCCCATTTATAAGCTTGATCAGAAGAACACACGCGAAGCCATCGAAGAACTTCAGCTTTTCCTGAACTCGTATCCGAACAGCGAGCGCCTCGACCAGTGCAATACGCTGATCGATGAACTTCGCGAAAAGCTGCAGAAGAAGGATTTTGAAATAGCCAAGCTGTATCTTAAAATGGATAAGTACAATGCCGCCGTCACTGCATTTAAGAACCTCATGATCCAGTATCCTGATACCAAATACAGGGAAGAAGCGTTGTTCTATTCCATCAAGGCTTATTATTTTTATGCCTCCAGGAGCGTAAAGGATAAGCGGCAGGAAAGATACCGGAAAGCTCTCGACATCTATGAAGAGTTCGTATTGCTTTACCCCGGGAGCAGGTACAGGCGCGACGCCGAAGCAATGGCTGACTGGTCGAAGAAAAATATTGATAATTTATAAACTTTACATACACATGGATTATAAGAAGTCGAAAGCCGATTTAACGGCAGTAACAAGAAAAGTAAGGGATTTTGACAAAGAAACAGGGAACATTTACGAAACTGTAGCAATCATTTCGAAGCGGGCTAACCAGATAGCCGTCGAGATGAAAGAAGAACTTAATCAGAAGATTCAGGAATTTGCCACCACCCAGGACAACCTCGAGGAGATTTTCGAGAACCGTGAGCAGATCGAGGTGGCTAAGTTTTATGAAAAGCTTCCGAAACCGACGCTCATTGCCGTTCACGAATTTTCGAAAGGAAAGGTTTATTACCGGAATCCCGTGAAGAAAACAGTGAATGAATTCTGATTCTTATGCTTAAAGGCAAGAGGATACTTATCGGGATCACAGGCAGCATTGCCGCTTATAAAATACCCTTTCTCATCAGACTTCTGATCAAGGAAGGTGCAGAAGTGAGAGTACTGGTTACGGCATCGGCAAAGGAATTTGTAACGCCGCTTACATTATCCACGCTGACAGGTTTCCCGGTATATTCCGAATTCTTTGAGAAAAACGACGGATCGTGGCACAGTCATGTCGAACTGGGCAACTGGGCAGACATTTACCTGGTAGCTCCCGCATCAGCCAATACCCTTGGGAAAATGGCGAACGGCATTGTAGATAATCTGCTTACAGCGACTTACCTCGCTGCTAAATGCCCGGTTTTTTTCGCGCCCGCGATGGATGTAGACATGTTCAACCATCCCACCACACAAGCAAACATCCGGAAACTAACCGGTTTCGGGAACATCCTTATCGAACCTGATGAAGGCGAACTTGCCAGCGGTCTTTATGGCGCCGGACGAATGCAGGAACCTGAGCAGATACTCAAAATCATCATCAGCTTTTTCAAAAAAAAAAAGGACTTTGAAGGCAAAAAAATCCTGATTACCGCCGGACCTACCTATGAACCGATTGATCCGGTCAGGTACATCGGGAACCATTCGTCAGGGAGAATGGGCTATGCTCTTGCTGAAGAATTTGCCGGCAGGGGCGGCAGGGTACAGCTTGTTTCGGGTCCGGTGACTATTGCAGCCGTAAATACAAATATCAGGATTTCGCAGGTAACCACGGCTGAAGAGATGTACCGCGCCTGCCTTAAGTATTTTCCAGACGCTGAGATCACTATAATGGCTGCTGCAGTGGCTGATTTCACTCCTTCGACGGTTCATAACCTTAAATTGAAAAAAAGCGCCGGCGAAATGACCATCCTGACAAAAAGAACCAAAGATATTTTACTTGAACTCGGGAAGAAGAAAAAACAGGATCAGCTTTTGGTCGGATTTGCCCTTGAAACGGATGACGAAATCAAAAATGCAAAGCTGAAACTGAAAAACAAAAACCTCGATCTGATCGTTTTGAATTCTTTGAAAGAAAAAGGCGCAGGCTTTGGTTATACGACGAACAAGATCATGATGATCGATAAAAAAGGTAACATCGAGCGCGGTGATCTTAAGCCGAAGAGCGACGTCGCCCGCGATATTGCCGATAAAGTGAATGATTTGCTGCTAAATAAAATTTAAATGAAGAACTGCCAGTATGTGAGATATTTGTTATTGCCGGTAATCGGGATGTTTATTTCAATCTTTGCCGGAGCACAGGAATTTTTCTGTACAGTCCAGGTTAATTCGCAGCAAATCCAGGGAACCGACAAGCGGGTTTACGAATCGATGAACACAGCCCTTACCGAATTTGTGAACGACAGGCGGTGGACTAATTACAGTTTTAAAGCCAACGAAAGGATCGAATGTACGATGGTGATCACCATAAAGGACCGACCTTCGGTTGATCAATTCAAAGCCACCATCAATATTGTTGCAACCCGCCCGGTGTACGGAACTACTTACAATTCCACTTTACTGAACTACATCGATAAGGACTTCGAATTCGAGTATGTGGAATTTCAAGCCCTTATTTTCCAGGACAATCAGTTCGATTCGAACCTTACTTCTGTGATCGCATTCTATCTTTATGTTATCCTCGGCATCGATTTCGATTCCTTCTCCGATCATGGCGGAACACCCTTTTTCGAAAAGGCACAGGATATAGTAAACACCGCGCAGGGAACTGCTTATACAGGCTGGAGCTCGTTTGACAACCAGCGAAACCGCTATTGGATGGCTGAATATTATCTCGATAATTCCTATTCTGAAATCAGAAACTTCATGTACCGTTACCATTTTAAGGGAATGGATATTCTCGCCGAAAAAACTCAGCAGGGCAGAACTGAAATTATGGAAAGTCTGAAACTCCTTCAAAAGGTGGCTAAGGCACGACCCGGGCTCTTTACCCTTCAGCTCATCATGGATGCGAAAAGGGATGAGTTCGTAAATATTTTCAAGGAAGGAAATCCTACCGAAAAAACAGACGTTATCGAAATCCTGAAAGAGATTGATCCTGCGAACTCGAACACATACCTAAAAATCAACCAGAAAAGTTAATTACTGTCGGCTAAATAATATTTTGATGTGCTGGCAATATTATAGTGTTCAATTAGGCTTGGTAAATATGTACAGGGTAAGTGATGAACTCTTTGCCCGTAGGGCATTAATCTTCATAGAAAAGAGCTAGCCTGAAAAGGATTTCCCGTAGGGAATCAACAACTATCGTATTTGAAATTATCATGGATCAGACACAACCTGTTCTACACAGCAAAAACATATTGTAGGAACAATTGGGTATACGTATTTGCCATTGATATTGCGTTTGTTTATGTCCTACGGACAATAAGAATCCTAAACAATCTAATTCTATTGATATATAAGCCCTACGGGCTATTGAATACTGCTTCTTTGTTATATTGTAAAAATAACGATTCTGTCTAATAAAAAGCAGATCAGGTTAAGTTTTATATTTATTACAACACATCAAAATAAAATGTAGCCGGAATTTAGTTCCCGGTCATTCCGATGTTTTTATATTTGCATTTGAAACCGGCGGTCGGAAGTAAAAAAAAACTCATGATAAATGAATGAAAGAATACCCATTCTCAATATCCTGGTGGATAATATTTCGAAAAAGGATTTACTGGAACAATTCAAATCGGGTGTTTTAATCACGCCTAATGTCGATCACCTGATGAAACTCCAGAAAGACAGGGAGTTTTACGAAATTTACCAGAAAGCGGAATACGTTACTGTCGACAGCCAGATCGTCAAGCTGGCGCTAGGGTTTTTAGGAACGCCGGTGAAGGAGATCATTACAGGTTCTGATTTCTTTCCATCGTTTTACCAGTTTCACCGAAACAACAATGCTGTGAAGGTATTTTTACTCGGTGCGGGACCCGGAGTAGCTGATAAAGCAATGAAAATCGTCAATCAAAAGGTGGGCAGAGAAATTATCGTCGGGGCTTATTCTCCGAGTTTCGGGTTCGAGAAAAACGAAGAGGAATGCAGTCATATCCTCGATTTAATTAACGCAAGCCCGGCAAATGTCCTGGTTGTTGGCTTGGGTGCACCAAAACAGGAAAAATGGATCTATAGATATAAAGACCTTTTACCGCGGGTTGAAATCTACCTTGCCATTGGTGCCACAATAGATTTTGAGGCGGGTAACATCAAAAGGGCGCCGAAGTTCATGCAACGCCTTGCCATAGAGTGGCTTTACCGGATGCTGAAAGAACCCAGGAGGCTCTGGCGAAGATATATGATCGAGGATTTCCCCTTCTTCTTTCTGATTCTGAAGCAAAAGCTGAAACTGTACAAAAATCCTTTCGGATAATATTTTCCTGTTTTACTACAATTTATTGCTACTCCTGATGCTTTTCAGGAAAAACTTTCTACATTTGCTTGTCTACAAAATTTAGGGCATTTGCATTTTTCCGGATAAGATCTTTTCAAAAAAGTTAATCACAAGTAAGTTTACAAATCATGAGGCAATTTTATTATTTTTTATCGGCGATTGCTTTGATTTTCATAGGCAATCAGGTTTCTGCGCAGCCGGTTCGGCTGATCGATAACCAGGAAACCAGGTTTACCATCGTACAGAACGATTATTCCGTTTTGCAGTTCTCAAACTCACTGTCGGAACTTAATCAAATCGGGGTAAAAACCGACCAGGAGATATTTTCCGAAATAACCGCACCCGGTTACGGCTGGAGTGTCACCGTCGGCGATCCCAAGCTTCCGGTTCTTAAAAAGGTCATCGAGATTCCGTTCGGAGCCGAATGTGTAGTGGAAATACTTAGCCAGGCTTCGACGGAGTACAAACTCCGGGATCTTGGAATCCTTCACCGCATCTTGCCAGCCCAGGCACCGGTTTCGAAAAGCATCGAAAATCCCGAGGATATTCCTTTCGTATTGAACCAGGTATCTTATTTGACCGATGCTTTTCTCAGCCACGATTTGGTTACGGTTACACAACTGGGAGAAATGAGGGGCATCAATCTTGCCCGGCTTGAGATTTCACCCTTTGAGTATAACCCAGTTTCGGGGAAAATAAGAGTGTATCATCACCTGGAAACCAGGATTTCATTTGTTGGAGCCGATGAAGCAAAGACAGTTGAAATGAAGAAAAATAATTTTTCACCCTATTTCCAGGGAGTATTCGGATTGATTGCCAATTATAAGGAAATCCCGACTGATGAACTAATCATGGACGAACCGGTGACCTATATTATCGTTTCCGATCCGATGTTCACAACACCCTTGCAATCATTTATTCAATGGAAGACCAAAAAGGGATTCAAAGTTTATGAAGCATATACGAACAATCCGAATGTCGGCACGACCACAACGAGCATTCAAACATTCCTTCAGAACTTTTACAATGCTCCGCCAGCCGGATACAGCGCACAGAGTTTCGTCCTTTTAGTCGGCGACGTTGCCCAGATTCCTGCTTTCACCGGAACTGCCGGAAGCCATGTAACGGATCTTTACTATTGCGAATATACCGGTGATATAATACCCGAATGTTTCTACGGACGTTTTTCTGCTAATAATCTGACTGAATTACAACCCCAGATTGATAAAACCCTTCAATATGAAAAATACCTGATGCCTGATCCGTCCTTCCTTGATGAAGTAGTAATGGTTGCAGGAGCAGATGCGAGCTACCAGAATTGGTCGAACGGACAAATCAATTACGGAACGACTTATTATTTTAACACATCACACGGACTTACATCTCATACTTATCTTCAGCCTGAGCCAGGCGGAGGAAATTATTCTGCAAACATTAAGCAAAATATAAGCAATGGCGTGAGTTATGCAAACTATACCGCCCATTGCAGCTCAAGTGGCTGGGCTAATCCAAGTTTCCTGACAAGTGATATTTCAGCCCTGACAAATGCCAACAAATATGCTTTAATAGTGGGAAATTGCTGCCAGTCGGTAATGTTTGGAGGTAACTGTTTCGGTGAAGAGATTCTGCGTGCAGCAAACAAGGGAGCCCTGGGTTATATCGGAGGAACTAATTATACTTACTGGGATGAAGATTATTGGTGGGGAGTAGGTTACAGAGCGTCTATAGTGGTTAATCCTACTTATAATGCTTCGAACCTGGGAGCTTATGACAGGACCTTTCACGATCATGGAGAGGCAACCTCGCAATGGTATATCACCCAGGGGCAGATGCCTTCAGCCGGAAATCTTGCAGTATCCCAGTCAGGTTCCAGTTTGACCAATTATTATTGGGAAATCTATCATTTGATGGGTGATCCTTCAGTGATGATCTATTTTTCACAAGCACCTGTTACAACCGCAAGTTATACATCCCTGATGCCACTCGGATCAACATCCTTTAGTGTTCAGACTCAACCCTATGGTTATGTTGCGATTTCCAAAGACGGCGTCCTTTATGGAGCAGCAATTGCCGATGCGACAGGACTTGCTGAGGTAAGTCTTACTCCGATTACAGTTCCGGGCATAGCGGATGTTGTCGTCACAAGGCAAAATGGTCAGCCTTTTGTCGGAACCGTAACCGTTGCTTCACCCACAGGACCTTACCTTTCACTCGATAGTTACAGCATCGAGGATAATGCAGGTAACAATAACGGACAAGCCGATTATAATGAAAATATTTTATTGAATGCTACCATTGAGAACCTTGGCAGCAGCACGGCTTCCAATGTGACTGCTACCCTCTCCTCTACCGACACCTATATAAATATTACAGATAACTCGAATGCCTGGCCAAACATACTTCCCGGAACTACATCAACGGTTAACGGAGCCTTTGGACTGCACCTGAATGATAATGCGCCCGATCAGCATGATGTATTTTTCGATATGAATATGACTAACGGTTCTGAGGTGTGGACATCTACTTTCAGTTTCAAAATCAACGCTCCCTCCCTCACTTACTCAGCCTCCCTCCTCATTTCCGACCTTGTTGGCGGCAACGGCAACGGCAGGCTCGATCCGGGAGAGACGGCGGGGATCACGGTCGTGGTTTCCAACACGGGTCACAGCCTCTCACCGGCAGCCACAGCCCTTTTGACATCCACTTCGCCCTATATCACCATCAATACCGGCAGCGACGCCCTGGGACAAATTGCCGCTTCCGGCTCAGCCGATGCAGACTTTAA
>Ga0233425_10010885_pt1 | contig 10852 bp, 14 predicted proteins | sample Watercolumn_Towu_2_FD_181712 | JGI IMG/M metagenome (GOLD analysis project Ga0233425, IMG submission 181712) | Freshwater microbial communities from Lake Towuti, South Sulawesi, Indonesia - Watercolumn_Towuti2014_140_MG | ecosystem: Environmental > Aquatic > Freshwater > Lake | place...
CCGCCTCGTGTCTCATCCCCGGTCCGCACCGGCCGCGAGCGGTTGCATCCCGCGCCCCATCGCCCAACCGCTGAACTGGCCCCCTCTCGCCGCGAAAGTGGCTCCCTTTCTAAGCGCGCGCAACACATTTGCCATCGCAATTGCCGGCCCGCATCGAACACGGCCACGGGGGAGACCTGCCACGCCAGCCAGGCGATCAGGCCGGCGCTGATTAGGAATGGAAGGAGTCTCTGCCATAGTCTTATCATTCGAGCATGTAGCGTTAGCGGATTGAATTAGGTTTGTGAGTTGGGTCCCGATCTTCGCCACGCGGATGGGCCGGTTCTTCGCCCAAGTGCTTCCAACTCTGGGCAAGTGAGGAGAACGCTGGCGAACCGCGCCGGGCCGCGGCTCGCCAGCGGTGCAACGGACTCCGCCGTTGTCTCCTCGGGGGAGAGCACTGTCCATGACTCGATCTTGACATTACCGTTCGTCCGCCGGCTACCGGGAAGTCGGGCATTCGTTTTCGGCCAAATTGCGTTTGCCACTTGCATTCGGTTGAAAGGTTGGTCTGTAGTGGGGCTTCAAATGTGAGCCTTCGTGGGCCGGTTGGTGCCCATTGGCACCACTGGGCCAAAGGATGTAGAGTGCCTTTGCGATTTCAAGCACTACGACCGACCCGATCGTCGCGCAAATGAGGATTATCTCCCATGTTTCCATACGGCACCTCGATTCGATGGGCCGTGCTCTGCGTTATGTCTCCTTCCGTCATCGCCGATCGGCGGAATCGTTCTTTCGCTATCGCGTGCTGCCTTCGCCGGGCAGTGCCGTGCTGGTCTCGTCGGCCCTTGCGAGCAGCGGCTTCACGAAGCTAGCGGGAACGGCAAACCCAATGCCCTGGTAACCTCCGTCATCGGAGGCAATTGATGTGGTGATGCCAATGACCGTGCCGTTAAGTGAAACAAGCGGTCCCCCTGAGCTTCCCGGATTGACAACTGCGTCGGTCTGTAAGTACCGTGTGGGGTGACTGGGGCAGAAGGACCGATTCTTCGCGCTGATAATTCCAGCGCTGACCGTCTGCTCCAACTCCAATGGGCAGCCAATCGTCAGTACCCAATCGCCAATTTCCGCCTTGTCGGAGTCGCCTAAGGCAACAAACGGCAATTGTGCCGCTGTGTCGATCTTCAACACCGCCACGTCATGCTCCTGGTCCGTCTTGACTTTCTTAACGGGAAACTGCTTCCCATCGGCCGTCTGCACAACTAACCGACGGCTTGCCCCCACAACGTGCTTGTTGGTCAAGACCGTTCCGGTTGGGCTGACAATGAAGCCGGAACCGAGGATATCTAGCGCCCGCGCGCGTCCTGCGTCGCCCGACAGCCCAGCGTCGTCCTCATCCGACTCATGGGCTCGTCCGCAGCGAGGACATACCGGCGAGGCTCCCGCCTTGATCACCACAACAGCGGGCAAGACCTTTTGAGCAGCAGCCCGGAATGCCTTAGACAGTCCCTCGGCGCGAAGCAGTTCGGGGTCGGATGACGCCGCAGGCTGCGCCTCGGCGCGGGCCGCCGCCAACATGGATTGGGCTTGGCCGATCTGCCATTGGCCGACGAATTGCACCAGGGCTAGCACTGCAACCAGGGCCATACCGCCCGTAAGCACCAGCCGTCCTGAACGGCTTTGTGGGCAACTGTCGGGTTTCTTCATGACTCAACTCCTTGAGGGTTTAGGCCAGTCTGAATTTTAGCACCTTGAGCACCTCGAACCACAGGATGCTGACCGCTCCACCGGCAACGCATAAGGCCACGTCGCCCGCGTGTAACGGATTGAAATGGAACAGTCCACGAACGAAGGGGACGTTTAGCACGATTGTCAACATGATTGCCGCTCCCCCGACGACCCACCACAGCGCGGCATTCGGTTCCTTGAACATAGAGAGGATGGTGCGGGACCACGAACGGTTGGTGAGAATCAGGGAGAGGTTCGCCACGACCAGTGTCGAGAACACCAAGGCCCGGCGAGTATCGTTTTCCCCGTGCCCCAGCATGCCAGCCGCCCAAAAGACTCCCAAGAGAACGGCAAGAACGCTGACACCTTGGAGGATACTCACGCCGATTGCACGCAAGTTGAACAGCCTCTCGGTGGAACTGCGAGGAGGGCGTCGCATGGTGTTGGGCTCCGCACTCTCCGCCTCGAAGATCACCGAGCAGGCAGGGTCGATGATCAGTTCGAGGAAGACCACGTGGATCGGCAACAGCAGGAGTGGCCAGTCGGCAAAAAAGACGGGAAGCATCGATAGCCCGGCAATGGGAATATGCACGGCGAAGATGTAGGAGACGGCCTTCTTGATGTTGTCGAAAATGCGCCGCCCCATCTTCACGGCCTGAACGATGGACGCGAAGTCATCCTGAAGCAGCACAAGGGCGGATGCCTCGCGGGCTACATCCGTACCTCTGCCCCCCATAGCAACGCCGATATGCGCCGCCTTGAGAGCGGGTGCGTCATTCACCCCATCGCCCGTCATGGCGACCACCTCCCGGTTGGCCTTAAGAGCGTTGACAATCTGCAGTTTCTGCTCCGGCACGACGCGCGCAAAGATGTTGACGTCCTGAATACGTTGTGCGAGTTCTTTCTCGCTCAGGCCGGTGAGCTCAGGGCCGCTAATGACCGTTTCCGGGTGATTCAGGCCAATTTGCCGCCCGATGCTTTGGGCAGTGGCCGGATAGTCCCCCGTGATCATGATCACCCGTACGCCGGCACGATAGCACTCTTGGATGGCTTCGGGGACGTCCGGGCGAACCGGGTCGGCAAGGCCGACTAAGCCCAGGAACTCGAATCGAACATCATGTTGGCAGGAAGGCACATCAGCCGGTTTAATGCGACCCTCAGCCACAGCTAGGACTCGCAGCCCGCGACCGGCCATCGCGGCCACATTCGTTGCCAGTTCTTCGTTCCGCAGTGTGTCGAAGTGGCATAGGTCGGCGATCGCCTCGGGCGCGCCTTTGGCGGCGACTACGTAATCCTTGCCACTGGGCGATTGCCAGACATGCGATAGGGCCAGCAATCCGGGCGACAGGGGGTACTCGCGTACGAAGGTCCAGGTGGCGTGAAGGTGCTCAGTGCCGGTCAAGTACCGGTCGCCCAACTGCCTGATGGCCTTTTCCATCGGGTCAAAGGGGTCCTGCTTACAGGCGAGAACCGCAGACTCCAGGGTGCGATGGAACCGCTCAGGCAGTTTGCGGTCGGCTTGACCGTCAACGTCAAAGTGACCTCCCTCGCTAAACAAGTGGTGCACTGACATCTGGTTCAACGTAAGTGTTCCGGTCTTGTCGACGCAGAGCACGGTTGCGGCACCGAGCGTCTCGATGGCCGGCATGCGGCGGGTTAGCACCCGGTGCCGCGATATCCGCCATGCCCCCAACGCCAGGAAGATCGTCAACACGACGGGGAGTTCCTCGGGCAGCGTCGCCATCGCCATGGTGATTCCTGCCAGAAACCCCTCTTTCCAAGAGGCAGCCGAGTTGCCACGACTCAAGGCAAATGCCACGACGACCACCGCACAAAGAACCAGGCCAACGCTGGCAAGATAGCGGACCAGCCTGCCCGTCTCCCTCTGCAGAAGCGTCTGTTCCGACTCAATTCCATGAATGGCCTTGCCGATTTTTCCGAGTTCAGTCCGCATTCCGGTGCGCTGAACCTCCGCCGCGCCCTGCCCGCCCGTGACCAGGGTGCCGGAAAACAGAAACGGCAAGTCGTCACCGCCCGGCGGCCCCATTTCCGTTGAACCAGTGGCGGGAACCTTGCGCACCGGCACCGATTCGCCGGTGAGCAACGATTCGTCAACGGAGAGGTTTATCCCTTGCAGGAGAACGGCATCTGCCGGGACGCGATCCCCCTCGGACACGAGCACGATGTCGCCGCGAACCACGTCGCGGCCGGCGATTCGCATTTGCCGCCCGTCCCGAATAACCAGAGCCCTTGGGCTGGACAGGTCCTTAAGTGCCTCCAAGGCCCGCTCCGTTCGCCGCTCCTGGACGATGGTGATCCCCATGACCACGAAGACGAAGCCGAGGAGCATGAGGGCATCGGTCAGTTCGCCCGTGAACATATAGAGCAGGCCGCAGGCAACCAGTAGCAAGAACATGGGCTCGCGGACGACCTCAAGGGCGATTGCCAGGATCGTGCGCTGCCGGCTGGAAGGCAACTCGTTGTAGCCGTCCTCCCGCAGTCTCTCGGCAGCGCAGCTTTCGGTAAGGCCCGAGGCCATCTGGATGTCGGATGTGACTGCCATGTTGTGACTCTTTGCAGTGGCCTGAAGAGGGAAGTCTCTCAGTCGTCGTGTTCTCGTGTTCTTTCGGGACCGCAATCGTTATGCCATTCCTCCGAATGCCGCACAGGCGTCAAGAGAAGTACTCCGATCACGCACACCCCAGCAGCGAGCCCGACAGCGGTACTCCACAAATGCCTGGAGGCAAGCTTCCTGATCCATGCGCAATGCAGAGCGAGATGCAACACAACCACTACGACGAACAAGTACGCCACCCACTCGTGGATATCGCGCCAGTCCTCGGCGGCGAGTCCGAGGATCTTCGCACTCGTGTCCTCGCATAGCCGAAACTCCAGCAGCAGCCCCGTACCCGCCAGAGCGCAAAAGGAGAAGTACGCGAGTGCGTCCAGCGCAATGTTCCTGTTCACGGTCATGGTCCGTCTATCCAAAATCAAAAAGGTTTCCGAGAAAGTCGCGAATCCCGCCACCACGCCCCTCCTGGTCCCCTGAACGCCCTTGCCGACCATTCCGTATGAGAGACTTGTCCTCGTCGTTGTCGTCCCCGCGGTCGCCGGATTCTTTGGCGTTTGTCGTTTGTCGCTCTCGCCCGGGGCTTGCCGACGTTCGTGCAATGATCCCTTCCAGCGCCCCGCGCTGCAACCAGATTCCGCCGCACTCGGGGCAGTAGTTGACCTCAATGCATTCGCGGTCGGTTACCCGCATGTCTGTGTCGCAACATGGGCATATCATTCCCGTCCTCCTTTTGTTCGTGTTTTCCTTTGTCAACGGTACTACTACGCGATTTGAAAGGGTGGCCTTCGAGGTGCTATTGTCATGGTAGTCTCTCCAGATCATCCAGCCGCCGAAGTCAGGGATCGCTCCCGTGGAAGAACAGCCTCGTGGTGGGGGAAAACCTCGCCAACGGCAGAGGAGTTCACATGCTGGTCAATTTCGCGGAGCCTGGATATCACATCCTCAAGAGGTTTGAGCGACACGTCTTCGACGGAATCGCCTTCGTAGTACCCGAATGGGTTATCCAGGTCTTGGATGAGCAGGCCCAGAAACCGCATCAGGAACGTAATTACGCCCACGAAGAACAGCGACTCATAGAATGGATCGATTTTGGATAGGACCAACCCGCTTATGAGCAGCATTGTGGTAACCTGCGCGATGAGGTAGCCCGAGGGGATGAAGGACGTCTCTCGGACCGAATGGATGCGAATCAGCGTGCGACGGATGTTGTGCTGTTCCTGCTTCAGGCGAGCAATGAAATTCGCCTGGGTCGAGCCCTCCAAATCGATGAAGAAATGGTTGAGGTTGCCCAGCGTCGCCATGACACGGCGGGTCTGCTGCTTCTTGTAGAACCAGTCCTTAATCGACGACGACAGACAGAGAAGAAACTTCAGTAGCCGTCCGGCCACCTCTACCTTCTTACACTCGTAGAGCGTGGCGGCTTCGTCCGCCATGGTTTCGATGCTGGCGGCAAGTTCCCCAGGCAACCTTTCGCTTTCCTTGTAGTCTGCTAATACCCCGCTAAGCAGGAATCCCATCAGGAAGACGTTGGCGGCCACAATCCCGGAGAATAGGGGATTCAGTGAAATTACCTCCCAGCCGAGCCAGTGGGCGGCCAGTTTCAATGCGATTACTGCGACCACGCTGAGGGATGCGTTCACCAAGAGCAAGTGCCTTTTGGCGATTCTGCGAAACATGAGCCATACTCCGATAATGTGGTGTCGTTCGCGGCCTTACTTTCTAGCCGTGCTCGATCCGTAAAGCGCACTTGATGCAGCGCGTTGCATACGGAATGGCGGCAAGCCGTGTCTTGGAGATCCTTCCGCAGCACTCCTCACAAATGCCGTACGTTCCCTGGTCAATCCGGTCCAGGGCGTCTTCGAGTTGCTGGACCATGTCTTCCTTGCTTTCTATCAGGCTGAAGTTGCACTCCTGATCGAAGGCGTCGCCTGCGATGTCCGCCATGTGGGTCGGCATTCTGGTCGGTTCGCGGCCGCCAACGATGCTGGCCGTCTCTGCACCGACACCGGCCATTCGGTCCACGTCGTCACGTAGTTGTGCAAGCAGGCCGAGAATGCGCGAGCGGTATTCATTGGTGTCATTGCGTTTCATGGCTCTTGTCCTTTTCCTTCATCGCGGCCTCGGTGCTGAAAACGAGTTGTTGGCCGGTACATCAATATCGAGTTCAACGTCGTCGGGCTTATCCAAATTCATCTGCGCGCACGCTTCAAAAAGCCCGGCAAGGGCAAGCTGAACCGCATGGTAGGACGTAGCCCAGCCGCGTAGGACGACGCGCGATCCAACGATTCGCACTTGCAGTGCCCCGATCCGTCCTCCTGTTCGGTGGGCAATTGTCCGTACCAACGCGATTTCCACATCCGTAGCGGATCGAACGATCTGCGAGGGCCCCGCCGAGATCGGACGGTTTCGGCGTTCCCTAGCCCCACGTTTCTGCGTGCCGGTTACCCGGGCCTCGTGACATGCTACCAACATCGCAAAACCTCCTTGGACATTACGCCACGCGAACTCAGCCGCGGGCGGCACACGGACTATCGACCTCGATCTGATTGTCCGGAAATGTGTCGTGTGAGCCACGATGATGCCTGGCGTCGCGGCGCCGTTGAAGCGCGCGGCCGATAGCCCGGCCGGCCCGACATGCTGCCGAAGCAACAGCGGCCGACACATTGGCGTGCGTCTCCTCGATGGTGACCTTCCCCGAAGGGGTCAGCCTCACGACCAAGCGGCACTGCTTGTCGGCGCCTCCTCGCGGGCCGTTCACATCAGCTAGCCCCACAGTCACCTGGGAAATCCGCCCATCAAAGCGGCTGAGGGCGAATTGGAGGCGGCGCTCCATCTCCTCGCGATCGGTGCCGTGCAGTCGAAAGTTCTTCGCGCGAATCTGTAGGTGCATCGTTATCCCCCTGTAAACACTAGAGTTGTAAAGACTTCCGCCGAGCGGTGTTCCTTGCGGGTGTTATGACGCCAGTCATAGTTTGATCGCGAGTGCCGGTGAACGCCGAGGGGCTACCTCGCGGTCTGGTATCGCACCCATGTTGATGGAACGACGTAGCATGCAGATCCGTTCCGTCAGCCGCGTCGGACTCAGGGGTTTCGCCTGATAGTCATCAACCCGAAATGACGAAAGGCGATAGAGCAGACTACGATCCGCTCCCCGTGTAAGCAGGAGCACGAAAGGTGGCCTTATGGTAAGCTCCTCATGCATCACGGCCAACACGCCATCGCCCCCTCCCCAAAGTATCGCGGGGTCCAATACGAGCACGTCCGGGGTGAACTCTCGCAACCGGTCGATGCAAGCCAAGCCGGTGGTGGCTGTGCTGACGACCGCACCGTGGTGGGAGAGATGCTCACGATAAGTGGCCATAAGGAACTCGTCCGAATCTGCAATGAGAATGCGAACCGACATCATGGCTTCTCCATAGTCGAAAGCGGCCCCGGCGCGAATCCGTTCGCACACCTCACTACGATGCACGACCAAGTTGGCCGGGGCCGAGATCCCAAGACGCACCCGGCCGGGGGTGGCGTCGAGAATGGTTACGGTCAATTGACATTGCGGAACGACGACTTTTTCGCCGACCTTTCGAGTTAATACCAACATGGGGGAAGCTCCCGGCCTGCGGCCTCGTTCGTCGTAATCATGGCTGGCACTTGTAGACCGTGTTCCAAAGCAACCACCGTGCCGGTCTCGGCATGACACGCGAATCCCAGACGCAAGTCCTGGCGACTGTGTGGATTAGAGCGATCGAAAGGCCAGTTCACCGGCAGGCCCCCTTCGTTCGAGGCGATCGCGACAAGAAAGTGGTTGTCTGTTGGCATGACAATTTGTTTCAGTGGGGTATCCCGTTATGGGCTTGCGGCCGTGTTGCTCGCAGAGGGGCTAGGCTGTCGCTTAGTGGTGGCGTTTTCGGCCTTCTCATCGGCAAGAGGCCGATCGATAAGAAATCCGCCTGCCCAGCCGCGCTGGGTAATGGCATTGTTACTGGCCTTGCAGCCGTAGTCGTCTTTACCCCCGTAGTCAATCAGGAAGCTGAAGTTCCCGCCGCATGCAGGCAGAGGGTGATAGGAAACGCTGGGTGCTGCATGGGCTTGGCCCTGTCCGGTATAGACGTCGTCGCCGCCGTAATCGAGCAGCACGCCCATGCTGCCTTGGGCCCCGTTGCCGTGGAGCGTGGAGCCGTTGGCTTCATAGCGGTCGTTGCCGCCGAAGTCGGCCAACACGCCCAATGAGCAGTCCCAGCCGAAGCCCATGCCCATGATCCATCCTCGATAGACATCATCGCCGGCATCGTCGAAGAGGAATCCCATTGCGAAGTGACAGCCCCACCCGCTGCCAAACCGTTGATAGGTGGGCTGCTTGCGGAATGCGCCTGTGTATGACTTTTCGGTCGAGCCCAGGTGCTTGTCGTTGCCGGCAAAATCGCGAGAGAATCCCATCCCGAACCAGTAGCCTCCGCCGTGCGAGAGATAGTCGAACTCGTAGTTGTCGTCGCCGGAACCGTCCAACAGCACGCCGATGCCGCCATTGGCCACTTGGCGGATGCCTGCACCCACGCCCTGTCCCCATCCTTCCAGCCCCGGGGTTTCCGGGTAGGAATCAGGATAGACTCCCCCGATGAAGTACTGGTCGTCGCCGCTCACGTCGTCCAGCAGACCGAAGCCGAGAGGTCCACCAAAGCCCTGGCCCCACATCGCGCAGCGATAGCGGTCATTCCCGCCACGGTCAATGAGAAGGCCCAGGCCAGCTATGGCGTGAGCCTGGCAGCGGCGCTGCGCCTTGTACCTGTCGTTACCGTAGTTGTCGATCAGGATGCCGATCCCGGCGATCGACGAACCCTGGGCCACATCGACGGCGTCGTACACATCGTTGCCTTCCCAGTCCAGGAGCAGTGACACGCCAAGGACTGCTCCGCCCTGGATTCCTGGCCGCGTGCCGCGATACACATCGTCGCCTTTGAGATCGATGATCACCAGCACTGGCCGCTGGCTGGAAACGGCTCCCTCAATGTATTCATCGTCACCTCCCAGGTCGATCGCGGCGGCTACGTCAGGCATTTCATCGAGGCGATAGACGTTCTTATCTCGTCCGCCGACCACGATCGTACCGGCCGGAGTGGTGATCCTCTTAAGCACACGGCCCGACACACCGGCCAGCTTGACGTCCCTTTCTTCGGGAATCGCCTGGAGGTGTTTGCGGAACTCTTCGGTGATCAGGGGAAGCAGATCCTCTGCCGTCGCCAGCATGGCGCCCCGGTCCATCTTCTCCATCAGGTCGCAAAGCCGGCGGGCGGACGAGCGATCGTTCAAGGTGTGCCCAACGTCGTTTGCACCTACAAACACGGAGTAGGAACGGTTTGTCAACTCGTTGCTCTCCGGCTTCGCCAATGGTGCAACAGCGGCGGCATAGTCGTCTTTGGCCTTCGCGAGCACTTGTTGCAGGACGTCAAGAGCCTGCTCAGGGCTATGAACGCTGGGCATAGGGTGGAGGTCGCGTGGGGGGCAATCGAGCTTTTCCCGCGCGGTACGCAGTACTTCGGTGAATCCGCCCGCCTTGCCCAGCACGGCTTGATGCAGTTCTCGTGTGAAGCATTCTGCTTCTGCCGGGGCAATCGCCGGATTGCGCATCAATCGGTCGTACCATTTCAGACGGCAGTTGCCGGTAAGCTCCGAGCCCGTCCTCTTGCCCGCGCTGGTGTCCACGCGACTGGCCATGTAGCTAGTCCAGCGGGCAAATTCCGAGTCCAGTTGCCGCGAGCGGATAGACGCCGCGATGTCCTGCTGCATCAGAGCGACTTTGCTCGCTGCCAACGGGTCGCCAACCGCCGGAGGTTCGCTCGGGTGTCCGTTCTGGCCAACCGAAGGCGTGCTCTTCTCGGTGTCGGTTGGGAGGTTTTTCGAGAGCGTTGACACCGACTTGGGGTCGGCCGCAGGAAGGGCGATTTCTGTCGGACGAGTCCTCTGCAATTCCCGAGGTTGATAGTATGTCTGTTTGGGTTCGTGGTCGTCCGAATCGCCTCGCGAAGGGCCGAATAACCGACCGCGATGGGCAGCGCCGCCCGCCACTACAACGAGGAGAGTTACTGCGAGAATAGTGGAGCTAATGCGCGAGGCCCGAAAAGCGCCGTTCGAGCCGAGACCGAGAACCATAAGACGACTCCTTTCGCTTAGAGAGGACCGACGGTGGCAACCTCTTGAGAAATGTCAAAGCAACCACCGTGCCGGGCGAGGGGCATGCCTGTCGCAAAACACCCAAGTAACGGGTGGATAAGAGGTTAGGATGGCGTTGTCCACTTGCCGCAACCGTCGCTGACCCCGTAGCACGATCTGAAAACAAGAAATACACTGTCTCCTCGCATGAAAGATTCTTTCATGGGCGGCGCGCGGACTGGCTGAGGTGGACCTGGCGTAAGTCATTCCTTAGAATAGGTTTACGCTGATTGTACGCCACCTTCGGTCGTCATGGTTCCGCTGGCACCGCGGTTGCGTAGCCGACTTGACTAGGCGCAGGCACAAAATCGGTGGCTCCAGGCGGCCTTCAGAAATTTCCGAGGCGGCCGGTCGTCATGCTCCTGAAGGAAG
>Ga0233425_10010886_pt1 | contig 10850 bp, 6 predicted proteins | sample Watercolumn_Towu_2_FD_181712 | JGI IMG/M metagenome (GOLD analysis project Ga0233425, IMG submission 181712) | Freshwater microbial communities from Lake Towuti, South Sulawesi, Indonesia - Watercolumn_Towuti2014_140_MG | ecosystem: Environmental > Aquatic > Freshwater > Lake | place: Indonesia...
TGGTGCGGACATGACGTCTGCCCCTGAGCCGCTTTTTTTCCTGGACAAGGAACGGGGCTGGTTCTGGCGGGAAATTCAAGCCGAATCGAAACAGGTTCCGGCCAGGTTGGAAAAACCGAGCATGCCCCGTCCACTGCCGATACAGGGTTCATCCAAATCATCCATGCCACCGGGACCGTTGCCCTTATCGGCGGCCTGGTTTCGCAAGAACTTGGAGAGTTACCGCGACCGCGCGATCGATGATCCGTCTTCGGAGAACGTGGCGGCTTATTACTATCTGCAGCGGGTGGTGATGGATAAGGCCCATCGGTTCACTGATGTGGCCCGACAGGTAGTGATGGCCGATCCATTTCTGGACGAGAACCAGCGCCGGCCGATCGCGACCTTCGCCGCCAACGAGACCAACCGCTTGGCCGGCATGGCCAGTGAACAGGCGCTGATGTCGGTGGCCCGCCAGGCCGGCATCCTGTTTTTCTTCCGCTCCGACTGCCCCTACTGCCACATCCAGGCACCCTTGCTGGCGGTCCTGGAGAAACGCTTTGGCTTCAAAGTCTATGCGGTGTCCCTGGATGGCAGACCGATGCCCGGGGATCTCTATTTGGATTTCCACACCGATCGTGGTCAGGCCAATCTCTTGGGCGTGGCTTCTACCCCGGCGATGTTTCTGATGAAACCACCGGATGAACTGTTGCCGTTGTCGCAAGGCGCGTTGTCGCTGGACGACCTGACCGGTCGGATCTTGGTTGCGGCCCACGAATCCGGCTGGATCGACGACGCCGTGTTCGACGCCACCCGTGGCCAGCGCCTTTCGCCATTGCTGATTCCATCGCCTTCGGCCGTTCCGATGGAGGCTTTGAACGACCCGGTGGAACTCATCCAGGCGCTGCAGGCCAATGCCACTTTTGGCATGGAGGCCCCTTGAAGAGGCGTCGTCCAATTCACTGGGTGGCTTTGCTGGCCTCGCTGTCCTGGACCGCTCAGGTTTCGGCCGACCTCCAGCAGGAAATGGACGCCATGTTCGGCACCATGACCAACGCGACCGCGCCGACGGCACACCTGGGACAGCGCCGCGGTGTCATCACCGGAGGGTCGGTGGTGTCCCGCAATCGCATCATGAGCACCAATCTGGTGTCATTCGTACCACCCTCCTTCAGCGCCGGCTGCGGCGGCATCGATCTTTACGGCGGCTCGTTTTCGTTCATCAACCTGAACCAGTTCGTCACCCTGATGCGCAGCGTCGCCGCCAATGCCGCAGGCTATGCCTTCCAGTTGGCCATCAACGCCATGTGCCCCGATTGCGGCAACATTATGTCGGACCTGCAGAAGAAGGTGCAGCAGCTCAACCAGATGTTCTCCAACTCCTGCCAGCTGGCCCAGGGTATGGTCAACGACGTGGTGGGCGCCTTCGACACCCAGAACAAGACCCGGATGTCCAGCATCTCCTTCAGCAAGGGCATCTCCGACGTGTTCGGCAGCTGGACCAATTCCAGTTCGCTGGGCGATCCGGTGCAGCAGGTCAAGACCAACGCGGCCACGGACATGGAGAAGATCATTCAGGGCAATCTGGTCTGGCGCGCCCTCAACAAGAACAACGCCGGCGGCTGGTTCCGCTTTGGCGGTAACGCCTTGCTGGAAGCCATGATGAGCGTGACGGGATCGGTCATCGTTCAACCCCCGCAGGCGGCGGCCGATGGCAAGGGCGAGAACAATCCGGTGGTGACCGTCCCCAACATTCTCAAGATCAAGGATCTGATCAACGGCTCGGGTGCCTCGTCCTATCAGGAAGTCCAGGTCTACGAGTGCGACACCCATGACGTGGATGGCTGTCTGAATCCGACGCCAAAAGCGATTGCGCTCACAGGTTTGAAGAAGCAGGTCCGCGATCTCCTCATCGGCACCGGCGCTGGCGACGGGCTCATCACCAAGTTCGCCACCAACACCGGCACCCTGACCGACGCCGAGAAGGCCTTCATGGAACTGGTGCCGGATGCCTTGGGCGCCATGATCCGCAACCTGGCGCGCGAGGATTTCGGCATCGCCCGCTTGTTTGCCGAGGAGGGTTCGCCAGTCATTGCCCTGGAGATGGCGCAGCTGCTCATCCAGGGCATGCTGGATTCGGTCCGCTATGCCTCCGCGTTGGAAGACCACGCCTATGCGAAGAAGCTGATGGGGACCCTGGACCAGGCGCGGGAGGATCTGCGGGCCGAATACGCCGAGCTGTCGGGCCGCTACGGTAATCCTCAGACCCTGCTGGCCTTCTATGAGAACCTGATGCACAGCCTCAAGCCGCGCACCTACGGCTCGTTTTCCCAGACGCCTGCCGATCAGGCTGCCTGGCCCAGACCCTGACGAATCCCCTTGAGGTAAGCGAAGGCGTGGTGTTCGACCTCTTTTCCATCGGCGATTCCGCCTTCCTGGAAGCCATCCTCAATGCCGTGGCCATGATCGCCGGCACCGGCCACTACACCATGGCGGCCGGGGTGGGCGCGCTGTTGGGGACGATCCTGATGATGCTGAGGGGCATCCTGCAATGGGACGGCCGCGGTATCCGCTACCAGGAGATGATCGCCGCCATCCTGATCTATCTGGCGATGTTTGCACCGAGCGTCAAGGTGGCCATCGAGGATGCCTATACTGGCCAGGTGCGGGTGGTGGACCACGTGCCCTTGGGGCCGGCGGTGGCCGGGTCGATCCTGTCCAACATCGGTTACCGTCTGACCCGGCTGTTCGAGCAGGGCTTCTCGACCCCCAGCATGACCCAATACGGTTTCGCCGATGCCCTGCAGGTGGTGACGGCCGTCCGCAAGAACCTGCTGTCGCGGGTCGAACTGGGCAAGGCCAATGCTCCTACCGCGGGCGGCGACCTGGAGAACTCCCTGATCAACTACGTCAAGGAATGCACCCTGACCGGGGTCGACCTGAACCTCAGCTCCCTGGACACGATCCTGCGGACGCCCCGGATCCTGGATGCGATCCGCTTCGACTCGGACATCTACACCACCGAGATCTACGTCGGCGGTTCGCCCAAAGTATTGACCTGCACCGATGCCTGGACGGCACTGGACAGCTATGTGCAGAACAACATGGCGCCGGGACTGGAGGACATTCTGCGCGCCAGCCTGAAGGTCGGGACGCCCGCCGATGTACAGCCGCGGGTTCAGGCGGCCCTGGATACCTTGACGGGCGGCGCCGTCAGCGCTTTGGATTACATGCTGGCCGCCACACTGCTGCCCATGTTCGAAAAGGGCGTCGTCGGCCGGCACGAGGACGGCCAGCACTGGAACAAGGCGGCGATGGTGGAACAGGCCATCCAGCAGCGCAATGGCCAGTGGGCCGCCGAGCAGAGTCTGTTTACCCGCATCGTTCGGCCGATGATGACCTGGATCGAAGGTTTCAGCTACGCCATCACGCCGCTCATGGCCTTCGCGGTCCTGCTCGGCGCGCGAGGTATCCAGATCGCCGGGCAATACCTGCTGATGCTGCTGTGGATCCAGCTGTGGATGCCGATCCTGGCGGTAATCAATCTGTACATCACCATGTCCGCCACCGGTGAGCTCTCGGCACTGGACGCCGCCCAGTTCAATCTGCCGTCCATGCTGGGGCTGTACCGGATGGACATGGAGATCCAGAACTGGCTCGCCGTCGGCGGCATGCTGGCCTCATCCACCCCCGCCATCGCCCTGATGCTGGTCTACGGCGGTTCCATCACCGCTACCCACTTCCTGGGACGCATGCAGGGCGGCGATTTCGTCGACGAGAAGATCACCTCGCCTTCGGTCGTCGGCCCGGCGCCCGTGCTGAACCTGCAGCCCATGGCACAGCACGCGCCGCTGTCCGGAACCACCCTATACGGTGCGGAGCGGGTGTTGCCGACCTTCCAGGCCGGCAGCGATCTCAGCACCTCGATCTCCTCGGCCTTCGGTGCGCTGCGGCAAGCTTCCAGCAGTTTCATGGAAAGCCTGTCCAACACGGCATCCCGGTCCAGCAGCCTCTCCCATGAAGGCTTCGACTCCCATGCATTGGCCCACCGGATCGCGAGCAGCAGCAGCCAGACTGACAAGTTCATGCAGGCAACCGGCGAGGACTTTGCCCAGCGGTACCGCGACAGCGGGGTGTCCGGGGACGATTTCGCGGCCCTGGTCGGCGGGGCCGCCAGCGGTTCGCTGCGGCGGCGCAAGTCCAAGGAAGCCGGCGAGGATCAAATTGCACGGACCGGCCTTCAAGGTTCATTGTCCGGACAATTGCAGAATCGCTTCCACGTCGAGCGTAGCCGTGCCGACGAGATTGCCAGCGACATCGCCCAACGGGTGACCGAAGACCATGGGTGGCAGGCCGACCTGGCAAAAAGTGTTGCCGCCGATTCGCAGTCCGGCACACGCGAAGTGGCATCCCTCGGACTGCAGCAGCAGGATCTTTCCTCCCTGCAACGCAGTGCCTCGGATACCCTGTCGGCGTCGGAATCCTATAACCAGACCGCCTCCGCCCAGCGCCGCTTCGGCGTATCGGCGAGTTACGGCGCGGCCGAAACGGGGCTCAGGCTGGCGAGCGATACGGCGCATTTGAGCCAACTCGATGGCGTCCTCGATCGTTTCGGACTGCGGGGCGATGCCCAGCGCCTGGGGGCTGAATGGCGAACGACGGGCCTCATCGTCGACAAGGAGCAAGCATACGCCGCCGCGGGCATGGCCTTGCTGACGGGCTATTCCTCGCCGATGTTTCGCAAACTCTCGGAAGACGAGGCTCGTCAGGCAGAAACCGCCGGGTACCAGATCCTCGGCGATGTCTGGAATGCGCCGGTGCCTGACGGCCATCTGGCTCCTGCCGCCCATGCCGGTCTGCTCCACGAGGCGCCCACTTACGGTGATGTCCGATCGCGAACCCACTCCGGCAATTTGCACAACCCCAGATCCGAAGTCGGCAACCTCAGAGAACGCGTGCAGAACGACATTCACGGCACTTCGAGTAGGCTTTCCACCGGCGATACGGAGGTGATGACGGCTTACGGCGTTGGTCGGGAGACCATTCGGGGCGAGTCCGACAGCGGCTTCAGCACCATGCAGGCCGACAAGTCATCGTACTTCCGCGCCGAGATCGCCAAGGCAGCGAACAGTCAGTCATCGGCGGCCGAACTGGAATACGACGTGATCGGGGGGGCGATTTACAGCACTACTCAAGGGATCAATGCCCTTGGGCATGGCACGGTCCAAGGATTCCTAAACGCTTTCAATACAGCCCGCAATCAAGGACAAACGTGGGGCGATTCGTTGGGGTCCGCAATCAAGGCGGCTCCCGAAGAAGCTTGGACTGCGATTCAGGGTTGGGCGAGTCAACGGGTTGCTGAGACTGGGAATAGATTGACACCAGCGCAGAGGAGCTATTTCCAAGCTGCAATGTTGGAATCCTTCGTCGGCGTACCATTCTCTGGCAAATACTCCCCATACCACGGACTGTTGTCTTCAGCAGAGCCGGGCCTTAAGGCAGAGGCTGGTCAAGCAGCAGACGATATCGCCAGTTTGCTCCGTCGTGCGGCTGGGCAAAACCGAAGCGATCTGTTGGATTTGGTAGCCAACTACAACCACGCAAAGATGGCGGCTAGTCCTGATGATTCTGCTCGATCGAGGTAACAACAGGTCCTGGGTGTTCGCTAGAACCGTACTTCAGGAGAAGGGTTAAATGAAACCCTGCCAAAATGGCCAAACCGGCCAGTAAATAACCCAGCCACTTGAGTCCTGTGCCTGGTTTCCGGAAAACTTTCACGATCCCCGCACAAAAAGGACAAACCGATTTCGTGGGGGTCCCGTCAAAGAAAGCCAAGCGGGGAACGATGGTCATATCACAGTGAGGACATTGCACCCGATCGAGGCGCCGCCCGCCTGAGTTCCTGGCATTTCCCAATTGCATCCTGTCTGTGCCGCTCATTTCAGTGAATCCGTCTTTGCTCAAGTTATCCGGTGTCCAATTGAACGGGCGGAGCGTGGTTCGTGTCAAGTTGCCTCGTTTGCATCCGTTCTCCTGTTTTCCCGATTTCGCAGCCTTTTTCGCTCTTTGCGCAAAGCACAGTATGGACAGGTCGGCGGCAGATCGGAATTTTCCGCCACCAGGTAACACACTCGGCAGTCTCGGCACTCCTTCAGCAACGCTGCCGTGCTTTGTAGATCCCTTGCTATGACCCAGGCCCCGGTAAAGTCGAGTTGACCTTTCGCATCCCGGAGAATTGGAACGGTCAGTTCGCGAAATAGATCGTAGCTCCTGATCAAGGCCTCGGCATTGATGCTCTTGAAGATGCCGATTCCGCCGACACGCCGATAGATGGAGGCAAATAGTGAGACTTGGGTCTGCAATCGACGCGTTGGGAAAAGGGACGCCGACGATGAGACATCGCCCGAAGGGGGCGATTTACCGTGAATGGTCCGATATAGCGTTCTGATCTCGGCATCGGGCAAACATGTCAGCTCTCTGACGGGGGTGGTTCGCAGACCGCGCTCGATAAGGCGGATGGCGAGAATCCGGTGTTCATGTCTCCGGAGTGATGTCGTCATCGTCCCCTCCCATCGCAGTGCTTTCCAACAGGTGTAGGTACAAGCTCTCTGGCATAGGTTCTCCGGCATCTTCTTGCCCCAGATCCTTCCAGAACTGGGCGGGAAACCGGATTGCAAAACACGACGTATTGGATTTCGCCAATTCCTCGAGTTTGGCTGTCGGTAAGCGTTTCAGCACGGGGATAGCCTCTGGGTTGAGGCCGAGTTGCAGAATGGCTTTATGCTCCTGGCCAGAAACCGCCAGCTTCTGGGCCTTCAGCAGATAGTGAAAAGTCAGGTGGTAGATATCCCAATCCATGGCGTGTCCCCAATCACCATGCCTGGGTGCTTTTGATCAGGTCAGCCAGAGCCAGCACTTTGCGCCCATATTGGTAGGCCGCTGTACGGTCGTTCCAGGAATGGTAGCGACCCACGCCGAGTATCAAATCCCCCGGGGCAGAAGCAATCGATTCCGCGAGTATGTCTGCGCCTACGTGGAGATTGGTGACCGGATCGAGCAGATCTTCGGCTCGTTGCACCCGGTGGCCATGCCAGCGGAGATTCACCTGCATCAGGCCGATGTCGATCGATTGATGACCGGTGGCCAGCAAGGACCGGACGCGGGCAGCTGCGGCCTTGGGGCCATCCAGATAAATCGTTTCGCCCTTGCGATTCAAGGCCCAAGGCCAAGGTGCTACGGTATCGTTGAGCACCCGAGCGGATTCCGTCAGCGCCACGGCATAGAGGAGGTAGGGGTCGATCCCTCTGTCCAACCCTGATCGCCACCAGAGGGTTCGTTTCAAATCGGAACCACCGGTGTCGAGCCTGCCGTGTTGTTGCTGCCTTTCAATCAATCGGGGACCGCCAGATTTCCCAACCAGGTGCTCCGGCGGCGCAGCATGTACATGCCCGGTCAAGAAGAGCGCCATGGAACCGGCGAGCGCAAACGAGGAGATTTTCGTCGGCGTCTGAACGCAACCGTTTCCACCGACGCAGTTTTCTCTCGACGTAATTGCCCGCTTGGATTTCCAACCGGATTGAAATCGTAGGGTTGCTGTAATGGTCATACGTAACCTCGTGGGTTTGGGAAAATCCCCAAGCCTAGTGATCAAGCCAAGGCCGCAGACGTGACTGTTTTCTGATCTTGCTCTCCAAGTGAAATGGTCGCCGCGGCCGTTCGAAATCAATGTACCGGGCCGTAGAAAAAGCGGGGGCGCAATAGATTGCGAAATCACTAAACTTTTCGGGTACACATTTCGGCGGATTCTGGTAGCCGCTTTCAAATCAGCTCCGGGATCGATAGCGAACTGGGAGATCATTTCGGCCCCTGACAGGAATTTCGGAGCACTGAGTTTCATGAACACGAGCAAAGACAACCACCCGCAAACCCCTGCGATCCCGGATGCGGAGGATTGGAGCAAGGCGCTGGATTGCCTGGATGAATGGCTGAAGGCCCGAGAACCCTGCGAAGAGAAGCCCCACAAGGTGCTACGTGCACTTGCACAGGAAACGCGAAAGAAGATCGGCAAAGATGCCGCTCAACGTCGATTCACAGCCAGGGAACTTGCCGCAGCGACGGGCGAAGACCCGCTAGATGCCACCAAATGGCTGAACTGGAAAAATGCCGTAGAAAAGTATTGGAACACCCGAAGCCGGGAGCTGATCGATCTCGCACGGCGCAAAGGCGTGCGCTTCTTTCCATCTCCTCGACGGAACAGCACCTCTGGAGGCCCGGGTAATGAAGCGACCTATGAATTGGAAATCCTGCCGATAGAGATGCCAGAAAGGATCTCTGCGAAGTCAACCGGACGGCAATCGGCGGAGGAATCCGAAACGATCTATTACGAGGTCACAAGCTCTAACGAGGTCAAGCTTTCCTGGTGGGCTCGCTTCATTTTCCAGGGCGGCCAAGTTTCGATCGGTAGTTGGAGAGCACGGATAATGGGAGTCTGGATATTCGGAGTGATCGTGGTCACTGCTCTGGTAGTCCTAGGAGCATATATCGGGTTGCTGCCGCCTCGTCCATTGACGAGCCGGGATATGGCCGCGCTTTTCAGTGTCGTCGCAATTCCCATTGCCGCGTGGTATTTCATCATCAAGCCATGGTCGCGGCTGTTCGATGACCGTATTACTCCCGCAATGGATTCGATTCTTGCCTTGCGAGAGAAGCCGGCCCAGCTCGAGCTGCGTACCGACGGCGACACCCGGCAGGTTCGGGTTGTGCGCTATACATCGACGTGTGCGATTTGCGGCGCTGCGGTATATGTGGATGACGGATATCCGGACTTCCCCCGCCGGATGGTAGGAAGATGCTTCGAGAGCCCGAGAGAACATGTTTTTAGTTTTGATCGAATAACTCGCGAAGGCAGTGCAATACGAAGTACCTTTGATTACAGTGTTACCAGACGATGTCAATAGTGGACGTTACACGTAAGCGATCGCCGCAATAGGCCAAACGGCGTGGCGCACCCCCGCAGCAAGTTCATCATCTGCTGGAATCCTTAGACGGTTACTCCATTCCGTTTCCAATTCTTTTAATCGATTAACAATGTTCGCTGGTGCAGGCTCTTTCGATCGCTGAGCACGAAACACAGATCGCAATAACTTTGCCTGCTGGGCCGATGACAATTCCAACGTACTTCCATCCTCTGACATTACAAGGCAATGAAGCGACAATCCAATCTCGCGGCTATTTCCAAGCTCACTATGGATACTCTGCCTTAAGGAAGCGACTAATCCGGATATAGGAACTCCATTGGTAATAGACAGGATCTCTGCATCGTGCCGAAGGGCCGCACATCCAGAATGTTTTTCTGGAAGAAATCGATTTTTTAGTATTTCAGTTATTTCCGGCAGGTTAAGACCTAACGAGTATACTGACTTTCCATTCAGCGTATCGATGGGCAAGCCACCGGTATCCCCACAGGCGTAGATTTTTGAGCCAATCGTGAGGCCTGGTAGATGCTCGTCAACCGCAACGATTTCCTGATCGATAAATTCAAACATCGATAATTTCACATCGTCGGTTGCTGTCGCATCTCCATATTTGCATAGGAAACTGGCTAAGTCAGCCCATGACGCATTTCCAGGCTCAATGGCGCGAATTTTTTCAGCTTCGTGTCTATAGGTATCGTCGAATTTGCTCCAGGTCTTGAAGCCTTCCGTTACGAGCCGCCCAATCGCATTTGACTCCGGAATTCCCAACGGCCCTGGCGGGGCTCGACCGATTACATCTTCCAATTCTTTCGGCGGCACAAGAGACATAACCCGGCTGAACAATATCTCAAATTGCTCTGGGTCTAGTTGAGAAGAGATGAGAGCCAATTTCTCTCTGGCTATCCGATACATATCGACCTCGCGGCTACCGGCCGCAACTATAGTGTCGACAATGATCGTCTTGCGAGAACCAAAGCGATGTACGCGGCCTACACGCTGTTCAAGGTCCATTGGATTCCAAGGCACATCGAGATGGACCAAGCGCCTCGCACGCTGCATGTTTAGGCCTTCACCTCCGGCTCTGGAAGATACTAGAAACCTTGGTCCATTGGCCGATTGGAATTCGCTGACTTGGGTAACGCGTTCCTCATCACTTTGGTTCCCTATGATGATGGCAGGCGTTACACCGAATCTCTTGGCAAGAAAGCTTGCCACTACTCCGACTGTTTCCACGGGTTGAGCAAAAAAGACAATCTTTTCGTTCTCTGAATTTTCGATGATTCGGCACAATGCCTCCCATTTGGCATCAGCCGCATCCGTGCCCAGCAGATTTACCCCCTCTCTCAGTAGGTCCGCGAGAAGGATAGGGTCGGGAGTCCAGGCGTCTTCCTCAATGTCCTCAAGGTCGCTTACCTCGTCATCATTTTCTTTTTGTAGTCCGACCTGTTTGGTTAGTCGCGCAAAAAGTACAGGCAACGGCTCGTTTAGCGGACCTCCTCGATACGGTCGAAGAGCCGCGATCGCCGCACAAAGTTCCTTGTGATTGAGATCCCATCCTAGTCGACGCATGCTGAGTCTTACTAAAAAACCAAGCCCCGCCTGAACGCTAGAGGCCGCCCACTGCAAAGCTTGCCCTTTGGCCCAACCGGTCGCACGACTGCGGCTACCATATTCGCCTTGTTGTTCGTAGAGACTACCGATCCCCTCGTACCATTGCTCGTATGCACGACCGAGTTGAACAACGGTCGGTGGATTAATTTGCCGACTAGGGAAAAGAGGTTGGCCGCGCCAGTCCCTAACGCGATCCTTGGTCCGGTAGATGACTTTTCCAGCGACTTTGTCCAAAGATTTTCCATCATCAGAAAGAAGACGAAGCAAGTTCTTAAACCGCGCTTC
>Ga0233425_10010887_pt1 | contig 10850 bp, 12 predicted proteins | sample Watercolumn_Towu_2_FD_181712 | JGI IMG/M metagenome (GOLD analysis project Ga0233425, IMG submission 181712) | Freshwater microbial communities from Lake Towuti, South Sulawesi, Indonesia - Watercolumn_Towuti2014_140_MG | ecosystem: Environmental > Aquatic > Freshwater > Lake | place...
GTTCTTCACGACGACGTCGAATCGGAAATCCGGCAGTTCGCCGTGCAGTTGCCGGTAGCCGTAGAGGAACACGGTCGGTTGCAGGTCCATGTCCGCCTTGCCCTTGGGCCAGCGCCGGCCGGATGTCTTCCAGTCCACCAGGGTGCGTGACCCGGCTTTGGCAACCACGGTGTCGATCTCGCCGATGATGGGCGTTTCGAGAACGTTCCCGGCAACATCCACCAGCGGCACGGCAAAGGCTTCATTCACGGCCACCACGCGCTCTTCGGGATCCAGCGCGTTCACCATGCAGCCGATCATGTCCCGGCCCTGCCTGGCGCAGCCGTCGGCGTCCATCTCCTCGTCAAAGCGAATGTCCTTGTCGTCGACGACCTGCCGGCTCCAGAGGGTGTGAAAGAGGTCCGCAGCCTCGGCCGCTTTCGGCGTCTTGCCATCCTTGCGGTTCATGTTGATCCACTCGCACGCGCGATGGAAGGCATTGCCGAAACTGAGCGTCACCGGCGTGAACGCCCTGGGGAGCTTGTAGATGCGGTCGAAGGCGAATTGCAGACCGCAGATGTTCAGAAACTGATTGAGCGCGCTGTAGCTCCAGTGCGGGCGCTCGCGGTATTCGGTCAGGGTACCCATAGAAACCTCCGGAAAGTGGGCGGGGCCGGAGTGAACCGGACCCCGCGATCGTGCGGCACGCCGCGTTTGACTGCGTGTTGACAGACCTATGCGGCCTTGCGCTGCCGGCCGTTCATCTCGTCCAGCAGGGCCGAAGCCTGCTTGCGGGTGAGATCGTACAGACCCTGCACGCCGAAACGTTGCTGCACGTCGGCGTTGAGATCCGCCAGCGAGATCTTCCGCTGGTTGGCCAGGTCGGTGATGAACTTGATCTGCTTGTTGCTGGCCTTGATTTCCGCCTCGTGGACCGTCATGCCGGGCGGCACGCCGGGGGCGGGCGCCGGCGCGGGTGCGGGCTTGGTGCCGCTGCCGTTGGCCAGTTCCTTCTCGACCGTGGACCGCACGAGTTCGTACGTCTCGTGCAGCTTGGCCTGGATGGCGACCGGATCGGCGGCGGTAATCTCCGTTTCCAGCGACAGGCTGAACCCCTGGCTGCTGAACTGGGAGTCCGGCACCGGGATTTTCTTGCTGTAGCTGACGATGGCTTTGAGCATCGCTGTCTCCTGTTGATGGCCTTACGCTGCCAACGGCAGCCGCACGACACCGGCCGGCCGCGGCTTGAGTTTGCGGACCGACACCGTCCACGTATGCTCGACGCCGGGTTCACGGACCTGGCTGTCGCCGATCTTCTCGGCCTCGATCGCTGCCGAAAGCCGGTCACGCGCCAGAACATGCACGTGGATGCGCCGGTGGGTATCGCGGGCTGCCCGGTCGATCCCGAGCAGGACATCGTAAAGGCCCATGTTGAACTCCTGTTGCGTTGAATAGAAGGGCCGCCGGCACCTTGCCGGCAGCCCCGATTGGCGATCCTTTTTGCGTCAGACCTTGATGGCCTGGAGCTTCTGGAGGCCGGCCCGCACGTTCTCGACCTCGGTGCGGCGCTGACGGTCCTCGCGGGCGGCCAGCTTGATGGCCTCGGCCACGTCGGCGAGCGCCTGGTTGGCCTCGCGGATCTTGGCCTTGGCGGTTTCGTAGGCGGCCTGGAGCTTGTCCAGGGCGGTGGGTTCGGTGGTCTCGGGCGGCATGGTCTTCGTCTCCTTCGGGGGTTCCGGCGGCGTTTCCGCAGCCGGGGTGGGGTTGGTTGCCGGTTCGGCCGGCGCGGGGTTGGTTGCGGGCTTCGGCGCAGATTCCGGCGCATCGGCGCCGATCCGGAGCGGCATGAGCACGTGGATGGCGCCCTTGTCCTCGGAACGGAGCGGCGAGTAGCTGTCCATGAACCCGAAGTTCCGGAAACCGGCGGCAAAGGCGTCCAACAGGTAGAACCGGTTGAGTGAGGCGCGGATGCCCTTGCCCTGGTACTTGCTGCCGGCCGTCAGGTCGGCCGAGGTTTCGGTCTTGTCGCCGGCGTTCTTCCCGGCCAAGGCGATCACGCCGCTCGTGGTGCCGATGAGCGTGATCTCGTCCTTCCCGGGAAATGCCGGCAGGAGCTTCTTCATGGCATCCACGTCCGCGTCGGTGAACGCAAACTGGTGAACCATGTCCTCCTTGCCGGGGATGACCTGGCGCCAGTTGGGGTAGATGCCGTCGACTGTCTTTGCGCAGTACGTCCACGGCCCGGCCTTGAGCCCGAACCACGGGACGCACTTGCGCTTGCTGCTGGTGCCGATGGTTGCCTCGTCGCCGAGGCCGGGCCAGGTCAGGAACTTCGTGATGGGCACCACCACGCCATTCTTGGCCTTGATCGGCAGCGTGAAGCTGTTGCAGCAAGTGAGGCGGCGGCCGTCGCAAGCCACCAGGGTGGCGTTGCGCTCGCCGGTGCCGGACAGGTCCACGAAGACGGAATTCAGCACCCTGCGGGTCTGATCGGACGACGCGAACGGCGCCAGGCGCCGGTAGGTGGGCAGAAAGCCGTCCGCGGGGCCGGTCTCGACCTCGGGACCGACCTGCGGGAAGTCCGCCAGCGGAACGACGTCGACCGTCTGGCGAAGCGCGTGGCCGCCGACGTTGTTGACGATGATGACGGTAGCCTTCTCGTCCGTCGTCGGGCCGGCTTCCAGTTCGATCGTCTCGGAATCCGCGCCCTTGGCCAGTTCCTTGAGCGTCGCGAACGGGGCGATCAGGCTACCGGAGCCGTCCACGGTGGCCTGGTCGAACTGGTAGCGGGCAGCCTGGTCCAGATCTGTCGCCTGGGCGACAAGACGGTTGCTGCGGCCGACGTCAAACCGGGCCATGCCCAGCACGGCCAGCGTGGGGCGGTGGGGGATGATCTTGGAGAATCCGGAAACCAGGTCTTTCAGTTCCCGGCGCGAGATGGTGATCTTCATGTTCAGTAGCTCCTTCGGTTGTGAGAGCGGTTGGATCGGTGGGTGAAGAATGCCCGCAGCACGTAGACCGCGATCAGGATGCCGATCACGAGCAGCACGAGTTCGAGAATGTGCCAGGCAATTCCGACCAGCACGGTGACCATGGCGGCGATGCCGTGCAGGGCGAGCGCAAGCACCGGCACGATCAGAAACGCGCCGATCGCGATGACCAGGCAGAGCCTGATGCAGAACTTCAGCCAGGTGCGCAGGGCGCCGTTTGGGGAGACCCAGTATTCGAGCTGAAGCAGCCGGTATTTCAGGATCTTGGCCACGCGGGGGATCGGCGGGAGCTTGTCGGTGTCCGGGTCCAGGTCTGGCACCGGGATGATGTCAGTCATGGCCGGCGCTCCGGGCTGCGCGGTGTGGAGCCGAGAAGCACGCCGGCAAGCAACAGCAGGACGGCGGCACCTACCGCGCCATAGGCCAGTTGCTGCCAGGTCTCGCGACGATGACGTTCATCCTGGGCTTCCTTGGATGCTGCGGCCTCGCGGCGGGCGGCTTCGATGCGGGCCTGGCGTTGGATTTCGATTTCGGGGTCAGGGCCGCAGCCAGCGAAGACCGCGGCCAGGACGAGCAGGAGAATCAACCGGGGCAAGCGCATGCTTCGCCTCCTTTCTGTGTCGGCTACGCCGCTTTCGGCATGGCCGCGGGCTCGGGATGATGGGCTGGGAACACCACGCTGCCGTATTGTGACCGGACAGCGCGGGCGATCAACGCACTGATCGGCACGCGGGGGTTGGACGTTTCTCTGGCCGCATGCAGCAAGGCCATGTCCTCCGGGGTGATGGCTGAAGCCGGCCAGAAGTACTTCGACTGACGTTCGCGGGGCATGAGGGCCTCCTGGTGGGGATGTCGGCCGCGGAATGGATGCGGCAGGTGAGTGACGAAGGGCGCGGTCGGGCGGCGACAGCGCCCATCATGTAGTTATAACGGGAAAGGGGGTGAAATTCAGCGCACGGCCAGCATCGTTCTTGAACTGGTGTCTGTAGCGTCCGACAGACAGTTGGCCGACACCAAGACCGTGGCAGAAAGCCGTTGACCGGCGCCACCCCACGAGCTTACCTTCTCGCTGTCCAGCGTGCTCGATACCGTCCGAGAGCAACAATGCTGTTCTGGCGAAGAAGACTCCAGCCTGGTGATCGTGTCAAGCTCTTCGGCGGGTACGACATGGACCCCGAATGGCTATGCGGCAAGAACGAGCACACCGGCACCCTGATCCGATTCATGCCGGGGCAGAACCCGAAACCTGCCGCAGTCGTTAGGCTTGACGCCCCTCTAACAGTGCAAGGCGTGACCGGGGAGTTCCTGGTTCTTGAGCTCAGATTCGTGGGTGCCAGATGGAAGGACGGGGAAACGGTCCACGTTGAACTCTGCGACTTTGATCCCGAACCGATAACTTGGAAGGACCGAAGGCGGGGCAAGTGGGTGGAGGCGCACGCGTCGATTGGGATCGTGCGCAAGTAGAGTGGATGTGGACGAGGAGGCTATCGGGGACCGCAGGAAAGCCGCCGTCCAACTGTCACCAGGCTCATCTCATCCGTGCTTGGCCGTCCTGGCAACCTTGCGCGCCGCGTTGTATGCTCGGTTGCACGCACGAATCTTCGCTGCTTGTTTCTGGCGTACCGCGCCCGCGCCAGCGCCCTTGTCTTCTCCCTGTTGGCCGCTGCGTACGCCTTCTGGCGCGCAAGAATCTCTTGCCGATGAGTTAAGTAGAACGCCTGCCGCTTTCGACGTATCTCTTGTCGATGTGTGTCGCGGTAGGCGCGTCGCCTGGCTGCGATCTCCCGCTTGTGCGTCGCTGCGTAGACACGCCTCTTGACTGCGATCTCCTTCTTGTGAGCCTGGTAGTAGACGCGTCTGCGGGCCTTCAGGTCGTTACTGTGCGTTGACCTGTAGCCGCGGGCGTAGGCGGCTATCTGCTTCTTGTGGGTTTGCCGGTACCTGCGCTGACGTGCGCGGATTTCATCCTTGTGCGCTGCATAATACGCGCGCTGGATGGCGGCCAGTCTCTCTCGGTGCGAAGCCGCGTAGGCACGGTTGTAGGCCCGTCTTTGAGCCTGTTTGGCGGCCGCATGGTTCGACCGATGCGTCTTCCCTCTGCCTGTACGTACGCCCATAGCAGCAACGCGAAGGTAACAGGCCGGGCACATGTCGTCAAAACCATTGACGCCGTTGCCGTCCGGCACGGGTTGTGTCACACTCCGCCGCATGCCGCACAGGTCCAGATCGGGGGACACCAACTGGTTCTTCCTCCTGATGGTCGTCCTGTTTATCGCCTTTCTGGCTTATGTACTTCTGCGACCACCGACGGGTCGGACAAGAACACTGGGCGCGATTCCCGAGTGCGCCAAGCTGCAGCCTAGCCGGTACGGGGACCGGTACTACTCCATCCAACTGGCAAAGCAGAACCGTGCGATGCCACGCCAGAAGGCAGCAGCTTGTGCGGGCGTTGGCAGGCCGGGCAGGTCCATGGGAGCAGTGTGGCAGAACAAGCCACCGGAGGCAAACAGCCCTTCGCTCTTGCTTACCGGTCGTACCAGGTCCATACTCACGGCAACCGCAGGAGACACCTATGCCAAACGTCATGTCTGTTCTGAAAGCCGAGATCTCCCGCCTGGCCCGCAAGGAAGCCAAGGCGATCGTAGCTCCCATCAGGAAGCCGTCCGGCGCCACGAGAAAAGCATTAGCCGACCTGAAGCGTCGGGTGGCAGCCTTGGAGAAAGCGGTGAAGCAGGCCAATGCTGCCCTCGCCAAGATCCCGGTGCCGCAGCCTGAGCCGGCTGCCGGCAAGCGGAACTGGATCAGCGGCAAGGGAGTTAAAAGCCTTCGCCGCCGACTCGGTTTGTCGCAGGAAGCATTCGCCAAGCTCGTGGGCGTAACTCCTAACGCCGTATACGTCTGGGAGAGCAAGCCTGGCATGCTGCGGATGCGTGAAACGACGAAGGCGGCGGTTATGGCCGTCCGTGGACTGGGTGCCAGGGAGGCGAAGGTCAAGCTGGCGGAAATGGGGAAGGCGAAGAAGCCCAAGGGCTAGCAAGAGGCTACGGCGAAAGGCGCTGGCATGGAAGCGTCCGGACGTTCCGTCCTGGCCGACAGGGATCCCATCAATGACGGAAGACACGCCACTCAAACGCAAACCAGTTGTCCGCCTCACGCTAAAGGATTTCGATCTCTGCCCCATCTGGGATACAGAAGAAGGCGGTTGTGGTGCTTGGGTCACACCAATCATGGACCGACTGGATCTTGATGGAACAGAGAAGAAACCATACGTACGGTTCCGCGGGCAACATGCGGATGGCACAGTCGTACACGGCATCGCCAACGCTCAGGTCAATCCGCCATGCCTTTATGATCCAGTGTTCGCAGAAGGGGATGAATGGATGACCTATATGGTGGATCCAAGGATCCCACTCAAAGACCTACAACCTGGGGGCAAACCCATTGAGCACACATTCCCAATCATGCTCACCTCAGAGGTGCGACTTAGAGCCACGGGCAAACCAATATGCTCTGCCTTCAGTTTTAGCGATGCCTACGCTCCCCCGCCATGCCCTGACGCAAGCCCAACAGAATGCATGGACAAAGACCTACTCCGGGACCAAACCCAACAACGGCCTACATTCAGCGAAACCACCATTCCAAACAACACGCTTCAAGAGGCGTCGCCTCAGGATAATAGCACGCCACGGCGGTTGCCCATGTTGTACGGCATCATCATGCCAAACGGGGAAGTAGTTGGAGGCGAGGCAAACACGTACCCCCAGAACTTGGTTCAGAAGTACAGGAGATCATCGACAGACCGGGAACGCTTCTGCTTCCTAAAGGAACTGGCCCGGTTCTACGGCGAGGTAGCCCCAACCCGAAGTGGCGAACAGAACTGGCTGGAACTGGCAAATGCAATTGAAGACATCGCCAACCGCACGTTCGCCTTGATGGTGACTGGTGCCCACCTTGAGAAGTGCCGCAACTGGGCCAAGGCCGCCGAAGTCTACCGACAGGCAATCCAACTGGAACCAACCGACCCGACCACGTGGTACTGGGCAAACAACAACCTCGGGTTTTCCTTGAACCAACTAGGAGACTACACAGGTGGGGAAGAATACTGCCGAAGAGCACTCAAGATCGACCCGTCCCGGCCAAACGCCTACAAGAACCTGGGATTGTCTCTGCAAGGCCAAGGCCAACTAGTCGAAGCTGCAAAACACTTCATCGAGGGCACACTCACATGCCCGGGGGACGACCGATCTCTTCGACATCTGCTGGAACTGGTCGAGGCTCATCCGGATATCAAGGCCGAACTCCCTACAATCGAATGGGACATCGCACAGTGCCAAGACGCCGTCAACAGGGCAAAGGGATGAATCACGGACACTGGACAGGCTGGAAGAGCAGAACGGCATCTGACAGCTAACAGGGGCGCCCGGTCACACCGAGCGCCCCAGCCGCTTATGGTCTCGCCCTGAATTCAACTTCCATGGTGGTCTACCTTGTGTTCTTGATTCAGGGGGCGTGTATGAACGGTTTCGTGGACTTCCTGCGAATCGTGCACGGTTCAGCTGTCAGTCAGTTCTTAGAACGTTTCGCAATGTCATCTCAACTCCGACACTGTCATCCTTTTGAGAGCATTGCTCTTTAAGAGTCCTTCGCATTCTTGCTCATTGTTGCTTCCGCTTTATCTATCAATTCCATAATTGGTCTTATCATGTCTGGCTTCCCCTGCGGGTGGAGCGCCGTGACGAAAAGGCTTGTCATGTTCTCAAAGCGTTTACATGTGAATTGTGTTTGCCGCGGCCCTTTGTGACGATAGGTGAAGTTGACCGGCGGGACGACGTCTTGAGGCTTGTCAAAGCGCGCAAGGAAGTGTCGTTCTGCGCCGGAGGTTAGCAGTATCACATACTTTGGTTGAAGCAGTTCGAGTTCCCTGCAAAAGATGTCAGCATTGGCAGCATCGAAGTCACTTCTGAACTGCCAATCTCTTGGGTCTGACAACTTATAGAGATTTGTTCGCGCGAAACAAGTAATCCCCCTCTGTGTTAACTCGTTTGCAAGCATGTTGCGGCGGCCATTTCCGGGTCCAGTTTTCCGGGTTAATGGGGTAACACTTTTGGAGGCGCGACGGGGGCGATGAGGCCGAGGTCGCGCATCCGGGTTTCGGTTGCAAGCCGTCTTGCGGCGGCTTGTGTACGGCGGTTACGTGCCGTCATGGTTGCCAGTATAGCGTCTGTGCGCTGTTCGATCCAGTGCTTTGACTCCTTTCGTTGCTGGCTGGTGAAGGCCCATGCAAGGGCCGGGTTGGGCGTGTGAAAGACGTCATCGGCGGTGGCGCCGTGGAGACAGGGACGGGGTTTGGTGTTGAGGATCCCCGGCGTCCGTTCGAGGGCCTCGACGATGGGCAGTCCGGCGAACCGGTGAAGGATCAGGACGAGGGTTTTGATCTCCCGTTGGGCGTATTCGACGGCGCCGTTGTAGCGCGGATACCGGCAGGGCGAGTTCAGCGCCAGGACGCCGTATGCACCCAGGACATCATCCACCAGGGGGTTGTCGAGGTTGCTGCCGTTGTCGCGCTTGATGACCAGCGGCGGCGTATACAGGCGGAAGATCTGTTCCAGGTACGGCCGGATGCGTTGGGCCGGGAGTTGGTCGGCGAGAAGCAACGGGAAGCGATACCGGGAAGCGAGATCGGTGACCACCAACCAACGGACGCCCAAGATCACGGCTGCGTCCATCGCCCAGACCGTGCCGGCATGCGGGCAGTGCAGACGTTGTAGACGCGCCCGTGCTCTTCTTCGGCGGCGCAGGCGGTAGTCCGATGCCAGGCGGCGGAGTTGGGCGCGGGGGATGATCGCGGACCATTCCTGGCACAGACTCGGCAGGCCGGGGCTGCGGGCGGACTGATGGCGCAACGCGGCCATCTGCAGGTACACGACCAGCAGCAACAGGGCCGATGGTGGCGGTTTGGCGCGGCCCCGGCGACGGATCGGCAGGTTGCCGAGGCGGACGTTGGCCCTCCAGCGCAGCACTCGGGAGCGCGGCAGGTCGTACGCGGCGGTCAACCGCCGGTACGACCTGCCGGTCTTTTCATGCTGGCGCTGGAGGTAGTGGAGCATGTTCGTTGCGGCTGCGTTTTTTTTTGGACGGGGTTTTAGCCCCCGACAGGACCCGCAGGACGTGCACGCGTTGCCGCGTCAGTTGCAGTTCCGTCCGGGTCCGATCCAGCTGCTTCCGGACCCGGATCAGCGCCGCCGACGGTGCCCGCGAGGGACGACCCGGCTTGCGCCGGATCAGGGCCGAGCGCATGCCGGTCATCGCCCGCGTTTCCCACTGGTAGTAGGTTTTGCGCGCGATCCCCAGTCGCCGGGCGGCTTCCGTCGCCGTCCACAGACCGGTCTGGACCTTCATGATGGCCCGCAGCAGGTGCTTCGGACTGCCCATCGCCGTCCTTTCCGGCCGGCCGTTCTACGCCGCCGGCTTCTCCGCCGCCGGCCGGGGCTTGGTCCCGGCCTGTCGGGCGATCCGCGTCTCCAGCCGCGCCAGCTTGCGGTCCAGGAGCTTTTCCATCCGCGGCGCCAGCATCGGACCCCGCTCCTCCTGTTTGCGCGTGCGCGGCTCCAGCGCTTGCAGCATACCCTCCATCGCCCGTTCCTGCCAGCCCGACAGCAGGTTCGCCGGGATCGCCAGGTCGTGGCAGATCTCCGACGGCCGCCGCCGTCCCGTCCACAGGGCCAGCACCGCCTGGCACTTCTCCCGGGCGCTGCGGATGGTCCGTTCCTTGCGCGTCTTGTCCGTGGTCGTGTTCATCACTCGTTCCTTTCTTCTCCTCATCGTTGACCGTGATCTTCAACTGGCCGCCCTCCGTCCGGAGGACGACATTCTGCCCGCCGACGCGGCCGACCATGTAGAACGGCTCGTGCGGCTTGCCGCGCAGGGCCAGTTCCTTCACGTTCTCGGCGATCCCCTTTTCGATCACCTGCCGCATCGACTGCGCGATTTTGAAGTACCTCTCGGCCGGGCACTGGTCCCCGATCCCCTCGTGGGGCCGCTTGTGGTTGTAGTACTGCACCCACCAGGCGACGCGCTCCACCGCCTCCTCGAAGGTCTCGAACCGGGCGCGTTCCAGGAACTCCTCCCAGATCGTCTTCCAGAACCGCTCGATCTTGCCCAGCGTCTGGGGGTGATGCGGCGCGCTGCGCAGGTGGTGGATATGGTCGCGGGCCAGGGCGCGCTGGAACCGCGTCACGCCGCGCCAGTTGGCGTACTGCCGGCCGTTGTCGGTCAGCATCTCCCTGGGTGCTCCGTATTGCGCGACCGCCTGCCGGTACACTTCCAGCACGTTCTCCGCGTGTTGGCTGCGGAACAGTCCCAGTCCCACAAGGTACCGGGAGTGGTCGTCCATGAACCCGATCAGGTAGGCGTTCCGGTTACTCAACTGGAACGTGAAGATGTCGCTCTGCCACATCTGGTTCGGCGTCGAGCGCTCGAAGAAGCGCGGCTTGGGCTTGTTCCGCTGCGGCTTGAGCTTGCCCTTGGCCGGCGGTAGTGCGTGCGCCTGGAGTGTCTGCCGTACCGTCTCTGGACTGCCCGGCAGAAATAACCGCCGGTGCAGCCACTGCGCAATGCGCCGCACGCCGAAGCCCGGATGCTCGGTCTTGATCTTGACGATCGCCGCGTGCACCGCCGGCGACAGCCGTGCTTTCCTCGCCGCCCCGCCCCTCGGTCGGGGTTCCAACCCCGCCTCTCCCGACTTCCGGTACCGCCTGACCCAGTCACGCACCGAGTCGTGGCTGACCTTCAGCTCCTCCGCAACGATGCGGAACGGAACCCCTTCCTCCACGTGCAACTGCACCGCCCGCCGCCTCAGTTCCAGCGGGCAAGCACCGGCAC
>Ga0233425_10010888_pt1 | contig 10850 bp, 10 predicted proteins | sample Watercolumn_Towu_2_FD_181712 | JGI IMG/M metagenome (GOLD analysis project Ga0233425, IMG submission 181712) | Freshwater microbial communities from Lake Towuti, South Sulawesi, Indonesia - Watercolumn_Towuti2014_140_MG | ecosystem: Environmental > Aquatic > Freshwater > Lake | place...
GGTTGTTGTCCGCGTACCAGGCGGCCCTCGACGAGACGGCGAGGCCGCGAGTACCGGGCCACGTGGCGGCGTCGCTCGAGTATTGCCAGCTCTACCTGGCCGTACGGATGCTCGGCTGGTCGCGCGATCGAGCCTGGACGCCACCCCCACAGCACGCGCGGGACTGGCTGTCGGAAGCGATGTTTCTCGCCGCGCGGCTCGGCTTGTGACCGCGGGCACGTCCGGCGCGGTGCGTCACGCCCGCTCCACCTCGACAGTCTCGGCGTTCCCTCGGGGGGATGGAAGGTAGAAACTGAAGGTTGTGCTGAACATCGACCGACGGCTCCGTCTTGGACTTCTGGGACCACCACAACCTGGCCCGGGCGACGCTCTATCTCGGACGTGTCGAGGAGGCGGAAAGGCTGATTCGAAGCCTTCCAGCACGAGGCGCACACGAGGCCGCTGTCGGGGTACTCGAGGCCTCTCTGTGTGAACGGAAGGGTGACAACGACGCTGCGGTCGCGGCATGGACGAAGGCACGCCAGGCGGGAGCGTCCGCGTACTGGTGTCGCTTCGGCGAAGGGCGGGCGCTCGCGCGGATCGGGAGATTCTCGGATGCGCAACGCGCCCTGGCAGCGGCGCTCGCCGAGTCAGATGCCGAGGAGGGCGGGCTGAGATTCGCTCTTTCCGTCGACCTCCGGTTGCTCGATTTCAGATCGGCGGAGGCGAAATTCCAACGCCTGGAGGCCACGCTCGACGAGCGGGAGTGGGCGCTCCTCGAATCGCTCCCCGGCATGACCTATCCCCAGGAGCGAACGGCCGCCCTGTCCGCAACACGGCACATGACCGGGGCCGGGCAGGTCGTGGACCTCGGGTGCTTTCTCGGCTCCCTGACGGCCGCGTTGGCCTTGGGCCTCAGCAAGAACGAACGCGCGCTCGCGCAGGGCATCCGCGTGCACGCCTTCGATAACTTCCTCTGGTGGCCGCCGATGATGGATCAGTTCTGGCGGGAGAACTTCCCCGGTGACAAGCCGCTGGAGGATCAATCGTTCGAACACGTCTTCGAGCACGTCACGGCGTCGTGGAAACCGCTCATCGAAGTCCATCCCGGTGACCTGCTAGTGCAACACTGGTCCGAGCCCATCGAGGTCCTGTCGATCGACGCCATGAAGAGCCCCTCGCTGGCGCGACACGTCATCGCCGAGTTCATGCCGCACCTGATCGAGGGCGCGTACGTCTTCCACCAGGATTACTGCTTCGACATGACGTGGTGGATTCACGTGTACCACTACGTGCTCAGGGACCACTTCGAGATGGTCGACGATCTTCCCGGCGCGTCCGGGATGATGTTTCGAGTCGTATCGCCGATCACGATGGACGACGTCAGACGCGCCCTGGCGCACGATCTCTCCGATACTGGCGTCGCGGACGAGGCGTTCGCGCGGTCGCTCGAATTGGCCTCTCCGATCGACCGACCCGCGGTCGCGGCGGCGCACGTCCGCTACTACGCTGAAATCGACTCGGGCGTGCATCTGGCCCGCTCCGAAGCACTTCGGGCGCGGTACGCCCAGGATCTCCGACAGTGACGACGTCTCCAGCTCGAGGATGTCGGCCCGACTTGCTCAACAAGGCCGACCTCGCTCGGGTTGTCCAGTGTGACAGCGACCACGGCGTCGACCTCAGACAGCGTCACCCATTTCTTGTCCTGGCGGTCCCTCGGGAACGCAATCCAAGTGTCCTGCGACGTGCGGATTGCAGCCTTCAGGCTCTGGCTTCCCTTGGTGAGTCAGGATGTTGCGCGTAAAGCCTGTAGGCGCAATAATTATTGCGCCTACACTATCATATGTTGCGTGTAAGGCTTCATTATTGCTCGTATACGTGTTTTAATTGCGCGTATAGGTACACGCAACATTCAAGGACCTGACTATGTCTAGGCCGATGCCGACCGATGAGTTGGATGAAATCGAGAAGGTCGTCCGCACACGCGGTGACGCCATGACGGCGCCGGAGATCGCGCGGGCGCTTGATGAGTCCATGCCCCGCCGGACTCTGCAGTACCGACTCAAGCGGCTGGTTGATGACGGACGCCTCGTCATGGAGGGCGAGGGGCGCTGGGCGAGATACTGCGGGCCCGAAGCGCCGCAAGCCGCGCCGAAAGCCGAAGCTCCGACCGCTCCGCCCGCAGCGGCGGCCGAGGAAGAGGCGGCGATTGCCCTCTCGCCCGCCTCAGAGGAAATCAGGGGCCACCTGCGCCGCCCCCCGGAAGCGCGCCAGCCGGTCGGCTATAACCGCGCGTTTCTGGATACCTACCGTCCGGGAGAGAGCTTCTATCTTTCGGCGCAGGAACGCGCGCGCCTCGCCGAAGCGGGCCGGCGCCATATGAACGCGCAGCAGCCGGCGGGAACCTATACACGACAGATCCTGAACCGGCTGCTGATTGATCTGTCGTGGAACTCAAGCCGGCTCGAAGGCAACACCTATTCCCTACTCGACACAAGGCGGCTGATCGAGTTCGGCGAGGAGGCGCAAGGGCGGGGCCGGCTCGAGGCGCAGATGATCCTCAACCACAAGGACGCGATCGAGTTTCTCGTGGGCAACGCCGCGGAAATTGGCTTTAACCGCTACACGATCCTCAACCTGCATGCCATCCTCGCGAACAACCTTCTGGCCGACCCTAGCGCGGCGGGAAGACTGCGGCATATTGGCGTCGGCATCGCGGGGTCGGTCTACCATCCGCCCGAGACGCCGCAACTCATCGAAGAAGGCTTTGACCAGCTGTTGGCTGGCGCGGCGGCGATCGGCGACCCGTTCGAGCAGGCGTTCTTCGTGATGGCGCAACTACCCTACCTGCAGCCATTCGACGACGTGAACAAGCGTGTATCGCGCCTTGCTGCGAACATCCCCTTCATCAAGGCCAATCTCTCGCCGCTGTCCTTTACGGACGTGCCACGCGGCCTCTATGCGGACGCGATGCTCGGCGTGTATGAGTTGAACAGTGTCGAGCTCCTAAAGGACGTGTTTCTCTGGGCGTACGAACGTTCCGCCGCGCGCTACGCCGCCGTGCGCCAGTCGCTGGGCGAGCCCGACCCTTTCCGGCTGCGCCACCGCGACGCGCTGCGCTCCATCGTCGCCGACATCGTGCGCGCGCGCGCGCCGCGCGCGCAGGCGGCCGATCGCATCGCGTCCTGGACGGAGCAGAACATAGCAGCCGAAGACCGGCCGCGCTTTCGCGAAGTGGCCGAAGCGGAAGTCCTTGGCCTGCATGAAGGCAATTTCGCGCGCTATCAGATCACGCCCGGGGAGTTCGCGGCGTGGCGCGCGATCTGGGACGCGCGCGGCAGCGCGGAGTGATCGCGTCCGAACCGCGGCCGCGTGAACGTGAAGATGCGGTGCCGCGCCCAGGGACTTGCGGGAGGGACTCGGTGACGGGCGCGCCGCGGGATTCTACCGCACCCGCCACAAATCGGGCCGACCGGGCGCGACGGCGTCTGCACGGCGCTGCCCGGGTGGACCGGCTCCAGGTCGACGAGCCGACCCCGATCCGGCTGCGCCGCCGGGAGCGGCTGACGTTCATCTTCGGCACGTTTGAGAACGTTGTTCGGCGTCGGAACCGGCAGCAGGCGGGGCCGCGCAAGCGCGGCTTCATGGACTACACCGACGACGCGGTGACGTGGCCCGCTACCGTCCGGGCGCGAGGCCGGTGGGGTCGCCCACCGCTCCCATGCCGGGATCGGGCGGGTGATACACGAGCGTCGTCCGGCCGGTCGCGGTGTCGAAGATCTCCAACGTGGCGACCAGGTTGCCGCAGGGATTCAAGTGCGGTACCGCTCCTCCGCGCTCGGACTCCGGGTCGATGCCGGCGCGAATCTGCACCCGCCGTACGCCGGGGGGATCCGCCCGTTTCCCGCTCGGAGGATCCGAGAGACGGAGGTCGAGAAACTCGGATTGCACCGCCGGCAACGCAACCTGCTTCATGATTTCGTTGCCCATCTCGTCCATGAACGGCCGCCCGCTGGCGTCCACGAAGCCGAGCGTCACGCGGCACAGTTCGCCCGGAGGATCGGCTTCGCCCGGAGGATCGCCCGAGCCAAGGTTGACCACGTTGAGCCGCGCCGTCTGTCCCCGGGCAAGCCCCACCATGCCGAATCGACCGGGCGGATCGGGTTGCGGGTTGAACGCGCGAACGATTTCCGGCCACACCGCCACCAGCGCGAACGCGGCGGTTCCAACGAGCGCGATGCACACCGCGCTGCGCTTCATCTGCGTCATGGGCCCCTCCGTCTTCCGCTCAGTGCACAACTGTGACTGCTACGGGTGACGGGAAGAGGGCGTTGGTATTACCAGGCCTCGCGCATCACGTGGTTCGCCGCCAGAGGCGCCGTCCAGCCGAGGGCGGGGAGGACACGTCGTTCTACTGCACCCCCAGCAGTTCCACGTCGAAGACGAGCGTCGAATTCGGCGGAATCGCTGGCGGCGACCCCTGCGACCCGTACCCGAGCTCGGGCGGGATCACCAGCCGCCGCTGGCCGCCGACGCGCATCCCGGGCACGCCGCGCTCCCACCCCTGAATCACGCGGCCGGCGCCGAGCTGAAACGAGAATGGCCCGCGGGATGCGGAGCTGTCGAACTGCTGCCCTTTCTGCTCCGGCTGCGTGGGCGCATAGAGCCAGCCGGTGTAGTGTACCGACACCGTGCGGCCCGCCACCGCCTCGGCGCCCGTCCCCACGCGCAGGTCGGTCTGCGAGAACGGCGCGCCCGGCATCGACGGGGACGAGGGCGTGTCGCTGCCGCCGCAGCCGCCGATAAGGCCTGTGGCAGTCAACAGGAGTGCGGCCGCCAGACGAGGTGTGCACATGACAGCCCCACAGTATCATCAGAGGTCCGTGCTGGATCATCAGAGGTCCGTGCTGGCGCACCGCGGTCGAGTCGCTTTCGTGCTGGCAGCGCTGTGCCTGCCACCCTCCGCAGCGGCGCAGATGCCGCCGCCCGAGTCGCCCGCCGGCGCCTGCACGATCGTCGGCCCGCTGCTCGGCCCGAGCGACTTCGGCGTCCGCGCCGGCCAACCGGTGGCCGACGCCACCGCCGCGCTCCTTCCCGATGGCCGCGTCCGTCTATACGTGTTTGCGCAGGGACGGGGCGTCGTCAGCGCGATCTCGGTGGCGCCAGACGGCGCCAGCTTCACCCCCGAAGCCGGTAATCGCCTGCCCGACGGATCCGGCATGCCGCGCGTGGTGGCCAATCCGTCCGGGGGCTGGCGGCTGTTCTTCATCAGCGGCGACGGCATCAGGTCCGCGGTCAGCACCGATGGTTTGACGTTCACGATCGAGAACGGGTTCCGGATCACCAAGGAAGCCGCGGGCTTCACGGGGACGACCGTGAGCGCGACGTCCGGGGCCGCGGTGATTCGGCTGGCCGACGGCCGCTACCGCATGTACTTCAGCGACCTGCCCCGGCCCGGCGATCCGCCCGGCGGCCACCGCATCAAGAGCGCGGTGTCGAGAGATCAGCTGACGTGGACGGTGGAGGCTGGAATCAGAATCGGTCCCGGCGCGCCCGTGCTCACCGACTCCGCCGAGCATCCGTTCGCGCTCGTCAATCCGGATGGATCGACGACGGTCTACTACGGCAAGTTCGCGGGCGGCGGGGGCGGAGCCATCGAAGGGCTCTACCATTCCACGTCGGCCGACGGCCTGACGTTCCAGCAGGAAACCTACGACGTCTTCTTCGGCAACGATCCCGACGTCGTGAGGCTGGCGGACGGGACGGTCGCGCTCTATTACGGGCAGTTCGATCCGCAGGTGGGCGGGACGATCAATCTCGCGCACTGCCCCGAGCCGACAGCGGCCGCTGCGTCGTCCCGGCGCGGGGCGTGGTAAGCGGCTCACACGAGGCGGCCACTATAATCCGGGGATGAGCGCCGCCGACCACCCGGATGCGAGCGTGGTCGAGCACAAGACGCACGCGCCGGCGTCGGCCGCCTGCTACGTGCTCACGGTCAGCGATTCGCGCACGCCGGAGACCGATACCGGCGGGCGCGCGATCCGCGAGCTGCTCGAAGCGGCCGGTCATCTCGTGACGGGCCATGCCATCGTGAGGGACGAGCCCGCCGACGTCACCGCTCGAGTGCGCGCGCAGGTCGCCGACCCGCGCACACAGGTCATCATCACGACCGGGGGCACCGGCATCACGTCGCGCGACGGCACCTTCGAGGCCATCGACGGCCTGCTCGACAAGCGCCTCCCCGGCTTTGGCGAACTGTTTCGGATGCTCAGCTTTCAGGAGATCGGCGCCGCGGCGATGATGAGCCGGGCCACGGCCGGCACGATCGCGCGCACGGCGATCTTCGTGCTGCCGGGATCGCCGCACGCGGTGCGGCTCGCCATGACACGATTGATCCTGCCGGAGCTCGGCCACGTGGTGCAGCAGTTGAACCGATGAAGAGGACGCTGATCGTCTTCGCGCTCGTGATCGGCGCCGGCTGGTACTTCGTCACGGCGCCGGCGTCGGCGACGCGCTCGATCGCCGACTTCGACCCGTACCGCCTCGCGGATCTCGAGGTCCAGATGTGGCAGGCGTACTACGACCGCGACAACGTCCGCCTCTTCCGCCTGCTGATCGTGTCGCTGCGCGAGCAGTACGACTTCTCCTGGTTTCATGCCGTGTCGGCGGCGTTCGACCTGGCGCAGGCCGCGTCGCGGTTCGCGGAGCTGCGCATGGGCTACCAGGAGGTGCTGCCCGACCTCGAATCGGCCTACACCACCGTGCGCGACTGGCTCGATGCCGACTTCGACCCCGCGGAGGTCGCGCGGGCGGAGCTCGCCTGGTGGGTGGCCCGGCGGACGCCGGGCAAAGATCGTCCCGACCAGGTGGGCGCGCTCATCGCCGACGAGTACGCGCTGCTCTATGACACGTCGCCGGGCAGCGTGCAGCGGTCCGCGATCCTGCGCGCCGAGGCGGGCGCGCTGCGCGACCTGCAGGCGCGGGCGCCCGACTGGGACAAGATCGCCAGCCTGCTCACGCAATCCTACGTACAGCTGTCCGCGGCTCTCAATAAATGAACGGAGGCTAGGGTGGCCACCAAGATGCGGCCGATCCGGAGCACGATTGCGCTCGACGAGGCCAGGGCGCTCGTCGATGCCGCCGTCCGGCCGATCGATCGCACGGAGCGCATGGCGCTCGCCGACGCCGACGGCAGGGTGCTCGCCGAGCCGATCGTGGCGGCGGCCGACGTGCCGCCGTTCGCGCGCGCGGCGATGGACGGCTACGCGGTGCGCGCCGCCGACACCACGGGGGCGACGCGCGAGCGGCCGTGCCTGCTCACGCGTGTGGCGACGGTATTCACCGGTGAGGTCGCGGAACGCGCGGTCGGCCCTGGCGAATGCATCGAGATCGCGACCGGTGCGCCGATGCCCGACGGCGCGGACGCCGTGGTCATCGTCGAGGAGACCGACGGCGAAGCATCTGGTCGCGTGCAGGTCTATTCGCCGGTGTCGCCGGGCCAGCACATCGGTCCGCAGGGTGCGGACATCCGCCGCGGGCAGCAGGTGCTCGACGCCGGCGCCGTGCTGACGCCGAGCCGGATCGGCGCCATCGCCGCGCTGGGACGCGCCGACGTGCTCGCCTACGCGCGCCCCCGCGTGGCCATCCTCTCCACCGGCAACGAGATCGCCGATCCGGGCGCCGCGCTGGGCCCCGGCCAGATCTACGACATCAACCGGTTCACGCTCGGCTCCGTCGTCGCGCGCCACGGCGGGGTGCCCGTGCCGCATCGCACGGCCGCCGACACCATCGCCGACCTCTCGCGCGCCGTCGACGACTGCCTGCGGGAGGACGTGCTCGTCTTCTCGGGCGGGAGCTCCGTGGGGGAACGCGACCTGATTCTCGACGTCCTCGCCGCGCGGGGCGAGCTGATCTTCCACGGCATCGCCGTCAAGCCGGGCAAGCCGACCGCGTTCGGACGCATCGGCGAGAGGCTGTTCTTCGGGATGCCGGGCTACCCGACGTCGTGCCTCTCCAACGCGTACGTCCTGCTCGTGCCGGCGCTCCGCCGCCTGGCGCGGCTGCCGCCGCACGCGACGCGGTCGCTGCGGCTGCCCCTCAGCCGGGCCGTCGCGTCGGCGCCGGGGCGGCATCAGATCTATACGGTGGCCATCGCCGGCGGCGCGGCGGTGCCCGCGTTCAAGTCGTCGGGCGACATCACGAGCATGTCGCAGGCCGACGGCTACATCGAGATTCCCTCCGACGTCGACACGGTGGAAGCGGGAACGATGGTAGACGTGACGCTGTTCTAGGTCCGGCTGAAGCCGGACCCCACGTACGAATGACAGACTCACAGAAGTACAAATGACAGACTCTCAGAAGTACGAATGACAGACTCTCAGAAGTACGAAATGACAGACTCACAGAAGTACGAATGGCAGACTCACAGAAGTACGAATGACAGACTCACAGAAGAAGGTGGCGGCCTCGATCGGCGTGCCGGCGGCGCGCCGCCACATCTTCCTGTGCTGCGACCAGACGACCCCGAAGTGCTGCGACAAGGTACGGGGGCTGGCGGCGTGGGACTTCCTGAAGCGGCGCCTCAAGGAGCTCGGCCTCTCCGAGCAGGGCGGCATCCTGCGCACCAAGGCCAATTGCCTGCGAATCTGCGAGGGCGGGCCGGTGGCCGTCGTCTATCCTGAAGGGGCGTGGTACGGCGCCTGCGACCCGGCGGTGCTGGAGCGCATCATCCAGGAGCACCTGATCGGCGGGCGACTCGTGGTAGAACACTTGATTCAGGACCACGCGCTGGATCCCGGGAGATAGACTCACGATATAATTGTCGGGCTCCACCGTAAGGCTTCCGACCTAGATCACCGCCATCTCCTCTGCAGGTTCCCAGTCGAGCCTCGGAGCTGGATAGAAGAATGTCAGTCACTGCGTCGGCCGAACAAGAGACCATCCCGCAGGCGCGCGCCGCGCGCATCGTCAACGATTTCGCCATTCAGGTCGCCACCGTCAACGGATCCGGCAGCCAGACCGCCAACCTGGTTCTGCTGCGGTCGATCTTCCAGATGGGCGTGCCGGTCTCCGGCAAGAACATGTTCCCGTCGAACATCGCCGGGCTGCCCACGTGGTACACGATTCGGGCGAGCTCGAAGGGGTACGTCGCGCGCAAGAAAGAGGTGGACTTCCTGGTCGCGATGAACCCGGAGACGGCGCGCGAGGACGTGATGACGCTGCCGCCGGGCGCGGCGGCGGTCTACGACGAGCCCCTCCGGCTGAGGGAGCTCCGCGGCGACGTCACCTTCTATCCCGTTCCCTTCGACAAGCTCATCACCCCGATCACGCACGACGCGAAGCTGCGTCGCCTCGTGCGCAACATGATCTACGACGGCGTGCTGTCGCGCCTGCTCTCGATCGACATGGGGCAGATGGAGAAGGCGCTGCGCAGGCAGCTCGGGAAGAAGGAAAAGGCCATCGCGCTCAACATGAGCGCGCTCCAGGCGGGCTACGAGTACGCGGACGCGAACCTGCCGAAGATCGATCCGTTCGTCATCGAGCCGATGGACAAGACGCAGGGCATGATTCTCCTCGAGGGGAATACCGCCGCCGCGATCGGCTGCATGCTGGCGGGCGTCACCTTCGTCGCCTGGTATCCGATTACGCCCTCGTCGTCGCTCTGCGAGTCGCTCATCGACTACCTGAAGAAGTACCGGAAGGACCCCGAGACCGGCAAGGCGACCTACGCGGTGATTCAGGCCGAGGACGAGATCGCGGCGCTCGGCATGGTGATCGGCGCGAGCTGGGTGGGCGCGCGCGCGATGACGTCGACCGCGGGCCCGGGCATCTCGCTCATGGCGGAGTTCACCGGCCTCGGCTACTACACCGAAGTGCCGGCCGTGATCTTCGACATCCAGCGCGTGGGGCCGTCGACCGGGCTCCCGACGCGCACCGCGCAGCAGGACGTGCTCGCGGCGGCGGTGCTGTCGCACGGCGACACGCAGCATCCGATGCTCATTCCCTCGTCGGTGGCCGAATGCTACACGATGGCGGGAGAAGCGTTCGACCTGGCCGAGCGGCTCCAGACGCCGGTGTTCGTGCTGTCTGACATCGACCTCGGGATGAACACCTGGATGTCGCACCCGTTCGAGTACCCCACAAAGCCGCTCGACCGCGGCAAGCGGCTCGACGAGGCCATGCTCAAGAAGATTGGCGAGTTCGCGCGCTACCGCGACGTCGACGGCGACGGCATCCCGTACCGCACGGTGCCGGGCGACGGCATGCCGGCGTACTTCGCGCGCGGCTCCGGCCACAACGAGAAGGCGCAGTACAGCGAGCGCGCCGACGACTACGCCAACAACCTCGACCGCCTCGCGCGCAAGTTCCAGACGGCGCGGACGCTCGTGCCGAAGCCCGAGGTGGATCTGGTCCCCGGCGCGCGCGTCGGGTTCATCGGCTACGGCACGACGCACTGGGCGATCGTCGAGTCGCGCGACCAGCTGAAGGCCGAGCACGGGGTCGACGTGTCGTATCTCCGCCTGCGGGCCTACCCGTTCACCACCGAGGTCTTCGCCTTCATCGACGCGTGCGATCGCGTCTACGTCATCGAGCAGAACCGCGACGCGCAGATGCTGTCGCTCCTCAAGATCGAGTGCTCGACCGCGCAGTTTGCCAAGCTCCGCAGCATCCGGCACTATGTCGGGCTTCCGCTCGACGGCCGCTCGGTGACGACGGAGCTCGTGAAACAGGAAGAGGGTCGGTAATGGCCACGGAAGCACCGGTACCAGGCAAGAAGGTCAATCGCATCGGCCTCGAGCCGGTCGCCTATCGCGGCGGCAAGACGACGCTCTGCGCCGGCTGCGGCCACAACGCGATCACCGAGCGCATCA
>Ga0233425_10010889_pt1 | contig 10849 bp, 6 predicted proteins | sample Watercolumn_Towu_2_FD_181712 | JGI IMG/M metagenome (GOLD analysis project Ga0233425, IMG submission 181712) | Freshwater microbial communities from Lake Towuti, South Sulawesi, Indonesia - Watercolumn_Towuti2014_140_MG | ecosystem: Environmental > Aquatic > Freshwater > Lake | place: Indonesia...
GCGAGCGACTCGACTTCGACAACAACCGCGGCGCGCGCGTGTGGAAGTCGGCGGACCTCCAAACGTGGGAAGACCTCGGCTTCGTCTGGGACCTGTGGAAGGACCCGAGCAGCAACGCGCACGACCACCGCGGCAGCGCGTGGCAGACGGAGCTCTACCCCGTGCCGGGCCTCCCGCCGGGCGCGCGCGCGCGCGGGATGGCCGCTCCGCGGCTCGCCCACGATGGCGCGCGGTTCTGGCTGACGTTCAGCATGAACGGCTACGCCGCCGGGGCGATGCCGGGGACCGCGGACGTCAAGGGGCCGTATGTCGACACCCGCCTCCTCGCCGAGGCCGGCGCGGCGCCGACGGACAAGAGTGACGCGAGTCTGTTCGTGGACGCCGATGGCACGCGGTATCTCGTCTGGGGCGGCGGCGGCATCGCCAAACTCAAATCACCGGACGAACTGGCCAAGGTCGAGATGAACCAGGTCGGCATCGAAGGACCGGTCCGCTGGCTGCCGGCGATGATCGAGGGATTTCCGGGCGACGACGGTCTGCCCGAGCACGGCGCGCCATACGGCGTGTCGGTGTTCCTCGATTCCGGCCGCTACCATTTTCTCTTCTCCGCCACGACGCTCCGCGACGGCGCCGTCCACGAAGACGCCTTTGTCAGCACGGCGTCCGCGCTGTTCGGTCCCTACTCGAGGCCGCAGGCGCTGGCGCTCGATGCCGGCCGGTGCACGGTGTTCCCGGGGCCGGATGGCGCGCTGCGCGTGGCGTATTCCACGCCGGATGCCGCGCCGACGATCGCGCCGTTCGCGCCGACGAAGCCGGCCGTCGCGCCCGGCCCGAAGGCGGCTCGGGCGCAGACGGCCACGGCGGTGCCGCCCCGGCCGGTCCGTGAACGGCCGAAGGATGTGCCCCAGCTTCTCGACACGATCGAGCCGCTCTTCGATCACCCGCTGCGCGACGCCGCGCTGTGCCGGGGGCCGGACGGAACCTGGTACCTGACCGGCACGGAGGCGACGCGGGCGGCGGACGGCACCCTCGATTTCTCCAACAACCCCGGCATCCGGCTGTGGAGCTCGTCGGACCGGAAGAACTGGAAAGACCTGGGCTACGTCTGGACGTTCGCCGACGGCGAACCCGCGCACCTGGACCTGACGTGCGGCGCGGAGCCGCGCATCGGCCGCGCCGTCACCGCGCCGGAGCTGCACGGCATCAAAGGCGCGTTCTGGCTCGTGTTCTCGGCGAACGGGCAGGAAATCCGCCTCCTGAAGAGCACGACCGGCAAGGCGGAAGGACCGTATGCCGACGCCGGCCTCCGCGTGCGCGGCCGCGATCCGTCGCTGTTCGAGGATTCGGATGGCGCCACACACCTTGTGTGGGGCCAGGGCTTTTCCGCGAAGCTGACGGACGACCTCAGCGGGCTGGACGGGCCGGTGAAGACGCTCTTCACGAACGTGGCGTGGTATCCGCGCTATCTGCGCCGCGCGGAGAACATGGGGCTGTGGGGCAGCCGCATCGTGAAGTCCGGCGACTGGTACGTGTGGACGTTCACGACGCGCACGGGCCGGTGCGGGATCAATGCCATCGACACGATGGCGTCGTGGTCGAAATCGCTCGACGGCCCGTGGGGCGAGCCGTGCCTGATGCTGGCCAACGGCGGGCAGTCGACGCTGGTGTCCGACGGCGAGGGCGGATGGCTGGCGACGGTGTCCGGCGAGGACGAGTACAGCCAGTGTCCGTTCCAGGCCGCGATCACGCCGGTTGTTTCGGGCGGCGCGAAAGGCAAACCCCTCGCGCTGCAGGCGTTCAACGCCAAGAGCACCACGACGTCGTTCCAGGCGGTGAATTCGTTGCAAGCGACGGCGCTGGATCTGTGGATCGGGCATCCCGATCTCATCCCGTGCACCCTCCGCGACGTCTGCCTGATGCGGGACAAGGACGGCGCGTATTACTGCACCGGCTCGTTCTGGGGCGTGGACGAGTACCGGCGCGACGTGGTGATGTTCCGGTCGGAAGATTTGCGGCATTGGAAACCGCTGCCGCCGGTGTACTCGTACGCCAAACTCAAAGACGACGGCCTGATCGCCGAGGCCGACCTGGCGGCGTTCCGGGATCTGATCGCGGGCGACGCGGAGGGGAAGAACTGGCGCAAGCGGATCCAGGTCGGCGAGCAGAAGGTGTGGGTGCTCGACGGGCAGTACTACATGAACGCGCAGATGTTCTGTTCGCCCGGCGGCCACCTGCTGCTGAAGTCCGCGTCGGGCACGATCGCGGGGCCGTACGCGCCGCTGCACTGGATCGTCGGCGTCGCCGACCTCATGCAGGACGACGACGGCTCGGTCTGGTTCAACGGCTCCGGTTCGCAGAATCGCCGCTTCGCGAGCGCCGCGGAGTTTCTGTCCACGGACCAGCAGGGATTCCAGCGCGTGTCGCCGATCCCGATCGAGAGCGAAGAGCCGTGGCGCCGGAATCTCTGCTTCTCCGAGGACTGCGAGGCGGGGATCATGAAGATCGGCGGGAAGTACGTCACGTGGTCCACCGACTGGACCGGCTGCTACGACGCGATCTACCGCTACGCCGACCGTCCGGCAGGCCCCTACCGCGGCGACATGCGCATCCTGCCCTACGGCGGGAACGGGCGCTTCTTCCAGACGACCGACGGCGCGTGGTTCTACGCCTACTTCCCGAACAGCAACGATTACGCCACGCGCGCGCAGAACTTCTGCCGCATGAACCTGTATCCGCTCTTCGTCGGCGAGGAAGGCGGGGAGTTGATCGTCGAGCCGAAGGCGCTCCGCGAGAACCGCGCGCGGCTGGAGACCATGGGCGCGCGGTGGCAGGGCGCGCGGCCGCGGTGACCGGAAGAGAGGGAATTCGATGAAGGCGACCACGCTTCTGTTGACGGCCTTGACCGTGGCGTCGATCTGCTCGACCGCGCGCGCCCAGTTCGCCGACGGGCCGCGGGTACGGCTTGCGCCGCTGTTCGAGACCCCGCTGCGCGACACGAGCGTGTGCCGGGGCGGCGGCGCATGGTTCCTCACCGGGACGTCGCCGCGCGATCCGTCGGATCGGTCCGATCGGTCCGACTTCCAGAACAACGACGGCGTCTTCCTCTGGCGCTCGGCAGACGGCGCGAAGTGGGAGCCGATCGGTCAGGTCTGGAGCATCGCGAAACAGGGCTCGGCCTGGCAGAAGGAGTATCGCGTCAACCCGGACGATCCGGAAGGCCCGCTCGTGCGCGCGATGACCTCGCCGGAGATTCACTACGCCCGCGACACGTGCTGGATCACCTACAGCATGAACGCGCAGGGCACCGGCCTGCTCAAGAGCAAGACCGGCAAGCCGGAGGGGCCGTATGAGGACCTCGGCCGTTTCACGGCGCAGGGAACCGACGCATCGCTGTTCGTCGATGAGGGCGACTCGGCCTACTGGCTCGTCGGTCAGGGGTGGCTGGCGAAGCTCAAGCCCGACTGGACGGGCCTCGCCGAGGAGCCCCGCCTGCTGCGCTGCGCGCCGTTCCCGTCGAACCCGGTCGGCGCCCACACGATGGCGTCCACCCATGCGCCTCGCTATTTGGGGATGGCCGGGGCGCACCTGTTCAAGGCCAACGGCAAGTACTGGCTGACGGCGGCGGCGGTGCGCGACCGCATCGGCGTCGGCTGCTGGGACACGTTCGTGGCCGGATCCGACGCGCTGGAGGGGCCCTACAGCGAGCCGCAACTCATGATTCCGCACGGCGGGCCGACCACCGTGTTCCAAGGGTTGGACAATGCGTGGATGGCCACCTTCTCCGGCCGCGACCGCCGCGCGGTCTTCCGGGATCGGCCGGCGATCGTGCCGCTGGTCTTCGATGCCGCGGTCCTGTACGGGCGCTCCACCTGCGGCGCGTTCCCGCGCAAGCGGTTCGACGTGGTCACCGAGTTCGGGCCGTGGGACAAGGTGCAGAAGGTCCAGCCCTACCACATCCGGGACCTGCAGTTCTCGTTCGCGCCGGACGGCTACGCCTACCTGACGGGTTCCGGCTGCGACCCGGCGTTCAACAACCGGATCATGCTCTACCGATCGAAGGACATGCGGAACTGGGAGATCGTCGACGTGCAGTTCGACTATCTCAAGCAAGTTCCGGGCGCGACGCCAGAGGACTTCGAGATCCGTTTCGGCGAGAAACGGAACAAGAAGGGCCTTCAGCAGTACTACATGGACAGCGAGGTGTACTACCTGGCCGGCACGTTCCACCTCTTCACCACGCTCTACGGCACGAAGTCGGGCGGCAGAGAGCCGGCGGGCGGCGCGATGTGGCTGCGCAGCACGACCGGCCAGCCGGAGGGCCCCTACGAATACGTGACGCGCGCGCGGTCGCAGTCGAGCGTGTTCGTGGATGGCGACAAGACCTACCTGTTCGCCAACGGCGGCCTGTCGCCCTTCGACCCGAAGGGCCATTCGCTGGAGGGCCCGGGGGTCCGGTTGCAGACCACGATGGGGACGGGCTTCACCAAGGGCGACGTGGCGACGAACCTGCTGAAGATCCACGGCAAGTACGTCGTCTTCGGCACCGGCTGGTGCGGCGGGACCTACGGCGAGAACTACCGCGTGGACGGGACCTACGACTGGGTCTACTGGCAATCCGACACGCTCGAGGGCCCCTACGACATGCCGCGCCGCGCCTACGCCATGCCGCACGGCGGCCATTCCTGCCCGCCGCTCCAGGGGCCGGACGGCCGCTGGTACGGCCTCTTCTTCGGCAACGAGTCGACCGGCCCGTGGCCGAACTACCCGGGCGTGCTGGTGTTCGACGTGAGGCTCGATCCCGACGACACGATCCGCATCGAGCTCAAGGACGAACTGCCGTGACGGACGCCCGGCCGACTCGTGTGGCGGACCGCGCGGACCGCGCGGACTTGCCGATCCGCGGCCGGATGTGGTTATGATGCGGCCATGAATAACGAGACCCCCGCAGAAAGCCCGGCCGCCACGCCCCGCGAGTCGTTCGTCGCCGCGCTGGAGCGGCGTCCGCCGCGCGGCCGCGTGCCGCACTTCGAGCTCGTGTTCTTCCTGACCATGGAAGCGTTCGGACGCGTCCATCCCCTGCACCGCCATTTCCGCCAGTGGGCGCAGATGTCCGAGCGGGAGCGGGACCTCCACCGGAAGGACGTGGCCGACCTGCACGTGGCCACGGCCCGGACGTACGGTCACGCCGGGATCTTCTTCCACCACGAGAGCCTGGGCTGGGGCGAGGACGATCTCCGGCGTTCACTCGAACACGTCCGCGAGATCTCCGGGCGGGACTACTTCCTCGCGGTTCACGGCGATGCGACCTACTCGATTCCGGACGGCGACCGCATGATGGAGTTCGCCGGCCGGCTGGCGGACGACCCGCAGGCGATGAAGGACGAGGCGCAGCGGATGGTCGACCGCGCGATCGAACGGGCCGCGCGCATGAAGGGATGGGGCGTGCTCGACGGCTTCTGCCTGTGCTCCGACTACTGCTTCAACGACAGCCCGTTCCTCTCGCCGTCCATGTTCGACGAATTCGTGGCGCCCTTCCTGTGCCGGCTGGTGGCGGCCTACCGGGAGATGGGCTTCTACGCGATCAAGCACACCGACGGCAACATCGTGCCGATCCTCGACGCGCTCTTGTCCGCCCGCCCCCATGCCCTGCACAGCCTCGACCCGCAGGGCGGCGTCGATCTCGGCGAGATGAAGCGACGCGCGGGCGACCGCGTCTGCCTGATCGGAAACGTCAACTGCGCCCTGCTCCAGACGGGGACCGACGAGGACGTCGTCGCCGACGTGCGGCGCGCGCTGCGCGACGGGATGCCCGGCGGCGGCTACATCTTCGGCACGAGCAACTGCATCTACACCGGCATGAGCCTCGCCCGCTACGAGCTGATGCTCCGCGTCTGGCGCGAAGAAGGCAACTACGCTCGGGGATCTTGAACCCGGCATATCCGGCGCGCGGCGGCCGTCCGCGCGGCCTCGCGCCGCCTCGCGCCGGAGGCCCGGTCGACGAGGTCGCGCCGGTTGAGCGCAAGGGCGATCGGGCGGGGCGGCACGGATACCCGCACACGGGAGACCACCATGAAGAACGCACGAGCAGGCGCACTCATCGCGGCGATGGCACTGGCCGCGAACGTTCGGGCGGCGGACCGGCCGTTTCGCGTGATGGCCTTCGGGAACAGTTTCTACGAGAACTCGGTTCCCTGGTTCCAGCCGACGATGTTCGCCACCGCCGGCGAGGCCATGGAAATCACCACGCGCATCGGACCCGGCTGGCAGGTCTGGATGCACATGAACGCCCACTTCTACGACAACCCGGCCGGGGGGCGCGACGAGCTCGCCTCCGGGAAATGGGATGCCGTGATCATCCATCACTTCGGCTCGCACCCGCTCCTGAAGGACAACGTGCGCGATAGCGTGTGGCACAACCAGGAATCCTGGGGCGAGAAGCGGGACGTGAGCGATTTCGGCGCCTCCGCGTTCATCATCGACGAGTTCCTCAAGGCCCGGCCGGATGACGGCAAGGTCTTCCTCTACGTGTCGTGGCCGGGCATCCCCGGCGCCGGCGAGTTCACGAAGCGCGTCCGGGACGAAACGGAAGCGTCGCTGAAGGCCCAGGGCGTCGACCGCGACGAGATTCTCAAGAAGGTCAAGGAGCGCAAAGCGACGCTCGAGGAACTGACCCCGCTCCTGGCGTCGTACGACTACGCCGCCGAGTGGCTGGCGCCCTACGAACCGAAGCCCGAAGAGCCCTTCACCAGCCAGCACGCGCACAGCCGCGATTACGCGTGGAAGCTGATGGACCTGCTCAAGGAGCGTTTCCCGAAGTTGTGGAAGGAAGGGCGGCTCGCGCAGATCCCGACCGGCGACGTCTTTCTCGCGCTGGACCAGAAGATGCGCGCCGGCGCGGTCCCCGGCATCACGAATATCGGGTTCTACTCCCGCGACGGCGGGCACGTCCGCGCGGGCCTGCCGCGTTACACGCTGGCGGCGACGACGTTTGCCGTGATGTTCCGCCAGCACCCGAAGGCGCTGGATGCGGCCGTGTACAACAACATCGAGAACTACCGGAACGAGAACATGAACAAGCTGCCGGGCCGGATCGGGTCGGGCTACATTCACTTTCCCGATTGCGGCGAGCTGCTGGAGATCACCCCCGAGCGGAAAGCGATCGTCGACGACACCATCTGGGACGTGGTGACCGGCCATCCGCATACGGGCGTTACGGCCGAACGCTGACCGCGGGAGGAGGGGGCGGGACGTGCTCGACCATGACGGGCGGCGCGCGGATCGGTGGCGGACGACGGATCATCGGCGGCGCGTCGGACCGCACGCCACACTGCCTGGCGAAGCGGTAACCGGTCGGCGCGCTCTAACGCCAGGTTGGGACCGTCGCGCGCAGAGTCAGTCCCGGGATCTTAGTGAAGTGAGCGTCTGTCGTTATGAGCGCGGCTTGCGACAACAGCGCGCAGCAACCTATGATCAAATCCGACACCGGGAGGACTTCGCCGTTGCGATCGAGTTGCCAGGCCAGCTCGGAGATGCGCGACCACACGGAGGTCGTGACGGGGATCTCGCGGAGCGCGTCGAACAGGGCCTTCATCTCGTCGTGGACCTTCGGTTTGACGATTCCGCGCAAGACTTCGACGCGTATGAGACCGCAGGAAACGAGCTGCCCGGCTTCGACGAGTGGACGCACGATGCGCGTCGGGTTTCTACCGGCCCGCATCCAGTCGATGTACACGCTGGAGTCAATCATCCACATGCCGGCGTCCCGGGGTGTCCTTCTCGCGCAGATCGCTCAGGTTGTATTCCTCGGCCACGGCGCCCCGGTACTCCTCGTCGGGAAGCGGGTGCTCAAGCACCCGGCGCAGCTTTTCCATCCGCTCCGTGCATTCGAGCGCGTAGTCGACGGCGGCTTTTCGGGTGCGTGCGCCGGCCAGCCGCATCACGTTGCGGAGCTTTCGCTCGTCGATGTCCACCGTCGTTTTCATGCCATACGAGAGTAAGGCTCCAGAAGCCGTAAGTCAATACGGGAGAATACGAATGACACGACGCTTCTTCAGCGCCGACAGCTTCTGGAACCGGCCGCTCCCGGCCGACCCGGCGGTCGACCCGGACAACGAGCGGATCGTCGCCGACATGGCCGGGCGGCACGGTCCGCTGCACGTCAACTGCGTGAAGTTCGCGATGCCGGTCTACGAGGCCGATGCCTCCACCCCGCGCGTGCGCGTGGCGCAGCGCGGCCCGCGGCCGGGCGTGACCGGCAAGATGCTCGAACGCGAGCGGCGGTATCGCCAGCATCCCGACTTCGCCGGGAGCGAGGTGCCGATGCCGGACCACGCCCGGCCGGACCCGGCTGACGACGCGCACCTCGCGGTCGTCGACCCCGCGCGCGGCATCGGCTGGGACATGTGGCGGGCGCGGCGCCGCGAGGACGGGACGTGGGAGTCGTCCACCGGCATGGTCTACGACCTCCACGGCGACGGCCTCTGGGCGACGGGCGCCTTCCCCGTGAAGGACGGCGAGAGCATCCACTTCCACGGCCCGAGCCGGGCGGCGGGCGTGCCCATCATTGCCGGCCTGATCATGGAGTGGGAACTGCGCGCCGGCCGCATCGAGCACAAGCTGGCGTTCGCGGGCGCGACGCGGTTGCAGCACTTCTGCTGGCCGGCCGCGTGGACCGACGGCGCGTGCGACCCCGGCACGCCGATGCAGGGCCAGGTTCTCCAACTCGACCCCGCCGCCGACCTTGACGCGTTCGGCCTCTCGCCCGCCGGCCGCTGCATCGCGCGGGCCCTGCAGGAATACGGCGCGGTCGCCGTCGACGGCGCCTGGGGCAACGTGATCTACGCCGAGGGCCTCGAGAACCAGCCGGGCCGCAGTTGGAAGGGATTGTTGGACCCGTGGGACCTGCGCAACATCCCGGTCGCGCGCTACCGCTGGCTTGCGCCCGCGCGCGTGACGCGGGCCGGCGACACGTTCTGGCGCGGATGGAAGGCAGGAGGATGACGGACATGAGGAAGTCGCTGTCGATGATGGGCGTCGTGCTGCCGCTGGCGGCGGGGGCGCTCGACATGAAGCCGGACGACCTGGTCGTGCGGCCGGTGCTGGACGTGCCCCTGCGCGATCCCGCGGTCTGCCGCGGCGCCGACGGCGCCTACTACCTCACCGGCACGTCGGCATCCACGCGGCCGGACGGCTCGCTCGACTTCGACAACAACGACGGGATCTATCTCTGGAAGTCCGCGGACCGGAAGACGTGGGCGCCGCTGGGCCAGGTGTGGGATCTGGCGGCGGGCGGCCTGCCGCGCTTCGCCCGGCTGTGGCAGTCCCGGCCGGACGTGCCCGACGGCGAACCCGTGCGGGGCGTGCGCGCGCCGGAGATCCATTGTCTGAAGGGCACGTACTGGATTCCGTTCGGCATGAGCGCGGGCGGGACGGGCTTGCTGAAGAGCACGTCCGGCAAGCCGGAAGGTCCCTACGCGTTCGTGAAGCAGTTCACGGCGGAGGGGTTCGATCCGTCGCTGTTCCTGGACGGCGACGCTTCGTCGGCCGATGGCGCGGTGTATTGGGTGATGGGCGAGGGCTGGGTCGCCCGCCTGAAGGACGACCTGTCCGACTTCGCCGAGCCGCCGCGGCTGCTGCGGCCCGAGCCGGTGCCGTTCTCGTTCGGCGGGAAGGCGCTGGACCACGACGCGACCGTCGGCACGCACGGCGCGTTCCTGTTCAAGGAGGCCGGGAAGTACCATCTCGCGGCGGCCCGCCACGCGAGTCGCCTCGGCGGCCGCGCCGCGCACGATACCTACGTCGCCTGCGCGGAGAAGATCGAGGGGCCGTATTCGGTGCGCACGCTGATGGTCCCGCACGGCGGGCAGGTGACCGTGTTCCGCGACGAGGGGGGGCGGCTGTGGAGCACGTTCGGCGGCGACGCGACGGCGGTTTTTCGCGACAAGCCCGGCATCGTGGGCATCCGCTACGACGACTACCTCAAGCGCGTGTGGACGCCGACGCTCGAATGGGTGTACCGCTACGGCGACCGGACCGGCTGGATCACGCCCGTCGTGGTCGAGGCCGGCCCCGTGGCCAGGGCGCGACCGCTGGACCTGCCGGGCCTCTTCGAGGGCCACATCCGCGACCCCCACGTGGTGAATGCGCCGGATGGCTGGTACTACCTCACCGGCACGGTCGGCCACGCGCGGATGCCCGATCCGAGCTCGCCCGGCCACTACGCCTGGCGCTCGCGCGACCTGAAGACCTGGGAGTTCATGGGCGAGGTGTGGAACACCCGCGCGTGGAAAGGCCCCGGTTCGCCCTACAAGCCGCAGCCGCCCCGCTTCTGCGACCTGAAGCAGAACTTCGAGGGGCTGTGGGGCCCGCGGATCAGCTGCGTCAAAGGCAATTTCTACATCCCGTGGGGCCCGGCCTACGGCGGCTGCTACCTGCTGCGGAGCACGACCGGCAAGGCGGAGGGACCGTACGAGGACGTTCCCTTCGAGTTCAACCCCCGGCACATCGCGCCCACGCTCTTCGAGGACGACGACGGCTCGGTCTACTATCTCTTCGGCTGGGTCCCCGAGATCGCGCGGATGAAGGACGACCTGAGCGGGCTGGCGGAGAAGCCCCGCGCGATCGGCCCCGGCGACGGCTCGACGCTCGGCTACGAAGGGCCGTTCATGATCAAGGCGCACGGCAAGTACATCCTCTTCACCTCCGAAACCAGCGGCGTCGCGGGCTTCGCCTCCACCGGGCTCGGCAGCTACGACTGGAACTACTGCTGGGCCGACAACGTCTACGGCCCGTACTCCAAACCCCGGATCGCGGTGCCCCACGGCGGCTGCTCCAGCACCTTCAAGGGGAA
>Ga0233425_10010890_pt1 | contig 10848 bp, 9 predicted proteins | sample Watercolumn_Towu_2_FD_181712 | JGI IMG/M metagenome (GOLD analysis project Ga0233425, IMG submission 181712) | Freshwater microbial communities from Lake Towuti, South Sulawesi, Indonesia - Watercolumn_Towuti2014_140_MG | ecosystem: Environmental > Aquatic > Freshwater > Lake | place: Indonesia...
TGAAATCATTGCTTGTGGTTTACGCGCATCCCGACGATGAACTTTCGATTGGCGGAACGGTCGCGCATTACGCGCGGCAGGGCGTCGCGACGCATTTGATTTGCGCGACGCGCGGCGAAGTCGGCGAAGCCCCGCCCGATCTCAAAGGATTCGCGTCCATCGCCGAAATGCGTTCGGACGAATTGCAATGCGCGGCGCACATTCTAGGTTTCGAGTCGGTTACGTTTCTCGACTATCGCGATTCCGGGATGCCGGGTTCGCCGGACAATCATCATCCGCAATCGCTCGTCGCCGCGCCGGTCGAAGAGGTCGCGCGCAAAATCGCGGCGACGATTCGCCGCGTGCAACCGCAAGTCGTGATTACGTTCGATCCCATCGGCGGCTATCGCCACCCGGATCACATCGCGATTCATCGCGCGACGGTCGCGGCGTTTGATCTCGCGCGCGATTCAAAAATCACGCTTGAGGATTTGCCCGCGCACGCGCCGCAAAAATTGTACTATTGGACGTTTCCGCGCGGCTTTCTCAAAACCGCCGTGCGCGTGATGAAATTGCTCGGCCGCGATCCCAAACGCTTTGGCAAAAATCGCGACATTGATCTCGAAGCGTTGGTCGAGTTTGATTTTCCGATTCACGCGCGCATCGCGATTGGCGACGCGCTCGATCAAAAAGCGCGCGCGACCGCGTGCCATTCGAGCCAAATCCAAAGTATGGGCGGCGCGCTCGCGCGATGGTTCGAGCGGTTGTTCGCGAACGAAGAAACGTTTATGCGCGCGCATCCCGCCGCGCCGCCGCCGCGCCTCGAACGCGATTTGTTTCAAGACCTGGAAGGGTTCTAAAACCTTCCAGGTTTTTTTGCCACGAAGGAACATAAAGATCACAAATCACGAAAAATTAACACTCGCGTAAATCCTCTGTAATTCTCGCACGTATTATTGGATATGGAAGTGGAAATTCGCGATGTATCAAATGCCCGCGCGCGTGGCTCTTTTAATCAGTATTGGAAAAATCCGAGTCTCATTGTGAAACCTGGATTATGGCTGATGATTCAGCCATAGAAAGCGGCGTATGTCTCTGACAACTTTAGGAACGAGGTTGTCCAAAGCCGCGCTACATCAATCCATCCTCAACCGGAGTTTCCTCCTCAAGGAATTACTCGCCGGCAGTGTCGCCGCGTTGATATTAACGTTGACACTTGCCGCGCTGTGGCTCGCCCTCACGCGTTCGTTCTTGCTCGTCTTTGCTATCAGTGGTGTGCTCGCGTTTGGATTGCTCGCGCCCATTTTAGCGGCGATGCCGGTATTGCACCCGCGCCGGATTCGCGTTACCCAAACACCGACCGCGTTTGGCATCGCACATTGGGAGAATGTAGATTTTCGCGCGAGCGATGGCGTGCATTTGCGCGGCTGGTTTATTCCGCCCGCGCCAGCCGCGGATGGCGCGACGATCATTTTTGTTCACGGCTTGGGCGGCAATCGCGGCGAGTTGTTGCCGGAAGCCGCGATGCTCGCGCGCGCCGGGTACGGCGCGCTCTTGTTCGATTTGCGAAATCACGGGCGCAGTCGCGGCACGTTGACGACGTTGGGTTATCGTGAAGTGGATGACGTGCGCGGCGCGGTCGCGTATCTCGACGCACGCGCGGAGGTCAATCGCGCGCGCATCGGTTTATTCGGACACTCGATGGGCGCGGCGACGGTTCTGCGCGCGGCGGCGCGCATCGCGCAGGTGCGCGCGGTGATCGCGCAGGGCGCGTACTCGTCGCTCGAAGAAAATATCGCGCGCGGCGTGGTCGCGCAAGCCGGGTTGCCGCCGTTTATTTTCGCGCGTTTGATGGTGTGGCTCGGCGAACGCGCGACCGGGTTGCGTGTCAACCAGGTGCGCCCGATTGACGATGTCGCGCAGATCGCGCCGCGCGCGCTCTTGTTGATTCACGGCACGCGCGATCCGGTCGTAACCGTCGAGAACAGTCAGCGATTGTATCGCGCGGCGAGCGAGCCGAAAGAATTATTTCTCGTGAACGCGGCGCAACACAAAACGCCGATGTTGTGCAATCCGCGCGAATTTGAAAAACGCGTTACCGATTTCCTGGCATTGCATTTGCGCGACGATCTGGTCGCGTAAAAAAATCTGCGCGTACGCGTCTTGGGGTAGGGGGCGAAACATTTTGTGCGCGCGCAGAATGTTTCGCCCCTACTTGGTGTAACCCCCCTTTGACATCCACCCATCACCCACTTATAATGTGGCTATGGCTGGTGGAGTGGCGTTGCGCGATGATTCAGAATTAATTCAATCTTGCATACGCGGTGATGATGGCGCGTGGAAAGAATTGGTGGATCGGTATGCGCGGCTCGTGTACTCGATCCCGATTCGGTATCGCTTGTACGGCGCGGACGCCGACGACGTGTTCCAAAATGTTTTTGGCATCGTGTTTCGGCAGTTGGGCAAATTGCGCCATCAAACTGCATTCGCGGCGTGGCTGATTACGATCACGCATCGCGAATCGTTGCGCGTGTTGCGCCTCACGCGTTCGCACGAAGACCTCGAAGACACGATCAGCGATAGCTCGACCCCGCCGACGGATCGGTTGGAGCAATGGGAACGCCAGCACTATGTCCACGAAGCGCTCAAACGCACCGAGCAACCTTGTCGCGATTTGTTGACCGCGCTCTTTCTCGAATCGCCCACACCCAGTTACGATAAAATCGCCGCGCGCTTGGGAATGCCGGTCGGCAGTATCGGCCCGACGCGCGCGCGGTGTTTTCGCAAATTCGAATCTCTGCTCGTTTCGATGGGTTTTGACAAATCGTTCTAACGCGTGTATTTTTCATCACAGCCGTTCGCTCTTTTTTATCGTAAGGTAAGCATGATTGTCCATCCAATCAGTGACGAAGAATTAATCAATTACGCCGCGGGCGAATTGACCGGCGATGATTTTTTGCGGGTTGTCTTTCACGTTTCCAATTGCGTTGAATGTTCGACGACCGTGAATCGTTTTCGCCGGGTGCGCTCGGTGTTGACCACGGACGATTCAGTTACGCCGCCTGTCGCGACGCTTGCGCGCGCACAGGCGATTTTTTCTACGTACCGTCCGCAGTTTCGCAACAGCTGGGGCGCGAGTTTTTTGCGGAGTCGGCTCGTCCTGACCACTGCCGCGGTCGCGGCGTTGTTGATTTGTGCGTTCGCGCTCAACGCGTTTTTGTTGCAACCGGACATTTCGCCGGAGAGTCCACTCTATCCCGCCAAAGTAACGGTCGAAGGAATTCGCGCGGCGGTCTCGCGCGCGTTGGGCGGCTTGGGCATTTTCCGCGCGCCATCGCCCGAACCCATCGCGCCAGCTGAAACGCAAACCGCGATTGTCGAAACGCCCGCGCCGGTTGAATCGCGTCCCAGTCCGGGTCAACCCCAAACCAAACCGACGGATGTTCCGCCGGGACAAACCAGGATTCCACCAGGTCAAACGCAAATTCCGCCGGGACAAACCCGGGTTCCGCCGGGACAAGTGAACACACCACCAGGTCAAGCGCGCACAGCGACGCGACCAGGCAACACACCGCCAGGTCAAGTGAACACACCACCGGGACAAGTGAACACACCACCGGGACAAGTGAACACACCACCGGGACAAGTGAACACACCACCGGGACAAGTGAACACACCACCGGGACGAGTGAACACACCACCGGGTCAAGTGAACACACCACCGGGACGAGTGAACACGCCCTCAGGTCAACCAAAAGTTCCGCCGAGTCAAGCGAATACACCGGCGAGTAAAGCGCCAACACCGGCAAGCCAATTGAGTACTCCAACGAGCAACGGGTTGGTGCAATCGAGTGAGCCGCCGGAAACACCGATGCTGACTGCGCCAACCACATCGCAACAATCAACGCCGATGCCGGACAATCCCGCGCCGACGCGCATCGCGATTGTGCCGACGCCGGAATCGCGCGCGACCAGCCCACCGGCGGACACACCCGCGACCAGCGTCCCCACTGAACCCGCGCCTGTATCGTCGGCGAGTCCGACTCGCGTTGCGTTGCTCCAACCAACGGCGATCATCGAGCCAACGACTGTTCCCGCCCCAACCCAAATCGCGATTCTCATTTCAACACCAACTATAATCGCCCCCACCACGCCACCTTCGCCGGTCACCAACATTCCACAATCTGGAATTAGCATTGACGACACCGCGTTGATTGTAATGTCAACGGCGGTTTTTCTTGTCGTTAGTGTTGGCGCGTTAAGCGTGTGGCGCAGACGCGAGTGATGCAGATACAAAAACCAGGTTTCCGCGAAGCGAGAAACCTGGTTTTTTATTTAGAGCGTCAATTCCATTTCGATTTCATCGCGCACCGGGATTCCATCATTGCCGATCAACGGAATCGCCGGTTTGATTTTGCGCGCTTGGGCAATCGCGTCGCGATGAATCGCGACGAGCGCGAACCCGCGCTTTTGATAAAAGCGCAACGCGTTCAAATTATCATTCGTCGTGATTAACCAAATTTTCCGGCATCCCGCGCGCCGCGCGAAATCCTTGACCGCGCGAATCAGTTTTGTGCCGACGCCGATTTTCGGGCGCGTGCTATCGAGCGTTACGATTTCACACGCGTCGTCCGTGATGTCGCAGGTCACCAAGCCGATGCGTTCGCCTTTGTCGAGCGCGACAAACCCGGCGAGTTCGTCCGGCTGATGAACGACGCCGCGCGACACGACAAATTCCGCGCCCCAATGTTGCGCGATAAATTCGCGCACCCACGCGCGATCATCCTGCGTCAACGGACGAATGAGAATGTTCATCGCGATTGGTACACCCGATCGGTTTTTGCCGCCATAATGAAATCGTTGCGATGCAATCCTTTGATTTTATGCGTCCACCACGTAACGGTAACTTTGCCCCACTCGGTCAGAATCGCGGGATGATGTCCTTCCTGTTCCGCCAACTCTGCAACCTGATTTGTGAACGCAACGGCTTGCGCGAAATTTTTGAACGGGAACACGCGCTCGAGCCGGTCAATATCATCGCGCGCGATGATGAGCCATTCGGGGATTTCCGGTTTATAGAGCGCGATTTCTTCGAGCGTCGCGGTCGGCTCACCGCCGCGACACGCGACGCATTTTAACTCGGTCAGATTCGCCATTCCGATTTTATCCTTTCTGTCCGCGCGTCTCTTTGACTTGAAACAGCATCACGACGCCAAGTCCAAAGCCGATGATGCCGACGACAAACATAAACGTAAATCCGCTCCCGGCAGATTGCGCGTTGAACAAACTGATGAACGGCGCGAGCAAAGACGTAACGACCGTCGCGCCTGCCGTCGCGAGATTCGTCAAGCCCAAAAAGCGCGCCGAATCTTCCGGTGGTGTGAGATCAACCGCCCACGCCCAATTCGCGCTCGTGAAAAATCCCATCCCGATTCCGATCAATCCGCCCGCGCCGAGCAAATCGTTGATGCCGATGAATGGCGCGGGCGCGTTGCGCGCGAACAACAACACAATCGCGCCGACCATCGCGATCAATCCGCCAATCACATTGACGCTTTTGCGACCGACGCGATCCGACAACGGTCCCGCGAGCAGAGTGAACAGCACGAGCGTGAGCACGACGGTCGTCAACAAATCGCCTTGCAAGGTAACGGCGGCTTTGATCGCCGCGTCAACATCGGTGATGTGCCCGAGCAAAATTTTTTGAAAATAAAATTGCGCGTTGTTCGAAATGAACGCGAGTCCGCCGAGAATCGCGAGCCGCGCCGCGATGAGCCAGGAGAAATCGGGAAAGCGATTGACGAAATGCAACGCGCGCGCGAACGAAAATTTTTCGCGCGGGCGATCTATCACCGGCGCGCGTGCGGTCGCCGGTTCGCGCACCAGCACGACGTTAAGCATCATCGTGCCGAGCAAAACGAACGCGACGACCGCGACCATCATTTGGATATTCGTGTCGAGCGCGGTGTCGGGATCGCCCAGGATGCGCGGCACGATCAGCGCGGTTGCGATCAAGCCGGACGTGTCAATGAATTGCTTGACGCCGGACGCGACGCCGCGTTGTTTTTCCGGGACGAGATCGGGGAGCAAACCTTGATACGGTCCGTGCGCGATGTTCGACGAAAATTGCAACAACCAATACGCCGCGAGCAAGACCCAGTAATTTGGCGCGAACGCAATCCCAGCCAAAAAAATCAAATCCACGAGCGTCGCGCCGACGACGAACGGATACCGTTTGCCCCAGCGCGAAGTGAACGGATCACTGAACGCGCCCGCCGCCGGTTGCACGATGGTCGCGATTAATAAGCCGACAAAACTGAGCAAGCCCAACGCGGCTTCGGCATTATCGCGCCCGACCATATTCGCGCGCGGCAAAATCGCTTGCAGTAAAAATCGCCCGACCGTGTTCCACATAAACGAAATGCCGAGATAGTACACGTTCATCGCGATATAATCGAACGCGCGTAATGGACGATTCATTTTTCCTCCATCGCCGCAATCATACCACGCAAAAATTAAAGTGACAAGGGTGGTGCTGTAGCGCGGGCGTCTCGCTCGCATTTTTTGTCCGGCGGGCGATCTGTGGCGCGGGCGGCTCGCCCGCATTTGTTATCCGGCGGGCGAGCCGCCCGTACCACCGTGTGCCATTCCGTTTGACGCGCTCATTTATCTCGACTATAATTTCGCGGGGTTGAAAAAATGATGCGACCACATCTTTACGTTTTACGCTTCACGTTTTACATTCTCCTTCTCTTCATCGCCGGGTGCGCGCTCTTGCCCGGCGATTCTTCTACACCGACGCCCGCGTTCACGCCGACGCCGGTCGTGTTCGCCGAAGATACCGCGCGCACTTTTCTCAAAGCGTGGGCGGAAGCCGATTACGGCGCGATGTACACGATGCTCGCGCCCTCGCGCAAAGAAACGATCACCGCGGAACAATTTATCGCGCGCTACAAGGGCATCGTGATCGAAGCGACAATCACTTCGGTCAAGCCGGTCGTTACGCTCGTGCACGAAGAGGGCAATGAAGCATTCGTGAATTTTTCGGTAACGATTGAAACGAACGCCGCCGGAATGATCAAGCAAGACAACACGATGCAACTGCGCCGCGAAAACAATCGCTGGGGCGTGTTGTGGAATCCTGGGTTGATCCTGACGCAATTGAGCGCGGGCGGCAGTGTGCGGTTTTTTCCGGTCGCGTCCGCGCGCGCGGATATTTATGATCGCAAAAATCGTCCGTTCACGCAACCGCAAGAGCAGGTGATCGTCGAGGTTGTCCCGGCGGAAATGAAAAACGAAAACGCGGTGTTGACCGCGCTCGCGAAAATTTTTGGATTGCAAGCGAGCGCGATCAAAGCGATGTACAGCAAATTTCCCGGCGATTGGCGCACGCCGATCGGTCCGCTCACGCGCGACCAGGTGCGCGCGCATGCGGACGCGTTGGCATTGCCGGGAATTTTTGTGGACAAGACGCAGTACTCGCGCGTGTATCCGCGCGGTTCGCTCGCCGCGCACATCATCGGTTACGCCGGTCCGATCACCGCGGAGGAATTGGAAAAACTTCGCATCAAAGGTTATCGCGAAGGCGACATCACCGGCAAATCCGGTTTGGAATTGTGGGGTGAAGCGTATCTTGCCGGACAACGCGGCGGACGGCTCACGATTCTGTCGCCGTCCGGCGCGATCACCGCGACGCTCGCGAACATCCCGGCGAAACAGAGTCAAAACATTTACACGACGATTGATCTCGACGTGCAAGAGATCGCGGAAAAAGCGTTGGGCGCGCGCGCGGGCGCGGCGGTCGTGATAGATGTTTCGAACGGCAACGTGCTCGCGATGGCGAGTTATCCGCGTTACGATTTGAACTGGCAAAAACTTTCGACGCAGGAACGCCGCGCGATCCTCAACGATCCCGGCGACCCGTTCATCAATCGCGCGGCGCAGAGCGCGTTTCCACCGGCTTCGATTTTCAAAATCGTTTCGTACACCGCGGCGATTGAAAAAGGCGGGTACGCGGCGAACACAACGTTCAACGATCCTGGTTTTTGGGACGGCTTGGGCGAATCGTATCGCAAGTATTGTTGGACGTGGCCCATCACGAAAAAAGGGCACGGCGCGATTTCATTGCAAGACGCGCTGACCGAATCGTGCGACGTGACGTTTTATCAAATCGGAATGAAGTTGAATCAGCAAGACAAAAATCTTTTGCCGAGTTACGCGCGCGCGTTCGGTTTTGGCGCGGACACCGGGATCGAGATCGGCGAAGCCGCGGGCTTTGTGCCGGATCCGAACGTCGCGGGCTGGCGTCCCGGCGATGCGATCAACATGGTGATCGGGCAGGGCACGATGTTGACCTCGCCTCTGCAAATCGCGAATATGCTCGCGGCGGTCGCGAACGGCGGCACGCTCTACAAACCGCACACGGTCGCGCGCATCAGCAGTCTCGCCGACGGCACCGAAAAAATCATTCAGCCGGAAGTGATCGGCAAGTTGCCAATTTCTGCGACAACGCTCGCGACGATGAAGCAAGCGTTGGCGCGGGTTACGACCGATTCGGACGGTACCGCGTATCTCGCGTTCAAGGGATCGAAAGTGAGCGTCGCCGGAAAAACCGGGACGGCGGAAGTGTTCAAAACCGGCGAACCCCATTCCTGGTTCGCGGGCTACGCGCCGGCGGATCGTCCCAGGATCGCGATCGCGGTGATCGTCGAACACGGCGGCGAAGGATCCAAAGCCGCCGCGCCGGTCGTGCGCGAAATCGCGGAAAAATTTATGGCGTTGCCCGCGAAATAATTTTTGTCCGCGAATCAAAACCACAGATTGCACAGATTTCACAGAAAAAATTATCTGTGAAATCCGTGTAATCTGTGGTTTGTTTTTCTCAGATCGCGAATCAGTTTCTAACGACGCGCGCGCGCGCGCGGGGCTGGCTTGTTTGTTTTGCGTAACGCTTCCGAATCAATTTCGACGGTCGCCCAGTGATGCAAGAGATGAATCAACACGCGCACGCGTCCCTGCGGCGAAAGTCGCCGATCAAAAATCGCGTCGAGATCGGCGAACGGTCCCGAGGTGATGATGACGTGGTCGCCTTGATTGATGATCTCGCCGATGCCGTCGAACACATCGGCTTGCGCGAGTCGCGCACGAATCGTTTCGACCAAGCGTTCGTCCACGCGCGCCGGTTTATCGCCGATCATCACGACGCGCCGCGCGCCCGGCGCATAGTGCAGAGTCCACAAGCCGACCTGGTCAATGTCCGCGCGCGCGAACAAGTAGCACGGAAAAAACGGTCGCTCGTCCGGGCGACCGCGACGGCGCGGCGCGGGAAGCGTCGGATAAAAAATTTCAATGTCGCGTTCAGCGAGATACGATGCGACTTGACGTTCTTTGCGTGGTTTGGTGTGAACCGCGTACCAATGTTGCATAGTGATTCCTTGTAGGGCAATTTGCCAAATTGCCCCACGCGTTCAGCGAAACAAATCCGCTTCTTTCGCGCGCACGATGTCGCGCGCCGCGCCATCGTGCTGTATAAATAAAATTCCGCGCGCGTGAACGATGGGGCGCCCTTCGTTCGCTTGACCTTGCAAGAGCGATGCCGCCGCCGCGATTTGATCCGCGATGCCGACGAACGTTACTTGCAAATGATAGCCGAACAAATCCGGTTGCCCGCGCAAATCTTCGATCGCCGGAATTCCGGCAACGCCAATCGCGACGCCAATCGCGCCGTTGCGCCACGCGCGCCCGTGCGTGTCGTTGATGACGATGCCGATGTCGCGCCCGGTTTCTGCGCGCAAACGTTCGCGCAAATCGCGCGCGGAACGATCCGCGTCTTCCGGCAAACGCAGAACCCATTCGTCGTCGTCGCCCGAAGGGGGCGCGACATTCGAACGATCAATTCCCGCGTTCGCGCAGACCCAGCCCTGATGCGTTTCGACGATCATCAATCCTTCGCGCACGCGCACGATTTCGCGCGTGTCCCACAGCACGACCTCGCAGAAACGCGCGTCTTTGCCGGATTGGTGTGCGAGTTCGCGCGCGCGCGGTGAGGGTGTTACGTCGCACAGGCGCACCATTCGCCCTTCGGCTTTGCTCACGACTTTTTGCGCGAGCACGAGCACATCGCGATCCGCGAGTGCGAGGCGCGCATCGCCGAGTCCGCGCAAAATAATCGCGGCGAGATCATCGCCGCGCTGAATGAGCGGAATGTTAGGGAGCGCGGTGAGAGTGAGTTGAGTCATTGGAGAGTGTAACCACAGATTGCACAGATTCCACAGATTTTTATCTGTGGAATCTGTGCAATCTGTGGTAAAAAATCGTGGCTACCGCGGCACGCCGACGATGCGAATGCCCGCACCTTTGACTTTGTAGCGAATGTTGAGCGCGATCAACGCCGCGGTTAGCGCTTCGACCGCCGGCGCGTTCGCGAGCACGCCCGCGTCGAACGCGTCGATCCCGATTTTGCGAACCAGGTCAATCACGATTGTGCGCGCCGCCTTGTCGCCGCCGACGACCAGGACATCGGAATCAATTTTTTCGTCCACCGCTACGAGTTTTTCCGGCGAAATGTTTTGGAGCGCGGCAACAACCTTGACCGCGTCGCCGAAAAATTGTTGCACTTCTGCCGTAACCGATCCGGCGGGCGGAAGTTTCGCGCGGCTTTTGCGTTCGGGATCGAGCGACGACGCGATGTTGATGACGATTTTGTTTTGCACCGCGTCGCGCAGGTCTTGAAGAATCGGCGTCATCCCGGTGTACGGAATCGAAAGCAGGACGATGTCCGCGCGTTGCGCCGCCTCGCGATTCGAAAATCCTTCCACGTTCGATCCGCCGACGCGTTGATTCAATTCCTGCGCGGCGGCTTGCGCTTTC
>Ga0233425_10010891_pt1 | contig 10847 bp, 13 predicted proteins | sample Watercolumn_Towu_2_FD_181712 | JGI IMG/M metagenome (GOLD analysis project Ga0233425, IMG submission 181712) | Freshwater microbial communities from Lake Towuti, South Sulawesi, Indonesia - Watercolumn_Towuti2014_140_MG | ecosystem: Environmental > Aquatic > Freshwater > Lake | place...
GACGGTCACGTCGGCCGCGCGGATGACGCCGGTGAGGATGAACTCCTGCTCCTCATCGTCGGCCCGGATGCGCTTGCGGGCCTGGACGGCGACCGTGCCGTTGGGCTTGACGTCGAGGACCTCGGCGGTGAGGCGCGCGGTGAAGGAATCGGAGCGATCGACGGTGGCCTCGCCCTTGAAGTCGCGTTTGGCGCTGCCTTTGATCGACGGAGGCGTGGCGCCGATGGCGCCGCCCTCGATCTCGAGGTTCTTGAGGTTCAGCTTGACGAACTCGTCGAGGCGGGCGTCGATGTTGCCTTCCCGCTTGAGGTCGGTCGTGCCCTGGGAGGAGTAGTCGCTCTCCTCGCGGATGATGATGGTGAGAAGGTCGTGTTTCTTGAGCGTCCGCGGCTCGGGCTCGGGGACGGCCAGGTAGCTCACCTGGAGTATGCGGGCTTTGGCGGGATCGGGCGCGGCCGCGAGGCTGGCCCGGAGGAGCGAGCCGCCGTTGCGCTGCATGAGTTCGGCGGCGCTGACGGGCCCCTGGGAGCCGGTGGCCGGGCGCGCCTCGGCGGGGTTCTCGCGCGCCGACGTGGCGGCGGGCTGGCCCAGTGCCGCGGCGCAGCAGACGACGTAGAGGGCCATCACCACCAGGGTCATGCGGAACAGCACGGCCACCTCCCGAATCAGCGGTTGTCCACGTTGGCCACGCTCGCGCCGCGATGCGCGAGGGCCCGTGCCGCCTGCGCGCCGGTGACGACCACGTTGAACTCGTCGGTGGTTCCGGGTTTGCGCACGCGGATGGTCTGGCCGAAGGCGCCGTCCTCGCGCGCCTCGGCCACGGTCTTGACGTGCACGCGCCCGGATTCCACCCAGACGCTGATGAGTTGTCCGCGATGGACCAGCGGCGTGGCCGTCACCATGCGCGCGGTCAGCACGGTTCCGGGCGGGATCTCGCGCGACGCCTGCTGGCCGACGAGAGCGGCGATCGACGTGACGCCGTCGTCGGACAGGCGGTCGGCCAGTGTCCGCCGTTCGACCAAGTCATCCTCGCGCACGATCTGCCTGGGGGCGATCGGCCTGGCGGCCACCACCTGGGTCTGCCAGGCCCGCGCGAAGGCGAGGATGCTGGCTCGCTGGCGGGCCGTCTGGGCCTGGATGGTGACGTCCCATCGCACGTCGCCAAGGCTGCGGGCCTGCCGCGAATCGATGGTGAAACTGACCAGCGGCTCGACGAGCCGGAGCGTGCCTTCGTCCTGGGCGCCAAAGCGAATCTGCACGGCGTCGGGCGCCAGCGAAAGCCGCTCGCACAGGTCGGCGATGAGCAAATCGCGCAGCGTCCGAGCGGCGGGAGCCGGAGGCGGGGCCTGGGCGACAAGGGCGGCGATGGGCTGAGTGGACGGCGCCGATGGGGGAGCAACCCATTGACGGAGGGCCTGGCCCTCGTCGAACGTCGCATCCGACCGCGAGACGGTGCATGTGGTCGAACCGCAGAAGCGGAGAAAGGCCAGGTTGGCCCCCGCGTCGTGGAGCGTTTGCTTGACCTGGTCGAGTTCGACGTTCTGGAACGTGGCCGACGCGGCGAAGCGCGCCACAACCAGGTCGGCCAGCGGCTGCATCGCGGCGTTGTCGCCATCGGCCCAGCGGCAGATCTGGCGAAGGCCGATGGCCGGGCCGGCCACGGTCGCCTGCGAGCGCAGCTCGATGGTGGCCGAGGGCGCGGCGGCGGGCACGAACCGCTCCTGGGCCCCGGCGCAGGCCGACAACGAGGCGATGGCGAACAGGATTCTGGCGGCCAGGGTCATGCCTAGAACCTTCTGAGATTGCCGATGGTCTGGAGTGCCTGGTCGGCCGTTTGGATCGATTGGCTGTTGAGTTCGAACGCGCGTTGCGTCTTGATGAGCGTGACCAGTTCTTTGACCGGGTCGACGTTGCTGCCCTCGAGGTGTCCCTGGAGCAGGATGCCCGCGCCGTTCTCGCCGGGGAAGCTGTCGATGGCTTCGCCGGAGGCCTCGGTCTGCTGGTAGAGGCCGCCGCCGACGACCTTGAGGCCCTGGGGGTTGACGAACTGAGTCATGCGGAGGCGGCCGATGTTCTTCTTGGCCGCGCTGCCGGCCTGAAGCACATCGATGTTGCCGTCCTGACTGATGACGATGTCGGTGGTGTTGGCGGGAACTGTGATGGGCGGGACGACCTTGTAGCCGTCGCCCATGCCCAGAACCAGCTCGCGGTTCTTGTTGATGAAGAAGTTGCCGTTGCGCGTGTAGGCGAAACCGTCGCCCAGGGTCGAGAGCGTTTTGACCTTGAAGAACCCCTCGCCCTGGATGGCCACGTCGAGCTGGCGGTTGGTCGACTCCATGCTCCCCTGCTCGGTATCGAGCTGGGTGTTGCTGATCTTGACGCCCAGCCCCACGAAGATGCCGGCGGGCGACGGCTCGCCGTCGCCGTTGGTCGCGCCGGGGGCCTTGAGCATGAGGTACATCAGGTCCTCGAAGTTCATCCGGCTGCGCTTGAACGCGGTGGTCTCGGCGTTGGCCAGGTTGTTGGCGATCACGTCGATGCGCGTGGAGAGCGCCCGGAGCCCGGTTGCGGCGGAATTGAGTGCGGTGATGGCCATGATTACCCGATCTTGCCTACGTCATTCATCAGCCTGCTGAGCATCTGGTCCTGGTAACGGATCATGTTGGCGTTGGCTTCGAGCTGGCGGTGGGCGTCCATGAGCTGCGACAACTCGGTGGCTGGCTCGACGTTGCTGCGTTCGAGGAACCCCGACCGCAACGTCGGCGCGGCCGGACGCAGGTTTTTCTTGAGTTGGGGATAATCCAGCAGGCCCGCTCCGCGTTTGCTGAGCAGGCGCGAGCTGGGCACGGTGAACAGGCCGATCCGTGCCACCTCCTGTCCGTTCTGGCTGACGCGGCCGTCGTTGCCGATGGAGACGGGCCCCGAGGAGTCGAGCGTGATGGGCCGGGCCTTCTCGTCGAGCACCTGCTGGCCGCCCGACGCGAGCGTCAGCCGGCCGGCGCGGTCGACGATGAACTGGCCGCTGCGCGTCAGGTGCATCCCGCGGGCGTCGCAGACGGCGAAGAACCCTTCGCCGTGGATGGCCACGTCGAGGGGGTTGCCGGTGGATTCCATTTCGCCCTGGGCCAGGTCGGTCGCCGTCGGCAGGACGCGCAGGCCGCCACCCAGGTTCTCGAGCACGGGGTTGCTGTGCCGGGCCGGGTCGAGTCGCCGCATCCTGGCTTCGGTCAACATCTCGGCAAAGAGGGGCAGATCGCGTTTGAAGCCAACCGTTTCGGAGTTGGCCAGATTGTTGGCAATGACGTCCTGACGAAGCGAGTTCGTCAGGACGCCGGTGGCCGATAGATACAGGCCGTAGGTCATGCGGCCCCTCCTTCGGCCAAAAGGCCCGGGCGCCGGAGGCGACCGGTCCTCAGCGGCAGCGCTTCATCCGTGAAGGGTTCCCCACGAAGGACCGGGCCGGCTCCACCGGCCTCGCTCCGCTGCCGTAGGTTCATCGCGACCCGAACCGACGTGGCCAAGTGGGCATGGACGGCCATCCAGGCGGCCCGAACGATTCGCTGTCCCAACGTCGCGTGTGCATCCTGCATGCGTGCTCCGCAGTCGCTTGGCGCGGCCCAACTCCATTGGGCCACAGTCTGTCCCGCCCCGCACATTCAATGGGCGTGCCGCGCGGCGAGCGCCCGGCGACTCACGCTCTGTTTCGCGCCTCAAATGCCTGGGGATGCAGGGATAACGACAGGTCGGCGCGGGGCGGATGTGGAATGCGCGTAACAGGGAGGACGCCGTGTGGGGCGCAGCTTCTGCGTGTTGACCGCACGCGATGCGCCACTCTTGACGTGAGTTTGAGGGCGCCGCCGTCGGCAGGCCGTCTTGGTTTCTCAAGGGCTCTTGATCCGCTGGAGGAGCGACTGCCTCTGGGGCGCATCCATGGGCTTGACCTCGACGGCCAACGACTTGTCGACGACTTGGATCTTGGTCAGGAGCACCGGCAGGAACCCGCCTTCGGTGGGAATAAAGAGCACCGGGTCGGCCGGCTCGTCGCGCAGGCCGGCCAGGAGGAGCTTGGCCATGGCGGCCCCGGCGGCCTCGCGGTTGGCCAGGCCGTCGGGCTTGATGTGGGCCTCTTTGCGCCAGGCGGGCATGGCCCGGTCCAGCGGCGCGCGCAGCTTGTCGAGCTGGCCCCCTACCCACGACTTGGGGATCGAGACTTTCCCGCCCATGATCTTCTCAAGATCCAAGCGCAGGCGTCCCTGATCGTCCAGTCGCGGCGAGAAATGCAGACTCAGCACGGCGCCCAAGTCCTTATAGGTTCCGGCCAGGACGAGTCGGCCTTCGTGGAGGAAGATGCCCGGATCGGAGAGGTACTGCTCGTATTTGGACTTGACCGTCTCCATCCAATGAGTGAAGAAGGCGTTGAGTTCCTCCTCAGTGAAAGTCTGGCTGACGGGCGCGACGGGGACGGTCGAGGGCGACGGCCGGCCTTGGCGGGTCGCGGCAAGCCGCTGGCGCTCGGCCGCCTGGGCTTGGACGGCCATTTCATGGGCGCGGAGCATCTTGTTCATGGCCTGCTGGGCCATCTGGCCGCGCTGGGCCTCCTCCCATCGGTAGGCGCGGTAGAAATCGGGCGAGGCCATGAAGCGGAAGTACTGGACGCCCAGATACACCACCACGCCGACCAGCAGCAGCGCCACGACCAGGAGCGTTCGCTTGATCTTTTTCATGCTCGTCCTGACCGAATAATCGGCACAAACGGCACGGGCGGCAAGTCGATTTGGCCAAGGCTGCCACTTGGCGAGGCCAGGGGAGCCTTGGAGACGGCGTTGGTGTAAACTGTGGGGGCATCGACGACGCGGCCTTGGGCAAGGCCGGCGCGCCAGCGGAGAATTCCATGGCCGACCTTCGGGTTCATCCCGCGGCATCCGAGCTGGCGGAGCGTTTCGCCAGCCTGGTGGCCGGCCAGTTGGATGGCGGCATCCTGCGTTACACGCAGCGCCGCTGGCTCCTAGGCCAGGCGCGCCGCTGGGGCATCGGGCGGTTTGAGGCGAATCTCATCGTGGCGGCCGTGCAGCATCAGCGCGGGGATGGTGGGCTTGTTTTTGAACTGCCGCCGCGCCGGTCGCTGGCCCGGCGGATTGGGACGAGCCTGGCCGCATTTGCGGTGATCCAGTCGGGGATCGTGGGGATCGTGGCGTGGCTGCTGGGGGGTGAGAACTGGCGCTGACGAGACAGGCCCACGCGTGGTTACAAATGCACCCGCCGCGTGTACACCCACCACTCGACCAGGCACAGGGGCACGGCCACGCCGGCGAGGATCCACCACCAAAGCTCCACGCGCGTCTGCCCGCCGGTGCCGGCGATGGCCGTTGCGCCGTCGGCCGCGGCGCCGGGGCCGCGCTCGGCCGGGAGGAGGTTGCTCTCGTTCTCGTCCAGCAGATTGACGGCCATCTTCTCGAAGCCGGGGACCGGAGGATCGGTGGTGTAGAGGCCGACGGCGTCCAGCGGGCCGATCGCCACGTCGCCCGTGTCGGGAACGCGCACGGCGGCCTCGTGGCCCTGCGGGCCCACAAGCCGCAGTTGCTCGGCGATGCCGGCCTGTTGAAGCGACAGACGAGGGAGGACGGGCGTCGTGCCGGGCGGGAGGGACTGGCGCAGGTCCATGTCGCCGCCCAGCGCCATGTAGACCATCGTGTTGTGGATGAAGACGGGGAAGCTCTGCCGGAGCGGCCAGTTGCTCTCGAGGATGCTGAAGCTCACGACGAGATGCGCGCTGCGGCCTTCGCGGTGGAGGACGACCAGGGGGCCAAGCGTGCCCTCGACGATCGTCTGGGTGCGCATGGCCGGATTCATGGCGAGTTGCGATGGAAGCTCCAGCTTGAGCATCTCGGCGACGTAAAGCCGCTGGAGGTTGATGTTCCTGACCAGCGCGTGATCGCGCTGCCAGTCGAGGACGCCTACGTCCTTCAGCAACACGCGCCCGCCCGAATCCTCCGCGGCCTTGAGCACCGTTCCGGGCGGCACGCAGCCGAAGTAGACGAAGTTGCCCACCGGCGGAAGGTCTTTGGGACTGTGGCGGTCGAAGACGATCACATCGTATTGGCCGATCTTGGCGGGGTCGGCGACGAGCTGGGCGTATTCGGCGGGCTTGACGATGCGGACATTCTTCAGCTCCATCGAATCGATGGCGCGCTGAAGGTAGTAGTTGCCCTCGGTGACGATGAGGGCGGCCAGCGCCTTGGGCGGAGGGACGACGATCTGGGCCGCGTCGTCGGCCCGGAGCATGTCGCCCTCCTTGGACGCGTGCTCCACGCGGATGACGGCGCTGGTCAGCAGCTCGAAGGCGAAGTCTACGCCGGCCCGCGCCTGGCGGCCGGTCTGTCGCTCCCACTTCTGGCGCTGTTCGACGGACCAGCGCTCGGGCAGGAGGACGAGCTTCTGGTCGACCCGCTGGACCTGTCCATCGACCCAGAGCAGCACGCCCACGCCCTCGGCCGGCTCGGGGCCGAAGTTGGCGAAGCGGGCGAAGACCTGGACCTCGGTGGGGCGGGCGTAGCTGCGCTTGGCCGACAGAGCGACGATGGCGATGTTGGCGGCCGCGTCGCTGCCGATCCGCCAATACTTGAGGCGAGCGACGCGCAGGCCAAGCCGGCCGGCGTCGAGCGCCCGGCCATCGGAGAACAACCAGGCGTCGGGGGCGCGGGCCTGGTCGCCCGCCGGACGGAGTTGCTCCGGGTCGATGCTCACGAACGGCGCTTCGGCGACGCGGTAGGCCTCGCCCAGGCGCGTCAGGCGGTCGCTGGGCTCGACCGAGTCGATCGCCGCTCGCAGCCGGACCTTGTCGCTGGTGAAGGACTGGATCGTGCGGGCATCGCGGTCGTCGGAGAACGCGATGACCATGGCGCTGGCGTCCTTGTCCATGGTGGCGACCAGTTCGCGCGCTTGGCGCTTGGCCTCGTCGAGGCGCGAGCGGCCCTCAACGTCGGTGGCCGACATCGACGCGCTGCGGTCGATGAGGATCACGGAGAGCTTGCCGGCCGAGACGTTGGCGTTGACGGCGGGGCGGGCCATCGCCAGCAGGATCGCCACCAGGATCGCCATCTGGAGGATCAGGAGCAGGTTTCGGCGCAGCCTCTGAAACGGGGCGTTGACCTGGAGATCCTGGATCGTCTTCTTCCAGAGCAGCGTCGAGGAAACGCTCATTTCGCGGCGGCGCAGCTTCAGGAAGTAGAGCAGCAGCAGCGCCGGCACGGCGATCGCGGCCGCAATCGCGGCGGTGGGCCAGGTGAGGAAGGAGGGAAGCCAGGACATGAGTTGTCGCACCACCAAAATGGCCCGCCCTACGCGGGCGCCAGCGACTTCGTATGTCGGACGAACTCCCGCGCCTGCACAATCGCGGCGTCAACCACGGACTTGCCCAAATCGGCCCACGCACCGTAATCGGCTTTCAGACGGCGTGCCTCGTCAGGGGTCATGCGGCCACCCCGTTACGCTCGACCTCGCGGTGGATCGGCAGAACCTGCCACCGCCCCGTTTCCCATTCCTCGCGCGAAAGAATGAGAAGGCCAAAGACGACGTGCCGCTCAGTCTCCAAGGCATGCAGCGCCTGCTGGATTTGCGATTCCGTCTCGTAGGTCACCGGACCATTCAGCAGAACCAGCAAATCAATGTCCGATTCGGCATCGCCGTGGCCTCGCGCCTTGGAACCGAAGAGCGTTACGTGCTCCACCGGGAGATCACGGCGAAGAATCGGGGCGGCCTCTTCCACCGCCGCCCGGCCGGCTGCGCTCAGATTGGCCTGATTCAGCGTTCTCATGCCGCGCTCATTATAACACTTGCGGGCCAGGAGGTCGCTCGTTGTGGCGTTCCGCGAGGTCGCGCCGTCCGGTATCGCAGCGGTACGACAGCAGTTCGTAGATGTCATCCAACGTGGGGGCCTTACGAGCGTCATCCACCAGCCGAGGTTCGAACTCGACCCGCGCATGCTCGGGAAGACCGACTGGTTCTTCCGGTCTGAAAACCCCGTTCTCAAAGACGGCCCTGATCATGCTCATGCTGCACCTCGCTGACATTCTACCCCAGCAGCCCGCGCTCCCGCAGGTAGTTGAGCACGAGCGTGTCGAACGGCACGGCGGTGCTCGTGAACAGGTACGTGCCGCCGCGGCGGGTCACGTAGTCCTTGACTGCCAGGCAATAGGCGTTGAGGTTCGCCTTGTATTTCTTCATCAGCGGCTGGGTGATCGAGACCTCGGCGAAATCGCCGTCCTCCATGTCCTTGAGCTTCAGGTCGCCCTGGAGTTGCGGGTCGATCTCCTGAGGCGACAGCGCCTGCACGGCGAAGAGGTCGTATTTCCCGCCCGCCACGTAGCGCAGGCCGTTTTCGTAGCCGCCCTTGTCGAAGAAATCCGAAAGGACGACGCAGACGCCCTTGTGCCGATGGGAGAGGGCGAACCGGCGGCACGCCTCGGCCAGGTTGCCCGCGCCCTGGGCCGCGAGCCGGCCGACGAAGTCGATCATCTGCGCCACCTTGGTCCGCCCGCGCAGCGCGCCCGACTCGGCCACCGTGCCGTTGGCGAAGGCGGTGAGGCTGACGCGGTTGTAGTTGACCAGGCCGACGTAGGCCAGTGCGGCGGCGACCCTTTTGAGATAGAGCGCCTTGTGGGGATCGCCGTAGTCGCAGCTCCGGCTCATGTCGACGAGCAGGTAGAGCGCCAGGTCCTCCTCCTCCAGGAAGAGCTTGAGAAAGAGACGGTCGAGGCGCGCGTAGATGTTCCAGTCGATGAACCGCAGGTCGTCGCCCACGACGTAGTTGCGGTAGTCGGCGAACTCGACCGACTGGCCGCGCCGCTTGGAGCGCCGCTCGCCCTTGAGTTTTCCGGCCAGCAGCTTGCGGGAGAGCACGTCGAGCTGGTCCAGCCGGGCCATGAACTCCGGGGAGAGGAGGAGGTCGGGTTTTTCGGCGGTTTGGGCGGTCATATCGGGTCACAATCTCATCAGCCCAAGCAGTTCGTCGCGGTCGACGGCCAGGTGATCTGCTACTGCGGCCAGTATCGCGGCGAGCGTGCCGACCTTGATCGTGTCATGCATCGGAACAGCTATGTGATGCTCGCCGTTGCGCCGAGTCGTCAAGTAGGCATGTCGCGTCTGTCGCACGATCTCATAGCCGACGCGGCGCAGCCCTTTGACCAGCTCCTCACCCGAGATGTCGCGCGGCAGTTTCATCGCGCGATCACCTCGTCGCGAATGAAGTGGAGATGGATTAACTCGGGCTTCTGCTCGCGCTCATCGAACGACACCTCAACCGCCTCCCGAACGTTCTGGAGCAATTCCTCTCGCGTGTCGGCTTGGGTGAACAGATCCCTGTTGCCGTCTGCACAGTGGGCGCGGGCGACAAAGCCCCCATCCGTTTCATCCTCAGTGACAACAAACGTGATCTCTCTCATGGCCGTCACCTCGTCGCGCATTATACCGCAGCCGGTGCTCGGGCGGCTGAAGCCGCCCCTACCTTGTTGTTCACCCGTGCGGCGGCGGCTCAGCGGCCAGCAGTTGCTCGATGATCCGCTCCGCCTGCTCCAGTTCCTCCGGGCGGACAAAAAGCCCGTGAACATCGGGCGCGATCTCGGCCCGCACTGCGCAGGTGGCCTTGCGCGTCTCGCATCGACACGCGACACCTCGCGCTTCGAGATGCTGTTGCAGCAGGTTCACTTCGATCGCGTTCAACGACGCATGCACCACAACAACTCTCTCGCCTTCCACCAACGGGCGCGGCGCGATCGCGGTGTGGGGCCAGGCCTCCGCCAGACGCCGCCGCAGCACGGCGGACCATCGCTGGGTGGTGGTGCCACACTCCGGACAACGATACGGCGTCGCGCGAAGGTCATAGCCGCATTCAAGGCATCTTCCCTCGTCGGCGCGGCTCTGGCGTCGGGCAGCCCGGCAGTGGGAGATGCCGTTCAGCACGAGCAGGCCCACCACGACGGCCATACCCAGCATGGGAAGGAGCGACTCGCGGTCCAAGCGAATCGCCCTGGCCAGCAGGATAAGGACGAGCGCCGCGGCCCCGAGGCTCGACAGTCGCAGCAACCACGTCCCCGACTTGACCGACCGCTGCATCAGCATTCACCGCACCTTTCGCCCATCCACGGGATACGTGTTCTGGCTCCTGCTGTCGGCGTTCATTGGCGCCCCATTCACACCTACACTTACACCTTCACCGTCGCCATCTCCTTCTCAATCGTCGTCGGCGTCAGTTCGGCCACCTTCTCCAGGACCATATCGGTGGTGATGCCCTCGGCCTCGCCCTCGAAGTTGAGAATGAGGCGATGGCGCATCGCCGGGGCGACCGCGGCCTTGAGATCGTTGAAACTCACGTGGAATCGGCCATCGAGCAGCGCCCGGACCTTGCCGGCCAGCGTGATGGCCTGGGCGGCGCGGGGGCTGGCGCCCACGCGCAGGAACTGGTTGACCATCGGCACCGCGAACTGGCCCTGCGGGTGCGTGGCCAGCACCAGGCGAACGGCGTAGTCCTGAACGTGCGGCGCGACGACGACGCGCTTGACGAGTTCCTGGTGGCCCAGGATGCGCGGGCCATCGATGACCGCCTGTACGTCGGCCTTGTGGCCGGTCGTCGTGCGGTCGAGGATGACCTTGAGTTCCTCGCGGTTGGAGTACTTGACCAGGAGCTTGAACAGGAAGCGGTCGAGCTGGGCCTCGGGCAGCGGATAGGTCCCCTCCTGCTCCAGGGGGTTCTGTGTGGCCATCACCAGGAACGGCTCCTCGAGCTTGCGCATCTGGCCGCCGGCGGTCACCTGCCGCTCCTGCATCGCTTCGAGCAGCGCGCTCTGGGTCTT
>Ga0233425_10010892_pt1 | contig 10844 bp, 2 predicted proteins | sample Watercolumn_Towu_2_FD_181712 | JGI IMG/M metagenome (GOLD analysis project Ga0233425, IMG submission 181712) | Freshwater microbial communities from Lake Towuti, South Sulawesi, Indonesia - Watercolumn_Towuti2014_140_MG | ecosystem: Environmental > Aquatic > Freshwater > Lake | place: Indonesia...
TAGCCGGAGATAATGAATCACCATTTGGTAACGACGCTAGTGACCAGCGTGTGCAAGCTTGTAAAAAAGTGAGAGCATCTTTCTATAGTGGGGCAAGCAACAAGAGTTTCGCCAATTGCCTTACAACTTATCCGGATGCTTTTGTTAGATTAGCTGGCATTGGAACTCCTCCCCGACACCTGGTTGAGCTTATTGGTTTATCAGATGACCCAGTCGGTTTTATTAAAAAATTACGCAGTCATGCAGGTGCGTGCAAATTAATAGTGGACAATATTGATCAAATTGTGCTTAGCCTTGGCAAAAAATATTCCAAAAAAGTTTGCAATCGGTTATTAGATACTAAAGTTTTATTTAAAGCAGAAGGTGAATCGAAAGAAAAAGAAAAAGCAACCAAGTTAGGGGAGATTTTGCGGAGAAATTTTACTCAGCAAAGAACAGCCTTAAGCAATGCTCTGGATCGGTCATCATCAACTGCCCGTCTTGCTGCCCAATTTGAAAATGACTTTGTTAGAGGAAAACTTAATTTAAGCGGAGATGAGTGCATCGCTTTATTGAATGCTGTTGATTCAGCAAACGATTTATTTTGGAAATTTGATTTACAAATCGCTTTAGATAGAAATCTCAGAAAGAAATATCAAGACAAGATTGCCAGCATTCGGAAATCTCCAGCGGCTCAAGCAGGTGTAGAGGCGGACAGTTCGTTTAACGGAAAATTAGACGCTCCATATTGCCAAGCTTTGCCTGACAAAAATTTGATGAAACAAATTAGAACTGCGGTAAAAAATAATCAGCCGTTGCCTGAATTAACGGTGCATCAGCAGATAGTTATTGCATGTTCTGAGCTGTGGGAGGAAGTGCTGCCGTCGAAAGGTAGTTTGGAATTCAGTCTTAGTAGTTATTGCGATCGGCGTTCGAAAGTGTCCAATTTAGTAGACGATACTTCATTACTCATTTTTCAGGCAAGAATTAATTGGCAAATTTCTCAAAAAGACGATGGTCGTGTTCCACGAAGGATAACATTTGAGGAGCTTAAAACGCATGTGGATAATGTATTTGATAAATGGTGGAATAACTGGGAGGAGAGGAACGTTTACAGTTTATCGCAAGTTTGTTCCAATGTTGCAAGTATTGAGGAGACTGCAATTCAAATGCGTATTGGACATTGTCAAAAAGCTATCGCACAACTTGAGAATTTAAGGTTACCTAAAGAAATTTATACGGATAAGATTGGGCAAAAGATTAACAAGTTGCAAAGTGCTTTAGATGATTTAAGACTGCGTCAAAATTCTGTCGTTGCAACTCCTGTTTCTGCAGCTCCCGCTCCCGCTGCAGCAGCTAGCGTAGTTTCTGCACCTGTTCATGCAGCGTCAATTTTAGAGCAACAGTTGCAAGAACTTGATGCCGCCTATAATTTGTATCATCCGCAAGAGGATCGATACGCAGAAGCGCATGAAAATGAATATGCAAAAAAGTTACTTGAAGTATGTAAAAGCTTTGTTGAATATAAAGGTGAATCTGCAGGGTTTTTGGAAACGCTGAAAGTACATCTCAGATTTATTTTCGATACCTTTCTGGGTTCATCAGCAAGGAAAATCGATGCTCTCAATGAACTTTTCCTAAATGGCGCATTTTGGAAAAAGATTATGCGTACGCCTGCGTTACTTAAAGACATGTCCTCGGTAAATTGGATGTTTTTATTGTTAAAGATGGAGAAATGTATGAGGGAATCTCACGCAACCGAAGCTGCAGTGGTAGCGCAGATTAAATCAATTATTATGTTAGATTCTGGAGATGTAATATCGAAGAATGATAGGGATTTGATATCGGAAATTTATGTAGGAATGGCGCCATTGCAACCCAAAACTGCGGTTATGTTGTTTATTGAAAAGATAGTGGAATTTCTTAGAAGGCTCGAACTATCAGCAACGTATGCAGAATTCCAGAAGCAATTTGAGGCAGTGCCCGTAAGCATGCTGCCTGGGCCAAATGAGGCGGTGGGATTATCCGCAGAAGCTGATTCTGGTGCAGTAGTTGAAGGAAAAGGAGCGGTTGTTACGAATAGTCCAGAAATCCAAGCGCATCCTTCTGCTATTGGTGAAGCTGTGTCACCCACTTCTCCGCTCAGTCCCGAACAAAGTAAGCTAGCAAAGCTTCATTTGCAGAGGGTTCAAGATGCTTTTACTGAAAGTGACGGTCGAGGAATGCGTTTAGATCCTTTGTATGACGCTATCGACAAAAGTCTTGATCCACTAACTGCTCAACTACTGGGGAAATATGGGGAGCAGATATTTAAAACAACAGCTTCAAAAGCTACTTCATATTTTCAAGATATGATTAGGGATAACAGTAGAAGTTTATTGTATGGTTTCGGGTCAAATATAGGAGGTTATTGTTCTTTGGATAATACTAGTTTTTGGAAAGCAGTAATGCGAAATTCTGAGTGGCGTATTCAGATGGAGCCACGAGAATGGGCGCAGTTGTTTGTCAATATGGAATCAAGAATCTGTAATACTATGGATTATGGGCGATATTGTAGTTCGGAAGAGGAGTCTTTAAGTGGGGTTAGATCTATTTTGGACGAGGTTAAAACTGATGCCAAATTTGTATCTGCCTTAGCTGAAGCTGTTAAAGCAAAGGGAGCAGTGTCTCCTGGATCTAAGCATCCCATCAGAGATTATATTGATGAATTGGTTCAAAAACTTATGCCGCCAGCTCCAGTTCCTGGACCTGCTTTGCCATCAGCGGTAGCGGCAGAACCGGAAAAACCAGCTGATCTTCCACGTGTCTCAGGTGTAAATTCATCTACAGTTCCTTCATCTGCTACGGTTGCGGGTCTTGGTTCAGTTATCCCAGCTCCTGATGTAGGTGCAATTGGGTCAACTGCTAAGATAATAACAAGAACAAGTGTGCGTCAAGTAGCGGAGGAACAAGGAACGGGATTGCTGCTGCCTCCTGCTGTCCCTCCTAATGGTCCTAATTCAGCTCGTAGTTCTCCTGGCGCTACAGGGGCTGCAACACTTATGACTGTTGGTGCAGCAAGTGATAGTAGTGGAGACCTTGTGCATAAGATAGACGAAACCAAATGCAATGCGTTTTTGGAATGCGTTAAATTTTCAAATAGAGCTCCTATTGGTAGAGCTCCTATTGGTTGGAAAATTGAAAGGGAAGGTGAGGTGCTTGCTAGTGGATTAAATTATGATGAGAGAATACATGTATTATTAAGTGGCGATGGAGGAGATTCAACAGCTCAGAAAAGGCGGCAGTTTTTGGCGGGACGTCCTGCATTTAGGGATGTTCAGATTTGGTGTGCCATTGTAGGAGACGCAGCTAAATTGAATATCCTGGGTAAAGGGATAGCAGGAGGCGCTAAGAATCCCTCAGCGACGTTTTTGTATAATTATGTACTAAATAGGATAGATAAGAGTGATGGAGAAGGAGAAAAGGAAATTGGGCAAATAATTTCTGCTGCAAAAGAGCCTGCTAAACTACTAGGTGCGTTAATAAGCGCAGCGGACGAAGAACTGAAATCGGATGAGGGGATGAAGCGTCGTTCGAATAATCATATTGCTTCTTTGAAAGCTTTATTGTCAAGGCTTTTAAGGGGAATCAAAGAAAAAAAAGATACTCTACCACCAGCAACGACCCCTGGACTGGGAACGCCTCAACAAGATATGCTCGATGTTGCGGCAGAAGCGAGATCATCTGCATCATCAACGGTGTCGACATGATCATGATTAACGAGATAATTAGTTGTTTGGTGGTACTGTTAACTAAAATTAGTCGGTTAATTACGTGAATAGTAACAATAAAAAAAACAATGGGGAATGATATGGGTGGTGAAAGTGCAATCCCAGAACGAACCCCTGGGGTAGAGAGTAAAGTGTATTTGATAACAGTTAGAGCAGAAGAAGATTTAGATAACATTGATCAAATTGCTGAAGTGAGTGATGCTCTTGTCAAGTGGGCAGATAGCGTGTTTATCTATAGTCGGCGAAGTGCAATTAAAATATGGGCACTCAAACCCGACAGCATGCACGAAGGAAAATGGGACATATTTAAGAGGGTTAAGTTCCCGGATTTATCCGTTGGCGAGAAAGTAACGAAAAAATTTGTGGTTCTAGAAGAACGTGAAATTTTGGATGAAATTCGGGCTCAAATTAATTTAGTAGCAGAAGTTGATCAGCTTGCTCAAGAGGCGGCTGATGCATTGAGATCGTCGGCGGCGGGCGCTGGTTCTTCGGTAGAAGTGACGATGGTCGATCAGAAGAAACGGGCATATGAAAAGTTGAATAACATTTTTGCCCATCCATTCAAAGATGTATATTTCTCACAGATTTGTCCTGATAGTGGCAGAAGAGGAGTAATTGGTTTATGCCAGGATTTATTGCCATTGGCCGCTGATCTTAAATTGGGATATGACGCACTTGCTTATATCATAGGCGCTTTTTTAACATTGGTTAATGAAGGTTGCGGTCTCGAGAGATTGGTTGATAGAAATACTTTCCCTCCGACAATATTCATATGTAGCAGTATAGTCAAAATTTTATATGAATATCGTGGCGCATTTGTTTATTGGATTACAACTTTACAAGCAGGAGATATTATTCCGAAAAATGCTGCCTCAATTGCGATGTTATATTTGATGCTTGAAGTAGAGGCTCCAGTGGTTAAAGAAACGTTGTTTTTTACCGCGAGTTTGCTTGGGGCATGTTTAAATAATCAAAAGTTTTTAGATTTTCTTTATGACCGATTTGAATTTTGGCAGGGAAGAGATAAATATCCCGAAGAATTATTCCCTCTCATAAAATATGCTTACGAGCATAATATACTGATTGGCTTTCCTGAAAGTGCTATCTGCCAGCTTTTAAAAGATGAACAACTATTTAAGCATTTTGCATCGCAAAAATGTAAATTGGGGATCTATGCCGACATTGATCAAAACGGATTTTCAGAGGCGGCTTTGGTTATTGTTGGCGCTAAGAGTGATAGCGAAGAGACATCGTTGCGTAAGGCTTTTTTTGATGTTTTGTCTAAGGAACAGCAACAGCGTTTAAAGCAACTTGCGAATGATAAAAGAGTTTTATCTCTCATGTCATCGAGAAGACTTGTTAGAGATCGAGAGGGTGAGAAACGTGATTTTTCGTTAGTAACTGTAAGCTCACCAACATCTGCCAAAGTTATAGCGGTTAATGTAGAGCAGAATAGAAAGAGATTGTTAGCAGATATTAGGGAATATGTTTGTAGTCAAGTTCCTGCTGAATTGAAAAATAGTAGTGTATCGGATAGTTATGATCTTTTTGTGATGCAAATATCGACAGATCAGAGGATGGATTTAAAACAATTGCAGGATATTTCGCAGCAAAAGATACCGATATTGATTAAGCAGGGAGAAAGTGTATATGTTTATGGTCGTTCGGCACGTGGGAATTGGGAAACTACGTTACTGGATGGAGTATTATGTACGCAACATCTTAGTTTCCCAAAAGTTGGAGTAGAGCGCAAATTAGATAAAAGTAATGTACCACGAGAGATATTTTTGGAAATCGCCTCTAAAAAAGGACATGTTGCGCTACAGTTAAAGAATGTTTTGAGTAGGAGTTTGTTATTGCAGTATAGTAAAAATGAATGGGACGAATTGGAGAAAAGAAAGCGATGTTTGGAAAGAACGCAAGGTTTAATAGAAAGACCCATAGCATCTAATCATCTACACGGTTTATATCAGGCGATTGCAGTTGGTAGTCACAATAAATATGAGAGTGCATCCTATGTGTCTAGTGCAATTGCTGAACAGAGTCGATCTAAACTTGATCTTACAGCAGATCTTAGGAGTGAACAATCATCCCGGCGCCGCACTTCTGCGCAACTAGTTTATATTTTAGGGGTAAATAATCAAGAGAGACAAGTAGTTGAGAGATCGCTCTGCCTTGGTTTAGAAGATTATTCTTTAGGGGTAAGAGAGTTGATGTATTTTTTAAATCGGGTAATTGCTATAGTCGATATTGATGGTAATGTTACCAATAAGGACGATATAGCAAATTTTAAAAAAGGGGATACGAATTATACCAAAGAAGGTCGTAAAAAATATTATGCTTTTGAGCCAACATTACCTCCTATTTTTATTCGTTGTTATGATGAAACGCATTATAGTGGTTTTGTATTACAGGAGGGAATAGATGCTAATGTTGTTTTGGATCGTTTATTATCTCCTGCGGTTGAATCCATGGCAGCAGGAAGTGCAGCTCAAGCTGGTCGTAGTGAAGGAGCGCCGCCTGTGGCTTCTGGGGTAGGGGAAGGGGTTGTGTCAGGGTCATCGGATGGATCGGTTGCAGAATTAGAAGAAATCGCAAAAGATCATGCCGCAGCTGAAGAAAATAAAGCTAAGCGACTACCAGTGGCAGATAGAAACAATCTTGTTAATCGATATCCGCACCTTTATCCTTTTAGTTTGATTAGTTGTCTATTTATTTTTTTCTCTTCTAAATCAAAGAAGCGCGTGGAGCAGCCCGCGGTTGTGTGTTCTGAGGTTAACGCCGTGGTTGATGGGGAGGTAAAGTGGCGGGAAGACAGATATCAGGAATTAACAAGTCGGGCGCAACTATTTAGTGCTTCTTTTGATGTTTGTTACGATCTTCCTGCTGATACAGAGGTGATATCCAGAACTAGAAGGTTATTAGAAGCAAGATTGCAAAGGAAGATCACTATTATGAATGGAACTAAATATGATACTACAGTGGAGATTATAGCGAGTCGCGATGATGATAGAAAACGAGAATGGCAGCGTGAAGTGCGTGGTATTGCTAGTTGTGCGGCTTTACTAATATGTGATGAAAGTGATGCTACTAGTGCTTGGTCTATTTGTGGAGTTAATGGAAGAGGAGACTATGTAGAAGATGTAAGAATTAAAACCGGTAATTTTTTAAGTGATCGATCTTTATCTGATTTGGGCTGCTTATTATGGCGTCAAGACGCAGAAATGGCTAGAAAACTTCCAGTAAAACATTTGGAGGAAGATGTTGCGCGCTTTTTGGGACGAGAGGTGCCTTTGCAGGTTATGTTGTACAGCAGCGGCAGTGAATTTGGTGTTGATAAGTATAGGGGAAGAATAAAAAAATGGATTGATCGAAATCAGGAAAAGATTAGCAATGACGTTTTACTTGTGTGTAAGCACCGGTGGTATTACAACGGATTGGGTACGGACGGAACAATGTTGACTCACCGGGAAGTGCTATCATCCAACCCGGACGACTTGAACTCGGTTTTGTTGAACTTACTTGATTTGTTACATATACAAGGCGTAACTGATGATAAAAAGACAGATGATCCAGAAGTACAAAAAGCTATTTTTCGGTTTTTAGGTAGAGATGCCGCAAATTCAGATTTCAACAGCATTCAGGGTTCAGTAACTCATGAAAACGAGTGGTATTATAGCGGTCATAGTGCAAGTGGTAAGTTTTCAAAGCTTCAGCTGGTACCACAAGATTCAGCGTTATGGGAAATGATTACTCGTCCATCTTTGTTTGAAGCAGGTCAGGTGGAGGCATTAGATATTCATGAAGTTGAGCAATTATCCGATAGAAAACTCCTGGAATGTGCGCTTAAGCTTTTAGGGCGTGCACCGGTTGCTGAGCCTTTATATTTTTACATGCCTCCGCTGGAGACTGACAGCGTTGTGACAATTCATAAATGTTGGTTAGATGGATTTATCCAACGTCTGGAAGAAAAACTGCGGGTAAATGAGGAGGTGTCAGTTACCTGGTTATCAAACGTGTTTGATTGTGATTTTACTGAACGGTTTAACCGTTATTGCGTTGTTTTGCATCCTGTACCTAACGCACAACCAAGGGATATTTTAGCAGAGAACAACGAATTAAAATTTGTGCGACAAGGTGTAAGTGGTGAAGCAGCTCAGCGATTTCATCTTATTTATAATAATCCAAATGTAGAACCGCAACGCACAGTAGTGCCGATTCAAACACCGGAGAATGTTGATGACCATAGCCCGAGTAGCGAAGCAAAGCGAGTATTGGTTGGATTATTAAGTGGGTTAGACTGGTCGAGCTCTAGAGCAGTTTCAGAGAGTCTTAAACAGCAAATAATTGAGCAAACCCTGCGAATTATCGAAGAAACTGCGCATTTACATTTGGTTCCTTTAGTACAGCGACAAGAAATGGTAAGAAATATTTTAGCTAAAATACATGATGATCAATACCAACCCTATTCGTCATCGCCATCGTCTTCTCCCTCTAGAAGAACGGAAGAAGATAGCGATTTTTGGCCTAGAGATTTTGGTGCGGCTTCAGGTTCTATGTCGCCATCTTAGAATTTAATCTAAAAAGTTTATCTATACTGCTATTTTAGCATAAAAGCCCTTTTATTTAAGGGTTTTTCTTGATGCGCTAATTTCAATTTTGTGGTAAAAATCTTTTATGTCGCCGCCTAAATTTTTTACAAAATCCATTGCTTCGCCGCCTAAAATAGGTAGGGAAAATTCTATTACGATTTTAGAAATGCAAATAGATTTTAATTCATTACGTGAAATCTGCCATTTTTTTCAGAGTGCTGATGGGTTTGGCAATAACCTTAGTTTAGTGGTTACACAATTACATGAATTAGAGGCAAAGTTACCAAAAGATTTTTATTCGCGGGTACAAAATAGCGCGTATCCTTTTTCCGCAACAGATGTGTATGAATGTTCTCGGGTACCGATTTATTATGCTTTAACTGATGAAATTCGAGAGATTTTCTCCCTTGATTCCTCGGTAACGCAGGCTATAGTTGTTGCACCTGGTAATTTGGAAATCGCTACTGAAATTTTGCGGGCAGTTAAAAGAGGATTGGTGCATCAAGGATTTTCCGCAGAAGAGAGTGATTTATTAATATATTTAGTTTTGCAGACGACGGGGGCGGGTATCTCCAATATTTTATATGGTGGTTCAATCGTGGCATTTTCGGTTTTGCTTGATGTTATTGTCCATCAAGAACAGCTACCAATACGAGCATATAAAAAGGATGGCAAGCCTTGTGTTTTATTGAGTGGAAAAATCTTTGCTAAAGATGATGATGGTCAAATTCAGCGGATGTTGGCGGTTTATAAAACTGAGCTGCAAGTTACCAGGATGGAGCTGACAGTTTCTATGGCAACATTTACCGTAACTGATAAGGAAGTGATTTGTAAGCTTGCAGAGGCTTTAGAAAAACGTGGTTTTTGGGGTGTGGTTCAAGGGAATAAAAAAATTTTTATGGTTAATAGTACAAATTTAATTACTAATTCTGCCGCTCAGGAATTTATTGCTTTACGTGCCCAGTATTCCAAACCAGAGCGTGATACTTATCGTAATCAGGAAGGTCATCATGGTGAGTTTTGTTTATGTTTAGATATAATCAATATGGGAATTAAATATAACTATGAGTTTGAAATGGTTGCTTTTGCTCTGGAAAAAATCTTGCGCTTATTAGAAGAGGGAAGGGATGATAAAAAAATACCAAGGTTTACGCGAGGTTTAATTTCACCGCAGCTTTTTGCTTTGCCTCATTTTACTGATAGTATTACCAGCCTTGTGGAAAGGTATAGTGATCAATTTATCGACTATATCATGGGTTTGCGAGAGGAAGATATTGCTGACAATAACGCTGATGGTATCGCAATTATAATAGCGGAACTGATATGGCAGAATAAAATTGCAGAAGAAAAAAGTAAAAAAGAAACAGAGCAGGATAAGGGAAAAGAAAGAGTGCCTGAGAGAACGGAAGGCAAAGATGGGAATGGCATGGATATGTCCATTTTCTTGCCGTGGATGATGCAAATTATGAGCTATAATAGGATATTAATTGATCAGTTTTTGCAGCATTTAAGTGGTTTTTTTTCTAACCAAAAAGATGTTGAATTTGATGCATATTTACGCAAGTTGTTTAATGAACCAAACTGTATGACGGATCAGTGTTTGTCTGCGACTCTTGAAGTTATTAAGCGCAGTTATGCTTTTGGTTTTAAGCCATATAATAGTCCGGAAATAAAATCGCTCGCATCTCGTATAACGCAAATGGTTCGTGTTAGTAGTTTAAGTTCCGACGATGGAAAGAAAAGTATAGAAGAGGAACTAAAAGACGCGGCCTTGGCTCATGTTCGGCACGTAGAAGCGCGCGCGGAATTGATTAATGGAATTTTAGAAATGATACGTAAAAGCATAATTTTACTGGAAAAAAAAGGACAAAATGTGCAGTTAAACGTTAATCAGGCTATTCTTGAGCGTTTTGAGGTAGAATTAATTCGTCGTTTACGTGATTACCTAGAAGTGTCATTACCATTTTTACAAATGCGATTAAGCGTTATTTATGGCATAACAGAAGAGAAGCGGGCTCACCTTGTTACGGAGATTATGGGAAAAATTACAAACTTTAGAGATACGTATTTACCTACTCCTAAGAAGCGAGCTGTAACGCCAAGCATTTTTGTAGTACCATCGGGGGATAAGCCCAGGTGTGCAAAACGACTTACATATGAATTGAAATCGATGCCGCCGGGGGAGGCTCCGCTTCCACCTTAATTCCTTGCGCGATGGGGAGATTCTTGAAGCAGGGGAGAATCGCGATTCTCCCCTGCTTCAAGTGCTCGTGCGAATTAACTTCGCGCGAGCGTCAAAACAATAATCGGTGCAAAATATGCTACTGACTTATCATCGTGGCAATGAAACATTCGCATCTTCAAGTGCGAGCGATTATATACCCAAAGCACTTCAAGAAGCGAACATTGCTAGAAACACATAATAATTCTGGCAAACAGCTTCCTTGCGCGATGGGGGGATTCTTAAGGGGGGAGAATCGCGATTCTCCCCTCCTTAAGCGCT
>Ga0233425_10010893_pt1 | contig 10844 bp, 8 predicted proteins | sample Watercolumn_Towu_2_FD_181712 | JGI IMG/M metagenome (GOLD analysis project Ga0233425, IMG submission 181712) | Freshwater microbial communities from Lake Towuti, South Sulawesi, Indonesia - Watercolumn_Towuti2014_140_MG | ecosystem: Environmental > Aquatic > Freshwater > Lake | place: Indonesia...
GAACGCCCGGTGCCCGGTCTGCCGCTCGCTCGAGCGCCATCGGCTGGACTGGCTGTTCATGGCGCGACGCACGGACCTGCTGGACGGCGCGCCCCGCGCGATGCTGCACGTGGCGCCCGAGGAGTTTCTGTCGGCCCGCTTCCGGCGCCTCGCGGGCCTCGACTACCTGAGCGCGGACCTCGGCCGGCCGCGCGCGATGGTGAGGATGGACATCACGAACATCGATCGCCCGGACGCCACGTTCGACGTCATCTACTGCAGCCACGTGCTGGAGCACATCGCGGACGACCGGAAGGCGCTCGCCGAGCTTTTTCGCGTCCTGCGGCCGGGCGGCTGGGCGCTGCTGCAGGTGCCGGTCACGGCCGCGCGGACGGAGGAGGACCCGGGCGTCGTCGATCCGGAGGAGCGCCGGCGGCGGTACGGCCAGCCGGACCACGTGAGGCGCTGCGGGCCGGACTACGCCGGGCGGATGACGGCGGCCGGGTTCGAGGTCGAAGTCCTGCGATGCGCGGACGTGGCGACGGAGGCGGAAGGCGAGCGGATGGGGCTCCCGCGGGACGGGATCGTCTTCTTCTGCCGGAAGGCGCCGGCGAAGGGCGGAGGTCGATCGTGAACGCGAAGCCGGCCGGTTCGTCTCCCGCGCGCGGAGCGGACGCGACGCGAAACGCGGGCGCGCGGGAAGCGATGCTCTACGAGAAGCGGCCGGGCGCCCGCGTGCAGTGCGACCTGTGCGCGCACCGGTGCGAGATCGCCGACGGGAAGAGGGGCCTCTGCCGCGTCCGGGAGAACCGCGGGGGGACGCTCTACACGCTCGTCTACGGCCGGACGATCGCGCAGCACGTCGATCCCATCGAGAAGAAGCCGCTGTTCCACTTCCATCCCGGGACGACGGCCTATTCCGTGGCGACGCCGGGCTGCAACTTCCGGTGCCGATGGTGTCAGAACTGGTCGATCTCGCAGGCGGGCGGCGGGCGGGCGCTGGCGGCGGGCGACGAGGCGCCGCCGGAGCGCCTCGTGGCGGCCGCCCGGCGCGAGGGCTGCCGGAGCATCGCCTACACCTACACCGAGCCGACGATCTTCTTCGAGTACGCCTACGACACCATGCGACTCGCGCGCGCGGCGGGCCTGGCGAACGTCTTCGTGACCAACGGCTACATGTCGCCGCGGATGCTGGAGATGGCCGCGCCGTTCCTCGACGCCGCCAACGTCGACCTCAAGGCGTTCCGGGACGAGACCTACCGCCGCGGCGCCGGCGCGAGGCTCCAGCCCGTGCTGGACAGCCTGAAGGCGATCAAGCGCCTCGGCATCTGGCTGGAGGTGACGACGCTGGTGATTCCCGGCGTCAACGACGGCGCGTCCGAGCTGCGGGACGCGGCCGCGTTCGTCGCGGGCGAGCTGGGCGCCGACACGCCCTGGCACGTCAGCGCCTTCTTCCCCCACTACGACATGACCGACGCGCCGCCGACCCCGCTGTCGAAGCTGGAGGAGGCCGGCGCCATCGGCCGCGCGGCCGGCCTGCGCTACGTGTACCTGGGCAACGCGGCGGTCGGGGAGGACACCGTCTGCCACCGTTGCGGCGGCCGGCTGATCGGGCGCGACGGTTTCCGGGTCGTCGAGAACCGCGTCCGGCCGCCGAACCGGTGCCCGGACTGCGGCGCCGAGGCGGCGGGCGTCGGGCTCGCGGGCGAGGCGGCGGGATGAAGGGAGGGCGGACGATGGACGGGATCGGATGTCGGCGGGCGTTCGCGGCGGCGGCGCTGGCGGGCTGGGCGGCGGGAGCGGCGGCGGCGCCGGGGGATGCGGGTGCCCGGCGCGGGGCGGCGGCGGGCGCGGCGGAGCTGCCGTGCCCGCCGGGCGTGGCGAGCGAGGCGATCGCGGCCGCGGGCGGGAAATGGACCTACCACGTCTATCTCCCCAAGGCGTACGCGCCCGCGCGGAAGTGGCCCGTCCTCTTCGTGATGGGTCCGATGGGCGGCACGGCGGGCACGTTGCGCCGGTACACGGGCGGCGCCGAGCTCAACGGATGGATACTGGCCGTCTCGGTGGAGAGCCGGAACGGCTTCGCCCAGTCCCAGGAGGCCGTCCTGGCGATGGTCCAGGACGTGACGAGCCGGCTGTCCACGGACCCGAAGCGGCGGTACGCGACGGGCTTCTCCGGCGGCGCGCGAATGGCCTTCTGGCTGGCTCTCAAGGAGAAGGATTTCGCCGGCGTGCTCGCCTGCGGCGCCGGCGGGGCGGTGGAGGAGCTGTCTTCCAAGGCGGCCGTCTACGGCCTTTGCGGCTCGAACTGCTTCAATCGCTGGGACATGGCCTGTTCCTTCAAAGGCGCGGGGAAGAACGCCCGGCTGACCTTCTTCGTCGGCAACCACGCCTGGGCGGACGCCGAGATGGTCACGCGCGCCATGACGTGGCTCAACGCCAGCCACTACGGGGCGGTGGGCACGACCAGTCCGGCGTCGCGCACCGCGGTCTTCCTGGAGGAGAAGAAGGCGCTGATGGCGAAGATCGCGGCGCAGATCGACGCGTGCGCCGCCGCGGATCCCGAACGCGCCTACGAGTGGACGCTCTGCCTGGCCCGCGCCGACGACGCGCCGGAGACGCGGGCGCGGCTGCAGGCGATGCTCCAGCAGCCGAAGGTCCTGGCGTACGCCGAGGGGCTCAAGGAGATGGACCGGTTCGTCCAGAAACACTTCGCCACGAGCGGGGGGGACTACGCCAGGAACAACGGGACGAAGGCGGCGCTCAAGGACGCGACGGAGCTGGCCGCGAAGTACAAAGACACGTCCCTGGCGCCGATCTTCGCGAAGATGGGCGAGCCGTCCGTGATGCCCTGAGCCGGCGGTCGCGCGGCGGAGGCGGGCGTCACGCGTCCCGGAACGTCAGCGTGACGGCGTCGCCGGGGCGGAGGGCGAGGCGCTCGCGCGCGTTGCCGCAGCACATGGCCAGTTCGAGCATGCCGCCGGAATTGATCAGCGCGAGGCGTTCGCCGCGGCCGGCGTCGGCGTAGGTCCGTCGCAACCGGGCGAAGAGATAGCTGCGGACTTCGATGCGGAACGAGCGGCCGGCGCCGCGCTCGAACTCCGCCGCCGGGATGTTCGTCACGGCGTTGCCGAACCGGTCGAAATGCACGATCTCGCCCCGCACGAGGTGCCCGCGCGCGGCGGGGCGGGTCCAGGCGCCGCGCACGATGTCCGCGCACGGTTCGGTCAGGTCCGCGACCGACGCCCGGCCCGACACGACCTGTCCGGCGGCCCAGGCGAACACGTCGCGGCCGTGGAAGGTCGCCGAGACGCCGTCCGGCGCATGGGCGTCGGCCCGCAACGCGCGCGCCTCGACCGCGGCCGCCCGCTCGGCGATCCACGAGACGAGGCCGTTGTCGGGCGCGAGGATGAGACGGGCGTCGGCGAGCAGGGCGAGCGCCCGCCGGTCCGTGCCGACGCCGGGATCGACGACGGCGACGTGGACGGTGCCCGCCGGGAAGCGGTCCCAGTACTGCGCGAGCGCCCAGGCGCCGGAGCGAACGTCCTGCGCGGGCACGCCGTGGGCGGCGTCGGCGATCCGCGCCTCGGGCGCGGCCGACAGGATCGCGCCCTTCATGGCGGCGACGTAGCCATCCTCGATCCCGAAATCGCTGAGCAGCGTCACGATGCCGTTAGGCTTGAACATGGTCACAGCACCCAGGGGACGATCCGCCGCGTGCGGCGGCGGTAGGCCTCGTAGTCCGGGAACCGCTCCGACAGCCGTCGTTCTTCGATGCGGATCTTCAGGGCGAGATCGGCGACGAGGAGGGCGGCCAGCGCCGCGCGCGCCCACGAGAAGCGCTGGACGAGCAGCCCAGCCACGCCGACGAGCACGCTGAGGTACATGGGGTGGCGCACGAAGCGGAAAGGCCCGTGCTGGAGCAGCGGCGCCCCGCGCGCGACGTCCGGCGTCATGCGCAGGTGCCGCAGCCCCATCGTGGCGAGCGCCCACGCGCCCGCGGCCGCCGCCGCGGCGACCAGGACGGCGGCGACGGGCCGGACCGCGTCGACCGGCGCCGTGCCGACCAGCAGGAGCAGCAGGCACATCGCCTGCACCGCGGCCAGGATCAGGCCCTGCGTCATGGCGCATTGGTACGGCGGCCGGCCTTGCGGGGCAAGCGGAATGCGCCGGCGGGGCTGCGGGGTCCATCACGCCGATGGGCGACAGGGGTTTGTTGGCGGCACCGGCACGATGACCACTCGCCGATGCGTCCGGCGCCGGCGGGGCGGCCATTCCGGCCTTGGAAGTTGCGCGTCCGGCGGTATCATCGCGGCCCATCGAGCGGGAGCACACATCCATGCGCGGACCCAGGATCGTCGTCATCGGCGCCGGCAGTTTCTTCTTCGGCCGGCCGGTCATCTGGAACATGGTGCACAGCGAGGTGCTGCGCGCCGGCACGCTGGCGCTTGTGGACACGAAGCCGGAGGTCCTCGACACGATGATGCGGCTCGCGGGGCGGGCCATCGAGGCGACGGGCGCGCCGACGCGGCTGGCCGGATCGACCGACCGCCGGGAGGTGCTGAAGGACGCCGACTTCGTCGTGCTGACCTTCAGCGAGCGCAACGCGTATTACCGGGGGCTCGACTGCGAGGTCTCGCTCCGGCACGGCGTGCGGATGTGCTCCGGCGACACCATCGGCCCGGGCGGCATCTTCCGGGCGCTGCGCGAGATCCCCCGGGCGCTGGCCATGGCGCGGGACGTCGCCGAGCTCGCCCCGCGCGCGTGGATCGTGAACTTCGTCAATCCCACGACGGTCCTCGGCCTCGCGCTGATGCGGTACGCGCCGTCCGTCCGCAGCTTCGCCATCTGCGACGGGCTGCACGAGCCGTACCACCGCCTCGGCGTCCTCCAGCGGCTGGGCGTCGTGCCGGAGGAGGCGAAGGCGATCCCGGCGGAGGTCGCCGCGCGGCTGACCTTCCACTCGATGGGCGTGAACCACTTCACGTGGCTCACGCGCCTCGAGCACGACGGGCGCGACCTGCTTCCGGCGTGGCGGGAACGGGTGGCGCGCGACGCGGCGGACGAGGTCGAGCGGACGGGCGCGGCGACCGACCGCAACGCGACGTCCAAGGCGCGCTTCAACGCGGCCTACGCGCTGCAGCTCTTCGATCTCTTCGGCGCCTATCCCGACCGCATCGGGCACACAAAGGAGTACGTGCCGTACTTCCAGGGGCTGGGCGTCGCGCCCAACCACCCCGCGCCGATCGCGATCTTCGATGCCGGGGAACGGCAGCGCGGCATGGATGCCCGGTGGCGCGAGACGGAGGACTTCGCCCACGGGCGCCGGCCGATCGGCGAGTTCCTGAAGGCGGGCCGCGGCGACCATGCGACGGACATCATCGAGTCCATGTGGGGCGGCCTCGGCAAGGCGTTCTACATCAACACGCCCAACCGGGGCGCCGTCACGAACATGGCCGGCGACGCGTATCTCGAAGCCCTGTGCGACCTGGACATGGACGGGCCGCGCCCCCGGCCCATGGGGCCGATGCCGCGCGGGCTGCTCGGGCTCCAGCAGCAGGTGCTCGACACGCACGAACTGACCGCCGAGGCGGCGGTGACCTTCGACCGCCGCACCCTCCTGCGCGCGATGATGACGGACCCGATCGTCAACAACCTCGGCGACGGCCGGCGCATCCTGGAGGAGCTCCTGGAGCGCGAGCGCGACATCCTGCCGGCGGAGTGGCATCGCGCCGGACTTCCGCATTGACGCGGGCCGGGCGCGACGTACAGTCGGGCGCGTCGGCGGAGGGAAGGGCGCGTGAAGCCGCGGGTTCTGGTCATCACGGGATACGGGTTGAACTGCGAGGAGGAGTCCTGCCACGCGTGGACGCTGGCCGGCGCCGCCCCGGAACGCGTGCACCTCGGCGACCTCCTCCGTCGTCCGGCGCGCCTCCACGACTACGGCGCGCTCATGTTCATCGGCGGTTTCTCGTTCGGCGACCACATGACCTCGGGCCACGCCTTCGCCGCGCGCGTGCGCCATCGCATGGCGGAGGACCTCGCGCGGTTCATCGGCGCGGGCCGTCTGGTCCTCGGCGTCTGCAACGGCTTCCAGATCATGATCAAGCTCGGCCTGTTGCCGGGGCTGGACGGGCGCCACTTCGAGCAGCGGCTCGCGCTGATGCAGAACGACGTCGGCGCGTTCCAGAACTTCTGGGTGACGCTGCGGTTCGAGCCGGACTCGCCCTGCGTCTTCACGCGCGGGCTGGAGCCGATGCCGCTGCCGATCCGCCACGGCGAGGGCAAGATCTTCACCCTCGACCGCGCCCTGGTCGAGCGCATCGAGGCGGAGCACGGCGTGGCCTGCCGCTACGCCGACCCGGCGACCGGCGAGGCGACGATGGAATTCCCGCACAACCCCAACGGCTCGCTGAACGCGATGGCCGGGCTGTGCGACCCGACCGGGCGCATCTTCGGCCTCATGCCGCATCCCGAGGCGTATCTGCACCCCGAGAACCATCCGCTGTGGAACCGGCAGAAGGTCGACGGCCGCCTGCCGAAGGTCGGCCTCGGCGTGCGGATCTTCGAGAACGCCGTGCGGTTCCTGACGGCGTGAGGCCGGCCCGCCGGCGCGCGGGCGCCGGCCGGGCCCCGCCGCGCCGTCCGGCCCGGCGTCATACCCGGCGCCGCTGCCAGCGGCCGAGCTGGAACCAACCGACCGTCAGCGCGCCGTGCAGGACGGCGGCGGCGACGTAGGCCCACCAGATGCCGTCGAGCGACCGCCACGCGATGCGGGACCAGTAGACCGACAGCGGCACCTGCACGCCCCAGAGGCTGGCGACCGTGAAGATCATCGGCCAGAACGTGTCGCCGGCGCCGTTGAGGGCGCGCCCCAGGACGATCGCCAGCGCCACGGCGAGGTAGGCCGGCGAGACGACGCGCAGGTAGTGCGAGCCGATCGCCACGACTTCGGGATGCGGGTTGAAGCGCCGGATCAGAGCGGGCGCGAACAGGAAGAGCAGGATCGCGCTCGCCGCCATCACCAGCAGGTCCAGCCGCGTGGCCGCCCAGGCCGCCCGGCGCGCCCGGTCCGGGCGGCGGGCGCCGAGGTTCTGGCCGACCATCGTCGCCGCGGCGCCGCCGAGCGCGAAGGCCGGCATCAGGATGATCATGTGGAAGCGCATGCCGGTGCCGTAGGCGGCGACGGCCGTCGTCCCGAAGCCGGCGACCAGCCGCATGAGCACCAGGCCCATCAGGCTGCGCGAGAGCATCTGGCCGGTACCCGCCATCCCGATGCGGAGGATGCGCCAGGCCATGGCCCCATCCGGCCGCAGGTCGCGCCACCGGACGTGGACGTGCGCGCGGCCGCCGAGGAGAATGCGCATCGAGATCGCCGCCGCGACGGCCTCGGCGAGGAGCGTTGCCCATGCCGCGCCTTCCACGCCCATCCGCGGAAAGGGGCCGATGCCGAAGATCAGCAGCGGGTCGAAGACGATGTTGACGACGTTCGAAACCATCAGGATGTACATCGGCCGGACGGCGTCGCCCGCGCCCTGCAGCGCCGCGTTGCCGAGGAACAGGAGGTAGACGAGCAGGCTGCCGCCGAGAAGGATGCGCAGGTACGTCGTGGCGGCCGGCAGCACGTCCGGTCCGGCGCCGAGACTCCGGAGGATGGGCACCGACAGGCCGAACCCCGCCGCCGCCGCCAGCGCGCCGGCGACCAGGCCCAGGACGAGCGACTGCCCCGACGCGCGCGCCGCCTCGCCGGCGTTCCCGGCGCCGACCGCGCGCGACACGATCGCCACCGTGCCCGTCGAGAGCCCCAGCAGCATCGGGAACACGGCCATCATGACCGTCCCGCTCAGGGCCACCGCCGCGATCGCGTGCGGTCCCAGCCGCCCCACCCAGAAGAGGTCGATCAGGTTCTGCGCGTTCTGCAGGACCGAGATCAACAGCATCGGCATCGCGAGGCGCGCGAGGCCCCGCAGGATCGGCCCCTGCGTGATCGCATCGTTCGGCGGCGGCGAGGGCATGCCGCCACTCTAGCAACCGCGTCCGGACGCGTCAGCGCCGTTGTCGCATCTTGTTCTTGATGCCCGGCGCGAGGCGGGAATAGTCTCGCGTCGCGCGGGCCGGCGTTCGTCGCGGGCGCGGCCCGCCGGATGACGGAGTGAAGAAGGTCACCCAGCAGACGATCGAGGAGATCCGCGCGCGCTGCGACATCGCCGACGTCATCGGCGGCTACATCGAGCTGCGCCGGGCGGGATCGTCGTTCAAGGCCCTCTGCCCGTTCCACCAGGAGAAGACGCCGTCGTTTCACGTCAACCCCCAGCGCCAGATCTTCCACTGCTTCGGCTGCGGAGCGGGGGGCGACGTCTTCCGCTTCGTCATGGAGCGCGAGGGGTGCGACTTCACGACGGCGCTCCGGATGCTCGCGCGCCGCGCCGGCGTGGAGATCCAGCTCGACGACGACGACGGCACGGCGCGCGGCGAGAAGGACCTGCTGCTCCAGCTTCACGAGGACGCCGCCACCTTCTATCACCGCGTCCTCCAGGAGCATCCCAGCGCCGCCGAGGCCCGGGACTACCTGAAGGCGCGCGACCTGGACGGCGAGGCGCTGGAGCGGTTCCGCCTCGGCTACGCGCCCGACGTGCCGGGGGCCCTGCTGAAATGGGCCGCGCAGAAGAAGTACGCGCCCGCGCAGCTCGTCCGGGCGGGGCTGCTCGCGGGCGGCGACGAGGCGGGGAGCGGGGGCGGGGGGTCGTACTACGACCGCTTCCGCCAGCGGCTCATGATCCCGATCGGCGACGAGCTGGGCCGCGTCATCGGCTTCAGCGGGCGCATCCTCCGGGCGGAGCTGTCGCCGGCCAAGTACGTCAACAGCCCCGAGACGCCGCTCTTCCGCAAGAGCCGCATACTGTTCGCCTTCGACAAGGCGCGCAAGGCGATCGTCGACAGCCGACGGGCCATCGTGTGCGAGGGGCAGATCGACACCATCCGCTGCCACCTCGCCGGCGTGCAGAACGTCGTCGCGGCGCAGGGCACCGCCATCACCGACGAGCACGCCCGCCAGCTCCGGCGCTACGCCGATGAAGTGGTGCTCGTGCTGGACGCCGACGCCGCGGGGCAGAAGGCCGCCGTGCGCTCCTCGCAGGTGCTCCTGGCCTCCGGCCTGGCCGTACGGGCCGCCTCCCTGCCCGAGGGCGAGGATCCCGACACGCTGATCCGGGCGCGCGGGCCGAAGGCCCTGCTCGATGCCATCGAGCAGGCGGTCCCGGCCGTCACGTTCCAGATCCGCTGGCTGGCGTCCACCGGGGCGATGGCCGGCGAGGCCGGACTCTCCCGGGGCGCGCGCGCCGTGCTGGAGACCGTCGCCTGCGTGCCCGACGCCGTCCAGCGGGAGCGGATGATCCGACAGGCGTCCGACGGGCTCGGCGTGTCCGAGGAGGCGCTGCGCCAGGACCTGCGCGCGATGATGCGGCGGGCGTCGAACGCCGCCGCGCGGGCCGCCCGCGACGACGCGGCCGCCGCGGCGCCGCCGGCTCTGCCGGCAGCGCCCGAGCACCCGGCGGAGGAGGTCGGCCTCCTCGAGATGGCGGCCGCGCATCCCGGCCACGCCGAGATGCTGCGCCGGTACCTGCCCCCGCGGGCCGTGTCCGACCCGCTCTGCCGCCGCCTCTACGAACGGCTGCTGGCCCGCCGGACGCCGGACGAGCCGATCCTGGGGCCGCTCGAGGCGGCCGACGCCGACGCCAGCCGCCTCGTCGCGCGGATCGAAATGTCGCCGCGGACGAAGTTCCCCTCCGAGGTGCCGGTCGAGGATGCGCTGCGATCGCTGGTGCGGGCCGTCTGGCGGCGGCGCCTCGAACGGCGGCGCGAGGAGGTCCGGTCGCAGGCCGCGACCGCCGCCGGGGACGGGCGCACCGCCCTGCAGTTGGAAAGCCAGGACCTGACGCTGCGCATCAAGGCCCTGCAGGAATCGTGGGCCGCCGCGCAGCACCTCATCGAGACCGAAGTCGACCGCCTCTCCGGCGAGACCGATGGCCGGTGAGCCCGGAGAGAGCGGCTCTCTGCCGGCTCACGCCCGTGAACCTTCGCGCTACCCGAGCAGGTGCTGGCCGCCGTCGACGAAGACGATCTGGCCGGTGACCGCCTCGGCGCGGACCAGGAACAGCACGGCCCCGGCGACGTCCTCGGGCGTGCACTGGCGGCGCAGGGGGACGGGTCCGGCCCGGACCTTCAGGTAGCCCGGGCCGCGGCCGGGCGGCGGCAGGATGGCGCCGGGCGCGACGCCGTTGACGCGCACGCGCGGCGCGAAGGCGCGGGCGGCGAGGCGGGTCGCCTCCGCGAGCGCCTTCTTCGAAAGCACGTACGGCCCGCATGCGACGTCGAGGCCTTCGATTCGGCGGTCCAGCAGGTTGATGGCGACGCCGCGGCGGCCCTGGGCGGCGAGGGCGCGGAGCAGCAGCAGCGGCGCGAACAGATTCACGGCGAACTCGGACCGGAGGGCGGCGCCGTCCGCGCGCGACAGCGGGTCGCGGTGGAAGACGGCGGCGTTATTGACGAGGATGTCGACCGGGGCGCCGGCGAGGCGCGCGGCGCGGCCGACGAGCGCCTCCGCGGCGGCGTCGCGCGCGAGGTCGGCGCGCAGCGTCCAGGCCCGTCCGCCGCGCGCGCGGATTTCGTCCCGCGCCTCGCGGGCCGCCCCGTGCGAGCCGCGGTAGTGGATGACCACGCCGGCGCCGGCGTCGGCCAGGGCCCGCGCGATCGCGCGCCCGATGCGAACGGCGCCGCCCGTCACGAGCGCGATTCGTCCCCGCGGATTCACGTCGCCTCCGGTCGGATGTTCCAACCCTTGGACATCGGTCGCGCCCTCACGGCCC
>Ga0233425_10010894_pt1 | contig 10844 bp, 3 predicted proteins | sample Watercolumn_Towu_2_FD_181712 | JGI IMG/M metagenome (GOLD analysis project Ga0233425, IMG submission 181712) | Freshwater microbial communities from Lake Towuti, South Sulawesi, Indonesia - Watercolumn_Towuti2014_140_MG | ecosystem: Environmental > Aquatic > Freshwater > Lake | place: Indonesia...
GGTATAGGTGGATGCTCCAGCCACATTCAGCGTGGTTGTAGCGCCCGCGCAGATGGTGGAAGGCGCGGAGGCTGTCAATACGGGAGCCGATACGACATTAAGGGTAAAGGTCACAGAGCCGTTGCCACAGGCAGAGCCGCTGGATACAGTGTATACGGTAGTGGCTAAAGGGGCAAAGGTACCGGAAGAGCCGGATCCTGAAGGCGTCCAGGTATAGGCTGTTCCACCGCTGACGTTCACCGTTACCGGCGTTCCGCTGCATACGGTTGTATTGGTGATGGAGGCCGTGAGGGTCGGAGCCTGGTTCACGATGATCAGCATGCTCATCTGCGCGCTGCAGCTGCCGTTGGTGCCGGTGACGCTGTAGCTTGTGGTGGCGGCAGGGCTTACCACAATGGAGGCCGTTGTCTGCGATCCCGGCTGCCAGGCATAGGAAGAAGCCCCGGAAGCCGTGAGGGTTGTGCTTTGACCGGCACAGAGCGTGGCAGAGGAGGCGCTTATATTCAGGGCCACGTTCGGCGTGACGTTGATCGTGAATGTCTTCGGAGCTCCTGTGCATCCGCCAAACGTACCGGTAACCGTATAAACGGTGGTGGTGGTCGGCGTGAACACGCTCATGGAGCCCGAGCCGGACGGCATCCAGTTGTAGGAGATCGCGCCCGACACGCTGACATTGACCGCGGTTCCGCTACAGATGGTTGTATTGGTGACAGAGGTTACGAGCGTCGGCGTTGCGGTAACGTTCACAGTTACCATGGTGTTTGTGCTGCCACAGCTTCCGTTGGAGCCGGTGAGGGTATAGGTGGTCGTTGTGGAAGGGCTCACGCTGATGGCTGCTGTGCTTTGCCCGCCCGGCAACCAGGTATAGGTTGTAGCGCCGCTGGCGGTTAAGGTGGCTGTTTGCCCGGAGCAGATTGTAGAGGAAGAGGCTGCAAGGCCAAGGGTCGGCGTGCTTGTCACATTAATGGTCACAGTTGTGACAGCACTTGTGCAGGAACCGTTGGCACCGGTGATGCTGTAAACGGTTGTTGCTGCGGGGCTCAGCACACTGGACGTGCCGGAACCTGATGGCGACCAGGTATAGCTGGCAGCGCCTCCTACGTTTACAGTGACCGGTGTGCCGCTACAGATGGTGGTATTGGTCACGGAAGCCGTGACTGTTGGTACCGCGTTCACGGTGACGGCAATGGTTTTACTGGAGGTACAGCTGCCGGTGGTGCCGGTCACGGTATAGACCGTGGTGCTGGTAGGATTGACATTCATGGTGGGTGTGCTGACGCTGCCCGGGAACCAGGCATAGGTGGTAGCGCCGCTGACCGTTAAGGTCGTGTTCTGCCCGGAGCAGATCGTGGACGAGGAGGCGCTGACCGCCAGCGTCGGTGAGGCGGAAACGTTGATGGTTACCGTTTTCACAGCGCTGTTGCAGGTGCCGTTGGAGCCGGTGATGCTGTAGATCGTCGTAGCCGAAGGGTTGAGCACGCTCGACGTTCCGGAGCCTGACGGCGACCAGGTGTAGCTTGTGGCGCCACCCACATTCACCGTGACCGGCGTGCCGTTGCAAATGGTGGTGTTCGAGACAGAAGCGGTAAGCGTCGGGGCGGCAAGCACCGTCACCGTGATGGTTTTAGACGAGGTGCAGCTGCCGTTGGTGCCGGTAACGGTATAGACGGTTGTGCTGGTTGGGTTGGCGCTCATCGTTGAGGTGCTCACACCTCCCGGGAACCAGGCATAGGTGGTAGCGCCCATTACTGTCAGGATGGTACTTTGCCCGGAGCAGATCGTAGATGAGGAGGCGCTGACCGCCAGCGTCGGCGTGGTGGTCACGGTCACCGTCACTGTTTTTACAGCGCTGGTACAGCCACCTGTGGTGCCGCTCACCGAGTAGACGGTGGTGGAAGAGGGGCTGACAACATTCGTGGCCCCCGAGCCGGAAGGCAGCCAGGTGTAGGTGGTGGCGCCACTGGCCGTGAGGGTCGCTGATCCGCCGCTGCAAATGGCGGTGCTGGTTGGGGTCACGGTGAGCACAGGCGTTGCTCCTGTTGTGACGGTCACAGTTTGTGAGGCGCCGGTACAGCTGCCGTTGGAGCCTGTCACGGTATATACGGTGGTGGAAGACGGACTCACCACATTGGTAGCGCCCGATCCGGATGGAAGCCAGGTATAGGTGGTAGCGCCGCTGGCCGTGAGGGTCGCTGATCCGCCGCTGCAAATGGCGGTGCTGGCCGGCGTCACGGTCAGGACTGGAATGGTGTTTACCGTAACGGTTGCTGTTTTAGGAAGGCTGACACAGCCGCCGTTGGAGCCGGTAAGCGTATAGATGGTTGTAGAGGAAGGGCTCACGGCACTGGTACTTCCTGAGCCGGAAGGCAGCCAGGTATAGGTGGTAGCGCCACTGGCCGTGAGGGTTGCCGATCCGCCGCTGCAGATGGTGGTGGCCGTTGGTGTGATGGTGACGGATGGAGCGGCATTAACAGTCACTGTGATCGTTTTCGCAGCGCTGTTGCAGCTGCCGTTGGAGCCCGTGACGGTATATACTGTGGTAGAGGATGGGCTCACCACATTGGCAGCTCCTGAGCCGGAAGGCAGCCAGGTGTAGGTAGTAGCGCCGCTCGCCGTTAAGGTCGTTGAAGCGCCGCTGCAGATGGTGGTGCTGGTTGGCGTCACGCTTAAAACAGGCACCGTGCCGACGGTTACTGTGGCTGTGACAGCCGCGGCGGTGCAGGTGCCGTTGGAGCCCGTCAGCGTGTATACCGTTGTAGAAGAAGGATTCACGACACTGCTCGTACCCGAGCCCGAAGGCAGCCAGGTATAGGTGGTGGCGCCACTGGCCGTGAGGGTGGCTGTACCGCCACTGCAGATGCCTGACGAGGCCGGCGTGAGGGTCAGCACCGGAACGGCATTCACTGTCACGGTGACTGCTGTCCGCACAGGTGTGGTACAGCCGCTGCTGGTGGCATCTACATAATAGGTGGTGGTAGTGCTCAGGGATGGCGTAGTATAGGCCGTGCCGGTGGCGATGGAGGTGGTGCCAGTGGATGTAGCATACCAGTTGACGGTTCCTGCACTGGCTGTTGCGGTGATGGTTGCGGTGCCGGTGCCACACATGGAAGCGCCGCTGGTAGCGGTAATCGAAGGGGCCGCGCAGGCTACCGGCAGAATGTAAACGCCGTAATCTTCAACATCTCCTACAAAAAAGGAGCTACTGCAGCTGCGCTTGCCAGCTGTAGGCGCCGCATTGGCCTCACCCATAACCCTCATGCGGAGCAGGGTGTTCTGTACGGCTGTTGTAGGAATAGCCACACTGGTTGTGTAGCTGTTGAGAGCGTTGACGGGGCTGCTTCCTGAAAACACCAATTCACCGGGATTCGTGAAGATGCCGTTGTTATTGTAATCGATATAGACTTCAAAGTATTCTGTGTATGAAAGGCCAAGGGCCGTAATTCTCATGGGATAGCTGCTTCCTGCCGTCACCGTGGTGTTTTGCGTGCAGCTAAGATCGGTGTATGCCGCACTGCCTATGGTAGCAGAAGGTGCGTTGATGTTATTGAACTGTACATCGGTAATGGTTTGCCCGGTGTTTCCTGAATTGGCGGAAGTGGGAACGCAGGCACTCACCGGACCTGCCGCAGGAACAATGATCGCATTGGCCCTGGTGATGCTGTTCGTGCCCAGGGCATTCGTGACTGTCAGCGTGACGGAGTAGGTGCCGGCATTGGCAATGGTGATGGTCGGATTCTGAACGGAAGACGTATAGGTGGTGGTGCCGTTGCTGATGGACCAGGCATAGGTTACATTGGGATACAGGGAAGCCGGGATATAAGAGTTAGCGACACAATTCGATTTGTCGAGCAGGCTGATGGTCTGCCCTGCGCCGCAAAGCACCGATCCCGAAACAGAGAAGTCGGCCGTTGGCACCGACACTGGTGTGAGCGCATCGTTCGTGCCGCCGTTGTCCGGCGTCAGGAAAGAGGCCCTGGTGGTGGTAAGGGCGGTGATCATCCTGGTTTTCTGGTTGGCGGTAAACATGTTCTGGCAGATGTCGGACGAGTAATCCATGTAGTTATGGATGAACAGGTCCCTCGGAGTGCCTGTGCAGGCATTGGTGCCGGTCACGCAATCGCTGGCGCTCTGGATGTGTGCAGGAATATCCGAGCAGCAATCGCCTACTCCCGACCCGCAGCCGTTGGGGTTTGTCGGGCAGGACGCGCCGCCGCCATCGCCTTCGAAGGTGTGGTATAAGTTGAGGGCATGGCCAAGCTCATGCGCACAGGTGGTGGAGGTTCCGCCGATAAAGTTGTTGGCGAGCATTACGGCGCCATCCTGTGCCGTGCCGTGGCTGCTGGCGAAATAGGCATAGCCCTGAACACCGGCGCCGCCGGAGTTATTATCGATCTCCGACACGAGCCAGATATTGTAGTATTTGGTTTTGTTCCAGAAGCTGGTGGCTTTTAAGGTCGCATCGCTGATCCCTGAAGTACTGCGCATCACACCGCTTGCCATGTATGTGGAATTACCCGACATATTTACCCGTACAATGCCGTTCGTGCAGTTACCGCTGGGGTCGCGCACTGCCAGAGCAAACTCTATCTCCACGTCCACGCCATTCCCGTCGCCCCGTGAGCCGGGCACCTTGCGGTAGATCTCGTTCAGGCTCTTAATGGCATTTTCAATGGCCACATCGCTCACATTCGTTCCCGATCCCAGGGGCTCGCCTTTGTGCATGACATGCACCACCACCGGGATCTTGTAGACGGATACCGTATTGGTTCGCTGTGCCATCGTGTTTTGCATGAGCAACACCTGGTTTTCGAAATCCGCCATTTTCTGGGCATAATTCATATCTGTGCGCATCATGTAATCATGAAGTCCGGCCGAGCCACATTTTTCAACCTGGGCTGTCAGCCGGGCTCCCCAGAGGAAGGAAAGAATGAGCAGGAAACGAAGGAGGGATGGGTAGGTGTTTCTCATAGTGTCATCATTTTTTGATTCAAGTAAATTTAGAAAACTATTCCTATTAATCATCAACTCCCATAAAAATTCAAATTTCCGGTCTGTTAATTTTTTCGGCCTGCCCGTTCACAGGGATTTCACGATGGCGTATCAGAAACGCTACGCTGGCAAGCATCTATCCGGAGCATAAAAAAGTCCGTCACGGGATACCGTAACGGACTTTTAAAGGAAAATTTTTTATGAAGGCAACGATTACTTCATGCGATAACTTAATCCAGGATCACTTTTACCAGCTTCGTTCCGTCGTTCATCTGCACCTTCACGTAATACACGCCTTTGCTGCAGGTGCTCATATCCAGCACCAGCTCTTTGGAATCTTTGCTACTTTCTGTTTTCACGGTTTGCCCCAGCATGTTGAGCACCGTTACATCCAGCCTGCCGGTATTATTGGCGCTGGAAATGGTAAAGATGCCCGTGCTCGGGTTAGGATAGACGGAGAGCTCGTTGTGGCTGATGAGGTCTTCCAACCCGGTGCAGACAGCTACCGTTACGACTACAGTTGTTGGCGCAGAGCTGCAGGAATTGGCTGTTCCTACAACACTATACGTTGTTGTGGAAGTTGGTGTTACCGGGAAGTTGGCCGCAGAGCCTGAGCCTGGTGTCCAGGCATAGCTTGTGGCGCCGGTTGCTTTCAGCACTACGAGCTGGCCTGTGCAGATCGTGGTAGCGGTTGGCGTTACCGACAGGCTCGGCGCTGCATTGACGGTGATCGTTTGTGAGGTTGTGCTGCTGGCAGTGCCGCTGGTTACGGTTAAGGAAATGACTTTGGAGCCGGTGGTGGCATAGGTTACCGAGGTGTTTTGTGTGGTGGCGCTGGACGGCGTGCCTCCCGGCATGGACCAGGACCAGCTGGTCGGTGATCCGGAAGAGGCATCGGTAAGTGTTATGGCCTGGTTGACGCATCCTGTAGCCGAGGAGCTCATGGCAGCGTTCAGGGAGCCGAGCGAGCAGGACGATGCGGCAAGCGGCGTCATCAGCGGATCGCCACAGGTACCACCTGCCTGTGCGTTGCGGCTCATCACGGCGAGGCCGCCGTTAAGGTCGTCGGTGTTCAGGCTGCGCTTCACCTGCCCGGCAGCGATGGCATAGTGCATCAGGTCGGAGCTATTGATGACGTGGCCCAGCTCGTGGCCGTGGCCCAGCTCATGCACGGTTACGGATTCGAAGTCGTACTGCGAGCCGCTGGGATTCGAAGGGCCGTATTGCCATGTGCCGGAGCCGGGAGTCGGGTCGAACACAATGTCGAGCTCGCTCACATACCAGCTCATGCTGCTTCCGGAGCCGCAGCCCTGGAAATAGTTGGTGCAGCGCCCCAGAACGCCTGTCGGCAGCGTGGCGTCGAAGGTCACGATATTGACGCCATCGCTGGCAGCTGAAGCAATGTTTGAGGTGCCTGAAGCCAGAGACCAGTTCACGTAGGTGTTGCACCTCCAGGAATTCATCGAGCGCTCGAAAGCCGCTTTCGCGGCGGTGTTGGCAATAAACGACGCATTGTAGGTCCAGATATAGCCGCCGGAACCCTGGCTGATGTGCTTGGTCATAAAGGCATTGCCCCCGCTGGTCACGTTGATGTGTGCATAAGGTACGGTCAGGTTCCCGGTGCTGCTGGAGCCGTTTACGGTGATCTTGCCGGTGCCTGCGCCATCCGGCACTTTTACCTGGATCTGTGTGCTGGTCCAAGAAACGATCTCGGAGGCGAGCGGCGAGATATTGGTAGCGCCGCCATCGTCCGCGTTTTTAAAGCCGATCAGAGAGGCCGTAGCTGTTGTTCCGAAGCCTGTTCCGTTGATGGTGAGCACGGAGTTGGTGCCGGCCGTGATGGTGGTAGGCGTGAAGCTGGTAATGGCCGCAACGGCCTGCGTGGTATTGCCGGCGGTGATCGACTGCTGAAAAGGATTTACGGCTTTGAGCTGTACGTAATTCGCTCCGGTAAGCTGCTGGATGACAGGGTACAGGCCTGTGCTAATGTTGCTATAGGAATCGAAAGGCTCTGTGGCCCTGTTCTCTGCAAGGTTGTAGCGGATAAATCCCTGTGCGCCGGCATAGGCCTCAAACACCGGCTTACCGAACTGAGCGGGCTGGCTGTTGGCAAGCAGCGTAAAGACGCCTACATCGCCCACGCGGAGCGTCAGGGCCGGGTGCACTACCTGCTTTTTATCGCCTATAGAGCCTCCTTCGGTGATCACCTCGATGTAAGAGCTGCCTGTATTTTTAAAGGTCTTATAGACGTCTATCAGGTTGGAGGTGTAGATCCGGTTGTGCTCTGCGTTCCAGAAACACAGCTGGTCGATCACCTTCCCTTCCAGGACGAGGTCCGACTGCGGAATACGGTCGCTTAAAAGCACCGGGTACATGAGGCACTGAGCCGGCAGGCAGGAAACGGCCGCACAAAAAAGCGCACAAGCGAGTAGAATTTTTTTCATATGACTTAGGTTTCAAATCGTTAGTTAATAGTAAATATAGAAAAGTGAATGTTAATATCAAATCGCTGTTAATAAATGGACATTAATTTCAAAAGAGAGGCGTGAAGTTTAAGCAGGCTTGTGCCAGGGACCAGGCGGCCTGTCGGAGCACCTTTGCTTGTTCCCGCAGGGCAAACAAAGAGCGAGTAGCGCGGGCCTCACGACACGTTGTGACGGGCACCCTGAAACCATAAGGCCTGTTGCAAATACGTGTTGCCACTCTTCCATCAAGGTGAGCCTATTGACTCGGGGCTCTCTGCCTGCACCGGAAATTTAACATAGATAGTATAAACAAAACGCTGTTTATTTCTATTCGGGCGCTCTTCAAATCCATGTGTTAAAACGAATAGATTTATGATATCCTTAATACAGATAATTATGGCTAAAAAAGCAGCGAGTACCAAAACGGAACAAAAGATCTTTGTACTGGATACGTCGGTGATCATATATGATCACACGGCTATCAAAAATTTCCAGGAACACGATGTCGTGATCCCCATCACGGTTTTAGAGGAGCTGGACAACTTCAAGAAAGGAAACGACACCAAGAATTTCGCCGCCAGAGAGTTTACCAGGTATGTGGATGAAATGTCGGGAGGGAACCTGTTGCAGGACTGGACGCCTATCAACGGCCGCACGCACGGCAAGTTCAAGATCGAGATGAACACGACCGCCAAAACGGACGCGGAAAAAATATTCGCCGAGAAAAAAGCGGATCATAAGATCCTGAATGCGGCTTTATACACCCAGGAAACGAATCCGGGCCGACGCGTGATCATGGTGACAAAGGACATCAACCTGCGCATCAAAGCCAAATCGCTGAACCTGCATGCGGAAGATTATACCACCGGCAAGATCCTCACCATCGACGAGCTGTATACCGGCAACTCGCTGGTAGAGAAAGCCAGCGCGGAAGCGGTGAACGAGATCTACGAAAAAGGAGCGACGCCTGCCAAAAACATTTTAAAGAAAGAGGAGCCCCTGGCCAACCACTACTACATTGTGAAGAACAGCAACGGATCGGTGCTCACGCGCTACGAGCAGTCGTCGAAGTCGCTGAAGCGCGTCGTGAAAACCACCAGCTACGGCATCATCCCGAAAAATGCGGAGCAGTCGTTTGCGATGGACGCCATCATGAACCCCGACATCCGCCTGGTGAGCATCCAGGGTGTGGCCGGAACCGGAAAAACCCTGCTGTCGCTGGCCGGAGCGCTGGAGCAGCGCCGCAACTACCACCAGATCTATCTGGCGCGCCCCATCGTGCCCCTGAGCAACAAGGACATCGGCTACCTGCCGGGCGATGTGACTTCAAAGTTAAACCCTTACATGGAGCCGCTCTGGGATAATTTAAAATTCATCAAGAGCCAGTTCAGCGAAAAGGACAAGGAGCTGAAGGCCATCAACGAGATGATCGAGAACGAGAAGATCGTGATCTGCCCGCTGGCCTTTATCCGCGGCCGAAGCCTGAGCAACATGTTCTTTATTGTGGATGAGGCGCAGAACCTAACGCCGCATGAGGTGAAGACCATCATCACCCGCGCAGGCGAAAATACCAAGATCATCTTCACCGGCGATATCTACCAGATCGACACGCCTTACCTCGACGCACAGAGTAACGGCCTCAGCTACCTGATCGACAAAGTGAAAGGACAACCGCTCTATGCCCACATTACCCTGCAGAAAGGGGAGCGCAGCGAGCTGGCCAACCTGGCAAACGAGCTGCTGTAAAGCAACAACGCAACTAAAAAAAGCCGTCATGATCACGACAACCCGTGACGACGGCTTTTTTATTTCAGCTCACAATCGTAAGCGTTTGTGTAATTGGTAATGGTTGTTCCGCCGTTATTGTAATACGTGGAGGCCTGATAAGTCTCTCCCATTTTGCGACAGAGCTTCTTTGCCTTTATCCTGGTGATCTTTTTGTAAGTGGTGGTTTCGGCCGCATCGGTACCGGCTTCTACGGCATTCGCCTGTGCCGGCGTACAAACGCAGGTCCTTTCTTTTCTACAGGCTGTGAGCGCCAGAACGAACATCCCGGCAATAAAGAAGTGTTTCATTTTTTTGGCCTCAAAATTATCGCTTTTACATGCAAACTTTTGTTAAGAGCGCTAAGGGTATCGGACCTAAACGCTTAATCGCGCCGGCCGTAGGATAAACAGAACTATTTCACCTACGATCCTGCAAAAATTATTTTCCAGGTTTTACAAGGCCTGCAAGCAGGTATCTGTTACAGGTGCCGAATGTAAAAATCCCTGCTACGGCGCACCATAACAGGGATTTTTGGTATTTGTCCTGCAAGCTTCCTAAATCTAAGGCAGAACAAATTTTTTGTGAAGCGTGCTTTTGCCAAGCTCTGCTTCGAGGATATAAACGCCTTTGCTTAAAGAGGCCGTTTCGAGTTTTTGTATGTGGTCGGAACTGGCTGCCGACGTGCTCAGCCTCTTTCCGTCGAGGGTCAGGATCGTCAGGGAGCGGATGGCTTCGTTGCCGGGCGCATTGCTCACGAACAGCTCGTCGCCTTTATACAGGATGCTGATGTTGTCATTCAGATGTTTCTGGTAATCCGCCAGGGCCGTTCCTACATGGGGATCTCCCCATTTATAGATGCCATCGTTGGCGTTGGTGATATAGCCGCCAGACCAGCCTGTGCCGTTGCCTGCAAACTTCAAAGCAGTATGCGCTACTGTCGAATCGATGTAGGTCCAGGTGTTACCGCCATCGGTGGTGATGGCACTGAACTTAAAGAGGTTCTCGTATTCGCTGCTGAGGATGTATGAATCGGTCGTACCCGGCAGGTAAGCTACATCGTATTTCGCGTAGTACTGATTGCTCAGGCTCGACTGGCTGGAGCTGTAGAACACGGGGGTCCAGGTAGCGCCCCCATCGGAGGTTTTGTAAAACTGCGCATTGTCGGTGTAGGCCCCACCGCCATTGCCTCCACCCTGGAAGACAGACGCAATAGCCATTCCTTCGGATACATTTTTGAACGCAAGTGCTTTGATGGCCTGGTAGCCAAGCGCACTGGTCTGATCGCTCTGCACACGCCAGGTATGGCCTTTATCGGCGCTGTAATATACCACGCCGCCGGCATCGCCCAGCCAGATGTGGCTGCTTCCGAACACCTCGTAGCTATTGATGATGAAATAGGCCGGTCCGCCGTAAGGCACCGGGATGGATGCCTGGCGCATCCAGTTCGTGCCACCGTTCGAGGTGATGAATACTTCGTTCTCTCCCACGGCGACGCCTTCATTCGGATTAAAGAAATGCACGAACTTACAGGCCGAGGTAAAGGTGGCCGTCGCCTGGTGCTGCCAGCTAAGTCCGCCATTGGTGGTTTTATAGACGCGACCGTTGTTCAGGTTAAAGTGATCG
>Ga0233425_10010895_pt1 | contig 10842 bp, 11 predicted proteins | sample Watercolumn_Towu_2_FD_181712 | JGI IMG/M metagenome (GOLD analysis project Ga0233425, IMG submission 181712) | Freshwater microbial communities from Lake Towuti, South Sulawesi, Indonesia - Watercolumn_Towuti2014_140_MG | ecosystem: Environmental > Aquatic > Freshwater > Lake | place...
ACCTGTTCCTGCACATGAAGGGGGCCTATCAGCGCAGCGTCATCGGCACCCTGGCGCGGATGGCCGTCCTGTTCACCCTGACGACGGTGACCTTCACCTTGCTGGCCCTGCTGTGGCTCTATCTGGGCTTCAACGAGATGGCCGGACACTGATGGCGGCGGCGGCGGTCTGCGGCTAGAGAGACGACATGTTCAAATCCGTCCTGGTCGCCAATCGCGGCGAGATCGCCTGCCGCGTCTTCCGCACCGCCCGCCGCATGGGCGTCCGCACCATCGCCGTCTATTCCGAAGCCGACGCCAGGGCCCTGCATGTGCGCGAGGCCGATGAGGCTGTGCTGATCGGCCCGGCTCCGGCGCGCGAGAGCTATCTGGACGCGGCGAAGGTGCTGGCGGCGGCCAAGGCGACCGGCGCCGAGGCCATCCACCCCGGCTACGGCTTCCTGTCCGAGAACGCCGACTTCGCCGAGGCCGTCGCGGCCGCCGGCCTGGTCTGGATCGGCCCGCCGCCCGCCGCCATCCGCGCGATGGGCCTGAAGGACGCCGCCAAGACCCTGATGATCGAGGCCGGCGTGCCCGTCACCCCGGGCTATCTCGGCGAGGACCAGTCGCTGACGCGCCTGCAGAAGGAGGCGGACGCCATTGGCTATCCGGTCCTGATCAAGGCGGTGGCCGGCGGCGGCGGCAAGGGCATGAAGAAGGTCGAGCGGGCGCAGGACTTCGCCGATGGCCTCGCCTCGGCGCAGCGCGAGGGTCAATCCTCGTTCGGCGACCCGCGCGTCCTTATCGAGAAATACATCACCCGCCCGCGCCACATCGAGGTGCAGGTGTTCGGGGACAGCCACGGAAACGCCGTCCACCTGTATGAGCGCGACTGTTCCCTGCAGCGCCGGCACCAGAAGGTGATCGAGGAGGCCCCCGCCCCCGGCATGGACGCCGCCACGCGCAAGGCCGTCACCGACGCCGCCGTCCGCGCCGCACGCGCCGTGAACTACGAAGGCGCCGGCACCATCGAATTCATCGCCGACGCCTCGGAGGGCCTGAAGGCCGACCGCATCTGGTTCATGGAGATGAACACCCGGCTGCAGGTCGAGCATCCGGTGACCGAGGCCGTCACCGGCGTCGATCTGGTCGAATGGCAGTTCCGCGTCGCGGCCGGCGAGCCGATCCCGCTGAAGCAGGAGGACATCCCGCTGAACGGCTGGGCCATGGAGGCGCGGCTCTACGCCGAGGATCCGGCGAACGGCTTCCTGCCCAGCATCGGCAAGCTCGAGCATTTCCTGATGCCGAACCCGAACAGCTACCATCATCCCCACGATGTGCGGGTCGACACCGGCGTCGAGGAGGGCGGCGAGGTCAGCCAGTTCTACGACCCCATGATCGCCAAGATCATCGCCCACGCCGATACGCGGACCGAGGCGGCTGAACGGCTGGCCGCCGCCTGCGGTGATGTCGAGGTCTGGCCGGTGCGGACCAACGCGGCCTTCCTGTCGCGCTGCCTGTCCCATCCGCGCTTCGTCGCCGGAGACGTGGACACGGGCTTCATCGCCGCCGAGGAAGACGCCCTTCTCCGCTCGGAAGTACCCGACGCCGTGGTCGCCGCCGCCTTCGCGGCCCAGGCGGACAAGGACGATTATTATCGTACCGGAATGTACGGCGACGGCCAGGAGACCTGGCGCTCGTCCTCCCACGCCCTCTTCGGCTTTCGCCTTAACGGGCCGGGGTATTTCAAGCGGTCTATGACCGTGGCCGGCCAGCCGGTCGAGGCGCATTTCCGCGCCATGGACGGCGACACCTGGTGGGAGGTCAAGACCGGCGACCGCACCTGGACGGCCGGCGCGGTGTCCGGCCGGCGGGTGTTGCTGGAAGACGCGGCCACGGGCGAGGATGCGTCAGTCGAGGTGGCCGACGAACTGTCGGTCCTGTTCCTGGACGGGCAGGCCTGGCCCTACGGACCGCTGACGCATGTCGGCGGCCCGGGCCATTCCGCCGCCTCCGATGGCTCCCTGCGCGCGCCGATGCCGGGCAAGATCGTCGCCACTCCGGCCAAACCCGGTGACACCGTCGCCAAGGGCCAGCCGGTCGTGGTGCTCGAGGCCATGAAGATGGAGCACGCCCTGGTCGCGCCCTTCGACGGCGTCGTCGGCGACATCGCCGTGACGGTCGGGGATCAGGTTTCGGCGGACTCGGTGCTGGCGGTCGTCACGGCCGCGGACTAGGTCGCCAGCCCACCCCGCCCACCGGCGCCGTCACCTTCACGTCGTCGAACGTCGCGATCAGCGGCATGCCGCGCCGGATCGCCTCCTTGACCTCGGGAACCTGAAGCGACGCCCGGTGCGCCGTTTCGTCGGTCCAGACCTCGGTGATCCAGATGGCGGTCTCATCGGCCGGATCATGGGCGACGATGTAGCTGAGGCAGCCCGGCATGGTCCCGAGACTCTCCAGCAGGATCGCCGTCAGGGCGTCGCGCTGGCCGGGTTTGGCGGTCATCTTGCCGATCAGTCCGTACATCGAGCCCTCGTTCCTGCCGGCGCGGACCGGCGGCGCGAGACCCAGGCTGGCCAGACCAGCCACTCCCGCCATCGCCGTTCGCCGAGTCATGCGCATGGCCATAAATCTACCCCGGACGTCGGGCGGAGTCTCCCGCCTCGCGCGGATGATGCTAAAGCCCCGACATGGCTCTCCACATGATCAAGCTGTGCGTCGGCGTCGCCAAGGTCGAGACGCTGGAACGCCGGGCCGCCAAGGGTCAATGGCTGACGGTCAACACCCGGATGACGCCCAAACGGGCCGCGGAGATCGAGGACGGCGGGTCCCTGTTCTGGGTCATGAAGGGTTCGGTCACCTGCCGCATGCCGATCCTCGACATCTCGACGAAGGGCGAGGGCCGGACGTCCCATTGCCTGATCAAGCTGTCGCCGGAGGTGATCCGCACCGCGCCCCAGGCCCGCCGCCCGTTCCAGGGCTGGCGCTATCTGGAGCCGAAGGACGCGCCGATGGACCTGTCGACCCTCGACGCCGGCGAGGTGCCGCCGGAACTGGCGAAACAGCTGCGCGAGATGGGCGCGTGGTGACAGCTACCGCCGCCCGCGACTCCGGCTAAGGTCCCCGCATGGCCCCTGCCCGCTCCGACCGGCTTGAAGACGCCCTGCACCGCATCTTCGAAGGCGGCAAGACAACCCGCGCCAGCTGGTTCGCCCTGACGGGCGGCGAGACCCTGTTCGCCGAGGGCGACAGCGCCGACACCCTTTACCTGCTGCGCAGCGGCCGGCTGGGCGTATTCCGCAGCGACGCGGACGAGGATCGCCCGCCCCAGTTCGTCGGCGTCATCCGGCCCGGCGAACCCGCCGGCGAAATGGCGATGCTGGCCGGCACGGCCCACACGGCCGACGTCGTCGCCCTGCGCGACTGCGAAATCCTGGCCCTGCCCCGCGACGCCTTCTTCGAGGCGGCCCGCACCGAGCCCGATCTGATGGTCGAGCTGTCGCGGCTGATGATCCAGCGCGCGCGCGACCGCCGGGCCGGCGGCGGCGAGCCCAGCGTCTTCGGCTTCATCTCGGCCCGTCCGCGTCCCATCCGCGCCTTCGTCGAGCGGATCGCGGCGGCGATCGAGGCCGACGGCTTCAGCTGTCAGGTCATCGACCATTCGGCCCTGGCCTCGGCGGCCGAATGGTTCAGCCGGGTCGAGGACGCCCACGACTTCGTCCTCTATGTCGCCGAACAGGACGAGCCCGCCTGGGCCGCCCTGTGCGCGCGCCAGGTCGACCGGGTCTTCGTGGTCGGCAACGGCCTGAACGCGCCGCCGAACCGCCCCCTGCCCCACGCCGGGGTGCTGGACGCCCAGAGGCGCACCGACCTGATCCTGCTGCGCGATCCGCGCATGCTGCGGCCCGCCAACACAGCCGTCTGGCTGGACTCGATCCAGCCCGGCCGCTGGTTCCAGTGCGTCGAGGGCGACCAGTCGGACGCGGACCGGATGGCGCGGGTGGTCACCGGCTCGGCCGTCGGGGTCGTCATGTCGGGCGGCGGCGCCCGGGCCTATGCCCATATCGGCGCTCTGCGGGCCCTGAAGGAGGCGCGGGTGCCGATCGACTTCGTCGGCGGCTCCTCCATGGGGGCGGTGATCGCGGCGGGACCCGCCCTCGGCTGGACCCAGGAAGAGCTGGAAGAACGCATCCACAAGTCGTTCGTCGAAAGCGACCCCCTGTCGGACCTGGCCTTCCCCATGCTGGCCATGACGCGGGCGAAGAAGGTCGAACGCCTGCTGCTCAGGCCTATGGCGACATCGATCTGGCCGATCTGCAGCGTCCGTTCTTTGCGGTGTCCACCAATCTGACCAGCGGCCGGATCGAGGTGCACCGGCGGGGTCTGATGCGGCAGGCCATCCGCGCCTCGATCTCCATCCCCGGCCTGCTCCCGCCGGTGGTCATGAACGGTCAGGTGCTGGTCGACGGCGCCGTGCTGAAGAACCTGCCCACCGAGGTGATGCGTCAGATGAACGGCGGGCCGATCATCGCCGTCGACATGTCAGAGGCGCGCGGCGTGGACCCGGCCCTGATCGAACATCCGCCGTCGATCTGGCGGCTGATCGCCACCGGAGCGTGGCGGCGCGGCCCGCCGATCGTCTCGATCCTGATGCGGTCGGCGACCCTGACGACGGACGCGGATATCGAAAGCTCGCGCGCGGCCACCGACATCCTGATCCAGCCCACGCCCGACGGGCTGGATATCCGCGACTGGAAGGGTTTCGACGCGGGCGTGGCGGCCGGCTATCAGGCCACCCACGAGGTGCTGTCGCTGCTGGACCGGCCGGTCACCGCCCTGCGTCGGCGCCGCTCGGTCAACGACGACGCGCCACCAGAAACAGCCGTGGAAACGGCAGCAGCGTCGCTCCGTCCGGACGTGCTGGAAAAGCTTCGGCGAGGCGCGCGCCGAGGGCGGAAAGAAAAGCCGCGCCTGTAGCGGGATCGTCCCGAAGCGCCGACAGGTATGGCCGCAGGGCCGTGCCCTTCATCCACTCAAGCACCGGATCCGGTCCTTCCAGGACATGCAGGTAGCGGGTCGACCAGATGTCGATCCCGGCGCAGTCGCGGGCCAGCAGGTCGTAATAGGCCTCGGGCGACAGCAGCGGCGCGATGGTCCCGACGCCGGACAGACGGCCGGACCAGGGTCCCCGCCCCGCGACCTCGCGCATCAGGGTGTGGTGGAGACTCTCATGCGCCATCGGCATCTGCACGGCGATGACGCCGCCGGGCGCCAGCGCATCGATCAGCCGGGGAAACAGCGCGGCGTGGTCCGGGACCCATTGCAGCGAGGCGTTGGCGAAGATCAGGTCCGCCGGGACTTCGGGACCCCAGTCGGCCAGATCGCCCAGGCGCCAGTCGACATCCGGTCCGGCCGCCCTCGCCCGTTCCAGCATGGCCCGGCTGGAATCCAGCCCGTGGACGGCGGCCCGGGTATGGCGGCGGCTCAGCTGGATCGCGTGCCGGCCCAGGCCGCTGCCCAGATCCCAGATCTCGCGCGGAGTCATGTCTGCGGGCAGGCGCGCCAGAAGGTCCTGGGCGGCGCGATCGCGCTCGCCTTCGAACCGTTGATACTGCGAAGGATCCCAGCCCGTCTCGGGCCGCGGGCGGGACGTGTCGGTCATGCCGGAAACGCCCTCCGCCACGGTGAGGATGGTACCGCCTCTCAGGCTTGAACTGAGGACCTCCGGTTCCACAAACCGGCGCTCTAACCAACTGAGCTAAGGCGGCGCAATCAGCGCGAGGGCGGTATCTACCGGGACAGCCCCGCCCGATCAAGCGACCGGGCGGGAATATTCGCGGTCAGACGCCTCAGGCCCAGCCGCGGCTGGCGATGTACTGCTCCAGCGCCGCGATTCTCGTGGAATCGGATGGGTGGGTCGAAGCGAACTCGGGGTTCGACCCCTGCCGCTGCTGCGCCATGATCCGCCACAGCGCCACGGCTTCCGAAGGCCGGTACCCGGCGCGCTGCAGGTAATCGACGCCGAGGCGGTCGGCTTCCAGCTCATGACTGCGCGAGAACGGCAGCAGGAAGCCCAGCTGCGCGCCCAGGCCGCCGATCGCGCCGGCGGCGCGGCCATAATCGCCCGCGACGCTCTGAACCCCGCTCAGGCCGATGCTGGTCAGGGCGGTCGTAGAATAGCGCTCCGCCGCATGGCGCGCGACCACATGGCCGACCTCATGGCCCAGGACAGTCGCCAGCTGGTCGTCGTTGCGGACCAGGGCCAGCAGGCCCGTGGTCACGCCGATCTTGCCCGAGGGCAGAACGAAGGCGTTGGGGCTGTCGCTGACGAACAGGGCGTATTCCCAGCGGCGGTCGGTCAGGCCCGCGGCCTGGACGATCTTGTCGCCGACCCGGCGGATGCGCGCGTTGCCGGCGGCATCGGTGGAAACGCGCTGGGTGCGAAGCGCCTCCGCCCACGCCGCATCGGACTGCTGCGCGAGGGAACTGTCATCGACGATCAGCAGCTGGTTGCGGCCGAGGGTTTCATTGTAGGCGCATCCGCCGAGGGCGGCGATGGAACAGGCCAGCAGGGCGGCGGCGGCGAGCGATCTCATGAGGGCGTCTCCTGAACAGCGCCGTCATAATGTCCGGCGTCCTGAAAGGCTCCGCACAAAGAAAAACACCCCGGGGTCTCCCCCGGGGCGTTTCCTTGTCGTGGTCTGGAGGTCCTACTCGTCCGCGAGGCGGAAGCGGACCGTGAACCGCGCCTGGCCGCCTTGAGCCACACCGTCGACGGTGCGAGGCGAGAACCGGGCCCGGGACATCGAGCGCAGCGCGGCCTGACCGAAGCCGGCGCCGGCCGGATCTTCCGAGACGATGCTGCAGTTCGTCGCCGCGCCGCTGGCGCCGACGGTGCACAGCAGCGTCGCCGAGCCCGACTCGATCCCGCGGCTCTGAGCGCGTTCCGGGAATTCCGGAGCGGGCTGACGGCCCCACGTCACATTGGTGATGACGGCGGGACGCGGCGGAGCCGGCGGAGCAGGAGGCGGCGGAGGTCCGGGGACGATGACGGGCGGACCCGTATATTCGACCCGGTCTTCCTTCTTCGTCGGTTCGATCGGCAGCGTCACCGGAGGCGGCGGAGCGTTCGGAACGACGACCGGGGGACGCACCTGCAGCTTGGGCGGCGGGGGCGTGTCCGGCGGAGGCGGCGGCGGAGGCGGCGGCGGCGGCGGGATCGGCTCGATGATCTCGACGTCGACGGCGTCGTCCGAGTAATTGATCTCCTTCAACTTGAACTGGGCGTTGATGAAGTAGAAGGCCAGGGCGGCGAACAGGATCGAGACGATCAGCAGGCTGATCAGCAGGACCCCGGGGGGCACGCCGAAGAAGCCTTTGGGCTTCGGCGCGTCGTACCTGGAGCGGTGGTATTCAACGTCTGTCATGTGCCCGGCGCCTTCGTGTCTTCACCCACCAGGGCGACGGAATAGAAGCCGTTGTCCTGGAGCGAGTTCATGACCTGCATGAAATCACCGTAACGGGTGGTCCGGTCCGCACGGATGAAGATCCGTTCGTCCGCGGGATTGCGACGGCCGATCTGGCCCGTCAGTTCCGTACCGATCTGGTCCAGTTCGACGGGGAAATCGCCCAGATAAGCCCGACCGTTCGGCGTGATCGAAATATAGATCGGCACGGGCGGGTTCGTCTGCGGAGGAGCGACAGCTCGCGGCAACTTCACTTCCACGGACGGGGTCGCCAGAGGCGCCGCGACCATGAAGATGATGAGCAGAACAAGCATGATGTCCACGAACGGCGTGACGTTGATCTCGCTGTTCTGCTCGACGTTGTACTTGCCGCCACCGCCGCCTGAAAGTTTGGCGGCCATCGGGCTTACGCTCCCTTGTCGAGGTTACGCGAGATGGCGTTGGTCAGCTCGGCCGAGAAACCGTCCGAACGGGTGCCGTACGCCGAGATGCGGGTGTTGAAGTAGTTGTAGAAGATAACGGCCGGGATAGCGGCGAACAGACCGATACCGGTGGCGAGCAGCGCCTCGGCGATGCCGGGGGCGACGACGGCCAGGTTGGTCGTGTTGGTGTTCGCGATGCCGATGAAGGAGTTCATGATCCCGTAAACGGTGCCGAACAGACCGATGAACGGACCGGTCGAACCCACCGAGGCGAGGAACTGCTGGCCGCCCGAGAGGCGTTTGGCCAGGCCGGCCTGAACGGCGGCGACGGCTTGCTGGGCGCGCATCAGGGCCGAGTCGGCGTGGTCGCCGGTGACCGAGAGGCCCGCCTGACGCGACAGTTCGATTTCGTCGGTGGCGGCGGCGGCCATGTCGGCCAGCGGGTTGCCGTCGAACTCGTCCGACGTGGCCACGCGGCGCATGTCGGCGATGGTGCGGGCCTGACGGAAGTTCTCGAGGAACACGTCCGTCTTGCGGTTCAGCGAGCCGAACTCGAAGATCTTGATGAGCAGCAGCACCCAGGTGAAGACCGAGGCGAGCAGCAGGCCGGTCATGACGACCTTAACGACCACGTCCGCGTCCATGAACATGCGGGCCGGGGTCAGTTTGCCGTGGGCCTCGCCGCCGACGACGGGCGGTGCGGCTTCATCGGTCGCAGCGGCGTCAGCGGCCGGGGTGGCGGCGGGGGCGGCGGCGGCGTCAGCGGCCGGAGCAGCTGCAGCGGCGGCCGGGTCGGCGGCGGGGGCATCCTGCGCGAGAACCGGCGTACCAGCCATAAGGACGGCGGCGCCGGCCATGGCCAGGAGGATGTTGGTTTTCTTGATATCGAACATAGTTCGCCAGTTCCTGCTGTTTTGGTCTGACTTGTGGAACCCAAAAGAAACGGCCGCAGACGACGACCGCCCTCGATGAAATTCTTAGCCCGTAGAGTCAGGGTTAAGAAACCCCGGTCTGCGGAACGCCTGCTGACGCTTCCGGTTGCCAGGTGGCTTCCGGTGCGGCGCCGATGAACAGGGAAACCGTTTTCCCCTCTCCGCCGACTGCCCGCCAAGGAAAGCGGTCAAGCTCCTTTGGCGAACGCATACCAGAGCGTCAAGTGCGGGAACGCGCTTTTCCCCTCGCGGGGGAGCCACGGTCCCGATCGGTGAAGATTGGGGCCGAAAGCGACATTTTCATGATGGCGGAGCGGCTCTCCCGGCATCCGGGAGCGGGCCGTGGTGCCTGGGGGCGGATTCGAACCACCGACACGTGGATTTTCAATCCACTGCTCTACCAACTGAGCTACCCAGGCGCACACGTCGCGGCGCGAGGCGGCGTCTATAGGCGAGCGCTCCGGGGGTGTCCAGCCGTCAGATCGGGGTAATGGAAGACTTTCGCGGACCCCCGCCGTTGCCGGGGCGGCGCGGTTCGAATAAGTCGCCGCAAGCCGCGAGGGAGAAGCCGGTCCGATGACGCGCGACACGCTGATTATCCTCAAGCCGGGCTTCGCAGACCCGGCCTTTCCCGGCCAGGTCTTCTATTGCTGGCACTGCGTCCTGATGGAGGGACTGCTGGCGTCGTTTCCGGCCCTGGCTTCCATGGATGTCGAACGGATCGCCTGGCCGCGTCCGAGGCAGGCGGTGATCGACCTGATCGGGCCGGACCATCAGTCCCTGCCCGTGCTGGTCCTGGCCGACGACGCCCCCGCCGGTCTGGAGACCGGAGAGTACGAGGGCCGCCGCTTCGTGTCCGGCAAGGACGCGATTCTCCGCGCGCTTTCAGTGCGATACGGAATTCCGGACCCGCACCCCTAGATCTCGTCCTCGTCGGGATCGCCCGTCGGGACGTCGCCGCCGCTGTCGGGCAGGACGTAGCCGCCGGTGAACCAGCGCTGCAGATCCACGTCCGCGCAACGCTTGGAGCAGAAGGGTTTGTACTTCTCGTCCGCCTCGTGTCGGCGGCAGATCGGACAGGTCGCCATGGTCACTCCGCCTCGATGACGTGCTCGCCGGTCCGCAGGCCGTCATCGGCCTTCAGATGGGCCCGCGGACCCAGCCGCGCCACCAGCGGCGCGGCCAGCCTCGCCACCGGATCCGGGCATCTCGCGATAACCCGCGCGCGGGTGGTGTCAGATAATAGTTCGAATCTGATGAGCCGCGTCACTTCCTGCGCGGCCTGTTCGGGCCAGAAGGCGCGGAGCGCCGGATCGCGGTACAGCACCTCTTCCAGCGGCGTCGCCTCCCAGGGCAGGGCCAGCTGCAGCACGCCGAAACGGCTGACCGGCCCGAAGACGATCCGCCGGTCGTCGCCGAAGGCCGTCTTCGCCGCCTTGAGGATCGCCGCGCCGTCGTGCCCCGCGCCGATCAGGTCGATCGCGACCAGGCCGCCCCAGCGCCTCAGCCGGATCGCCCGCGCCGCCGCCAGCAGCCCCCGGCGATTCGCGGCGTCCCGCTCGCGCCCGCGGCCCATGTCGTGGCTGTTCAGGTCGATGTCGACCGTGACCATGGCCCGGGTCCGCTCGACCGCGACTGTGCCGCCCGGAATGGCCGGATGGGTTTGAGCCTCGTCGACGGCGGCCCAACCGGCCTCGATGGCCGCCTTGCCGGTGACCGGCGTGACGCCCGGAGCCAGGCGGGCCAGCGTCTCCACCAGCGTCGGCGCGGGCGTCAGCAGGCGCGGATCGCCGCTGGCGGGTCCGATCCAACGCACAACCGGCGCTTTCGTCGCGCGCTTCTGGGCCACCAGCTCGACCTCGACCTTGGATCCGACAGGCGCATCCCGGCCGCCGCCCAGGGGCATGAAGGCCTCGCCGCCCGTGCCCAGATCGACGAAGGCGCCCTTCAGGCCGGGCGCGGCCTGACGCACCCGCGCCACCGAGCGCGCGCCCAGCCGGGTCTGCGGTTCGTCGCGCTCGCTCTCGATCAGAAGATGTTC
>Ga0233425_10010896_pt1 | contig 10842 bp, 11 predicted proteins | sample Watercolumn_Towu_2_FD_181712 | JGI IMG/M metagenome (GOLD analysis project Ga0233425, IMG submission 181712) | Freshwater microbial communities from Lake Towuti, South Sulawesi, Indonesia - Watercolumn_Towuti2014_140_MG | ecosystem: Environmental > Aquatic > Freshwater > Lake | place...
TAATGCCAGTCGTGGTCACTGTGATCCCAGTAGTCCCAGATGTCGCCGGTCGTGCGCCAGCAGTTCGCCCACTGTGCCCAATCGTTCGCGTGCTCGAATGGCGCGGAGTTGGACAGGCTGTAGACGATGTCGCGTCCCGTCGCGCGCAGCGCCTCGCTCATCTCGCGGACGTGTTCGAGGTCGTTCGGGTTCCAGTCATACTTCAGATAGTCGAAGCCCCACGCCGCCCACTGTTTTGCATCGGCGGCGGCGAACGAATGCTTGCCGTGCTTCCAGCTTTTCTGGTCGGCCATCTGCTTCGTCCAGACACCGGCCGCGTCATCGCTGCTGCCGCCGCAGAACTTCGTGTAGGAGGTGATCCACGGCGTCGAATAGATGCCCGCCTTCAGGCCGAGCGCGTGGATGGCGTCGGTCAGCTTCTTCATGTCCGGGAATTTTTCGTTGCCTTGGATGCCGCCGAACGGCCCGCCGCGCACGCCCTGCCACGTGTCGTCAATGTTGATGTAGCTCCAGCCATGATCCTTCAGGCCGGACGCGACAAACGCCTGCGCCGAGCGCAGCACCTTGTCCTGATCCACCGCCTCGGCCCAGCAGTTCCAGCTATTCCAGCCCAGCGGCGGCGTCAGGCAGATCTTGTCGCCCACTACGATCCGGAATTTCTTCTCCGCCTTGCCTTTCGCATTCACCGCCCGCAGCAGGACTTCATAGGTCCTAGGCGACTTATCCGTCACATTCCCCGTGATGCACCCGGTGCTCTCATCCAACTTCAACCCGGCCGGCAGCGCCTCCGCCGCGAACTTCAGCGGCCGCTCGCCCGTCGCCGGGATCGTGTAGAGGAACGGCGCGCCCGGCCGGACGCCGAAAATGTTCGGCCCGTTGATGCGCGGCGTCGCCGGTGGCGGCGGCGTCAGGATTTTTTCCGCCGCCAGATCGTCCGCCAACGCGCTCGCCGCCACAACCAAACCAACCAACCACAGTTTCGTGGTCATAAAATTTCCTTTCTGAAAAGCCGCGCGCATCATGCCGCGCCCGCCCATCTCTGGTCAAAGCAAAACCAACCCACAGACGGACGCCGATAAACTGCGCGTCGTCCCCACCCCACACGCGTGACCGGTGATACCTTCTAGTAGAAGGTATCACGCAAAGGCAAGCTGCCGGGGCGCGCTCTACACCCCCCGCCGCCAGCCACCTGCGACCGCATACTCCACGGCTCACACGGAGCCCGCGAGACGCACCACTCTGACGGCACAGCGGCACATAAAAATCCATGATACCTTCCACTAGAAGGTATCCACGCCCGGCAGGGTGTGCCGGAATGCACGGGCCGCCCCCTGCCCCGAAACCAGCCGCCGGCCTGCTCCGGCTTGCTTATTGGCCGCAACGCGGCACATTATGCGCGCAACGCGGTGGCGGTTCCCAAGGCTTGGAAAAAGAAACGGAAAATTTTCCAAGCCTTGGAAAAACAGATGGTGACTTGTTCCAATGTCTGGAAAAACCAGCCCGCGCGTTTCCAATGCTTGGAAGACATGAGCGACGACAGCGCCAGAATCGCAGCCAATGCCGCCACGCAATCCGCAGCGGATCAGGTGTTGACCGGCGGCGGCCAGCGGCACGGCTTCAAGCGCCTGCTGCCGTTCCTCGGCCCGGCGTTCATCGCCAGCATCGCCTACATGGACCCCGGCAACTTCGCGACGAACATCTCCGGCGGCGCGCAGTTCGGCTATACACTGCTGTGGGTCGTGGTTGCCAGCAACCTGATGGCGATGCTGATCCAGACGCTCTCCGCCAAGCTCGGCATCGCCACCGGCCGCAACCTCGCCGAGCTGTGCCGCGAACATTTCCCGCGGCCGGTCACCTGGTTGATGTGGGGCGTGATGGAAATCGTCGCGATGGCGACCGACCTCGCGGAATTCCTCGGCGCGGCGGTCGGCTTCTACCTGCTCTTCGGCATCCCGCTCTGGCTCGCCGGCTTGCTGACCGCCGCGTTCACCTTCCTGCTGCTCGGCCTAGAGCGGCGCGGCTTCCGCCCGCTGGAGGCGGCGATCACCGCGTTCGTCGGCGTCATCGCGGTCTGTTACCTCGTCGAGACGCTGCTCGGCCATCCTGACTGGAAAGCCGCGGCCCTCGGCGCCGTCGTGCCGCAGTTTCGCGGCGTCGAGAGCATCCTGCTCGCCACCGGCATCCTCGGCGCCACGGTCATGCCGCATGTGATTTTTCTGCACTCCTCGCTGACGCAAAACCGCATCGTCGTGCGCGAGCCGTCGCTGCTCAAGCGGCTGTTCCGTTACCAGATCGCCGACGTCACCCTCGCGATGGGCCTCGCCGGCTTGATCAACATGGCGATGCTGATGATGGCCGCAGCCACCTTCCATAAGGCGGGCCTGACGGACGTGGGCACGCTGGAGTCGGCCTACAAGACGCTGGAGCCGCTGCTCGGCAAGGCGGCGGGCGTCATCTTCGCCATCTCGCTGCTCGCCTCCGGCCTGTCGTCGTCATCGGTCGGCACGCTCGCCGGGCAGGTAATCATGCAGGGCTTTCTGCGGCGGCACATCCCCGTGTGGGTGCGGCGGTTGGTGACGATCCTGCCGTCGCTGGTCGTCATCTGGCTCGGCCTCGATCCGACGCGGACGCTGGTCATCAGTCAGGTGGTCTTGAGCTTCGGCCTGCCGTTCGCGGTCATCCCGCTGGTGATGTTCACACGCCGGCGCGACGTGATGGGCGTGCTGGTCAACCGGCCGCTGACCACCATCATCGCCGTGATCATCGCCGCGCTGATCGTGGCGCTGAACCTCTATCTCGTGGCGCAATTTTTCTTCGGAGGCTCCGGCCATGGATAAGATGTCAATCCTTCGTATACCACGGTGGCGTGACCCGGCTTCGTGCAGCCACTTCGCCGGGGCAAGCACGCCGCCCTCCAAGGTGGAGGGCGCAGCGTTGCTGCGCCGAATATCCGCCCTTCGATGTTCGATGTTGGATGTTCGGTGTTCGATGTTCTTGGGGGGCTCCGGCCATGTTTAAGCATATCCTCGTCCCGCTCGATGGCAGCGCGCCCGCCGAGGCCGCGCTGCCGGCCGCCGCGCAACTTGCGGCGCGCTGCGGCGCGCGCGTCACGCTCCTGCACATCATCGAGCGCGACGCGCCCGCCACGGTCCACGGCGCGCGCCATCTGCGCGAGCAGGGTGAGGCCGCCGCCTACCTCGACGACATCCGTCGCCGTGCTTTCCCTGCCACAGCCGCCGTGGCTGGCCACGTCCATGAAGCCGCGACCGCCGATGTCGCGCGCGGCATCGTCGCGCACGAAGGCGAACTTGCGCCCGACCTGATTGTGATGTGCGCGCACGGTCGGCGCGGATTGCACGAGAAGATTTTCGGCCGCATCGCGCAACAGGTTATCGGCCTCGGCAGCGTGCCGGTATTGCTGATCCGGCCGCCGGCCGAGGGCGTGGCGACGTTCGACTGCCGCACGATCCTCGTGCCGGAAGATGGCCAGCCGGAGCACGAGATCGGCCTGCAGGTCGCCGCCGATCTTGCGCGCGTGACCGGCGCGAAGCTGGAGCTGCTGTTCGTTGTCCCGACGGCGGCGACGCTAGGCGGCACCGATGCGTTGACCAAGCAATTGCTGCCGAGTGCGACGCGCGTGATGCTCGACCTCGCCGAACGCGGCGCACGCGAGCATCTGCAGCAGCACATCGGCGCGCTCGCCGGGGTGCAGGCTGCGGCCAACGTCCTGCGTGGCGAGCCCGCGCGCGAAGTCTGTGCCGCCGCGGAGCAACTTGCCGCCGACCTCGTCGTGCTGGCGACCCATGGCAAGGCCGGCTCACAGGCGTTCTGGAGTGGCAGCGTCGCCGCCAAGATCATCCGCGACTGCCCGCGCCCGCTGCTGCTCGTCGCGGCGAAATGAGGTTGCGGAAACAACCTGTCGGCCCTTATTTATGCGGCTCGGCAAGCCTCGCCCTCCAGACATTATATGGAGGGCGAGGCTTGCCGAGCCGGAAAAAGTCCGACGTTTATGCAAGGGGCCTTTTCAAGGCGGGAATCGCACGCCATCAAGATCCATTACGCAACCCCAGCACCGGACGGAGTTCGGCGCGCAGGCGTTTCATGACGCGTGCGGCGGCGACCGCATCCTCCTGTGTGGCGCTTTCGCCCGGATAGCGAAACTGGACGGCAAAACGGGACAGCAGTTTGGCGTCGTCTTCCCACGCCAGCCAGAGCGGATGCTTGGCTGCGCAAACTGCAACAGTACCACCAAGTCGTGGGTCTTGGTGAAGGCCACATCTTCGGCCTGCAACACGCCTTTGAGATATTTCTCCACACACTGCTGGGCATGAAAGCACACCGCATCATGGTTGGGGTTCTTGCGGGCGCGCCGTTCGCGCAACGCCGTGACGTAATCGCCTTCGGCCTTCTCGACCCACTCCCTAATGGGCGCGTTCAAACAACGTCTGGCCTTCCTTGAAAATCGTTGTGAGGAAAACGTCGTGCTGCGCCAGCCGCCGGCGCACTTCGGCCGGCGTGCGGACGATCAAGTCCAGCGGAAATTCGCGATGGATGCGGCAGTCAATCTCCAACGCCTGGGTGACGTTGCGCTTGCGGTGCTGCATGACGACCAGCAAATCCACGTCGCTATCCGCCGTGGCCGTCTGGCGTCCATGGGAACCGAAAAGCAGGATGCGTTCAGGCTGAAACTCCTGCACCACTTTCTGCGCGTACTCCTGAATCTGTTTCGTAGCGACCATACCGGCATCATAGCCGCGTCTTGGTCGCGTCGCAAGTGTGGCCTAGCCAACGGAGGATTGGAGAAGGCGGCGGCATCTGCTATGTTCCGCGCCCGGAGAACACATTATGAAGATTGCCTGGAGCAAAGAACTGGCCGTCGGCGTCGCGGAAATTGATGAGCAGCACCAGCAGTGGATCAAGCGGCTCAACGACGTCGCCGCCGCCATCGCCGCGCACGTCGGTCCGGCCAAGCTTGGCCAGACGCTGGACTTTCTCGCCGACTACACGCAGACCCATTTTGCCACCGAGGAAAAGCTGATGGCCGCTGCCAAGTATCCCGGCCTCGCCAAGCAACTGGCGGAGCATAAGGAACTGACCGGGACGCTGAAGGAAATCCTGCGCGACTTCGAGGAAGAAGGCGCCACGACCAAGCTGGCCGAGACGGTCAACAACTACCTCGGCAACTGGTTGCTCACCCACATCCGCGAGCAGGACCTCGCCTTCGGCAAATTCCTGAAGAGCAAACCGGCGTAACTCGGCGCGTTCCCCCAACTGCACACAGCGGCTCGGCAAGCCTCGCCCTCCAGACATTATATGGAGGGCGAGGCTTGTTGAGTCGGAAAACAACCCGTACCGCAGGTTGTGACGGTCTTTGTGGACGGGGTTTCCAACCCCGCGAGTTTTGTGGTTGAGTTGGCTTCGCGGGGTTCGAAACCCCGCCCACAAGGCAGCCAGGCTGAATGTAGACTGTTCCACTGTAGCGGCGGCTGGAAAGCCGCCGCTCCCAGTTAGTCGGAACACGTGCGGCGTCGAAGTACGGCAAACAAAGCACCTGGCTCTTGTCTGCGTTCAAGGCGCGGGAATCTTCTTCAGCGGAATCGCGACGTTGAACGAGCCGTCGCGGCCTTTGGCTTCGGCGGCGGCGCAGAAGAGCGCGACGGGCACGCCGTTTTCCAGGTAGAGCTGCGGTCGCTCCAGTGCATCCATCTTCTGCGTGCGGCCATCGGCCCACGTGAGTTGCGGCGTGGTCACGAAGACGTGCTCGGAGGGTTTCCAGTCGAAGCCATCGCGCGACTCGAAGAGCGCGAGCGAGTAACCCTTGCCGGTGAAGATACCGTGGTTGTCCTTGACCACAGCACGGTAGCGGTCGGTGTCGCGCCAGATGAACGGATCCTCGGCAGCGAAGTGCTCGCCGGGCTTGGTGAAGATCGGGCCCAGCTTTTTCACGAACGGCCCGGTCGCGGCATCGGCCGTCGCCACCAGATGCACGACCGGCCCGCCGAACGGCGGCTTGCCCTTCTTCGCCACGCCCTTATAGACCATCAGGAAGCCGCCATCGGGCCGCTGGCAAACCGAGGGGTTCGCGATCATCAGCGCATCCGGCGCGTTCGTGTCGCTGTTGGCGTCAATCACCGGCTTATCGAACCGCTGCCACGGCCCCTCGGGCTTCTCCGCCACCGCGACGCCGATGCGCTGGTTATTGCGGTGCACCCAGTTCAGCGACTTCATCGCGACGCCATCGCCGGTGTTGCCCATGTAATAGAGGTAGTACTTGCCGTTCGCGCGGATCACGGTGGGGTTATGCGTGCAAAGCCCATCCCAGAACTCCTTGCCACGCGGCGGCAGCGTCACATCGGCGTGCCGATAGGGACCGAACGGGCTCTCCGCCACCGCGTGCGCGACCTCCGAGTGCGTCACCCACGCCGAGTGACCGAGCGTGCGCGGCCAGCGCGAGTAGAAGAGGTGATACTTGCCGTCGTCGCCCTTGACCATGGAGCCGCACCAGATGTTGAACTGCGGATCACGGAACGCAGCGCTCGCCGGTACCGGCTGTAGCAGCGCATGCAAATCCAGCTCCGCCGCCCCCGCCGCCAACGCGCCGCCCAACATCACCGCCATAAGAATTTTCTTCATATCACCTCTCCGCTCTACGCCCCCGGTGGGCTTGTCCCACCGGAGTGGAAGTTTGTTGGCTAGCAACTTCTAGCCCACTGAACTACTTCACCTGCCGGACAAGCCGGCAGGGGTCGCATCTAACTTTTTCCAAGCCTTGGAAAAAGCAGTCAAAAGTTTTCCAAGGCTTGGAAAACACCTGTTCAGGCGAACCTCGTCCGCACCAGCAACGGGGCGATCAACCATTTCCGCCCGTTGATTTTGAAGTTCCCGCGGCCTCAAGTTCTCCGATCCGTTTCCGCAAATCTTTGATGGTTCCCGATGCGCCGGCGTAGATCGCAACCGCCGCGCCGCAGGCCCAGGCCACCAGGCTGGCCACCACGCTCCGCGCAAGGCCTTCTTCCCCGGCCATGGCGCAAATGACCAAGAACATTACGGCGCCAACCATAGTGAGGAGCATTCCCAGCATCATCGCTACTTCGCCGGCTGTTTTTTTCATCGCCTGTTCCTCCCAAGTGAAACACCAGTTAGGCCATGGTCATATGGCGGCAGTGTAGGAAGTGGCGGGCGGGTGTCAAGGCGGCGGTTCAGTAGAATTTTGTGGGCGGGGCTTTCCAGCCCCGCGCTTACTTGTGTTGGTTGGTTTTCGCGGGACTGGAAAGCCCCGCCCACAAAGCAGGTTGGCAGCAAGCGGAATACTTCGCTGCGTGCGGTTGGGACTCGCGGGGTTGCAAACCCCGCCCACAAAAGCAGACAGATCGGGGGTAGTTGTTCCGCGTAGCGGCGGGCTATGCCCGCCGACGGCGCGCATAGCGCGCCGCTACAGAATTGGATGCGCCAGCAGTTCTCGATTTTCCGGATCACCCAGCAGCGAGAAATCCGGCCGGCGGCAGCACCTTCACCCCGCCAAGGCTTTTCCCAAAGTAGGGGCCGAAGTGCGTCACATCGCCGGTCAGCAACACGGCCGCCCCGGCGCAGATGGCGGCTTGCAGAATGGGCACGTCCTTGGCGGGCAACTGCACGCCGGAGGGCAACGGCGGTGGCGAGGCCGGCGGCGGCAGGATGGTCACGCGCTGGAGCAGTTGTTGCAGGCGGCGCCGCTGCTGTTCGTCCGGGAGGTTGATCTCCGCCTCGCGAGCTGCGTAACCGGAGGTCACCAGTTCCACGCCGGACAGTTGCCAGAGTTTCAGCAACCCATTCTCCTCACGCCACGCGGCGGAGAACAGGACGTTGGCATCCAGAAAGACGCGCTTCATCCGCGCGCCGCGCCTTTCGGCTTGCGATGTTTGATCTGCGCCGGGTCAAGGCCCAGCGCCCGGACGTCCTGAACGGCCTGCTGGTAGTCCGCCGGGGTGACGGCGTTGGTCAGCAGGAATTCCGACTTGCGTGCCGCCGAGTAGGTTTCCACTGGCACCACGGCGGCGGGGCGCAGCAGAATGCCGTCCTCGTGGCCCTCGGCCATCAGCAGAGCGCCTTCTTCCATGCCAAACCGCCGCCGCAGGCTGGCCGGCAGCACCACCGTGCCCCGTTTTCCGACGCGACTGACTTCCGCAATCATAAGCTGCTCCTTTCGCTGACATTCAGAATATCTGACATTCCGCCATTCCGTCAAGTCGGCACCGACTGCAGCAGCGCATGCAAATCCAGCTCCGCCGCCCCCGCCGCCAACGCGCCGGCCAACATCATCGCCATAAGAATTTTCTTCATGTCGTATCTCCGATTTCCAAACCCCGGGAAAATCCGCCGCAAATTTTCCAAGGCTTGGAAAACTTCTATTCACACTGATGAACATCGTGGGTTGATTCGGCGAATCTTTGAGTCATGAAATCCGACTTTTGATTTGGTTCCCATGTCGTCTTATACAAAGCGCGGATAAACGAAGTCATACATTCCTGTTCTAATCCGCGCCACCAAACTTGATGGTGGAACGACAACCCCAATTTCGGCGAAGCGGTTCAATCCAGTCAGTTTGCCGACGTACTTGAACGGCCTATTAACAAACCAAACGTGCCATCTTTCGGAGACGATAATAGATGGGCTTCCGTGATCACTGCTATTACGAAAGAGAACATCATCTTTCTGCGGTAAGGGAGCGTGGCCAACCTTTAACCACTCATTCTGCTTAATGCCTATCTTCACGAAGACGTGCGCGTGGAACTCTACGGCATCCTTGACGATTTCATTCATATCAAGGCTGGCGGTTATGTCATAGCACTTCTTGAAAACACTGACGACGTCACTGTTGAGCTGGGTGAGATCACGAGCAATGAGTTGAAAGAAGCGCTGCTTCTTTTCACTCACGGGCACGGAGAAAACATCACCTAATTTCGTTGTCGTTCGCTTTGTCATATCTTAACCGAACAAATACGCTGCTACAGGGTCGCATGTTTATAGATGTCTCGCGTTTACCTGCGGCCAACGTGGCGGCAGTGTAGGAGGAGGGGAGCGGGTGTCAAGGCGGCGGTTCAGTAGAATTTTGTGGGCGGGGCTTTCCAGCCCAGCGCTTACTTGTGTTGGTTGCTTTTCGCGGGGCTGGAAAGCCCCGCCCACAAAGAGGATGGGTTTTGGGCGCGCAGGTTTGCTAGAGTGCGGCGCGCAGGAGCGCCCATGAACCGCTATAACCTGATCAGTTTTGCCGGCCTGTTCGTGCTGATTTTTCTCGGCTGGCTGTGTTCGACCAACCGCAAGGTCTTCAACTGGCGCGCGGTCGCCGGCGGGCTGGCGCTGCAGCTCGTGTTCGGCGCGTTCATCTTCTTTGTGCCGGCGGGCGCGACAGTCTTCCTCTGGCTCAACGACGCCGTGATGAAGGTGCTCGACGCCGCGCAGGCCGGCCTCAAGTTCTGCTTCGGCCCGCTCGCCGCCGGACCGGGCCAGCCGGGTTCGCTCGGCTTCATCCTCGCGTTCCAGGCGCTGCCGACCATCGTCTTCTTCGCGACGCTGATGGATGTGCTCTATTACCTCAAGGTGATGCAGCACATCGTCAATGGCTTCACGCGCCTCTTCTCGTGGTTGATGCGGATCAGCGGCGCGGAGTCGCTCGCCACGGCGAGCAATATCTTCGTCGGCATCGAGGCCGCGGTCGTCGTCCGCCCCTACCTCGCCACCATGACGCGCTCGGAGCTCGCGCTCGTGCTGACCTCCGGTTTCGCGACGGTCGCCTCGAGCACGCTCGGCCTCTACGTGATGCTCCTGCACCAGAACTTCCCGACCATCGCGGGGCACCTGATGAGCGCCTCGCTGCTAGGCGCGCCCGCGGCGATTGTCATGGCGAAGCTCTTGATGCCGGAGACGGAGCAGCCAGAGACGCTCGGCCAAATTGTGCCACCGCATTACGAAAAACCTTCGTCCGTGATCGAGTCCGCGATCAACGGCGCAAATGCCGGCGGCAAGCTCGTGCTGGGCGTCATCGTCCTATTGCTCGCGTTCATCGGGCTGATGGAATTGGTCAACCTCGGCCTCGATGGCGTCGCCGTGTTCATCGAAAAAATCTTCCACGTCCACTACAACCTGCGGCTGGAGAACCTGCTCGCCTACGTCTTCTATCCCTTCGCGCTGCTGATCGGCGTCGCGCCGGCCGACGCGTGGGAGGTCGGCCGACTGCTCGGCCTGCGCTTCGTGCTGACGGAGATCCCCGCCTACCAGGAACTCGCGCGGTTGATGGCGAGCGGCGGACTGCACGACCCGCGTAGCGCGGTGCTCGCGAGCTACGCGCTGTGCGGCTTCGCGCACATCCCGAGCATCGCGATTTTCGTCGGCGGCACGGCGGCGCTCGCGCCGAACCAGACCAAGAACCTGGCCGCGGTCGCCTTCCGTGCGCTGCTGGCGGCGACGCTCGCGTGCCTGATGATCGCCGCCATCGCCGGCACGTTCTACGGCCACGGCGCGCTGGTCCTCGCGCCGAAATGAGCGATGCGGGCGGAGCAGAGCAGGCTGATCGGACGGAGCCGACGGACCGGACACGCGCTGCTGTTTCCAAGGTTTGGAAACCAGAACGGATGTTTTTCCAAGGCTTGGAAAATTACTTGGCCGCGGGTTTGGCGAAGGCGTAGAGGCGCTTCATGGTGGCGATGAAGAGCGTGCCATTGGCGGCGGTGGGGGTGCCGTTGATCGCGCCTTCGAGCTTGGCGGAGCAGAGCAACTGCTTCTCGCGGCCGGCGGCGAAGATCAGCAACTCGCCTTTGCGCGTGCCGATATAAACCTTGCCATCGGCCACCAGCGGCGAGGCCCAGA
>Ga0233425_10010897_pt1 | contig 10841 bp, 10 predicted proteins | sample Watercolumn_Towu_2_FD_181712 | JGI IMG/M metagenome (GOLD analysis project Ga0233425, IMG submission 181712) | Freshwater microbial communities from Lake Towuti, South Sulawesi, Indonesia - Watercolumn_Towuti2014_140_MG | ecosystem: Environmental > Aquatic > Freshwater > Lake | place...
TTTCTGGTAGATCAACAGAGGGATTAACTATGTCTTTAATTGCATCTTTGCAGGTTTCAATAGATGCCTGACCAAAAAGACCAGAATATTCTTTAACTAGATTTTCCAAAACTTGTTTATTTGGATTGTCTATCCCAGTAACTTTACCTGCAATTTCTTTTGCAACTGGACCAACAATCGCCTCCTGCGCATTGATAATTAATTCTATAATATCTTTATAAGTAGCAGTTCTCATATTTTTACTTTATTTTATCTTTTAACTCTTGTATTTCTTTTAAAATATCGGTCACAAAAAGATAGGAATAACCACCAGTTTCAGGCCTTGTCTTTGCACTTTTAACTAAACTATTACGTCTTCCAGCATCCCTTAATATTTCGCTTGTTGGATATGTGACTCCAACAGCATATTTAGCCCCATGTTTAACAGCAGATTCGCGAACATATAGTGCTAACTCTCCCCTTCTACTTCCCCCAACAGTTCCTCGTCTTTCAGGTATTATCGCTGTTTCATATAACATTAAAATCGGATAATCCAAACCATCAATTTCACTTATAAATTCACTTACCTGCCTCCCAATATCTGGGTGACCGCTTTCCATATACGGCATATTTTTTACTATTTGCGCAGCATAATCACTGCTTTTTACAACAATACCAATATCAAAACCCAGAGGCATTGAGTCAGGAGATTCTCTCCAAATTGCCGTTATAGGAATGGCTTGATCTTGAAGCCTAAAATCTGATTTAAACCGATTAACTACAGCATCAACAGTGTTAACTGCTGAAAATCCATGTTCTGATAAAACCTCACCAAAAATACGGCCTGACTGATCTGCCGACAAACTAGTCAACCATTCCATTAATTGAAAGGCATTAGTACTTGGTAAGGGTGATTCTAATTTTGTCATTTCGTCAATCAATTGTGGCTTAACTAAATTAGCAAAAGCTCTTGTTCCTAAACAGAAACGTAGATAATCACTTAGTGAAATCCTTGATCCTCCAGAATTAACACCTCCTTCTAAAACACCGGGTGCATCTCCAAAACAAATCATATAAGTTAAGGCAAGCGGTATTAAATCTACCTCCCAATTAGGCAGATGTTCATTATCGACATGTAATATACCATCATTTTCTGATCTCATTTGTTCTCAATTTGTAGACTTATTAACCCTAGACTCTCGAGAAAGACGGCAATTGTAAATAAAACATCGGCAATATTACCATTAAAATATGTACCATTACCAATAGTATAAACAAAAGCAAATACTGCCCAGAAATGCGCAAAAAAACCAGTAAATAACAATAATATTGGTTTTCTAAATTTTCCGCCTAAATATTTCCTTGAAAATACAACCGAAAGTCCCAATACACTAATGTTTATCAAACTGGCCAAATTATAAGCATAGTCAAAAAATACTTGATTTAAACTTGTACTTGTTGAAAAAATATTATTATGACCAATTACTATTAATATATAATAAGATAAGGATGCAACTATAAAACCAGTGAGCACGCCTAATAATTTTCCCCACAACTCCCGTAAACCATAAAAAACACCGATTACTTTTGCAAGTAAGGTTAAACCAATAATATGAAACCCAGCGCTTGCTACAAAAACGTAATCAGCAACAGATGGATACGGTAAAACAATTTGTATAGCCGAAAAGTATGTCCACATTCCAAGTGCTATACCCCAAAAAATCATTCCTAAGGAAAGTGATAAAACTGATCTACCTAAAATACTTTTAACTCCACCCCAATCATTCAGATGATATAACCCAACAATACCGCCGATCAGGGGCATTAGAACTAGAGATAATTGTGTATACAATCCTAACGGGTGTTGAGAATAACCGCTTATTGAAACAAAAATTAACCAATAAACGATTGATAAACCAAAAACAGCTATTAGTAATTTTTTAGCCATTAATTAAACATATCTATTAAATCAACAATGCGCAATAGGCATTTTTGATAAAACTATAAATCTATTGCATTTTTTGCTAATGTAAAATACGGCGCAGCTACCAATGCACAGCCAATTTCGCCAGGTTGAACAATAACATCCACCATCTCCACAAGTATTTCTTTATAAAAAACTCTTTGATTCTTACCAATTTCAACGATTGACTTTGCAATATTTTCCAAAATCTTATGTTTATATTCAAATTCAATTTCTTCACCTTGAACATGAAGTGGTATTTCTCCCTTATCTTCCATAAACAAGTGGGCATCTTTTTTATGATCTTTGGCTATCCCCACACCAAACCCACTATATATATGTACAGGTCCTTCTTTTACTATATCTTTAGTTGCACACGGAACAATAGATCCAGGTATTATCGGGAACTTTCTATCATCAACAGTTCCAAATATTTTTTTGGTTGCTTCAACTAATGGCAATGCTGAAAATACAGGTATTTTATTCTTCCTAAAAAGTATTTTTCCTTCAGGAAAAAATCGATGAGCTTTAAACAACTTATTTTGTCTAAAAATATCATAGCCTACAATTGCCCCCATTGGTCCGCAAAAAGACGAAACTGTAACCATATTTATTTGTCCCATGTAAGCCCCACTCGCTTCAGCTATATCAAAAACATTTATTTCATCTAGGTTTTTCGAACCTTCATGATTTAAAGTAATCCTTGATTTTCCTACACCAAAAGTTAAACCGACTAAATACGAATTAGCACTTGTCTCAGAGTTGCCATAACCAAGACAAAAGTTTTTATACGGCGACGCAGCTTTTGAAATATCAAACATGTTTTATGATTTCACAAAAAGTTAATTCTTTGCAACAGGTAAATTAAAGTAAAATATAGAGCCTTTACCTTCCTCACTCTTTTCTAGTCCAATTTCACCTTTCATACCCTCTACCATTAGCTTACTTATATAAAGTCCTAACCCTGTACCCTTAGTAGTATCTCTGGTAAATAAACTAGATCCCGCTTGTTGGAATTTTCTAAATAGTAACTTTTGATTTTCAAGCGGTATCCCTCGGCCTGAGTCTTGAACAAAAGTTTTAATAAAATCTTTGTCTTTGGTAAAACTAATCTTTACTGTTCCTTTTTCTGTAAACTTTAAACTATTACCAAGAAGATTTATAACAACCTGCATCGTTCTATCTTTATCAGCAAAAACATTCATTGCTTCATCTGCATCAATCGAGATGATTACATCCTTATTTTTTGTTGCTTCTACTTGCTCAACAGCTTTTTTACAAAGATCAACAATATTAAAGTTCTCGTTTTTAAATTCCATTCTGTTTTGTTCAAGCCTACTTAAATTTAAAAAGTCGTTAACGATTCCAATTAACCTAACTGATGATTCTTCAATGTCATCAATCATACCCTTAAACTCTTCATCTTTTACTGCTTCTGAGTAATATTGTTTAATCATTGATGCATTCCCTCGTATTGCTGTTAGCGGCGTTCGAAGCTCGTGACTAGCGATCGAAAAGAATTCATCTTTACTTCTCTCTAATATTTTTTCCTCGGTAGCATCTCCAATAATTATCAGTACTCCAATTAAGTTCTCAGCATTTTCAACACTAAAAATAGGACTTAAACGAATTTCAAGTATTTTTGTGTCGAATACTACATTTTCAAATATAGCTCTCTTTTTATCAGTTAAACATCTCTTGTATTCTGAAATCAGATCAAAGTTTTTACCAAGTTTTTGTTGAAGTAGATTAAATGTCCATGTTTCTTCATTACCAAATAAAGCATTAAGGTTTTTGTTGGTAAGAATAATATTACTATCTAAATCAATCATTACAAACGCTTTAAGTAAAGCTTCAATTGAGGCGGATAATTTTGCCTTTTCATTAGACAACTCTTGCGTTCGTTCAATAATCTTTTTTTCTATCCCTTCTTTCTCCTTTTTTAACTCTACTTGAAGTTCTTTTTCGTCTTCTAAAATATTAAGTATTGCTTTCTTAATGTTTTCCAAATCCATATTTTTCGACACTATTTCTGTATTTCTATCTTTTATTCTTTGATACAGATCTTCGTTTACTTTCAGCCGTTTCTCGTTAATTTCTATATTTTTGGTATTTTGTACTTCGTAAGTTTCGTTTACAGACTCATAAAACATTACTAGCAATGTCACAACAAAAAGACTAATCAGTAACTGTCTTGTTTCAATTAATGAATATGGCAAACCAATTCCACTTTTACTAACTAAAATTGTGGCTATAATAAGAACAATTGAAGCTACAAATCCCTGCTTTCTTCCCAAGACAAACAGAGCAACTACTGGAAATGTAAAATACCAATATGACCCGGTTCCCGATATTCCTCCCGTAATGTATAAAACAGGAAGCATAACTAAAAGTATTAAAGTAATAATGTATGAAGATATTTTTTTATATTTAGTAAACTTCAAAATTAACAAATTGAGGAGTGTTGCAAAAGAAGCTACTAATTCAGTTCTCCCTAAGAATAAGTTCCCTTTAGACAAGTGTTCAATTCCAAATATTGCGAATGCGACTGCCCCAATAATCGAAAACGGAATAATTATAGCTGACACATTTTTTTGTGGGTTTATCATTTCATCCATTTTGTTTTAACCTTTCAATTTCTGCTTTTAAATTAACCATTTTACTTTCTCTGTCGATTGTTAACTCATTAAGTCGTCTAGCTTCAACCTCTACCTCTTTTTCTTTTGTGGTATCGTCCTCACTAGCAACATATCCAATTAATACCCCATCTCTATTCATAATTGGCGAGATTGATGCTTTAACTTGATATGTCGTTCCATCTTTTTTAACATTTGTTAATTCTCCAATAAATGGTTTTTTATCAATCTTGATAGTCTTCCACATATTTGTATAAACCTCCTGTTCCATCAGTCCTCCCCACAATCTTGGAGTTTGGCCTTTCATTTCTTCAAATGGGTAGCCTGTCATATTTTCAGCTGCTTTATTGGCATATAAAATTAAACCATTAACATCAGTAATAATTGTATGGGTAACCGATTGTTCTACAGCCAATTTAAAAACCGATTCAGATTGTGACAGCAAATCCAGTTCATATACACTGGGATAGTTCTCCTCAAAAGAAATTTGGCTTGAAGAAATCCCTGAATTTATTAAATAATTATTAACTATGTCAACAAAAAATTGGTTACCTAAAACGACAAAATTTGCTGACTTATCTTTTATAGCAAAACTTATTGCTTTGTCTTTACTATAGTCAATTAATAAGTTTTCATAGTTTCCAAGTTTGTCTAAATAAAACTGTTTCTCTTTACTTGTATTGATATTAATTAGATTAAAATTTGTTTTTAGTTTTTTGTCTTTTGCAGTTTCTATAAAAGAAATAATTGGTGCAATTCCTACTCCACCTACAATGTAAGTAGTATTTCTAAAAGATATATTAGGAAAACGTAAAAAACCTTTGCCTCTTGATACATATAAATAATTTGTTTTTTCACGCACCAAATAATCTTTAAAGTCGCCGTTTTCATATCTATAAATTATCTTAATTTCGCTTTGGTTGGCACTTGATGATGCAATTGAAAATGCTTTTTTACCAAAAGGATTTTCAACCCAAATATATTGTCCAGAGTTAAAATAAAACTTTTCATCACTAACAGTAAGTGTAGATTCATAAGTTTTATCTGCAATCTTAATCGTTTTTATCGTTTCTATTTTAAATCTCATGTTATTATATTAATCTTTTTTTAATATTATTAATTTCTTCCTTTAATTCATGCATTTTTAATTCTCTACCTGACATTAAATTGTTTAATTTATTTGACTGAAGAATTTTTTCTTCGAGTTCTTTTTTAGATATGTTTGTAGAGTCTATAAGCATATTTATAACTTTTCTCAATTGGGTAAACTCAATAGTTCTCGCTTCTTCGTCAATTCTTTTCTTTTGAATTGCGCTTGAGACTTCATCTAGATCAGAATTTACTTTATATACTTCGTCCAAAACACTTCGTTTAATTAACAAATAATTCGTTATTATTGCCATTGTCAGTAAACAAAAGATGATCAAGATAAATATCTTCGCATTTTTACTTACTATTGACAAAAGTTCCAAATTAGTTTCAAAATTAAAAATTATTGACCCATTTTTATCAACTGGGGTACTAAAGGTTGAAAACATTCTATTTTTTGATATCTTATTGTTGTAATTCTTGTATTGATCAGTTTTAGTTTGATCATTCTCCTGATAATCTGAATAAATTGAAACGGGGATTTGTAAAATCAAACTTAAATCCTTAGCTAACCAATTATCAACATATCTACCAAAGAAAATATAGCCATTGTGATCTCCTAAACCTTCACTTTTCAATATTTGATGGATTGTATACATTAAGGTACCGTTTTCCGTTCTGGTCAAACTTGAAAAAACTTTTTTCTTTTGTAAATGATTATAAATATCTCTGTTTTTTATTAAGAAATCTTCCATATCTTCGGGAAAGTCTGGTTCAAGTCCCAAAACCTTAGTTGATGCTGTCGAATATTTTAAAGCACCTTGTCTATCAAAAAAAATCAATTCATCTATGTGTAGATTAGTTAATGTTTCTTCACCTAAATTTGAATCAATATAATCCTTATTTAAATCTTTTATAAAATCATAAGTATCATCCCATACACCCCAATCTGCTATCTTCTTCTCATAGTTATTAACCACATAATCATAGGCTGCATATGCTCTTTTTATGTTTGTCTCTGCTAATTTATTTTCAAGTTCTGTTAAATTATTTTTACCAACCGTGTTAATAATTGTTATTAAAACAATCAATATTATAACAACCATAGAAATAGAAATTGTAATAACTCTAGTTTTTATTGAATTGATTTTACTCATGGGCAGTTTTTATAATTAGTTAATAACTACTATTTTTATATCTTCACTTTTTTCATATTTATAACTATTTATTCCAATAATATGCATCATACTCGTATCATCTACTGGGGCAAATAAAAAATTATTATCAACTTTCTCGTTGTAGTTACCTGTTGTAACATTTGTATAGCCCTCTAGCTTTAACTTGTCTGCATAAATTTTGGCAAGTCCAGCTTTTCCAGATGCATTTAAAACTTGAATTTTTGTATTTTTGTAATCTACTTTTTCTTGTGGTTTTTGTGTTGGGATAGGTGTTTGTTTTTGAAGTTCAACTATACGCTTCGCACTTGACACTGTACTCTGTGTATCTCTATAGTACAAAAATCCTGAGACAGAAGATATGGCTAGTGTAATTAAAACCCCTAACCCAAAAATAAATTGATCTTTTTTTGATATATCTTTGTCATCCATTGGCAGCTGACTTTGGAACTTCACCCCGAGTATTGGCAGATATTATTTCTTTGACCATATCAGATATTTGTTTTGGATCATACTCACTTTTAACAATATACTTTATTGCTCCCATTTCTAGTGCTTTATCTATATCTTGTTGGCCTGCAAGATTTGTAAGCATAACGACGGGTATTTTTTTAAGATCTGGATCAGATTTAATTTTAGCTAGAACTTCAAGCCCATTAAGCTTAGGCATCATGACATCAAGAAGAACAATTGTTGGCATAAAAGATCTAATTTTAGTTAGACCCTCTTCGCCATCTCCTGCAGTTTCAACTGTGTATCCGTCAAACGTAAAAATCTTTTTATACATTCGTATCATTAACGGATCATCTTCTATAATTAATACTTTTGCCATATTTTAATAAATTAATTAGTTACTCTAATTAATACCTCTACTATACTACTAATTTAATCTCTCTTAATACAAATTACAAGCCCTATTCACCTGAAATAAGGTTTAGCCCTTTAAGTTAGTTGCTTCGTAATATTGTTTGCGATTAGTTTTGCAGGAACCATTGAAAGTAAAAGTAGTATAATCGTTCCTAGAAAAACCATTTCTAATGTTTTACTAGCAATTTCTAAAACTTCTGCCTGTGGCCTACCTACAAAATACATGCCAATAGTGTTTCCTTCAACATCTTTAAGTGGTGCATAAACTGACAAAAATCTTCTGTTTAACCATTTGTTTTCCAAGGCATAGGTTTCTCCTTTTGTTAAAACTTTATCTTTAATAGTTTCATTATTTTCGAGTATTCCAATTTGCCCTCCTGCACTTAAAATATTACCTCCGTAAACAGCAGCTTTTAAATTTGTAGTTTTACTAAAACCTTCTAAATACAAATCATCAATTACTTCTTCTACCAACACTCCGCCAATAACTTTTTCACCATTTATTATTGGGCTACCAGAAACTATGGTAATCGTAGGAGCAACCACCCCATCACTAACTACGATATTTGAATCGTTTTTACCAGAAAGCACTCTTTTAACAAGTTTGTCTCCTGAAATCGAATCACCTTTTCTTTCATTGTCCTCATTTCTAAAAGTTACCACACCGTTTTCATCAAAAACTAAAAAATTGTAATTTGTGCTAAGATCTGACCCTTCAAGTTCTGATGTATCAGATTTTGAAAGTAATTTGGCTGTTGCTAAAGTTTCAGCCTTTTTGGCATTAAATGCAAATTCCAAAACCTTACTTTGAGACGAGAGTTCCTGCAAAATCTGGCTTTTAAGATTATTTAAAAGAAGTCCTGTAAAACCAACAGTTACTATTAAGTAGATACATAATACCAAGCTCATTAAAACCATAAAAAGTTGAGATTGGAATTGTTTAAGTAGATACCTAAACACCCAACGGCCAATAAACAAAATAGCAGAGGTCAATAACAAAATCATAATTAACCAAACAGTGCCATACGGCGCAAGCAGGTTAAAGATATTTAAATTATCAGTTTCGCGAAAATTTTTTAAAGAAAAGACTAATTCATATATAGAAAAGGCAAAAAATGAAATTGCAGGTGGGTATAAATGTCGCTCCAAGCCAATACTTGCTCTTCTTAAATATAAAATTGCTACAACGCTTGCCAAAATCGGCGATAGGAAAAACAACGAAACAGTTGAGAAAAAAACTATTGCCCGGTTTTTAGGCTTTGGCTGAAGAGGATCAACTACCAAAGCGATAATCAATACCAAGTAACCAATAATCCTTGTATAAATATCTATGTTTTGTAAAATTTCAATCTCTCTCATCTCTACTCCACGAATTAAAAATGATGAGCCAAGTATAATAAAACCAATGATTTTAAGTATTTCTCTATTTATCTTTGTTTCCTTCCAAGCATCGAAATAAAGCCAAGCAACGGCAAATAAAGTTAGTCCTGCAAATACATGAATTGCAAAAAACAAATTTTCCAGTGAAAATATTGTCCACATAAGTATCTATATTAACTATACAACATTTTGTTGTTTTATTGTAAGAAATTTATGTAGAATAATGTAATGATCCCATACAAAACAAAATTGTCTAAAATAACCGGATCAAGTGACACTGAAGTTTTTAAAAAAGCCAGAAAATTATTTGACCAGATAGAAAAAAGAACTAAACGAAAACCTTATTTAAGATCACCATATTTTAAGAAACAAAAAGTATTTTTTGATTTCTTTTGGTTTCATCTAAATCAAAAAAGTAAACGGGAGAAAGTCGTGAGACTTAGATTATTACCATTAGCAATCGACTTGATTTCAAATTCTAGGAACAAACCTACATCAAAACCTAACCCAAATAAAAAGTCGGAAATTCTACATCGATTTGCAGGGTTAATTGGAAGAAATGAACAATTTTATGTGCAAATAAAAGAAGATACAAAGAAAAAGAAATTATATTTTATGTCTGTATTCCCAATGAATATTTAGAAAAACAAAAAGCCCTCCGCTATAGTGAAGTATATAAACTTCGTGCCGAGAGCCTTTCTTAAAAAGAATTATATAACATTTATATTTTGTATGTCAATCAATGTTATTTATAGTATCAACAATTTCCTTATAATCAACATATCCTGTTTTTTCTTTTACCACTTGTCCAAAACGGTCGATAATCCAAACTGTTGGTAGGCCTAAAATACTTTTTTCTTTAACTACTTCCCCATCATTATCTGAGTAAATACTTAACCCAAAACCCCCTCTTTTTTTGACACTTCTGGCAACTGTTTCTTTTTCATGAAGTAGTATTGGGTAGACACTATACTTACTTCCATTCAATTCTTCCATTACTTTTAAAATATTATTAGCTTCGGGATGCCATGAAGAAAATAAAAACACAATTGAGTTTTTTCCTCTTATATCAAGTGTTGACAGACTTCCTAAATTAACTTTTGGAAGTGCAAAATTTACATCTTTAAAACTGCTATTTCCTAATATTTTTGGTGTAATAATTTTTTGTTCTCGAATTTGCCAAAATTTCCAAGCCGGTGAGAGTTCCCAATCATTGTTTATTAAAGAAGTACTATCTATATTAATAATGTTTGAAACAGATACTCTTTTATTTAAGGCCTTTGCTTCTAAATAATATCTACCTTTAGGAAGTAATAAACTATACCCATCTGCAAGTCTCGTATCGATTGGGTTAATTTGACCATAAGGCAACGCGTCCCAAACAACAAATTTCTTCTCGTAGTCATCATACCAATAAACGGTCAAAAGCCCATTCTCCAGTTTTCCTAAATTATTAATTTTTAGTTCTTCGCTTTTAGTTGTTTGTATATTTCCTGCTCCGTCTGTTGCTGTAATTTCTGGTATACAATTTAAGCTTTCACTGAATTTTATTTTTGCAGTCCACACGCCAATATCATTGTTTTTAACAAATTCATAAATCTTATCTTTACAGTTTAAACTTATATTGTTAGGCCCTCCTGCTGCAGATAGTATAAATTTGTACTCAACTCCCTGACTTAACTCCAGTTTTCCGTTATTTCCACCATTTACCAAAAGTGGTCCCGCCATTACAATTAACGGTCCGATTCTTGG
>Ga0233425_10010898_pt1 | contig 10841 bp, 7 predicted proteins | sample Watercolumn_Towu_2_FD_181712 | JGI IMG/M metagenome (GOLD analysis project Ga0233425, IMG submission 181712) | Freshwater microbial communities from Lake Towuti, South Sulawesi, Indonesia - Watercolumn_Towuti2014_140_MG | ecosystem: Environmental > Aquatic > Freshwater > Lake | place: Indonesia...
CCTGGTGGTCGCCATCGTTTATTCGGTGGCGGCGGATGACTCGTTCGCGACGGCGGCCCTGGCGTTTCTGGCGACGATGCTGATTTCGTACGCCGTCTGGCGGCTGGCCCCGGCGGGGAAGGGGGGGGCGCAAGTCAGTGGCAGCAGGGTGGGGTCGGCGACGGCCCCGCACGACGAAAGGGTGTAGACGGCGGGGCGCGAAGCCGCTTTCCTTGCCGGCGTTCCGCGCCGCCTCCCCGGGGTGCGGTGACACCGCCGCCAATTTTCCCGATGACCACTCCCTCCACCAAAACTCCGCGCGGGTCGCTCTTCACGATGATGGCCCTCGAATTCTTCATCTGGGGCGCTTGGCTGCCTCTCATTTTCGGCTACCTGCCGAGCCTCAATTTCACGCCCGTGGAGCAGGCGTGGATCCTCAATGCGTTTCCGATCGCCTCGATCGTCGGCATGTTCTTCAGCAACCAGTGGGCGGATCGTCACTTCGCCGCGGAGAAATTCCTGGCGTTCTCCCACCTGATTGCCGGGCTGGCGATCCTCGGCTGTGGTTTCACGAAATCCTTCGCGCCCTTCTTCCTGCTGATGCTCGTGCACTGCCTGCTCTACGTGCCGACCATTTCCATCACCAACGCGATTGCCTTCGCCAACATGAAGGATCCCGAAAAGGAATTCGGCATTGTGCGGATGGGCGGCACGATCGGGTGGATCCTCGCGGCCTGGCCCTTCGTGTTTATCTTCGTCGACTGGGCCAAGGTCGACGCGGCCACCCCGCAGGGCTTCGTGGCATGGCTCGGCACCGTGCTCGGCAGCCCGCTGGCGGGCGAGGCCGCCAAGGCGGCGACCAAGTGGACCTTCATCGTGGCGGGCCTCGCATCGTTTGTCCTCGCGGCATTCAGCCTGACGCTGCCGCACACGCCGCCGAGGAGGGCGGAGGAGGGTGCGGGGGAGAAGCTCGCGTGGCTCGAGGCGCTGCGGCTGCTGCGGCACCCGTTCGTGCTCGTGCTCTGGATCGTGACGCTGGTCGATTCGTTCGTCCACATGTGCTATTTCAACTGGACCGGCGTGTTCCTCGGCACGCCACAGGCGGCCGGCGGCGTCGGCATTCCTGCGAACTGGATTACGCCGGTGATGAGCATCGGCCAGGTGGCGGAGATTCTCACGATGTTCATCCTCGGCGCGACGCTGAAGAAGCTCGGCTGGCGCGCCACGATGATCGTGGGCATCCTTGGACACGCCGCCCGGTTCAGCGTCTATGCGTTCATGCCGCAAAGCGCGGCGGCGATCATCGTCGTGCAGGTGCTGCACGGCATCTGCTACGCCTTTTTCTTCGCGACGGTCTACATCTTCGTCGACGCGTATTTTCCGAAGGACATCCGCTCGAGCGCGCAGGGCCTCTTCAACCTGCAGATCCTCGGCGTAGGCTCGCTGCTGGCGAACTCGCTTTGCCCCTGGCTGATTCAGACGGTGTATACGAAGGGCGGCGTGGTCGACTTCCGGGGGCTCTTCCTGGTGCCGCTGGCTGCGGGAATCGTGGCGGCCATCGCGCTCGCCCTGTTTTTCCATCCGCCCAAGGCGGGCGGCGCCGAGGCCACGGCCGTCGCCACTCCGCATTGAATCCGGGATTCCGCGCCCCGGGTCGTTTTCCGCCCGGATCGATGCACGTTCCGCTCCTCCTCCGCCTCGCGCTGTGGTGCCCAGCCCTGGGTTTGCCGGCCCACGGCGCCGGGCGCGTCGTCCTGGTCGCCGGAGGCACCGACGATCGCACGGAAATCCCGGCGGTGCAGGCCGCGCTCAAGGAGCCGTTCGGCATCGACTGGGATGCCGGCGGAAATCTCTTCGTCATCGAGATGGCGTCCGGCAACCGCCTGCTGAAGGCCGATCTCCGCGGCAACCTCTCGCACGTGGCCGGCCAGCCCAGCCCGGGCGACGCCGGCGACGGCGGCCCGGCGCTGAGGGCACAGTTCAACGGGCCGCACAACCTCGCGGTGCTCCCGGCGGGCGACGTGCTGATCGCCGACACCTGGAACGGGCGCGTGCGGCGGGTGCAGGTGGCGGCGGGCACGGTCTCGAGCTTGCCGGGCTTCGGCGTGCCCGCGGCCCAGGGCCGCGTTGCCGGCCCTTACTGCATCACGCTGAACCCCGAGGGCACGCTGCTGGCCATCGCCGACTTGCGGCGCGTGCACCTGCTCGATTGGCGGACGGGCCAGACGCGGGTCGCCGCCGGCAACGGCCAGAAGGGCGTGCCGGTCGACGGCGCGCTGGCGGTCGAGGCGCCGCTGGTGGACCCGCGGGCGGCGGCGTTCGATCGCCGGGGTAATCTCTACATCCTCGAACGCGGCGGGCACGCGCTGCGCGTGGTCGATCGCGCGGGGACGATCCGCACCGTGGTAAACGCCTCGGGCCAACGGGGCGCCGCGGGCGACGGCGGCCCGGCGCTTGCGGCCACGATGAATGGGCCAAAGCATCTCTGCGTTGATCGCGACGATTCCGTGATCGTCGCCGATGCAGAGAACCACCTGATCCGCCGCTACGTGCCGGCTACGGGAATGATTCACCGTGTGGCGGGCACCGGCAGGAAGGGCGCGGCCGGCCTCGGCGGACCGCCGGAACAGTGCGAACTCAACCGGCCGCACGGCGTGGCGGTCCACCGCGACGGCACGCTGCACATCGTCGACACCTACAATAATCGGGTCCTGAAAATCGCACCCTGAAACGCAGGCGGCCGCGCGCTGTCTACCGGCCGTCGTTCCAGAGGATGTGCGTACCGCTCTTGCCGGCAACGATGACGTCCTTCCACCCGTTGCCGTCGAGATCGGCCAGGCGGATTTGCAGGCCGGTGCCCGGGCCGTTGTCGACCAGCACGTGCTTGGTGAAGCGCTGCTCGGCCGCATTCCACTTGTAGAGGTTCACGCAGCCTGGCTCGTTGTCCCCGGGGTCGTTGCCGCTGTGCGCCCGTACGCGGCGCCCGGTGATGAGATCAGGCCGGCCGTCGTTGTCGAGGTCCTCCCAGACCAGGCAGTGGTTCTGGGAAACCTTGTCATCGATCAGGTGGTGCCGCCAGTTGGTGCTACCGTCCTTGTTGTCGTCCTTCCGCTCCTCCCAATAGAGCCCGTAGTTGTGGCCGTGGCCCCAGATGATGTCGTTGCGGCCGTCGCCCGTGAGGTCGGTCACGATCATCGGCGTGCTCGCCTGGGGAAAGGTCCAGTCGGCGTGCCGGATCCAGGGCTGGCTCGTCGCGCCCTGCCCGGGCCGCTCGTACCAGCCGTTGCCATACAGGATGTCCTCGCGCCCATCGCCGTTGATGTCGCCGAAGCCGATCCCGTGACCGTTGACGAAGGGACCGCTGGGCTGGATGACCCAGGGCGCGAGGACCGGCTCGCCCGCGCCGCCCCGGGCGAAGCGGTACGCCATCACCGCGTTCATCGGCCCCCAGGAATTGACGACATACTCGGGCACGCCGTCGCCGTCGAGGTCGCGCAAGGTGGTCCATTCGTTCTGCGCGAGTTTCGTTTCGACCAGCACGTGCTGTTTCCACAACGCGCCCTGGGCGAGGCCGGCGGCACCGGGGTTTTCGTACCAGTACACGCGGGTGTCCATGAAGGCGCCGGTCACGATATCGGGAAACCCATCGCCGTTGACGTCGTGGGCGTGCTCGCCGCAGTTGGTGAGGTAGTCTTTCTGGAACGGCTCGAGTTTGCGGAGCTGGCGCTTCACCTTGAAATCGGGTCCGGCGTACCAGTACTCGCCCGCGCTGATGTCGAGCTTGCCGTCGCGATTGTAGTCGGCGACCGCGCAGCCCTCATTGTTGTCGACGTGCAACTGCTGCACGCGAATCTTGAGCGCGGGGCCGGCGGCTTTCTTGGCGGCCTTGGGGGCGGCTTTGGGAGGGGCTTTGGGAGCGTCGGCCGCCAGGGCGGGGGCGGCGATCGCCAGCAGGGCGGCGGAAAGACAAGCGGAGAAGCGCAGGGCGAGGATTTTCATGGAAAACGGCACCGCACCCTCAGCCCAAACGGAGCGTCGTGGCAATCGGGAATCCGCGAGTCCGCGAGCATCCTGCTCCGCCGGCCTGTAGCTGTCATGCGCCCGCCCGCATTCGGCCCCGGGTTTATTGTCGCACGTCCGGCGCACCGATCACGTTTCCAACCGGTAGAAATCTTCGGCGGTTCGCACGAAAATGCGGTGCCGCTCTTCCGGCGAAGCGCCCCCGAGCGCGGCGTCGACGGTCGCGACCCACCGCGGAAAATCAGTTGCGAGCGTGCTCACCGGCCAGTCGCCGCCGAACATCAGCCGCCCGGCGCCGAACGCCTCGATGGTATGCTCGAAGTACGGCCGCAGGTCCGCCGGGGTCCACTTCGCGCAGTCGGCTTCGGTGGCGAGGCCACTCAGCTTGCACCAGGTGTTGGGCAAGGCCGCGAGCGCCCGCAACTCGGCGCGCCAAGGGTCGAGGCGGCCGGCTTTGATGTCGGGCTTGCCGATGTGATCGAGCACGAAGCGTACTTCGGGACACTGCCGCACGAGTTGGACGACGTTTGCGAGTTGCCGGTGGTGGATGCAAAGGTCGAACGATAATCCGTAACGCGGCAGAAGCTGCACGCCGCGCACAAAGTCCGGCCGCAGGCAGAACGCATCGTCGGACTCCGCTTGGAGCAAACGCCGCACGCCCTTCACGAGGGGGTTGGCCGCCAACTGCGCCAGGTCGGCCTCGACCGCGGCGCCCTGTTCCAACGGGGCCTGGGCTACGATCCCGCGCAGTCGCGGCTCAGCCCGCGCCAGCTCGGCCACCCAGGCCACTTCCGCCGCTGACTGCACTGGCAGGCACTCGCACTGGACGAACACCATCCCGGCGACTGGCACCGGCCCACCGGCCCGCCGATAGTCGTCGGGCAGGAACGGCCGGTTCAGCGCGGGCACCTCGGCCAGCCACGGGTAGCTCAGGCGGCCGGGATCCCACAGGTGCACATGAGTGTCGATGAGGGGGAAATCTGTCATGGGTGCGCGTGTTTAGGCTGGGCAAGGAGCCCGGCATTTGGGATGGGTGAAGTTCCGCGCCCGGCGCGGAGTCAACATGCCATCCTGGGAATACAAGGTCATCACAAGCGGCAAGGGCGGATTTGCCACCCCTGTCCTGCTGGAAAAATTTTTGAACGATCTCGGCCGCGATGAATGGGAGATCATTCAATTTCAAACGCCTCCGGACAACGCGCTGGCGTTCACCGGGCTCGCCCGGCGGCCCACGCAGCGCGACTGGACGCTCGAGGATGCCGTCGCCGCGGCCGCCCGCGCGGAAGCAGAGAAGCTGCGCGCGGAATTCGAGGCCAAGTTCAAGGCCGCCTCGAGCCCTGCACCGACTCCGGCCGAGGAAGCGGCGCCAAGTTTCCTCGAGGAAAAGACCTCGCCGGACGACGGCCTGCGCAACCTGGTCGACACCTCGCATGACGACGATCCCGAGGTGCTCGAGGAGGAGAAGGCCGACGAGTGGGACAAGCTCACCGCCGCCGAGGAGGACGAACTGCCGACGTTCTTCGATGCCATCAAGCCGCACATGCGCCGCAACCAGCGCGGGCCCGGCATGTCGGTCGGCGTCGATTACCTCGCGCGCAAGTGGGATCAGTCGGAGGACGACCTGAAGGGAGCGCTCGTCGAGTGCGGCTTTGTCCTGCCAACCGACGAGGATGCGCCGATCGAATACCTCGAATACGATGGCGACCTGTATTGGGTGAACATGAATCGCCGCGGCGAGTTGTGGATCAACACCAAGGAGAAGCCGCGCCAGGTGTTCCGCACCGCCAAGGGCAGCCGGGTCGAGCCCGAGCCCGCGCCGGCGAAGGATGAGAAACCGGCGGACGCCAGCGTGCCGCCGCACGAGGGCGGCGAGCCGGCGGCCGAAGAGAAACCGGTGGCGGTAGAAGCAGCGGACGACGCCACCAAGCCGACCGAAGCACGCAAACCGGGCGCGCCTCTGCCCGAAGGGACGGCCTTGCTCGAGCGGATCCGTCCCTTGATGCGACGCAACCGGCGCGGTCCCGGCGGTTCCGGCAGCACGAGTTTCCTTTCCCGCGCCCTGCGCACGAACGAAACGGAGCTGATGGCGGCTTTCGTCGGCCTCGGATTGGTCATGCCGGCGACGCCCGGCGACAAGCCGGTGCTGACGGAGTTCGGCAACGAACTCTGGTGGCTCAACGTCGATTCGCGGGGAGGAGTTTGGATTAACGGGCGGGAAAAGCGGCCGGGTGAGACGATCACCGCGGCAGGCGAGAGTGTCCCGGCTCCGGCTGCCCAGGCCGAGGTTCCGCCCGTGGGCGAGGGAGAGCAGGCGACGCCCGCGGCAGCACCGACCGGCGTTGCAAGCGATGGAGGCGAAGCGGCGGCGCCGCCCGCCCCGGCAGCCAGTTCGAGTGAACCGGCGCCAGCGGCGCCTGCACCCGTGGCGAGCACGACCGACGCTGCGCTGACAGCGCCTGGGTCGGCTTCGCCGCCGACCAGCGAGGCCGTTGTCGCAGCCGCTCCTCCCGCCGCCGCCGCTGCCACCGCAACACCGGCGTCGCCCGCGGCGTTGCCGGTGGGCGCGCCTGGCGTGCCGCCACTCGATACTTCGTCTCCGCTGACCGCGCTCCGGTTGCTGCTGAAGGAGACTCGCACCGGGGGCTTCGCGGGAAAAATGGACCGGCTGGCCGAGGAAATCGGAAAGAGCGCTGACGAGATCGTCGCGCGGCTGGTTGGCGCCGGTCTGAAGGTGCCGGAGAAAGCGCGCGAGAAACCCGTGTTCGTCGAGCACGCCGGGGAGATCTTCTGGTTCAACCGGAATGCGCGGGGCGAGTTATGGCTCAACGCCAAGGCTTCGAAGTTCGCGGACAAACCGGAGGTCGAATCGGCGGAGGGCGAGGCGGAGGAGAACGACACCGACAAGAGCGCCAGCGAATCCGAAGGCGACGACGGCGATGCCGAAAAGAAGGAGGCCCGCCGGGGCAGCCGCGCACGCAGCAAGAAACTGGAGTAGCTCCGGCCCGAGCACCGCCGCCATGAGCACCTCGCTCGAGACAAAACCGAAGAACTACCTGGTCACCCAGCTCGACGCGGTGCCGCCCGTGCCGTGCCCGTGCGGGCTTTCGCGGCGCGGATTCGCCACGCCGGACAACCCGCTCGCGACCATCCACCTGGTCGATATCTCGATCGACGCGCAGACACACTACCACAAGCGGATGACCGAGATTTACCTCGTGCTCGAAGGCGAGGGATTCATCGAGCTCGACGGCGAACGCCTCCCGGCCCGGCCGATGATGTCGGTCTTCATCAAGCCCGGCTGCCGGCACCGGCTCGTCGGCAAGTTCCGCATCGTCAACGTCGCGATCCCGGCTTTCGACCCACGCGACGAGTGGTTCGACTAGCCCGACGATCTCCCAGCGCTGGGAGATCGTCGGGTTAGCCTCGGTGTCGCGAAGACTCGCAACGAAATTCACCGGCAATCGTCTTGCCCAAAGGACGTGCCGCGGTGGTACGACCCACTTCCAGGACCATGAATGCGCCTGCCTACCGTGCGTTTTCCGCAACCGTCCTGCGCGTCACCACGCGCCTGATCGTGCCCGCCATCTGCGGGGGCCTGCTGGCGGCGGCCGAACCAGCGCCCGGCGCGCTGTCGTCAGCCGGCGAGATTCGCGGACAGGTCGGCAACGCTGCGACGGGAGCTTATCTGGGCAGCGTGTCGATTCGGATCCGGGAAACCGGCCGCGAATACACCACCGAGCGCGATGGAACCTTCCTCATCCCCGCGCTCCCGCCCGGCCGGTACACGCTGGAATTCGAATACCCGGGCCTGGATCGGAAAACCGAGGAAGTCGCGGTCGACCGTGGGCGGATCGCCCGGCTGACGGTGGCGCTTCAATCCGAACTCTACGTCCTGCCGCAGTATGTCGTGGCCGGGCAGCGCGAGGGCAGTGCGGCGGCGATCGCGGAGCAGCGGCACGCCCCCAACGTGGCGAACATCATCACGGCCGATGCCTTCGGCGACGTGACCAAGGCCAATGTCGGCAACCTGCTGCGGCGCATCCCGGGCGTGACGGGCATCACCGACGACGAAATCGACACCAGCGTTATCCAGGTCCGGGGCATGGATGCCGCTCTCACCAGCATCGACCTCGACGGCACGCGTGCGGCCAGCGCGATGAACGGCAGCCGCAAGCAAAACGTGAATGCGATTCCCGTCGACTTGATCGAGAAGGTCGAAGTGGCCAAAGCGCCGACTGCGGAGGACGACGCCGACTCGCTCGGCGGCCGGGTGAAACTCTCGACCAAGAGCGCGTTCGACCTCAAGGACCGGTTGCTCCATTTTCGGGCGGGTTCCTCGTACAACAAGACCTACGGCAAGAAGGTCACGCCCGCGGGCGAGGATTACCTGCCGGCGAGCGTGGGGGCGATGTACTCCCAGGTCTTCGACCTGTTTGGGCGGCCGCGCGCGCTCGGGCTGTTCGTGACCGCCAATTACGACAAGTTCCTCGATGCGCGTTCGCTCACCCAATTCGGGCATGTCGGCGCGACCGGCGGCAGCCCGTCGGCCACGCAGACCAAGGACTACACCACCTTCGAGTACACCAGCGACGAATTGCACCAGCAGGAGCGCATGGGCGGCAGTGTGCGGCTCGAGTACCGGCTGGCCGAGCACACCACCCTCGGCCTTTCCGCGCTCTTCAGCCGCTATGTCGACGATTTCGACCGGGCGCGCAATGGCTTCAACGGAGCCGCCATCGACCTGGCGCTCTCCGACCCCGATCCGGCGTTCACCGTGGTCAACAACGCCGCGTACATGGGGCAGAAGAACCTGCGCCAGAGCCAGACCGACACACACAACCTGCGCGCGTTCGGCACCACGAAGCTGGCCGGCTTCCGGTTCACCTACGACCTCAACCACCAGCAGGCCCAGAAGTTCGAGTTTCGCAACCAGGCGCAGTTCATCTCGAACCGGCGTTTCGCCTACGCCCTGGATTGGCGCCCGGATCCGGACTATCCTCGGCCGATTCTCCGTTCCGGAGCGGATCCATTCACCGATCGTTTCACCGACACCGCCAGCACCGCGCTCGAAGTGCGCCGGCAGGCGGTGGACAAGGAGATCTGGGGCAGCCGGTTCGACGTCGAGCGCGCCTTCGAATGGAAATGGCCCGTGCGGATGAAGGCGGGCCTGCGGTACCGCGACGAAGTGCAGGAGGACAATCAGGATCGGTTTGTGGCGGCACTCGCCACAGGGGTCGGCCGCAACCTCAGCGCGTATCTCGACGACGACTGGCGGAACGGCGGCGGGGTCGACCGCTATCCCGTCGGCGCGGTGCCCAGCAACCGCAAGGTGCTCGGCGCGAACGTGCGCTTTGTCGGCGGCGCCGATCCGCGCAACGCGTGGAGCTTTGACCCCGCCTTCATCACGCCCAACGCGAGCACCACCGTCCAGCAGTCGCTGCTCAACGATCGCAAGCTCTCCGAGAAAGTCTACGCCGGCTACTGGCAGGGTTCGCTCCGGCTCGGGCGACTCACCGCGCAGGGCGGTGCCCGGTACGAGCGGACGGACCTGCGCGCCGGCTGCGGGGTGCGCAACCGCGCCGCCCTCGACGTCTTCGCCCAGTTCAACGGCCGGCGCCGCACCTCCGCCCGCTACGACGACCTGTTTCCCAGCCTGCATCTGCGCTACGCGGTGACCGACGCCCTGCTGCTCCGCGGGGCAGTCAGCACCACGATCGGCCGCCCACCGCTCGACACCGTCACGGCGAGCGAAGACATCAACACGGCGTCGCGGGCCATCACGACCGCCAACCCCGATCTCCAGCCCCAGCGTTCGACGAACTACGATCTCAGCGCCGAATACTACTTCAAGCCGGTGGGGGTGGTCTCGGTGGGAGCCTTCGAGAAGAACATCCGCGACTACATCGGCACGGTTTCGACCCTGATTTCCGAGGCCGCGGCCGCCGAGTTCGGGGCGCCGCTGACCAACCCGAATCCCAACGCACTGACCTGGACCCTGACGACCGACGAGAACAACGGCACCGCGCGGATCCGCGGCCTCGAGTTCAACTACTCGCAGCAGTTTGCCTTCCTGCCCGGGGCCTGGCGGGGCTTGGGGGTCTTCGCAAACTACACGTGGCTGCAATCGTCCGGGACGCGTCAGACCACGGGGGGCGCGCCGGTGGTGGTGCCGCTGATCAACTTCATCCCGCGGAGCGGCAACGCCGGCCTCAGCTACACTTACGGCCGGTGGGATGCGCGCCTGCAGGTGAATTACCATTCCGATTTCTGCGACGGCTACAACGCCACCAATCCGCGGCTGCGCAATTCGTTCCGCGGGGCGCGCTCGCAGTGGGATTTCAACGCCCGCTGCAAGGTCACGCGGCGGTTCGCGGTGTTCGCCAACCTCAGCAACTTTACCTCACAGAGCGAACCGGACTACTCCGGTTGGGTCGCCCCGGAACGTCGCGATCAGACCATCGGCTATTCCTTTATCATCACCGGCGGTGTCAGCGCGTCGTTCTGATCGGATGCACCGTGGGACAGCGCTCTGTCCAAGGCTGCGCTCGGAGAGGGCGGCTCCGCCTTGGCCGGCGCCCCGCGTCGATCCGCAGGCGCCGAAGGTGGGGCTGGCTCTCCGAACCGGCTCGGATCGACACGAGGGGCTGACTCGCCCGAGCGCGACCGGGAGATACGATCCTCATCCTGGATCCCCGCGATCGCAGCCCGGCCGACTCCGACAACTGATCGATCGGCTGACCGCGGTGTTGCTCCTGCTCGCGGTGCCGGCGGGGAGCGCCGCCGCCACCGCGGGCCTCGTCGGGCATTGGTCGTTCGACGACGGCACCGGCTGCGATCGCAGC
>Ga0233425_10010900_pt1 | contig 10839 bp, 8 predicted proteins | sample Watercolumn_Towu_2_FD_181712 | JGI IMG/M metagenome (GOLD analysis project Ga0233425, IMG submission 181712) | Freshwater microbial communities from Lake Towuti, South Sulawesi, Indonesia - Watercolumn_Towuti2014_140_MG | ecosystem: Environmental > Aquatic > Freshwater > Lake | place: Indonesia...
GGAAGGTGAGGTTCAGGCTGCCATTGACCGCTTCTCGGAAAACCGGACGGTCGTGACCATCGCGCACCGGCTCTCCACGTTGAGGGCCTGCGATCGCATCATCGTGCTGGTGCAGGGGCGCATCGTCGAGGAAGGCACCTTCACCGAGCTTCTGCAGAAAGGTGGCGCCTTCGCCGCCATGGCCCAGCGCCAAGGCATGCTCTCAACCGCGGAGCCGGCCTGACAAGAGGTCTCAGCCGACCAGCTTCGCGTAACGCTCCGAGACGAAGTCCCAGTTGATCACGTTGTAGAACGCGGCCACGTAATCGGCGCGGCGGTTCTGGTATTTGAGATAGTAGGCGTGCTCCCAGACATCCATCGCCAGCAACGGCGCGCGGCCTTGCGAGAGCGGCGTGTCCTGGTTCGGCGTCTGCTCGATGACAAGCTCTTTGCCGTTGAGCGAGAGCCACGCCCAGCCGCTGCCGAACTGCGTCATGCCGGCCTTGGTGAACTCCGCTTTGAAGTTGTCGTAGCTGCCCCACTTCTTTTCGACGGCCTTGGCCAACTCGCCAACGGGCTTGCCGCCTTCGTTCTTCTTGAGGCACTGCCAGTAGAGGTTGTGGTTGGCGACGCCGCCACCGTTGTTCTGCACGGCCTTGCGGACGGCTTCCGGAACGGCGGAGAGGTCGCGCAGCAAATCCTCGACGCATTTGCCGGCGAGGCTGGCCTGGCCCGCGACGGCTTTGTTGAGATTGCCGACGTAGGTCTGGTGGTGCTTGTCGTGGTGGATCTCCATCGTCCGCGCATCAATGTAGGGTTCGAGCGCGTCGAACGCATACGGCAGCGGCGGCAGCTTGAACGGTCCCGCGGGCGCGGCATCGGCCGCTTGGGCGCGGTTGCGCAAGAGCCACGGGAGGGCGGTTGCGGCGGTGAACAATGCGGTCTTTTTCAGGGCATCCCGGCGTGTCATCATGTTTGTTTTTTCCTAATGGATTTCGATTGTTTAAGTGCCGCGAAACCTACAACGAAACCGCCAGTTCGCAAGTGGAGGTTCGTGCTCCGATTCGCCGCCGCACAGGCAGGAAGAAGGCGCGGAGCAAAAGCGGGAATTGTTCTTATTGACCGTGTGTGACCTTTTCAGTAAGGTGCGCGACTAGTTGAAAATCTCTGGTTGAACCCAAGTTGAAGGATTCCCGGCGGGTAAAGAGAATGGAGATTGCGATGAAGAACTATTTGAAGTCGTTGCACTGGATGGCACTGGCAGTCGTAGCACTTCTGGTGTCAGGCACAAGCGAAGCGTTCGCGCAGGCGCGGCCCACGGCCGGCCCCAAAGCGGACTTCCAGATCAAGCGAATTGAAATCCGCCAATACAACCCGCGAAGTGGCGGCGGAGAAAGCGGTCGCGGCGGCAATGAAGCGGGGCGTGTGCCGTGGAAGCTGTTCGAGTGCGAGTTCGACAGCCAGCCGGAGTGGGCGGATGAGGTCGAGGTCAAATGGTATGTGTTGATGGGAGGCAAACAACAGACGCTGGCCACGGGCACCGACACCTATATCTATGTGAAGAAAGGCCGTCGGCATGTGGCTGCAATGTTTATGCATCCCTTGGTGATGGAACGGTGGATTGGCACCACAGTCCAAGCGGGGATGGACGTGGGCGTGGAAATCTGGGTGCAAGGCCGGTTGTGCAGCTTTGACGACACAAAACACACCCGCCAGCAATGGTGGCAGCGGTTCACCCCGCAGCCGGGGTTGTTGATGCGTATTGACGAGTCGCCGTTCTCGACGACGCTCTACGCCGACTACGCGTGGTCGAAGTTCACGACCAGCAAGAAACAGTAATCGTTGCGGCTATCGGCAACGGCATCAGCGGTCGGCTGATGTCGTCGCTTCAAATCAGTCAGTCATCTCAAATCGTCTTGAAAGCAAATCGAGTTCTAGGACTGGACATCGGCGCGGCCTCCGTCAAAATGGCGGTGCTGGAGCGCGAGAAGTCCGGCGGCGTGCGGCTGCTCAAATACGGCGTCACGGACTTGCCCGGAGACTCCGGCCAGGAAGCCGATCGAAGCGGCGTCATCACTGCCACGCTCAAGCAGATGTTGCGCGAGCACGGCGTGCGCCGGAGCCGCGCCGTCATCTCCGTGGCGGGCCAGTCGGTGTTCACGCGCTTCGTCAAGCTCCCCGCTGCGACACCTGAGAACATCGAGCGGATGGTGGGCTTCGAGGCACAGCAGAACGTTCCTTTTCCCATGTCCGAAGTGGTCTGGGGCTACCAGCTCATCGGCGGCGCGTCGGAGAAAGGCGAATACGAGGTGGTGCTGGTCGCCATCAAGAGCGAGATCATCGAGTCGCTGGCCAAGGCGGTGGACGCCGCCGGGCTGCACGTCGAGCTGGTGGACGTCAGCTCGCTGGCCCTCTACAACGCCGTCCGCTACAGCTACGAGGTGGAGGAAGGTTGCACGCTCGTGGCGGACATCGGCGCCAAGACGACCAACCTGATCTTCATCGAGAAGGAGAAGATTTTCACGCGCGCGGTGCCGATCGGCGGCAACACGATCACCCAGGAGATCATGCGCGAGTTCGAGGACCAGAAAATCACCTTCGCGCAGGCCGAGGAACTGAAGCGCCGGAAGGGCTTCGTCGGGCTGGGCGGCGCGTATGAAGAGCCAGAGGACGCCCTGACGGCCCGGCTCTGCAAGGTCATCCGCAACGTCATGACCCGCATCCACGCCGATGTGACGCGGTCGGTGATCTTCTACCGCACGCAACAAGGCGGCCAGCAGCCGAACAAGCTGCTGCTCACGGGCGGCTCGGCGGCACTGCCTTACGCGGATCATTTCTTCAACGAGAAACTCCAGATTCCCGTCGAGTTCTTCAACCCGTTCCGCAACATCGCGCTGGCACCGAACATAGATCGCGAGAAGCTGGCGGCGGAGGCGTGCGGTTACGGCGGCGCGGTGGGGCTGGGGTTGCGGCTGGCGGCGGGCGAGTGCCCCATCGAGGTGAACCTGCTGCCGCCTTACATCACGGAGCGGCGCGAGTTCAACAAGAAGAAGATCTACTTTTTCGGCTGCGCGGTCGGCTTGGCGCTGGTCGGTGCAAGCTGGGGCTACTACTTCAACCAGCGCGCGGAGGTTGAGCAGAAGGTTCTCGACACGGAGACGGAGCCTCGCATCCGCGCGTTGCGCCAGCTCGAAAGCCAGATCACGCGCCAGCAGAAGAACGTCGAGCGCTACGGCCATGTGAAGGATCAGATCAAGAAACTGGCCGAAGCGCGCGTCCGCTGGCACCAAATCCTCGAAGACCTCACGCAACGTTTGCCCGCGGACACCTGGATCATTCAGCTTCAGCCCGCGTCAGGCGGCGCGGCGGTTGGAGGCATGGCGGGCGGTGTGGAGCTTTCAGCGCCGGCACCGTCGCCCGATGGCGCGCCCCCGCCCGGCGCCGAGCCAGGCCGGCCGGCCACGGGGCAGAAAGAGGCGCAGATCACCGACCTGTTGATCGTGGCCGGCAGCATCAACAAGCCGACCGAACCGGAGCGGTTGCAGAAGCCGACCGAATTCCTGGCCAAGCTGCGCGAGAGCGCCCACTTTGACGAGAAGGCGACGAACATCACCAAAGGTCCCACCCCGAAGGAAGGCGACATGGATTTCACCTTCAGCATCAACGCGCAACTGAAGGTGCCGATTCAGTTATGAAAAACCTGCTCTCCTGGCTCAAAGACAACATCGGCCTGACGATCGGCGCGATCATCAGTCTCGGCGTGCTGGGCTACATCTACTACAGTCAGGTGTGGGTGAACTACACTAGGCAAGAGGAAGTGGCCGCCACGCTGGAAGGCAAGCGCGGCGAGTTGGACGGCCTGATGCGTCGCAAACCCTTCCCCCACATTGAGAACGTGGGCATCCTGTCCAACACCGTCGTGGCGCTTTCCGGCAGCGACGCGAACCTCAGCGTTGCCCGCTGGTTGACCAACCTCGCCAGCGTCACCTCCCCGCTGCGAAATATCCGCCCCTCCGAGTTCAACCCCATGCTCGTTCAGCGGAAGAACAAGCTGATGGCGGCGGCCAAGAAATATAACGTCACCGTGCCGCAGGAGTTCGGTTTCGGCTTCGGCCGCTACGTCACCCACGGCACGCCGCCCGCCAATGACACCAACCAGATTAACACGCTGCTGACCCAGTGGAGCACGATCGAGATCTTCGCGGACATCCTCTTCACCAACCGCATCGGTTCGATCACCGCCATCCGCCGCGCGGCGGTCGGCGCGGAAATCCCGAAGGATCCCAATGCGGCGGCCTTGGGGTCTTCGACCGTCCGGGCAGGCGGCGAGGAGTTCCTCGGCGCGGCCATCCGCGACAAGTCCGAGGAGGTGGCGCGCACGCTGCCTTTCGAACTGGAGTTCGTCTGCGACACGCAGGGGCTGCGTGGCATCATGAGCGCGCTGGAGTCATCGCCGCGGTTCTTCATCATCCGCTCTCTCACCGTTCTCAACTCGCGCAGCAACGAGATGCTGGCGGGTGGACGCTCTGAGGCGATGGGCAAGGCGGCAGCCGAGGGCGCCGCGGAGCCGACAGGAACGACCAACGCTCCCACGGAGCCAGGCGTGGCGCCGACCCCCGGAGTTCCCGGTGCTCCATCCGCTGCGCCGAAGGAACCCGGCAAGCTTGCGGAGCCGGTGGCTGTGTTTGGCTTGGAGAAGATCCAGGTGAAGATGCGCGTGGACTTGGTGGAGTTTCGAGAACCGTTGTCACCGGGCGCCAATGCAGGCGCCAATCCGCCGGACGCCAAATAAGGCGCGGGCCGGAGGCTGGAATGTCATGGAGTTTTTGAAGAAACATTACGAAAAAATCGCGCTGGCCATCGTCTCGTTGATGATGATCAGCACGGCGTTGATATTGGTGAACAAGCTGGGCTTCGACGGGGCGGAGGCTCCGGCGATTGACAAGAACATCGCGCCCGCCAAGCCCCTGGACACCAACGAACTGATCCAGATTGCGACACTGTTGAAGAACCCGCCGGCGTGGCGGACCAACGACGGCTCCCGGCCGTTCATCCCCGAAGTGTGGAAGTGGAACGGCAAGGAGCTCTTCCTCTCGGGCGAAGAACCGAAAGAAGTCGTGATTACCGCCGACCCGGCCGACGACCTCGACTGGCAGATGGCCTCGCGCACCTTCCCCATCAAGTTTATGGGTGTGGCCTCCGAAGTCGGCAATAACAAAGTTTTCCAGATCAACATCGCTGGCGCGGGCAGCCGCTTTGTCAAGATTGGCGACCCGCCCGTCCGGCAGGCCATCTACGGCACGATGGAGGAGTTCTCCGTGCTCCGCTACGAGGAGAACAAGAAGAAGTGGTTCAACCCCAAGATAGGCAGCGAACAGGAGGTGGACCTCTCCGAGCTTGTGCTCCAGCGCAAATCCGGTGGCATCGTCAAGGAAGTTCGCCTTCCCGTCGGCAAACAGGTTCTGGAAAGCGAGCCGGTGGCGCGCTATCAGTCCAGAGTCACCGGGGAGCAAAGCCCTGAACTGAAGCAAGGCTCGAAATTTACCTACAAAGGCAAGGCGTATGAACTCGTTCGCCTTGACACCTATCAGTCGCAACTGATATTCAAAGACAGCCAAACTCAGAAAGAATACAAGAGACGCCCGCGTATTGTTCAGAAACTCTAGGGCGTTCAGGCAGACGGATTTGAAAAGGCAAACCGAGAGGCCGGGCTGTAGCTCGGCCTTGCGATTGCAGGCGCGGATTGCGTTGAGAGTGTGAAAGGAAGTATGAAGAAAGCCGACCAACTTTTGCCCGCACTATTGTGTGGTAGCTTGGCCTTGGGACTGTGGGCCGCGCCGTTGCGCGCCCAGACGGAAAACCAACTGGCCAGCGTTGGCGCCGCAGCCTTGGCTACGCCCGAGGAATTGAGCGAGCAGGAGGTCATCCGCCGCAAGGAACAACTCATCCGCGGCCAAAAATCGCTCGTTGACGCCGAGGCCGCCATGAAGGCCGGCAAGTTCGACGAAGCGGCCGAGGCTTATTCCAAGGCCCTTCGCACGCTCCCCAAGAGTCCCATCGCCGCCAAGGAAATCGCCGCCGCCAAGGCCGGCGTCGTGAACGCTTACATCAACAAAGGCAAAGCCTCCATGCGGTCCAAGAACTACGACGACGCGCGCAAAGCGGCGGACGAGATTCTCAAGTATGACCCGGCCAACGCCACAGCCAAGAACATCATCAGGACCGCCGAGGAGCGTGCCCGTGTGGCTCCCACCAAGGAAGGCGCCAAGCCTGCCGTTGCCACGGCCGATCTCGACACCGTGCCGCGGACGCTTCCCCCCGTGGACGAAACGCCGGAGTTCAGGAAGTCTCAGAACCAGACCACGCAACTCCTGCGCGATGCCCGGCTGGCATTCCAGAGCAACCAGCTCGACTTGGCCATAGAGAAGATCAACGCCGCGATGGCGCTGGATCGCTACAACGAAGAGGCTCGCTTGCTCCTCCGGCAGATCAACGAGCAGCGATACCACACCGCACAGGTGGACATGGCCCGCGTGCGCTCGCAATACGCTGCCGAGACCCTCGAGGCTTGGGCGCCGCCCGTAAAAGCGCCCCGCACCACGGCCCGTCCTTCCGCCGCTCCCACCACGACTATTTCCCCGGAGAAGGAAAAACTCGACAGGAAGCTCAACGATATCCGCCTTCCGAAGATTGAGTTCAAGGAAGCCAACATCGTTGATGTCGTCAACTTCCTGGCTGAACAGAGCCGGTTGATTGACAAGCAGCAGGGCGGTGACGGCGTGAACATCGTTTTCGCCGGCGGTCTCGCTGGTGGTGGTGGTGCGGCTCCCGCGCCCGAGGCGGCGGCCCCGGCCGCTGCGGCTCCGCCCGTGCCCGGCCCCATGCCCGCGCCTGTTCCGGGTGCTGTGCCCGGCGCGCCGGGAGCTCCGGGAGCGCCTGCTGTGCCCGAGCCTGTCCCTGCTGCGCCCATGCCTGCCGCGCCGGCGGCCCCGGCTGCGCCCGGTGGCGCTCCGATTGCAGGCACGCCTGCGATCACCCTGAACCTGCTAAATGTGCCGCTGCGCGACGCGTTGCGCTATGTGACGGACATCGCTGGCTTGAAGTTCGTGGTGGACAAGTATGCCGTTCTCATCGTGCCGATCACCTACCAGCCGCCTGGTGTCATGCAGACGCGCGACTTCCAAGTGCCGCCCGGCATCTTTACCACCGTCATGACAGGCAGCGCGCAAGGCGCAGGCGCTGCGGCGGCCCCCGGCGGGCCAGCCCCCGCGGCTCCGATGCCGGCTGCAGCGCCGACCGCAGGTGGCGGCACCGGTGTGTCGAGCGAAGACATCAAGAAGTTTTTCACGGATGCTGGTGTGAAGTTCGACCAAGGCGCCTCGGTGACCTATCAGGCGGCCACGAGCCGGCTCTTCGTGACCAACACGCAAGAGAACCTCGATACCATTGAAGGCATCTTGAACACTCTGCGGCGTGCCGGCGGCACACAGGTGACCATCGAGGCGAAGTTCATCGAAATCCAGCAGACCGACCTGCGCGAACTGGGCTTCGACTGGATCATGGGCGAATGGGGCATAGGCAGCATCCACGGTTCAGAGTCCAGTTCGAACCCGGCATTCAGCCTCGGTGGCGGCAACGCCAACAGCACATACTCCGGCATTCCCGGCACCTTCCCGACTTACCCAACCGACCAGACGCCCGTGGCCGGCGCCAGCCAAAGACTCACCCAGGGAAACCGGTTTGCGGGCACCAGCACGGAGGCGATCACCGGTAACAAGCTGGACGCCCTGCTGGCCGGCAGGACCGCCAACACCCAGACCATCCCGGACACCGTGGCGAGGATGACCGGCCTGCTGACCAATCCGCAGTTCCAGGTCATCTTGCGCGCTCTCTCGCAACGCAAAAATGTGGATCTGCTCTGCGCGCCCAAAGTCACGACCATCAGCGGCCAGCAGGCCAAGATTGAAGTCATCCGGGAGTTCATCTACCCGACCGAGTTTGAGCCGCCCCGCGTCTCGACGGGCGGTGGCGGCGGTCGTGGTGGCGGCAGCACGACCATTATTACTACTGGCAACGTGACCTTCAATGACTCTGTCATATCGCCTCCGACGCCCGGCGGTTTCCAGACGCGCAATCTCGGCGTGACGTTGAACGTGACGCCCCAGATTGGCGAGACCGGCCTGATCAACCTGACGCTGATTCCTGAAGTCAGCGACTTCGACGGGTTCATTGACTACGGCAGCCGGACGATTGCGGGCAACACCCAAAGCTCGGGCCAGAACATCCTCGACTTCCCCTTCCCGCAGCCGGTCTTCTCCACGCGGCGCGTCACCACCAGCGTCATGGTGTTCGACGGCTCCACTGTCGTGCTCGGCGGCCTGATGCGTGAGGACGCCACCAAGATCCAAGACAAAGTGCCGTTCCTCGGCGATATCCCGCTGCTGGGCAAACTGTTCAGGAATGACCTTGAGAACACCATCAAGAAGAACCTCATGGTGTTCGTCACCGCCCGCTTGATTGATCCTTACGGTGACTTGATCACGCCGCCGTCAACGTTGCACGGAGCGGCCGTGGAGGCTGCGCCAGTCGCGCCAGTTGCGCCTGCCCCCGTTGCCCCGCGTCCCTAGTGTTGGAGCGCTCGGGTTCATTCGGAAAGCGAACCGGCAAGGCCGGCTGCCATTGTTGGTGCCACGCGCATGGCTGACAAAACCCTGCTCATTGTTGACGGCCACAGCTACGCATACCGGGCGTTCTTTGCCATTCCCAAACTGACCAACGCGCGCGGCGAGCCGACCAACGCCATCTTCGGCTTCCTGAAGATGCTGCGCAAGATGGCCGACGACTTCCAGCCCACCCATTGGGTTGTGACTTGGGACGCCGGCCTCCCCGAGGCGCGGCTGAAAGTGCTGGAAACCTACAAGGCCCAGCGCAAACCGATGCCCGACGACCTCCGCGTCCAGTTGCCCGCCATCCGCGAAGTGCTGGAGGCCATGCGCGTCGTCTCGCTGGAACAGCAGGGCTGCGAGGCGGACGATATCATCGCTTCCATCTGCCGGCAGGCGGGCGATGCGCGTGTGCTGATCGCCACCGCCGACAAGGATTTGATGCAGTTGGTCAACGACCGTGTCTTCGGCGTGCGCCTGCTGCCCAAAGGCAACGTGCTCGTAGACCGCGACGGTGTGCGCGAACGTTACGGCGTGCCCCCGGAGCAAATTTTGGACCTGCTCTGCCTGACCGGCGACAGTTCCGACAACATCCCCGGCGTGCCGGGTGTCGGCGAAAAGACGGCGGCGCAACTGCTCGCTCAATTTGGCGGCGCGGAAACGGTGCTGGTGCGCAGCGGCGAGATCGCCAACGCAAAGTTGCGTGCTGCGATCGAGCAGAGCGCCGACCGCATCCGGCAGAACCGCGTGCTGATGACGCTCAACGCCGCGCTGCCAGTGCCGGTCGAATGGGACCGGTTGAGCCGCGGCGAGCCGGACTCCGAACGGCTGGCAGCGTTGTTCGAGCGGTTCGGGTTCAAGTCGTTGTTGGAGGAAGTCCGGAGGAAGTCCGGACAGTCGCCGCAAGGACAGTTGCCGTTGGGCTGACGGCGGCTTGACATCGCCGGAGGTTACGCTAAAGTTGCTCGCGTTTTGGAATGGCTTGCCTTCCGAGGTTTGTGACGCCAACGCGTCCGGCAGTGAAACTAATCCCCTTCTTGAGTGCCATCGAGCGATGTCACTCCTTAGGTGGCCGATGGACAAGTTGATTCAAGCAGGATTGACGGGCGGCATCGCCTCCGGCAAGACGACGGCCGCGACGATGCTCGCGGCGCTCGGCGCGCACGTCATAGACACGGACGAACTGGCGCGACGCGCGCTCGCCCCGGGCACGGCGGCGTTCGACGCGGTGGTGAGTGCTTTTGGCCGCGGAGTCTTGAAAGCCGACGGCGCGATAGACCGCGAGCGGCTCGGCGACGTCGTGTTCGCCGACGCGCAGCAACGGCAGCGGTTGAACGACATCGTTCATCCGGAGGTGCGCACGGCGTGGCAGGGCGAGTTGGTCGAGTTGAAACACGCCGGCTGGCGTGGCGTGGTGGTGGTGGTGATTCCGCTGCTCTACGAAGTAGGCGTGCAGGATTGGTTCGACGCGGTGGTCGTGATCGGATGTCACGAGGCCACGCAGCGGCAGCGGTTACGCGCGCGCGGCCTCACGGAAGCACAAGCTGAGGCGCGGATTCGTGCCCAGTGGCCGATGGCGGCCAAGATGGAGCGCGCAGATTTTGCGGTGTGGAACGAAGACTCGCTGACGGCGTTGGAACAGCAAGTGACCAGGGTTTGGAGACGACTAGAGTCCTTGGCGCCAGCGGGCGGCAATATTTCAAACTAAGAGGATACAACTATGGCTAGAACATCGAAAAAAGCGGCGGCGGCAGCGGCGGCAGAAGCGCTCGCCTCCGAGGAGAGGGCTATCAGGAAGAGCGCGCCGGAAGTGCATGCGAGCATCTCGGCGGCCAGCGAAGAGCGCGTTCGCAAGGCGATCGCCGAGGGCGGCAACATCTATCTCTCCGACCTCCAGAAGATTGTCGTGCCGCAGCTCAACAAACTGGCACGTGAACTGAACATTGAGGGCGTCGGCGTGCTCAAGAAACACGAGGTTATTTTCAAGATCCTCGAAGCCACCGCCGTGAAGACCAACGTCATCATGGTCGGCGAGGGTGTGCTGGAGATCCTGCCCGACGGCTTCGGCTTTCTACGCTCGCCCAGCTACAACTATCTGCCCTGTCCTGAGGACATCTACGTCTCGCCGTCGCAAATCCGCCGCTTCGACCTCGCCAACGGCGACTTGATCTCCGGCCAGATCCGCCCGCCGAAGGAC
>Ga0233425_10010901_pt1 | contig 10838 bp, 12 predicted proteins | sample Watercolumn_Towu_2_FD_181712 | JGI IMG/M metagenome (GOLD analysis project Ga0233425, IMG submission 181712) | Freshwater microbial communities from Lake Towuti, South Sulawesi, Indonesia - Watercolumn_Towuti2014_140_MG | ecosystem: Environmental > Aquatic > Freshwater > Lake | place...
TAGATCTTCCTACAGATGACATTTTTTAGGATTTTTCGTATCGATTTCTTATTTGAGGCAGCGATTCAATTTCGTATCGTTTTTTCGTGATGCAATTCGCCTTCTGTAAATTTCAACACACCGTAATATATAATATCCCATTCTGAACAGGGAGGGGCTTTTGCCTTAATGCTCGAAATTCTGAAGCAGCACAGATGGGTCCTTGATATCCTCGACATACTTGTGATGTCGCTGATACTCTACCGCCTGCTGCTGATAATAAAGGGCACAAAGGCAGTCCAGATGCTGCTCGGCCTTGTTGTGCTCCTCGGCGCCTCGCTTCTTTCGCACCACTTCGAACTCTTCACCATAGACTGGCTTGTAAGGAGCTTCTGGGCGCAGATAGTGCTCGCAATGGTGGTTCTCTTCCAGCCCGAGATAAGAAAGGCGCTTGCGCATATGGGTGAGGCGCAGTTCCTCTCCACATTCAACACTGCCGAAGAGTTGAAATCGCATGAAGAGATAGTCAGGGCGGCTGTCACCCTTTCGAACAAGAAGATCGGTGCGCTTATTGTCATAGAACGAGATACGAGCCTGAAGGATTTCATAGAGGTCGGCACTCCGCTCGATGCAAAGGTATCGAGGGAGCTGCTTGTGAGCATATTCCATCCCACATCCCCCATACATGACGGCGCTGTCATCATAAAAGGCAACAGGATCGCTGCCGCAGGCTGTTTTCTGCCGATAACGCTGAGCACTGAGGTGAGCAGGTCTTTCGGCACGAGGCACAGGGCAGGCATAGGCCTCACAGAGGAGACTGATGCGGTCGCGGTCATAGTGTCTGAAGAGTCCGGCCATATCTCGCTTGTCATCGGAGGCAAGATAGAGGGCCGCCTTGACATGGGAACACTGAGAGACATGCTGACAGACATCTTCGCTGCAAAGAAGGGCAAGAAGTGAAGAATATACTGCTTAACAATCTCGGCACGAAGATATCCGCCCTGCTTATTGCTGTCTTTCTCTGGTTCTTTGTCACATCACAGGGCCAGTCAGAGTTGACACTGGATGCGCCTATAGAGTTCAAGGACATACCTGTCAGCCTCGGAATCGTAGGCAGCAATGCCAAGACCGTTTCTCTGACAATAAGGGGGCAGGAGCGGTTCATGAAGAGCCTTAATTCTGCCGACATCAGGGTATTCATAGACATGAGAAAGGCCCAGCAGGGAGAGGCGCAGTACCCTGTGGCAAAAGAGGATGTGAAGCTGCCTTTTGCAATGACAATAACCAATATTGCGCCCACCTCGGTCAAGGTCAGGCTTGAAGAGATGATAACACGAACCGTTTCTGTGCAGCCGCAGCTCATCGGCGCCCCTGAGAAGGGCATTGCCTCTGTAACTGTGGAGCCGAAATTTGTTGTGATAAGGGGGCTGCGGTCAGAGGTGAGGAAGATCAGCTTCCTTAAGACTGAGGAGTTCGATATATCAGATATAAAGGGCCCGGTGACAGAGGAGCTTGAACTCAAGACAGCAGGAATGAATGTGATGCCGGAAACAGGCAAGGTCAGGGTGAAGATAATACCGGCGGACAGGAAGAGATGAAGCTCTTCGGCACAGACGGCATACGCGGAAGGGTGAACAGGCATCCTATTACTCCGGAGACAGCCCTTCGCGTGGGCATGGCTGCGGCCATAGTCCTCAAGAAGGAGCACCACGGCAGGAACATGGTGCTGATAGGCAAGGATACAAGGCTTTCTGGCTACATGATAGAGAGCGCCCTCACATCAGGGATATGTTCCATGGGCATGAATGTTACGCTTGTCGGTCCTCTGCCGACCCCTGGAATAGCCTTCCTTACCAGGGCCCTCAGGATAGATGCGGGCGTAGTTATATCGGCGTCACATAATCCCTTCTATGACAATGGCATAAAGTTCTTCTCGCATGACGGGTACAAGCTGCCGGACAATATCGAGGCAAGAATTGAACAACTTGTAAAGGACGATTCACTCGAACGATACAGGGCAAAAGGCGAGGAGGTCGGCAAGGCCTTCAGGCTTGACGATGCGACTGGCAGGTATATCGAATATATAAAATCCACCCTCCCGAAAGGCGCCTCCTTCGAAGGCATGAAGGTCGTAGTGGACTGCGCAAACGGCTCTGCATACAAGACTACGCCTTGGCTTCTCAGGGAGCTCGGGGCATCTGTCATATCCATAAATGACAGCCCGAACGGCACGAACATCAATGAGAATTGCGGGTCGCTCCATATGGACAGGCTTGCAAAAGAGGTGCTGAAGAACAGGGCTGACCTGGGCATAGCGCATGACGGCGATGCTGACAGGGTCCTCTTCTGCGATGAGAAGGGCCGGCTTGTTGACGGTGACCAGATAATGGGCATATGCGCCTTGAATATGGATGAGTCAGGATGTCTGAAGGAGAGGACGCTTGTTGCAACCGTGATGAGCAATATGGGCCTCGAGGTCGCGCTGAAGAGGCGCGGCATAAAGATGCTCAGGACAAGGGTTGGTGACCGGTATGTTGTCGAGAAGATGATAAGCGGCAGATACAACCTCGGCGGAGAGCAGTCGGGGCATATCATTTTCCTCGACCACAACACTACCGGAGACGGTCCCATAACTGCTGTTCAGGTGCTGAACCTCATGAAAGAGACAGGAAGGAAGCTTTCGAAGCTCATATCTCCAATAAAATTATTCCCGCAGGTACTAATCAATGTTGAGGTAGAAAAGAAGCCGGATATGCGTTCTGTCCCTGAGATAGAGCTGGCAGTGAAAAGGGCCGAGGAGCAGCTTGCAGGCAGGGGACGGGTGCTTGTGAGGCCGTCAGGCACAGAGCCGAAGATCCGCGTGATGCTCGAAGGCGAAGACAGGAACAGGATCTTAAAGCTCGGCAGGGACATTGCAAAGGTCATAAAAGAAAAGATGGCCTGATGCCCCTGTTCGCATCTTTTCTGGCAGGCGTTCTTCTCTTTTTCCTGTCGGGCCCCTTTCCATTCAGCAGCATTTTCATTTTTCTGTCAGGTTCTGCATTCCTCTGCAGAACAGGAAGGTTTCTTCTCATCCTTGTTGTAATGCTCGGATTTGTCTATTCCCTTGTCAGAATGCCGCATGCAGATGATATCAAACCGGTCTGGAACAGGAACATTGTCGTAAGCGGAAGGCTGGCTGATAAAGGCGCGTTGACAGGGGAAAAGAGAGGGTTTGTTGTTGAGAGCGCCCGTGATGAAGAGACAGACGAAGAGATTGGGGACATGGAGGACAGGACCATATGGCTTACTGCTGATGAGGAACTTTCTCCTGATGAGACCTACGACCTGCTTGTCAGGACAGGAAGCGACAGGAGCAGGCTTAATCCCGGAAGCCCTGCAGGACAGACTCTCTATGCCAGGCTGATAGAGGTCAAGGACCATTCAGCAGAGTCCTCTGAGCCTGCCGGCCTGTTCAGGAAGGCGCGAAGCGGGATAGCCGCTTATCTTCAGAACCGTTACCCCAAAGACACGGCGGCATTCATATCCTCAGTAACTGTCGGCGTGTATGATCTCGACGATGACCTCAGAAATGCCTTCAGTACGACAGGCCTTGCCCATATACTCAGCATATCCGGCGCGCACTTCGGCATATTCACATACATGGTCTTCGGTATATCCCTCTTCCTGCTCAGGAGACTGCCCTACAGCATACTTCAGAAGATGACGCTGTATGTTACTCCTTCGCAGGCTGCGGCAGCTTCCAGTCTTCCCCTGATGATATTCTATCTCGGTATCTCCGGAGGCAGTGTTCCTGCGGTGCGCTCCTTTATCATGATCGTTCTCTTTCTCTTCGGTCTTCTCATCGGTAGAAAAGGCTTCTGGCTGAACTCGATCTTCCTTGCTGCTTTCCTGCTTGTGATATGGGATCCCGGAGTGGTCCTCGATCTCTCGTTCCAGCTCTCTTTCATCGCAGTGCTCTTTATAGGTTTTTCGGTAGAAAAGGGGGAGAGCCCTGACAGGCCGGAAGGCATGAAAGCGAAGGTCAGGAATTTTGTGTCCGCCTCTTTAAGAATGACATTGGCTGCAGCGCTTGGAACTGCACCGATTGTTGCATATCATTTCCATTACTTCTCTGTCATATCCCCGGTCGCCAATCTTGCAGCAGCACCGCTCATCGGCTTTATTGTGATCCCGCTCGCACTGTTTTCGTCAATCTCCTATCTCCTGACCGGCGTCTATCTGTTCGGACCTTTGGTGGGAACAGGTGCTGAATTGTCACTTGACCTTGTGAAACTCATGGCAAAGATCCCACATGCTGATATAAGCATGCCGGCATTCCCGCCGGGATTTCTTCTTCTCAGTTATGCCTGCTTTCTTCCTTATCTGTTTTTGGGCAGAAAGAGGATGCTTCTTGTTGTCCCTGCAGTGCCATTGATTGTTTATTTTGCAGCAACAGTTCTTGTGCCAAGGCCGTTTTCCGTAACCTTTTTGGATGTCGGCCAGGGGGATTCCGCAGTTGCAGAACTTCCTGATGGCAGGACGCTTGTGATAGATACAGGCAGGACAGGCCGTGAGGCTGCAGGTTTTCTGAAATATCTCGGCAAGAGGGATATAGATGCCCTTGTACTTACACATTCACACCCTGATCATACCGGCGGAGCAGAGGCGCTGCTTGAAAGATTCAGGGTGAAGGAGCTTTGGGACAACGGCAGTGCTGACTATCCTGATGGATTCCCGGCCCCAGCAGTCCATCAAAAACTGCAGAGGGGCGATCTCTTCGAAGGAAAGGGCTGCAGCATCTCGGTCCTGCACCCCTATCCTGAATTCTACACAATGGAAGATGACGAGTATGTCGGGGAGAACAACTCATCTCTTGTCCTGAAGGTGACCGGCAATAAGAGTTCAGTCCTGATGTTGGGAGATGTTGAGAACGAGGCAGGTGAAGACCTTCAGCATCTCGGGAAGTGGATCCATGCAGACCTGATCAAGGTGCCTCATCATGGAGGCCGGTCATCAGTGCATACAGGGATGTTTGGCAATATCGGCTTCACTTCTGCAGTAATACCTGTCGGCAGGTCCAACTCCTTTGGCCATCCGAGCAGGGAGATGCTCGAACTGCTTGCCAACAGGAACATATACAGGACAGACCGCGACGGAGCAGTGAAGGCTGAAGAGACAGGCAGGGGATTGAAGGTCAAAACATTCCGGGATATGCAGTTCGAAAAGACCCGGTCGATAAAGGGAGAATTGAGGAACCTGAGACTTCTGTTCAGTTCATGGTGAAGATCAGAAGTCGGGGAACATCTTTAACTGCAGACTGCTGCTGCCGAGTGCTGCCTGTGCTGTCAGAATGCCGCCCTCAACATACTGGAGACTGAAGCCGGTGTAACCGCGTGCCACTATACCTTTTGCATCTGCAGGGCACCCCCTTTCGCAGCCCTTCACACCTCTTATCATTGCAGGTATCAGACCTTTCAGATCGAGCGAAGATACTTCCTTCTGGTTGGTCTTTCCAAAATCCTCGATCTGGCTGACAAGCGCATCTATGTCTGCCCGGAACGGGTCTGTAATGTCAAGTGTGAGAGATTTGCTGTCAATAACAACATCAAGAACCATCATGTCTCCTTAATATATATTGGGATGCAAAGGGATTATCTGTTGAGCAGTTTTGCTGCGTCTTTGGCAAAGTATGTGAGGATGAGGTCTGCGCCTGCCCTTTTTATGGATGTGAGGAGTTCCATCATTGCCCTCTCCTCGTCTATCCATCCCATTTTGGCAGCCGCCTTGATGCAGGAATATTCCCCGCTCACATTATAGGCTGCAACCGGCAGTTCAAAACTCTCTTTGATATCAGAGATGATATCGAGATATGTCATGGCAGGTTTTACCATAACAATATCTGCGCCCTCTTCGACATCGAGCGCTACCTCTTTAAGCGCTTCGCGCCTGTTGGCAGGATCCATCTGGTAGGAGCGCCTGTCTCCGAACTGCGGGGTCGATTCAGCAGCCTCCCTGAATGGTCCGTAGAATGCTGACGCATATTTTGCCGCATAGCTCATTATCGGGACCTCATGGAACCCTTCGCCGTCAAGTGCAATTCTTATTGCCTCGACCCTGTTGTCCATCATGTCGGAAGGGGCGACCATGTCGGCTCCTGCCCTGGCATGGGAGACAGCCTCTTTTGCGAGCAGCTCGAGCGTAGGGTCATTCTGTACATCGCCGTTGCTCACGATCCCGCAGTGTCCGTGGCTCGTATACTCGCACATGCAGACATCTGTTATTACATAAAGCCCAGGCACCCTGTTCTTTATCGCCTTTATCGCCCTCTGCACTTCTCCGTGGGGGTCGAAGGCGGATGAGCCTGTCTCGTCCTTATGTTCCGGTATGCCGAAAAGAATAACAGCAGGGATGCCGAGGGAATAGACCTCTTTGGCGTGCTTTACGACCATATCGACAGATTCCTGATAACATCCGGGCATTGACTTTATCTCCTTGCGGATGCCTTTGCCGAATGTCACGAAGAGCGGGTAGATGAAATCAGAAGGGGACAGTGAGGTCTCCCTCACCATCCTCCTTATTGTCTCGTTCTTCCTGAGCCTTCTCGGTCTCTGATACGGGAACATCTGAATATCAGTCTCCGCAGCCGCTGCAGCCTGTGCCGCATGAGGGTGCTGCACCTCCGACATTGTTGATCACAAAACCTTCGCCCTGGGGCGTCTTTATGAAATCCATCTCTTTTTCAGCAAGGCTCTCGAAAGCCTTTGCATCGCAGAAGACCTTGAGACCGTTCTTCTCTACAGTGTGGTCGCCTTCTGCAGCCTTCTCGTCTATATCCATGCCGAATGAAGGACCGCAGCAGCCTCCTCCCTGCACGAATATCCTGAGTCCCCATCCCTCTTTCCCTTCCACCTTAAGTATCTCTTTTGCCTTTTCGGCTGCGATATCGCTTACCTGAAACACATTGACCTCCTGAAAAAATTAATATTTTAGTCTAAGTAAAAAGATGAATAAAAAGCAATTTTTCGGCCCTGACAGCCTCTGCAGTGTCCCTGCAACTATTAGAGCTTCAGGAGTACCATGTTCGAAACAGGGTCGAGCTCCCTTTTTGCGGTAACTCCTTCGATCTCCATGATGACGGCCTCAAGCACAAGGAAGGTTTCTGAATCTGCCCTGAGGCAGCCTACCTTGACCATATCTTTTTTGCCGAATGCTCCATGAAAATGGATCTTTGGCTCATCGTCCTGCCAGAATATCGTTCCGAAGCCCACGACTTCATGACTCTCCCCCAGCTTCTTCCATACAGGTTTTGGAGGAAGTTCTTCTGTCTCAGGCCCCACTACAATGCTTCCTTCCCTCATGCCGCCGACAAGATTAAACACTGCGGCCCTGATGTTCTCTTTCTTTGCGATCCCTGCAAGGCCAGCAATTACATCGTCTCTGTCTTCAAAGCGTATGACAACGGTGCGTCCCGGTCTGCCGATCTGGTATTTCATGGATCAAGCTCCTGTAATCAGTTTTTTGCCTGCTGGCCAATGCCTGCAAGTATGCCCTGGATCAGCGGCAGCGCTTCAATTGCTGCCTTTTCTCCCTCGATTATAGCCTCATGCCTCTTGTCAAAGTCTGCAGCGCTTATGCGTCCGACCTTTGGTCTTATCACGACATCTGCCTTGCTGAGCTGAACGGCAGAGAGCTTTGAATGCATAATCACTATTGACTGAAGGATCGTCTCTATTGTACCTTCAGGGGGTCTTCCTTCAAAGTCAGCCGATATATCGACAGCAATGATAATATCAGCTCCAAGCCTCCTTGCAGCCTCAACAGCCACAGGGCTCACTACTCCGCCGTCAACATAGAGTCTGTTCTCTATCCTGACCGGCCTGAATATCCCCGGTATAGCGCAGCTCGCCCGCACAGCCGTACCCGTGTTTCCCCTGCCGAAGACAACTTCCTGGCCATCCTGGATGCTTGTTGCAACAGCATAAAATGGCACCCTCATCTTTTCGAGAGGCGCGTTCTGCACAAGCCTGTTTATATACTCTTCAAGACGGTCGCCCTTTATGAAGCCGTTCTCAGGTACGCCGAGGTCAATAATATCCGATTTTTCGATGGACAGGGCCATCTTCTGAAGCTGAAAGGCATTAAACCCGTATGCATAGAGTCCCCCTACAAAACTGCCTGCACTTGTGCCTACGATCATATGAACGGGGACCTTGTTCGCCTCGAGTATCTTCAGCACGCCTATATGGGCAAATCCCCTTGCTGCTCCAGCCCCGAGCACGAGAGCCACCTTTGCCGGTTTCTGTGTCGGTTGTATTGCCTGGGGAGCGCATCCTGCAATTGCCATCAATAACAGAAATGAGATGGCCAGAAAAGCCCTTCTGAAAGGATAATATGCCGGTTTTGTCATGGAATTCTATTATAAATGAACATTCTGTTATTGGTGAAGGGCAATGATAAGGTATAATGTATGTGGCCTGATTCAGATAAGGAGAACAGATGCAGAAGATACCTATTAACCTTGCAGCAGCAGGCATGGTGCTTGCCAAGGATGTAAAGGCAGATGACAACCCTTCCTCTTCCCCGATCTGCGGAAAAGGACTGACACTTACGGCATCGCTCATAAGCAGGCTCTCTTCGATGGGCATCCAGTCGCTGAATGTCGAGGGCCACCCCGTAAAGATAGAAGGTGAGATGTCGCTCGATGAGGCGCTTGCCGCCCTCGAAAAGCGGTTTTCGAAGGTTGCTGATGACGCCCTGATGCTGCGGCTGAAGGAGATATACCGCAGGCAGATAGTAAGATCCATGGGTGATAACAATGGCTGACAGGAAGGCCGAGATCCGGAGCATAATCAAGGACACAAAGTCCCTGCCGACCCTGCCGGGGATAATAACGAAACTTTCGGCCCTCGCAGAGAACAACAAGGCGTCCGTAAATGAGATGGCCCGTGTGGTCTCATCAGACCAGGTCCTCTCCGCCAAGGTGCTCAGGCTTGTGAACTCCCCTTTTTACGGCTTCTCCGGCCGCGTCTCAACGATCTCAAACGCCCTTATACTGCTCGGCGTCAATGTCGTGAAAAGCCTTGCCATGAGCAGTTCGATATTCGAGATGATGGAGAAGAACTTTCTTGGTCTTTGGGAGCACTCGCTTGGATGCGGAGTTGCTGCGAACATAATAGCGAACCGGCTTGGACTGCCTGATATTGAAGAGATATCTACAGCTGCCCTGCTGCATGACATCGGCAAGGTTATAATAAAGATAAAACTTTCAGATGATTATTCAGAGCTCTTGTCCCTTATTAAGGAGAAGGATATATGCATGCTGGATGCAGAAAGGGAACTGTTAGGCTCTGACCATGCAGAGATCGGCGAACTGCTTGCTCGGTCATGGTTCCTGCCCGAAAAACTCATTGAACCGATAGCATTTCATCATGATGTCATGCGCTCCTCAACACAGTTTGCAAAGACCTCCGTTGTTCATGTTGCCGATGTGCTGGTGAAATGCAGCGGCTTCGGCTTCAGCGGAGACGATTATGTGCCCAGGATACAGCCCGAGGCATGGAAGAAGCTCGATCTCAAAGAAGCTCTTGTTGAGGAGATAGTGGCCGAACTCGAAGACAGGCTTGTCGACTGCAGAAATTTCAGTCTGGAGATCCAGTCAGGCAGTGAAGCATAATCTCAGGGTCGCCGTTATCTCAGGAGACCGTACCATCTCCTCTCATCTCGTAACATGGCTTCAGGGCAGAGGGCATCAGCCTCTTGAGTTTGTTGCTGATGAGAATGTGCTTGGCGCCCTTTATTTTGATCCTCCGGATGCGGTAATCATTGATCTCGAAGATGCCGGCAGTGATATGCAGCAACTTATAGCAGAGCTGAAGGCTGACAGTTATTTCAGTATGCTGCCCCTCATAGGGCTTTTCGGGAACGCTCTGCCTGAGGATGTGGACTGGGAGGATTATCCACTTGATGATTTTCTGGTAAGGCCTCTCGGGCATAAGGAGATACTGAACCGTGTAGACCTTTCGGTCCAGCGCATAAGGCGTGTACTTGACAACAACCCGCTCACAAAGCTCCCTGGCAATACCTCCATACAGAATGCGATCGAGAGCCGGCTCGGCAATGATGCGGCTGTATGTTATATAGACATAAACAATTTCAAGCCATATAACGATACATATGGGTTTTCGCGCGGGGACGAAGTGATAAGAATGGTCGCCAGGATTATGGCGAATGCGGTAAGAGAGGCCGGTCATGGCGGTTTTTCAGGACATGTGGGAGGAGACGACTTCGTATTTATTGTGAAGCTTGATGCTGCAGAGACAGTATCGCAGAAAATAATCGACCATTTCGGCGTTGTGGCAACAGACCTGTTCGGTGAAGAGGAGAAGGCAAAGGGCTATTATGTAGCAAATGACAGACTTGGCAATCAGCAGCATATCCCCCTGCTCGGCCTTGCAATTGCGATAGTGCCGCTGAACACTCCCAAGATGACCCATTCCGGCAAGGTCGCCGAGGTTGCTGCAGAGATGAAAAAATTCGCAAAAAAGTCGGGGAAAAGCTGCTTTGTGGTTGACAGGAGAAAGAGCTGAGTTTTGAGGGTTGCAGAGATTTTTGAGAGACCTTTTTAAGCGTACTGTTTCTGCTATAATTTGGCATGGTTCGGCTATTTTAATGAGCTGTTGCAATGAAAGATCTATGAAATTAAGAGAATGCTGGATGGATGGAGACTAAATTGAAATATGAAGGATCTATATTAATCTCTTTTAGGGTCTAATTCCCCGCTGCTTGCGGCGAGTATAATAGATGCAGTGAGTATCTATATACATAAGAGCCATAATGTCAGTGTATTGCTATATCATTTTGTTTTACCGACAAAGTAT
>Ga0233425_10010902_pt1 | contig 10837 bp, 9 predicted proteins | sample Watercolumn_Towu_2_FD_181712 | JGI IMG/M metagenome (GOLD analysis project Ga0233425, IMG submission 181712) | Freshwater microbial communities from Lake Towuti, South Sulawesi, Indonesia - Watercolumn_Towuti2014_140_MG | ecosystem: Environmental > Aquatic > Freshwater > Lake | place: Indonesia...
TAAAAACAGGGGCACCATCAAGGACAGACAGGGTTGCAAAGTATAACCAGCTTATAAGGATAGAGGAGGAGCTTTACAGCCAGGCAAAATATGCGGGGCCAAAAGCTTTCTATAATCTTGGCAAATAAAATATGGTGTGAACGCCTTTTTGCCCGGGGATATAATTTATAAATTCATCTTAAAGGAAGTTTAAAAACGTCTATAACCAAAACTGTCATACCAAAAGTTTCAAAAGAAGTAAAAGATTTGATTCTGTCTGAAGATTTTGAAAGCATTGTTTCAGAGGCTGCCGGCAGGAAACTGGTTCTGCTCACAAATGATGACGGCATTGAAGCAAAAGGGCTCAGTGCCCTTTATTGCGCTCTGGCCGGTGATAAAAATTACGATGTGAGAATTGTTGCGCCCGATAAGGAGAAAAGCGCTGTCGGGCACGGCATAACTGTCTTTGATCCAATTTCAGTCAGAAAAGAGTATATTGAAGGCGTCTTTTGCGGCTATTCTGTTGATGGCACGCCTGCAGACTGCGTAAAACTTGCAATTACCGCTTTATTTGAAAAAAAACCGGATATTCTTATTTCAGGGATAAACCGGGGTGCAAATATCGGTGAAAATATAATATACTCCGGCACAGTGTCGGCAGCAACTGAAGGCACAATTTATGAAATACCTTCAATGGCCGTATCCATGGACAGTTTCAAGGATATTGATTACAACTATGCGGCAAAGTTTTCAAAACTGGTGGCAGACACAATACTTGGCTGCGGAAAACTTCCGTTGGGAATGTTTCTTAATGTCAATGTTCCGGCAATGGATGAAGAAAAGATAAAAGGCATAAAAATTACCCACCAGAGCAAGGTAAAGTTCAAGGATATTTTTATAAGAAGGGTAGATCCGCGCGGAAGGGAATATTACTGGATGGATGGCGAATATGAGGCTATTCCCGATGATCCTGAAAGCGACTTTACCGCACTAAGAAATAATTATGTATCTGTTACACCGATACATCATGACATGACGGATTACAACAGTATCCGGTACTTAAAAGAAATTTTTTCAAATGAGGCCTATGGAAAATAAGAAAGTACAATTTGTCAAAGATTTAAAACCCGGTTCGCTTGCAGACTCCATTTTTCTTGTTACAAAAAAAATAATAAAAAAGAAGAAAAATGCTGAAGACTACTGTCTTATCTGTATACAGGATAAAAGCGGCAGTATGGATGGCGTAATCTGGACAGACGCGTTTTTAAACACCGGGCCTTTTGCTGAAGGTGACTTTGCTCTGGTTAAGGGCGAAGTTTCAGACTATAAGGGAGCAAGGCAGTTGACTGTTTCATCTTTTATAAAAATTGGCCCTGAAAATGAAAAGAATCTTGATCCTGCAGATTATATAAAAGCATCATCCAAAAACATTTCAGAAATGTTTCAGCAGTTGAAATTTTTCATGAACGGCATCAGCAATCCGTATCTGAAAAAACTTCTTGGACTTTTCTTCGATGATGAAAAATTTTCAGAAAAATTCTGCAGTTCCACTGCTGCGGTACAATATCATCATGCATATACCGGCGGTCTTCTTGAGCATACTCTTTCAATGGTCAGGCTCTGCAGCGGTATAATTGATAATTACAGGGATATTAAAGCCGTAAATGATGATTTTAAGGATCTGGCGATTGCCGGTTCGGTTCTTCATGATATCGGAAAGATGGAAGAATACGGGACCGAGAAAAAAGGAGCTTTGATTAAAATTACTGATGAGGGAAAGCTTCTGGGCCACATTTCCATCGGATACGGTATTATCCTGCAGAAAATCGGGCAGATAAATAACTTTCCAACAGATTTAAAAGACAGGCTGCTTCACATTATTTTGAGCCATCATGGCCATAAAGAATTCGGTTCACCCAAGCAGCCTAAAACGCTTGAAGCATTTCTTGTGTATCATGTTGATCATCTTGATGCCGATATAGCCGGGATTGCCGGTATTCTTGAAAACAGTTCGGGCGGATCGGACTGGTCTGAATATTTAAAAAATTTTGAGAGATCCATCTTACTGAAGGAACCCAATTTTCCGGAAGAGCCTGTTCTTGAGGAAAATGATGAAAACAAGCTTTTTAAATAAAGCCGATTATTTTTTTGATTCAGTTAAATGAGGGGATCGGGCTCATCTTCAGTTATCACCGGAAGTTTTTTAACAGGATAAAGGTATACAGAAAATTTTCCCATTTTTGCTTTTATGCCGCCAGGGGAAAATTTATTTGAAGTTATAAAAAAGGTTTTTGATTTTTCATAAAACGATGGAATACAGGGAGATAGGAAAAACACAAATAAAGGCCTCTGCTCTTGGTTTTGGAGCGATGCGGCTTCCAATGAGAGATGCCAAAGGCAAAAAGTCTGTGGATGTTGAGGCATCTGTAAAACTTATACATGCCGGGTTCGAAAAGGGCATTAATATAATTGATACGGCATTTCCTTACTGTAACGGGGAGAGCGAGAAAGTCGTAGGACTTGCAATTAAGGACTGGAAATTAAAAAACAGGAATTCGAGGATTTATCTTTCTACAAAGTTTCCGGCATGGCAAGCTGTCCGGACTGGTGATTACAGGTATTACCTTGAAATGCAGTTAAAGGCGCTGGACACCGGCTTTATTGATTTTTATCATTTTCATTCATTGAACAATGAGTACTTTGAAAGCAAGGTTATAAAACTCGGCCTGATTGAAGAGGCCCAAAAGGCAAAAAGGGAGGGTCTTATCAGACACATTGCATTTTCTTTTCATGATGTTCCGGAAGTTATGAAAAAAATTATCGATACTGGTGTGTTTGAGGCGGTTCTCTGCCAGTACAATATCCTTGACAGGGTAAATGAAGAGGCAATGTCATATGCAAGGCAGAAGGGGCTTGGAGTTTTTATTATGGGTCCGCTTGCCGGTGGAAGGGTTCTTGACCTGCATGTTCCGGATATAGAAAAACTTGCGCTAAAATTTGTTATTTCAAATCCTGATGTGTCAGTCGCATTCTCAGGAATGGAAAGGGTTTCTGATGTTGAAAAAAATACCGGGATTGCTGCAGGACCATTTAATTTTTCAGAAAAGGAAAAAGAAATCCTTGAAAAAATGCTGAAGCAGGGCAGAATAAAAGACATGATAAACTGCAACAACTGCAGGTACTGCCTGCCGTGTCCGAATAATGTTGCCATTCCAAGGATATTTAAAATATATAATTACTATTTGCTGACAAACCTGAAGGGCAACTCAGCCTGGCAGTATAACAATATTGGTCTGGACAATGAAGAGGAACGTGCCGATAAGTGCAGCCAGTGCGGTCAGTGTGAAGAAAAATGTCCGCAGAATTTAAAGATAATGGAGCTTCTGAAAGAAGTCCGCTTGAATCTTTCAGGTTCCTGAAATTAATAATAATCCTTAAGCAATTGTGAATGAGATTACAGGGGCTGTTTTAAGAAGGCTGAATAAATAAGATTTATTTGTTTAAGAGCAGGACAGCACTGCCGCAAATCTGATTTACAGGATCAGGCATGGTTGATATGTATGGTGAATAAGATGTGTCGAGAAAGTAAAGGTCATCAACCTTCATCCCGGATGTTATTGATGCAGCAAACACATCTATTCGCTTTCCTGCGCCTTCTTTTCCAATAATCTGTGCGCCAAGCACCTGCCTTGTCTTCTTGTCGGCTATTACACTTATTGTAAGCCGTTCGGCTCCCGGTACGGTCCTTGCATGGGAATAAAATGTGCCGGACACCTTGATAAAATCAAACCTGAAAGCGTACGCTGTTTCTGAATCAATACCTGTTTTTGATATTTCAAATCCGAATAATTTATCAACTTTTGTTCCTGCGGATCCCGGAAAATATTCACCGGATCCCGCTGCATTTGCGCCGGCAATCCTGCCGGTCTTAAGGGCATTCTGAGCGGTCGGGATAAAATCATAGACTCCTGTCACGATATTTTTAACCAGGCAGCAATCACCTGCAGCAAAAATGCCTGGATGTGACGTTTGCATATTTGCAGAAACTTTCAGGGCACCGGATTTAGACATGTCCAGAGAGCTGTTATTTAAAAATTGATTATTTGCCTTTATTCCGGCAGCTATTATGAAAATGTCTGAGTCAATTTCCATTTCCTTTCCGTTTCCTGAACTGTCTTCAACAACTGCCGAGTAAGCCAGTCGATCTGCTGCAGAGGTTTTTATTTGTTTGAGTCTTAAACCGGTATGAAGTTTTGGACCCTGCGAAGTAATTGCATCTGTCAGGATATCAGTAATTTCATCCTCATAACCTGCAAAAATTTTCTGTTTTGCCTCAATGATATTTATCTGCAGACCTATTTTTCCAAGAGCATCTGCAAGAAGCATCCCGATATTTCCGCCACCGATTATTGAGGCACTTTGGGGATCTTTTTTTCTCAGATATTCCTTTAATGCAAGGGCATCATCGACACTCCTGAAATAAAAAACATTTTCTGAACCGGAGCCTGGTATATGATCGAACCTGACAGGTGAGGCTCCGCTGCAGATAACCAGCCTGTCATAGGGAAAAACTTCAGTTTTATTTTCCGTGAGATTTCCGTCCAAGCTTGAATCAAATACACAGGATGCGGTTATCTCTTTTTTATAAGCATTTACTTCTGTTATGCGGTGGTTTAAAAGTATTTTAATATTTTTTTCTTTTTCAAAATAATCTTTCGAATATATAAAAAGTTTTTCTATTCTGTCAACGGCCCCGGAAATGTAATAAGGCAGGCTGCATGAGCCGTAGCTTATGTATTTGCCTGCTTCAAAAACAACTATGGCAGCGTCCGGTCTTATCCTTCTAATCTGGTTTGCAGCAGCAAGCCCGGCAGTGTTTCCGCCGATTACAAGGAAATTCTTTATAATATCAGACATACTGCTCATTTTACCTTTTTTCTCCCGAAAATTAAATTGCCGATAAAAGAGTATTTCATTTTGATTGCTCCATATTCGCACATTTCACTGCAGCAATAGCACCTGATGCATTTCTTATAGTCAAACTCGAGTCTGTTCTTATCTTTTTTGCTTAGGCTTATGGCTTGTTCAGGGCAAACTTCAATACAAATCCCGCACATTGTACAGCGGTCCAGATCCTGGAAGGGGGAGAGCGATAAACTATTTCTGGCAAAGGGAAGAAAATAAGAATTCACAAACCGGTTTCCGGAAATTATATTTACAACTGATTTTCCGGGTTTCATAAAGTCACTGATTGCATATGCTTCTATATCAGAAACTCTGCCTGAACCGTCAAAAACTTCAAGGTTGTCAATATCTGCTCCCGGAATATTTCTCTTTGAGGCGCACTGAATAACCGGAACAGAGTTTTTCTTAAAACCCATGATTGCCGAAACCAGGTTATCAAGAGCAACCCCGCTGCCGCTTGCAATCACCAGCCCAACATCCCTTTTTTTCCCGCTCGCACCCGGTCCCTCACCTTCAAGTCCGGTAATTGCGTCCATAATGTTTAAGACAGGCTTTGCAAACATATAAATATCAAGGTTCATGTTACAGAATTTTTCTATATCAAGAAATTTTGTATGAAGAATTGTCTTGTTTCTTCCGGGAAGAATGCCGTACATGTTCTTGACCGCACCTGTAATCTGTGCAAGGCTGTGAGTTTTAAACTTCGGAAGGTTTATGATTATATCCGCATCAAGAATGGGATCGATTACCTCAAGGTGCTTAAAAACCGCACCCTCCCTGTAAGACGCTTCAGAGAACCCTTCACCGGTATTTAAAATAACCCTGCCATCCTCCTGCAGGTAATTTAATCCGCATAAATCATAAAGTCTTTGAAGCTCCTTTTTTGTGTGTGGAATTGCAGCACCGGGGCTGTCTGCTATTGTAAATACAGTATCCGGACCCATGTGACTCTTTAAATATTTTAAAACTCCTTCTATAAATACCGGGTGAGTTGTCACTGCAAGTTCCGGTGGCGTGGGAGTTAAAAGGTTCGGTTTTAAAAGTATTTTTTTTGCTGACCCGGTGAATTTTTTAATGCCGCCCAGATCTGCAATGCACTGGCCGACAATTTCCGAAATGGCATCAGCATTGTAATCACTGCATTTTCTTAAAGATACCCTGGGGGCAATAGCAGGATTTGCCGTTTCTTTTTTTCCCATAATTTTCTTATCAGTTTTAAGCTTAAAAAATTCAAAAAAAATTCTGCTTTCCCTAATATAATAAAAACACCTGTTTTATTCAAACCAAATCTTGACTGGCCGGCCAATTTTAAAATTTGAGATATTCCTTGATAGAACCATGAATATTTAAGTATAATATAAATACCATTAGCTTAAATTAATGGTGATTAGTTTAATTTAGTAAGGAGTAACCTAAAAAAATGTCGGCGAAAAAGCACTTTACTGCTGAGGAAGCAAAGGCAATCGGTGAAAAACTGGAAATTGACTGGAGCAAGTTTGATGTGGAGCAGTTCAGGATGGGGATGGATGTTGAGCTGGAGCATGGAAAAGTCGATCCTGAAACAAATGCTACAAATGATGATCCTTTAATGACCGGGAAAATTGCCCTTGCGCACCTGAATGAATTTCCTGACTACTATGACCGCCTTTACGAGATGGAGGAAGAGGCAGAAGAATACTGGGGCATCAAAGAATAACGGCCCGGGTTTAATTTTTACTTTAAAGAACTTAAAACTTCATATAGATTTTAAAACTGAATGAGAATCTGTTTAAAATGGGCGTAAGCTGTCGGGTGCAGGTTATGCTCATTTTATTTTATCCGAACAGCTCTTTTATCTTCTCCGAGTTGATCTCCCGGTAGCTCCTTATTATATGGTCGGCAAGTTTCAAATCTTTTTCAGCATATGTGTTAACAATTGCAACGCAGTTCATGCCGGCACTTTTGGCAGCAGTTATTCCCACTATTGAATCTTCAAAAACAACACATTCTGCAGGATCATATCCCAGGATGGATGCACCTTTCAGATAAATTTCGGGATGGGGTTTGACTTTTTTTATATGGTCCCTGGCAAGCTTAATGTCAAAATAAGGATCGAATCCGAGTCTTTCAAAAATAATTTTAACCTCTCTGGTCCTGCTGTTTGTGGCAAGGGCAATTTTGAAATTCTGTTTTACATCTGCAAGAAAGCCATGAATGTCCGGCACTGCCTCGACTTCCTTTTGCAGGTGTCTCACATATTTTTCCTTAAGAGTGTTTTTCAGGTTCTGGCTGTACTTCAGACCCCGGCTCTCAAGAATTTTTTTTACAGACTCTTTCCAGATGAGCCCGTACAGGGCTTCTTCCTCCCCGGGGTTTAAAAAAATGCCGCGTTTTGCCATGAATTCTCTGGTAACCTTCCAGACAATTTTTTCGCTATCTGCTATTGTTCCATCCATATCAAAAAATACTGCTTTAATCATAAATACTATTATATTGAAATTTTAAAAAAAAAGTTACAAAAGGATAAAAATTTAACAAAAATTTAATAAAAATATATTCATTTACTTTTTTTATTATATCCTATAAAATATTAATAATAATATAATGAAATAATTAAAATTATTATTATATATTATTATAGAATTATAATACTTATTTTATAGTTTTATCTGCAATTAATTTTTTTAGATAAGTATCAATATGAGGTTTAATTTAATAAAACCCTATGTCAGACTGCCCCGAAATGTCTATGCCCTGTTTTTTGCTAATGCAATAAATTCCGCAGGCAGTTTTGTTTACCCTTTTTTGACAATGTTTTTAACCGTGAAGCTTGGATACAGCGAATATTTCGCGGGAATAATGCTTACTGCAATTATCACAGCTGAGAGCCTTGGAAAACTGATAGGCGGCAAGCTTGCAGATATATTCGGCAGGAAAGTGATTATAATACTTTTAAGCCTACTGGGCTCAGCTTTTTATTTTGCTGTGGCATTTTTGAATAACCAGAAGATCATTATTTACCTGATTGTCGTAGCGGGCTTTATAAAATCCGGGGCATTTCCCGCCATAAATGCGCTGATAATTGATTCAACGACCAGACGGAAAAGAAATGATGCCTTTTCTCTAATATATCTGGCCCAGAATCTGGGCTATGCCATAGGGCCCCTGACGGCAGGGTTTTTATTTGTCAATCATATAAACCTTATATTTTTTATTGATGCTGTCACAACGGTTCTTGCACTGATACCGATAATTATTTTTGTAAAGGAAAGCCTGTTTGTAAAGAAGGGTATTTACCTTACAAGGAAAAATATGCCGGTTAATGAAAGACCTGAATATGGAAATGTGCTGAAAATATTCTTAAGAAGACCTGTGCTGTACGGGTATGCTCTTATTTCAATAATTTTTTCACTTATTTACGTGCAATCCAATTTCAGCCTTCCCATTTATCTTGAAAACCTGTTTACTGATGCGGGCCCGAGAATCTACGGTTCACTTATGACTGTTAATGCGGTAATTGTGATAATTATGACAATTTTTATAATTGCCGCACTAAAAAAATTCAATCCGATCATCAATATAAGCATTTCAGGAATTCTGTTTGCAATAGGGTTCGGCATGCTTTTCGTTTCAAAGTTTTACATGCTTTTTATTCTTTCAACAGTGATCTGGACAATCGGGGAGATAATAAGCTCTGTCAGCTCAAATGTACTGGTGGCAAATTATTCTCCGATAACGCACAGGGGCAGGTTCAATGCAATTATTTTCTTTATAAATGGCGCAGGTTTTGCAGTTGGCCCGCTTCTTGCAGGGCTCTTTATAAAATATTTCGGGATAAAAAATGTCTGGCCGTTTATTTTCTTTCTATCGATATTTGCCTCGCTTTTGATGGTTCTTCTGTATTTTGTTGAAAGGGCCCACAGCAGGAAAATCAGTAACATGTAAATATTCCTGGCATCATATACAGGTCTATTAATGTTAAATTTTAAAACTTAAATACCTGAACGGTCCGTTTGATTGTTTTTAAATTCACGGATGACCCTTATTTTCATGAGGCTGTATCCGTATTTATATTTTACAAACACAATAACAACGGGAAATAATTGTGTTATAATAGAACAGGATATATTTCTAAAAATAAAGGCAGTGTAGAACCTTGATAAAGGAAAACATAGTATAATAGCAATATAACATTAAAAATATCTTAACCGCCAGGAGGGTGTCATGAATAATATTAATAATCCGGACGTTGAAAGGCTTCAGGTAAAAAGATCCTTAGGCAACAGGCTCATAATTTTCGGTGTGATTATAGGAATCTGCCTTATAATTGCTGCAGGTATAGGTTCCCTGACATTTTACATTGTAAGGACCCAGAATGAGACTCTTGCGGTCACCGGCTCTGTAAAACAGAAAGTAACTTCAGACCTTGTCAAGTGGAGCGGAATGTTTCAGAGAAATATTGCAGCAGCGGACCTGGGAGCAGGATATGCCCAGATGAAAAGCGACCAGGAACTGGTTCTGGATTTTTTTGCCGGCAACGGTTTCGATTCTTCACAGGTGAGGGTAACACCGGTTTTCATGGAAGCGCCTTTCCAGTATGACCCGAACGCACCAAAGGAATACATACTAAGACAGTATGTCGAGATACAGTCAGACAAGATTGTGGAAGTTACCGCAATGGCACAGAATGTCAGCATGCTCATCGATAAGGGTGTGATATTTTCAACGAATTCCCTTGAATATTATTACACCAGACTGCCGGAGCTAAGGATAGAGCTTTTAAAGGATGCCGCAGCAGATGCAAAGCAGCGGGCGCAGAAAATTGCCGAAAGCACGGGGCTTGAGGTTGGCTCAATAAGATCCGCAAATGCCGGCGTGGTACAGGTTCTTCAGGTTAACTCAACCGAAATATCGGATTACGGGGCATATGATACCAGCACGATTGAAAAAGAAGTGATGGTAACCGTGACGGCCATATTTAACCTTAAATAGTAAATTACTGTCGGCTGTTGATATATTTTTCTGTATAAGCTTTTAGCTGTTTCAGTTGTATCGTCAGGCGGGTTGTCTTCAGGAATTGTATGTAGCTGCAAATGGTTTGAAATCCGTCTTTTTGGTTAAATAATCAACAGGAGCAGAAACTCCGGCAGATATTAGATTTTATACCCGGGGGATCCAAAAACAAGTTTTTGTAAATTGGCTGCTCTTATGATTGAAGGAAGCGCTACAATCGGAAGATGCAGCCATCCAAGCAACCGTGACTGTCTGGTGAATACATATATTTGCTAGTTAATATAAAAACCCAAACAGGTAAAGCGGGATTTCATATTTTCCACTAAAGGTAATATCATCTTTTACAAGGAAAGAATTTTTCAGGTTGTCTTTTATCTGGTTGATACCTTTATTTTTTCCACCAATCTCAAAATATTTACCATTTACTTCAAAATCACCTATTGGACTATAAAAAATTTTATTACTTGAATTTTTTATCATCTTAATAAAAAATATTTCACGAATTGGGCCGGTTTTACAATCGAATCCAATTTCATTAGCTACTGCCTGATAAATATCAGGATTATTCAAATAGATCTTTTCTTTTTGCCTTAATATGTTACTGCCTGATTTTTCCGTTTGAACCAATTCAGCGATTCCCGTTTCGTGAAGGATATTTAGATAATTATTGACGGTTTTATTATCCAGTCTGATGTTTTTCGAAATATTATTATAATTCAGCTCTCCTGGCGGAATAGATGCAACATAGGCAATTATTTTTTTAAAGTAAAATAGATTTTCAGTTTTTAATTTATAATAATTTGCAATATCTTCAAAAATTATTTTTTCTATAATTCTGATCAATTTTTCATAATATGTTTTTTCATCTTCCAGGAAAAATGGATAGTAACCCTTATTAAGG
>Ga0233425_10010903_pt1 | contig 10835 bp, 8 predicted proteins | sample Watercolumn_Towu_2_FD_181712 | JGI IMG/M metagenome (GOLD analysis project Ga0233425, IMG submission 181712) | Freshwater microbial communities from Lake Towuti, South Sulawesi, Indonesia - Watercolumn_Towuti2014_140_MG | ecosystem: Environmental > Aquatic > Freshwater > Lake | place: Indonesia...
AGGTTCACACTCGCCACGGCCTTGTGGCAAAAGCCTCTCAGGAACACCTGATATAGGTAAGACCCAGGATTTTCCCCCTCCAGGAAAAATACCGAATTCTCGGTATTGCGCCTTTTCGTTCTTCCGCGGATCATATCATGAGTGAAATGGAATGTGGAAGGGCCTCGACAGATGGATCAGCCATGATGAAAGTGCTTTTGCTTGGATCGCGGGTCGTACTGGGCACGGTGTTTATCGCCAGCGGCATTTTGAAACTGACCTCGCCGGACAAGGCCGTCGAGTTCATCGAGAGTGTCTTGTCGATGGACCTGGAAGCGAGTTGGATAGTTATCGTCCTCACTTCGATTTTCGAAATCGCACTGGGTGCTGCATTCCTGTTACTGACTGAGAGGGTGCGGTTGGCCGCACTGATTCCGGAAGCATGATGCTTGTTTTCACATCGCTAGGAGTTGTTGAGATAGGGAGTGCGAAATCGTGTGGCTGCTTCGGAGATCTGTTCGACTCCAAGACTGACGAATTCTTTCTTGCCCGGAACCTCGTTCTGCTCATAATCTCAATGTTTCTCGTGCGTTACCACCCTCACAGCTCACGGTAGGTCGGAGTACGTATGAACCGATTACATCATTACCTCACTTCCAGGAATGTGTACACGTTGTTCCTTCACGTTGCGGTAGTGGTTCTTGCAGTTCAGGTCGTTATCCTGAGCAATCAAAACAGGACGTTGAAGGAAGGGCGCCAAGCGAAGTCGCGGGACCAAATCAAGGAAGGGGACACGCTTCAGTTTATACAGTTGGAGCCATTGAGGCCTGGCCCTGCTATGGACACCTCGTCTGCCAGGCAGCTTGTGTTCTTGATGACAACAACATGCCCGTTCTGCAAAGAAACGATTCCAGTCTGGAAGGAACTCTGCGCAAAGGTCGGCAACTCGATCCCGGTGTTGGCGATTTCACTTGATACGAGAGATTCGACCTCCAAGTTTGTGGAAGGAAACGGAATTAGTTTTCCGGTCGCCATTTCTCGGGATGCCGCGGCTTTCAAAAAGGTCAACAAAATCACCGGGGTCCCCATTGCGCTAATCCGTGAAAACACCGGGAGGGTTACCAAGGTCTGGTTCGGAAAGCTAGATACGCAAAAAGCACTGGAGGTGGAGCGCTCGGCTCTCATTGATCCAGTGGAGGAAAACCTAAAATAAAGAAGGAGGTGCAACATGAAGAGGCTCACGCGAATAATCTTCGTCTGTGCCATCGTGTTCGTGATCACATCAAGTCTGTTTGCGAGCGTTGCACAAGCAGAGCCATTTTGGTGCGACTGGTGGTGCCACACAATTGGCGATGGATGCGAATTCTATGTAACCTGTAATTGTCCAATGAATCAGCAGTTGGTGACCAACTGTCATATGTGGTGCGCCGGCTGGTGCGAAGTTCGATAAGTCTTGAAGAGAGAGCGGGCATGCGGCAATGAGCATGTCCGCTCCCGCTAGCCGGCATACTGTCTTGTTATGATTTGATAGAGTAGAAAAGGCATTCAACATCTTCCACTCTTTTTACGCTCTGAGTCCGGTACTCGAGGGGAATTCTCCGTTCATTACACTAAGACCACTCCTTGAGTGGTGGATCTCGCGCGCTTGCTAAGGTTTATCATCTTCCTTGTTAGTCTGTGCCCCCCCCCCCGCCGTGATGCCGACCCGGTTTACTGTTTTCGCGTTCCCGGGTGTCTATCGGCGCGAAGAATTCATAAGCTCCAAACAGCAGTATGTGGAAATAGAAACATCGCAATACCTGCAGTTTCGATGGTATGTTTGAACTCGCTCTGGCATTTGATATATTTGCAAATGAACAAATCCATCGGCTTGCAGCGAGGTACTCACTCAATGCCACAAACAGAAGCAGAAATAGCAAGAGTTCCCAAACCCAAATCCCGGCGTAATCGGTTCTGGCTTTCAGTTTGTACGCCGGATCGGCAGAAAAACCTCTTGAGCGGATGCTCTTTAATCGCGCTTGTCTTGCTGCTTTCCCCGCTGAAATCAAGTGGACAAGACTTCTGGCAATGGCAAAATCCGCTTCCGCAGGGGAACACGCTCCGGGCGGTTCATGCCATCACCGCGAATGTGATCTATACTGTTGGAGACGCTGGGGCGATTTTGAAAACAACCAACGGCGGCTCGAAATGGGTGGTTCAATCGTCTGGAACAACGACACGGCTTAATGGCGCCTGGTTCTTTGACGCCGCGAAGGGAATTGTTGTTGGAGACTCAGGCACAATGCTCCGGACCACCGATGGAGGTTTAGCCTGGTCGCCCCTCACAAGTGGGTGCACGAATCCCTTGTATGCGGTGACATTCGTTGGTTCCGATACGGGAACGGCTGTCGGGTACCCGGGAATAATTCTAAGAACGACAGACGGAGGGCGAACCTGGGCCGAACAACTCGGCGGAGCTGCAAGCTTCTTTCTTGCCGTCTCCTTCGTCGATGCCAACAAGGGGATAATAGTTGGATCATCAGGTACCATCCTTCGGACGACCAATGGGGGCGCGAGCTGGAGCCGCCGATTAAGCGGCACGACGAATCGGCTGCATGGTGTCTCTTTCAATGATCCGACCAACGGAATCGCTGTTGGCCATCTTGGCACGATTCTCAGGACAACGGACGGCGGTGCAAGTTGGTCCCCGCAACAAAGCGGCACGCTGAATCATCTTTACGGCGTCCGGTTCATCGATCCGCAAACGGGAGTCGCAGTTGGGGATGGCGGGATTGTCTTACGAACGGGCGATGGCGGGGTCATCTGGGTTCTCCAATCCTTGGGAGCGGCATCGTGGTTCTCAAGCGTCTCTTTTACAAGCTTCCTCCTTGGGACGGCGGTCGGACCGTATGGTACAATATCACGTACAACGGATGGCGGTATTACGTGGAGTGCTCAAACGCCGGGACCAAGGAGTTCATACTTTGCTGTGAGTTTCAATGGAGCATCTACGGGGGTCATCGCTGGTGAAAGTGGAGCGCTGTTGCGAACTGATAACGGCGGCAGTACGTGGGTACCTCAGAACACCGGATCGAGTGAGGATCTGCAAGGTATCGCTCTCCCGAACCAGAACCTGGCGATAGCTGTCAGCAATTCCGGGAATGTGTTTCGGAGTACAGATTTTGGTGTGACATGGACGAAGAACAAACGGGCCACCACACTCTCAGGCATTGCATTCGTCACGCCGTCGCTTGGATTCGCGGTTGGCAGAAACATCATACAAGTTGGCGGATTAGACGAAGACAGAACAATCATACTACGGACCACAAACGCTGGATCGTCATGGACGACATATTCAGCTGGTATTTGGAGATATTGGTTGCATGCGGTCACAGTGCTTTCGTCGGAGATTGCAGTCGCTGTTGGGGACAGTGGAAGTATACTCCGAACCAATGACCATGGACAAAGTTGGTTTCCACTGGCCGGAAAGTGGCCTCTTGAAGATATGCGCCCTGGACTGCTGCCTATGACTAATCTGCATCTCCGCGCAGTGTCGTTCGCGGACACGAGCAGGGGATTGGTCGTGGGTGATTCGGGCCTTGTCCTACGGACGACAAACGGAGGCTATGCCTGGTCGACAATGCCGAGAATCACTCCTCAAAAACTGTTTGCCGTCCGGATGCTCAATGCTGCGAATGCAATTGCCGTCGGAGATAGCGGGGTCTTTCTAAGGTCTGTTGATGGAGGCCTCAACTGGATGCAAGAAGTGAGCGGGACTTCAAGTGCTCTTTACGCGATAGCGTCGACAAACGCCGACAGAACTACAATTGTTGGGGAAGGAGGGACCGTCTTTGGACAAATCCAGGGGGCGGTGACTGCCATTGAACAGGATCGTTCCTTTCAATCGCTTCCCGACCAGATGGTGTTGGGGCAAAACTATCCGAACCCGTTCAATCCGCGAACAACGATCAGCTTTCAGATAACCAGCAGTGACGGATTCGAGGGGTCGGCAACCAGCTTAGTGACACTCAAGATTCTTGATCTGCTCGGCCGCGAAGTCGCAACCCTTGTAGATGAAAGGATGGAGGCCGGATTTCACACCGCAGTCTGGAACGCCTCTGGGTTTGCAACCGGAGTTTACTTTTATCGACTGCGGAGTGGAAACAATGTCTTGACACGAAAGCTCCTGCTCTTGAAGTAGAATTCAGGATGAATAGGACTCCCAAGATGATCCCTTCTCTTCGCCTCACTATGGTCGCTTTCTGCGTTGTGTGCGGCCTTCTCTCGTCATGCGATCAGCCGTTTGACCCAAGAGGAGATCTGGACCAGAGACCCGTTGTATTCTCGGTGCTTTCCACTGATCGAAACCTGCAGTTCGTGCGCGTCGAGCGGAGCTACATGCCTGTTGGATACAATGCACTTGCATACAATGCTGACAATTTTATTTCAAATGCGGTTGTCACCATTAGTACTGGAAACCTTACAATGCAGCTCAGGGATACAACGCTCCCGAGGTCTGACACCAGCCGGTTCAACTTCCCGCTACGAGCTTATTCTGTCACACCGTTCAAGCCACAGTATGGTGGTTCGTACAATGTAAGAGTCGAGGTGGCTGGTTTTGAGTCGGCGTCAGGGTCCATCGTGATCCCGATGAAACCAATCCTTGATATCGATCCCTTGTCGAAGTCGGTATTGGACCGACCTGGAGGATATGAAAAGGATGTGCGCATTTATTTTTCGATGATCCTGGGAAAGTGGGCATATGGCTACAGAGCCCGGCTTTATGTGGACTATGAGGTGTTGAAAGGGACCGAGTGGATCGAGGAACGCGTTGAAATACCAAATGCATTTGCTGTGGCGGGCATTAGCGATCTCTCGTACGTTATCTATCCGAAGCTTACGCGGAGTCCATCAACAAATCGAGCAGTCGGAGTACACAGTCACAATGTGTACTCCCAAACGCTGCTGGACGTTGCATACAGGAAGTATGGTTCGACAAAGATCATTTTTAACCGAATCGTGGTCCAACTCATCCAACTCGAGCGGAATCTCTTTAGTTACTATATATCAACCCACGCCGAGTATGATCCCCACTCAGTTCGACTGGATGAACCAGCTCTATTTCCTGTTGCGGGTGGCGTAGGGGCGATCGGCGCATATACACTTGATTCTCTGGTGCACCTGTTGCCCGAAAACTTCCCCTTTAGCCGGTATTAATATCATGTTTATCCTGTGGCAAACCGGTACGTGCATCGGCCGGCGAACATGCTCTTAGGTACCCGAGAGGTAAGTCACCATGCGAACGATTCTCAAGAAAAATGCTCTACTCCTCTGCCTGCTCAACTAACAATGCCCGGATGCGGAATGTCATGATCATTAACGCAAAGTTCTCGCGGCGGCTTAATCTCGACAGCGAGAGTCGCCACAGACTGTTGGTCTACGTTGATGCGCGCAACGTCGTGAACCGGTAAAACATACGATGGATGGATTCGAGCGGGAGGATTGGAGGGGAGCTAGGTGATCCGTCTGCCTACTACGATCCGCGACGGATACGAATCGGAGTGCGTTGGGAGTTCTAGGAGCTTGTCCAAACCGGCTTCCATATTCTCAAGATTCCAGTGCGCTTGCATGCAAACGGCTGTGACCCTCCGCGCCCCACTGGTGGCAGCGCTTCTCATCTCTTGTGGTGAGACTGGCGTGGCTCAGTGGACCCGAACACAAGGCCCGGAAGGTGGAGCCGTGCAATGTCTGGCATCTTTTCGACCGTCGACCGGGCAGGGTACACCACACGTGTTCGCCGGCACTGCGTTCGCCGGAGTGTTCCGGTCTACCGATGGGGGAATGAGCTGGGCGGCCTCAAACGAGGGGCTTGCAAATCTCGGAGTGGCTTCGCTCCTAGCCGTCGACTCGACACTCTATCTTGGTTCTTCTTCTTCGGGGGTGTTTCGTTCAACAGACGCTGGCGCGACATGGCATGCATTCAATTACCGGCTTGCGTCCAGTGCGGTGTCGTATTTGATGACCGCTGATACGTTTCTCTTTGCGTCTGTGCCAGGTACCGGCATCTTTCGCACGGGACGAAAGAGCGCTAACTGGCAGCTTTCGGGAGCGAGATTGGACTGGGTTCGAGCGCTTGCGACCGACGGGCAGGTGCTCTATGCTGCCGACACCCCCGACGGAGTGTTTCGTTCGTCTGATTATGGCAATACCTGGGGAAGGATTAACACAGGGCTTCCAGACACCACCAACAACATTAGGTGTCTGGCCGTGTCCGACACGAATGTCTATATCGGATATTACCAGAATGGAATTTATCGGTCGACGAATAGAGGGGAGACCTGGTCGGCAGTGAATAGCGGACTGCCTACGACCGACATAACTACTCTGGCCGCCCACGGTTCGGATCTGTACGCGTGCACATATGGTGCCGGTCTCTTTGTCTCAACCAACGCCGGTGCACATTGGGAAGCGAGAAGTGTGGATCCATCTGCGGAGTGGCTTACCGAGCTTACCATTCTGGCCAATCCTGCCGACTCCAATCGCTCACTCATGGTGGCCGCGAATTACAACAGAGGGATCATTCGATCGATAGACAATGGTGAACAGTGGAGCAATGTGGTGACCGGAATTATTGCGACGGAAATACGTGCTCTGGTGGCATCTACGACGGATGAGGAACCTGGCAAAACCTGGCTCTATGCCGGGACGATGGGAAACGGCGTACACCGTTCGACAGATCATGGCGCAAGCTGGCTGCCGGCAAACAACGGCCTAACATCGTCGTTTGTTTATGCACTCCTTGCGATGGGCACAAGTTTGGTGGCTGGCACCCCTGTTGGAATATTCAGAAGTGTGGACCACGGACAAGTCTGGGTTGAATCGAACGAGGGGCTCACGTCAAAAAATGTTCTGTCCATCGTGTCGATGGGTTCAAAGTTATACGCAGCGACTTTCGGCAGGGGTGTGTTTTGCTCGGAGGCGAGCGGGGGCCCATGGGTTTCAAAAAACACTGGACTTACAAACCTGAACGTGCGCTCTCTTGCAGCGCTCGGAGGTAAATTGTACGCGGGCACATCCGGAGGCGGCGTGTTTCGGTCAACTGACGGTGGTGCCGGCTGGACACAGATCAATCTGGGATTGTCGAACCAGAACATAGTTGCCTTAGCCGTGTCCAACGCATCCCTTTTCGCAGGCACATCCGGAGGCGGTGTATTTGTGCTTTCGCCCGATGGTACAATCTGGCGTGCCGCCAACAATGGTTTGGCGAACAAAACCGTCCGGTGCTTTGCTCCAATTGGCAACGCGCTCTTTGCCGGAACCGCCGGAGGAATTTTTCTCACAATCGATGCTGGAGGCAAATGGACCCAGGTCGATACGGGACTCACCGACAAGAATGTGTATTCACTGGCGTATTTGGGGTATCTCTATGCAGGTACAGTTGGATCAGGGGTTTGGCGCAGGAATCTTGAGGAGATGGCAGCGGTCACGCAGGAATGGGTTTGGAAGAGCCCGACGCCTCAATGGGATGATCTCAATGCTGTGAGCGTCGTTGCGGGTGATACTATGATTGCGGTCGGGAACGGGGGCTTGCTTGTCAGAAGCACCGACGGTGGACAGGTCTGGAAGCGGCAAAAAAGCGATGTGACAGTCAATTTTCGGGACGTTTGTTTCATCGATCCTTCAATGGGTGTGGCAGTGGGGGATTCAGGGATGATACTGCGCACAAGTGATGGTGGCTCAACGTGGAACGGTGTTTCGATAGATACGTCAGCCGAACTAACCGGGATTGCCTTTCCCGACAGACTGAATGGAACTGTCGTGGGAAAACGGGGGGCCATATACAAGACCACCGATGGCGGGCAAACATGGAAGTTCAGGTATGGAGCACCCGCGGTCGACCTCTACTCGGTGTCATTCACCAGCGCAAACGTCGGCTCAATCGTCGGTGGCGCGGGAATCATCCTTCGGACGACTAATGGTGGGTTGCGGTGGTTCAGGCAACTGAGCGGCGTTGAGCAGTTTGGCTGGAATCTCAGGGGAATCACTTACCTCGATGACAACATTGGATTGGTGGGTGGTGAGCGGGGAGTCATACTCAAAACAACAGACGGCGGTTCGAACTGGATCCAACAAGTAAGCGGCACATTGAATGGCATCTATTCCATTTGCTTCGCGGATCCATTGACGGGAGTTGCTGCAGGAGATGGGGGCATCGTCTTGCATACACGAGATGGCGGGGTCACCTGGACGACTGCCGCCACCGCCCTGACTGACTGGTTTGCGAACGGTTCATTCGTCTCAAAGAACACGGGGGTGATTGTCGGTACGCACGGCGCGATATGCAGGACGACCGACGGAGGAATGACATGGAAGTTCCAGACGTCCGCAACGCGGACGGCTTTTCATTCAGCCTCATTCGCTGATGAGCTGAACGGCCTCGCCGTAGGGGATCGTGGCAGCATTCTACGCACTCGCGATCGGGGCGTCACATGGGAGCCGGTCCCCAATGGTGCGACCGAGCATCTGTTCGGTGTCAGCTATGCAGACAAACACACCGCTGTTACTGTCGGTGCGGGCGGTGCGATACTTCGCTCAACCGATGGAGGTGGAAGTTGGATTGATCAGACAATTCGTTATGACATCAATTCAAGATTTACATTCGCAGGAATAGCATTCGGAACTCCTGCCATGGGCGTGATCGTAGGGAGGCTCGACACACTCGTCAGCCCTCTATCGTCAATTGTCCGCGCGGCAGTGTTCCGAACGACAGACGGCGGCAAGCAGTGGGTTCGGACTGCTGTGCCGTTCTCAAGAGAGTTATTTGCGGTGTCATTCAGTGACGCAACCACTGCGACCGCGGTAGGTGATGGCGGAATAATCCTCCGTAGCACGGATGGAGGAGCCACGTGGAGAGATTACTCTTCTCCGGCCACAGCAAGACGCCTGAACGGTCTTGCATCGTCGGGAGGATATGCATTGACAGCCGTCGGGGATGGTGGAACGATCATCCGATCGACCGACGGCGGAACATCCTGGATGGCACAATCAAGCTGGACCGGGGAAAATCTCTATTCAGTGTGGCTGGTGGATGCGGCGGTCGGACTTACGGTCGGTGCGAATGGAGTAATGCTCCGCACAAACAACGGTGGTCAAACCTGGCTGCCACAGACCAGTGAGACGACGAACTCACTTCGATCGGTACGATTTGCCAGCAGAAGTCATGGTGTGGTTGTTGGAGATCACGGGATGATTCTTGTCACAGGCCTTGATAACATCCTTTCAGAAATCGGTAATTTCGAAGAGAATGCCTTCCCGCGGGGATTTGCGCTGGTACAAAACTATCCGAATCCGTTCAACACAAGCACGGTAATCAGTTTTCGGCTCGCAACCAACAGCTTCGTCTCTTTGAAGATATATGATGTGCTTGGTAGATTGGTGGCAACACCTCTCCATGAGCCACGCTACCAAGGAGTCCACACCGTTCAATGGCGTGCTGATATGTTGCCGAGCGGAGTGTACTTCTACCGGCTTCAGGCATATGGGATCCTCGAAACAAAAAAAATGGTGTTGACAAAATGAGGACCCAAGTCTCATGAGAATTCCGGTTTCACACATCGTTTCCCGTTCCAGCCGGGTAGAATGGGGGAGGTGTGTAGTGGGTATGCTGGTTTTCGTTGCGCTTGCTGGCTGCTCGGACAATTTCGATCCAACCGCGCATGCGCCTCGTCAGCTTGTCGTCTTCTCGGTATTGTCGACTGACCGCGAATCGCAATTCGTCCGCGTTCAAACCGACTACATCCCCGTTGACTATAATCCGCTCCGGCACACATCGGATAACTCTGTGCTCGATGCCGTCGTAACGATCACCGGTCCTAACAAGATCTACCGGCTCAGAGATACTCTTGTATGGCACTCGGACACGAGTCGATACAAGTTCGCTCTCCGCACGTATTACGCGAACCTGTTCACGCCTCAACGGGGGAGCAACTACCTTGTTGAAGTTTCGTCGCCCACACTCGGGCAGGCTTCGGCCGCAATCATCGTTCCGAGTCAAGCCCGCATTGCCCTTTCGGCGGAAACTCAAAGAGTGCTCGACTTTCCACATAGGTATGCACTCGGCACGCCCATCGAGATTGCGATCCAGTTTTCGAAATCATCGAAGGGTCACATTGTGCGTTTCTTTGCCTGGTACGATGTGCTGAAGGGGAATGAGTGGGTGGAGGAGGCGGTCGAAATTCCAATTTCATCGTACGATCCCGCACCGTACATGTTAGCGAACCCGGTCTACCCACGAATGGGCGCGATTCCGGCAAACAGTCAGCTAGGAATCGTGTACCGCAATGGCTACTATAAAGGCGCTATCAACATAGTTAATTACCGGTATCGCACGACACAGATCTTCTTCAAATGGATATCCGTCGTCGTGTTGCAGGCCGACGAGAACCTCTACAAGTATTATGTTTCTACGCACGCGGGTGAGGATCCCTATTCGATTCGGCTGGATGAACCAATGGTGTCGACCGTGAATGGCGGAACCGGCTTGGTGGGAGCATACACACTGGATTCGCTGGTATATCTGTTGCCCTATGATTTCTGGGGAAACCGATGATGAGAACCTTTCTGCGAGTGCTCACTCTGGCACTCATCTTTTCTATCTGTCATGCCGACATGCTTCTTGGCCAAAACTTCGATGTCTATGGCGTCATAACGGATAGCCTCACGAAACAACGAGTTCCGTTTGTCAACGTCCGCGTCGTCGGGACAAATTGGGGAGCCTCGGCGAACAACATCGGCTTCTATTTCATATCGAAGCTCCCGCCGGGCTCGTATGAAATCACGGCAAGCTCGATTGGCTATGTAAGTGTGTCGAAAACAGT
>Ga0233425_10010904_pt1 | contig 10834 bp, 14 predicted proteins | sample Watercolumn_Towu_2_FD_181712 | JGI IMG/M metagenome (GOLD analysis project Ga0233425, IMG submission 181712) | Freshwater microbial communities from Lake Towuti, South Sulawesi, Indonesia - Watercolumn_Towuti2014_140_MG | ecosystem: Environmental > Aquatic > Freshwater > Lake | place...
GACCGCGTTGTGTTGCGATGTGCTCTTTACGCAATTCGTCAATCCGCAAATCAGTCTCGACCTGGAGGGAACATTGATGGAAGGTAAACCCAGTTGCGCGTATCGTTGGTACATCAAGTCATAAACCGGCAAAGGATGTTGATTCTAATTCGCGGAGGCGATGACCGATGATTTCCAAACAAACGTTTGGTCGCACCAAGCATGCCAGCACGCGCATTATTTTTGGCGCGTATGCTTTGAGTAAAGCGACCCCAGTTGAAGCGGATCGTGTGTTGCAAGTGTTACTGAAATATGGTGTGAATCATATTGACACTGCTCCGCTGTACGGGAATGCCGAACAGCGCGTCGGTGCGTGGATGGATCAGCATCGGCGCGATTTTTTCATTGCCACCAAGACGCGCAAACGCACGCGCCAAGATGCCTGGGATGATCTGCAACGTTCCCTGGAGCGACTGCGGGTTGACTATGTAGACCTCTGGCAAATGCACGGGCTGACCAATTCCGCGGGCTGGGAAAAAGCAATGGGCGACGGTGGCGCATTGGATGCACTTGTTGAGGCGCGTGCCAAAAGGTTGGTGCGATTTTTGGGCGTGACCGGGCATGGAGTCAAGACACCCGCGATGCACCTCCGTAGTCTTGAGCGTTTTGATTTCGATTCAGTCCTGTTACCCTACAACTATTCCTTGATGCAAAACCCGCGTTATGCCACCGACTTGAAATCGCTTGTCACCGTGTGTCGCAAACGCCATGTCGCGATCCAGACGATCAAATCCATTGCCCGAAGACCCTGGGGCGGTCGCCCCAAGACATACAACACCTATTTCTACGAACCCCTGAACACGCAAGCGGCGATTGATCAAGCCGTCCATTGGGTTTTGGGGCATCGAGATATTTTTGTGATCACGGCTGGGGATATGCGGCTCTTGCCCAAGATGCTCGATGCCGCCACGCGCTACGAGTCGCGACCCTCCGATGCAGAAATGTCCACGCACGTTGCCAAGTTTGACATTCAACCGATTTTCGTTTGAATCGCGCGATAGAACAAGCGACGATTCAATCAGGAGACCTCGATGGAACAAGAGCTCGTTACCAAAATCGAAACCGCCGCAATTCCGGCGGAACTGAAATTTGCGTTGACAGATCTCGCGCAAAAGTTGGACGCATTGTCGCCGCTGTTGCTCGCGCAAGCGCGGCGTCGCGCGCGTTATTTTTTCGGACACCTGGTCACGGAGGCAACCGACCCGGCGACGGACACGCTGTGGTGGGAATTTACTTTGGATTTCGTCACCACGCACGCGCGAGAACACGGCGAGATTGGGCAAGCCGTCGTTGATGCCGCGCAAAAATTGCATCCGCTCTTGCGCGAACACCTGGTTTCCGATGAGCGCGTAACTCTGCGCGAAATTACCGCCGACACCGTGTTCGGAATTTGTTTACTCAGCGACACGTTGACCGAGCCGAAAAAGTATTTTGTCGCGCCGAACGCGATCTCGCTCGCGCAAGCGCATTTCAACAAGCGCGCCTGGTTTCGCGCGATTTACGCCGGGCGCGCGCCGGTCGGCTTTATGATGATCGTGGACAATCCCGATGCGGCGGAATATTTCTTGTGGCGACTGATGATCGCGCAACCGTTTCATGGACGCGGCTATGGTCGGCAAGCGATTCAACGCTTGGTCGAGTACGTCAAGACGCGACCGAACGCAACCGAACTTGGCGTGAGTTGCGGACAAGGCGAAGGGAGTCCCGAAGGATTTTACTTGAAGCAAGGTTTCGTGCCGACCGGCGAAATCCTCCACGAAGAAATTGTTTTGCGAATGTCGTTGACGCGCGAGGAGAAAACGCAATGAACGCAGATGATCGTCAAACCGTTGTTCAAGTCATCCACGACGCGATTGGCTGGGCGTTGACGAAAAACAAAACGCGCTTGTTCGAAATTATGGCGCACGACGAAAATTTTTTCATCTTTCACCCGGATTCGAAAAGCACCATCACCGGCTTTGAAGCATTTCGCCAACTCGCCGAACGCGCGTGGATGAGCGACGCGTTTCAAGCGACCGACTACGCGATCCACGATTTGCGTTTACAATTTTCCGAATCGGGGACGGTCGCGTGGTACGCGTGCCGGCTCGACGATCACGGCGAATGGAACGGCAAGCCGAGCGGCTGGGACGATTGCCGGTGGACGGGCGTTGTCGAAAAACGCGCCGGCAACTGGGTGATCGTACAAATGCACTTTTCGTTTGCGACGGATCAAATCAAGGAGACCAAATGAGCGAGCCATTGTCAATCAGCACCGCATTTCAAACATTTATGCGCGACGCGCCGCAACACGCGCAAGCTTGGGGCGCAATGACGCAAGCATTGGCAAGCGCGAGCGCGCTCGAAAAAAAGACCGCCGCGCTCGCGTACCTCGCCGTGCTTGCCGCGTTGCGCCTAGGGAGCGGCGTGCCGTTTCACGTCAAGAGCGCGAAGCAAGCCGGCGCATCGCGCGCGGAAATCATCAGCGCGATCTTGATCGGTTTGCCGGCGGCGGGCAATGCCGTGGCCCAGGTTTTGCCCGTCGCGTTAGCGACGTACGATGCGGAGTGAATCCAAAAACAAAAAAACACGGTAGCATTTTTTTGCTACCGCGTTTTTTATTTTTTCTCTTTCGGCTCGTCCTGCTTCACCTGCTCCAGCAACCCTTCCTCGCGCAAAAACTCGTACACGTTCAAACAACCATGACAACAAAAATTCAGCTCGCGTCCGTCAATTATTTTTTTGACTGGCTTGGACGTTTCGAGTCCGCAATGTTCACACGTTACCATAGCATCACCGGTCCGAATGAAAGCGACGGCACGATGTTCGCGACCGCGAGTCCGCGCAAGATCGTTTGAAGCGCGAACAGCAAAATCAACAACGCCGCGACCGATTGCAAGCGTCCGCGCAATTGCGGGCTGAGCATATTCGCGGCGAGACCGAAACCGAGCAGAGTCGGAATCGTGCCGAGACCGAACGCGAACATCGTCAACGCGCCGCCCCAAATTGTTTGCGTGTTTGCCGCGATCGCGAGCATCGCGAGCACGAGACCGCACGGCAAAAAGCCCCACAGCACGCCCAGCGCGAACGTCGCCCACACATTTTGTTTGCCGAGCAAACCGCGCATCCGTTTCATCGGCGAAGCGCCCTGGGTCGCGGACGCGATCACGGATTCAATCGAGGGCAGGACGCCGAGCAAACTGAGCGCGAGCAACAGCATAATCGCGCCGACAATGATCGAGAGCGCGCCTTGCGCGTCCATCAAGCCGCCAAATTGATCGAGCAACGATCCGGCGAATCCAACCAGCGCGCCGAAAAATGTGTACGTGAGAATGCGTCCCAGATGCAATGGCACAAAATTCGCGATGCGCGTCAGCACGCTCGGACGCGCGCCGTTCGCCGTCGCGAGCGCGGGCTGGCGCGCGGAATAAATCGCGACAATGCCGCCGCACATTCCAAGACAATGCCCGAAACTGCTAATCAATCCACCGACAAACGCGAGCACGATACTACTGATGATGACCATTGTTGTTTCCTAGAAATTGGAAGTTTGATGTTGGATGTTGCGAAGCGTCCAACTTCCCATTTCCAACATCCACCTTCCAGTTTTCACATCCAGAGATCAAAGAACGCCGATTGTTTTTCGCCGCCGCGTTCGATGATGACTTCAATGCGCCAAAAACCGCGCATCGTAAACATGCCGGTCGCGCGATATTTGCCATCGCCGACCGCTTGCGCGACCGGCTTGTTCGACGGCATCCACATCGCGGGCATCGTCAAATCGAAACTCACTTTCGCGTCCTTGATCGCCGCGCCCTTGTCATCGGTCAACGCGATGTCAAACGTGGATTGGCGAAAACCGACCGGCGGATACGGCGCGAGCGTGAATGTTACATTCGTGTTCCCAACTTTTTGCGATGCGGTGTCCGATTTCATTTCAACCGTTTTTAAATTTGGATCGGATGGCGGTGGTTGTCCCTGTCCGCCCATTCGCCCGCGCCCCATCATTCCACCGGGACCTGAGTTAGTGGGGGGTGTGCCCGGCGCGACTGGCGTAACTTGCGCGGCAAGCGCGTTCGGGTTTTGATTGCCGCCCATCATTCCACGACCGTAACCCGGACCATACCCTTGCGTTTGCGCGGGCGCGCCGATGCCGAGCAACGCGTACGAAAATTGCGGCATCATCAAAAACGCGATCGAGAACGCGATACACGCGATTGCGAATACGGCGACCGCAATCAGTAAAATAGTTTTGCGATTCATTCTTTTTCCCCTTGAAGATTTTCGCGAGCAGAGTAACAGAAACTTGTGAAGGATTTGTGAAGAACATTCGCCGCTTTCTCCACAAGTGCAACTCGTGGTAAAATACGCGCACGTCATGCTGAGCGCAGCGAAGCATCTCCGTCATTGCGCGCGAGCCCCTTCGCTTCAGGATGACGAATTTATCAGGGTGAAGAATTCATCACGCGAGAGATACCAATGGATTTTATTCCTCTGCGCCCGGCGTGGGTCGAAGTGAATCGTGGCGCGATTGAACACAACGCGCGGCGGCTCAAAGAAATCATCGGACGCGAGACTGCATTGATGGCGATGGTGAAGGCGAACGCGTACGGACACGGCGCGATTGAATCCGCGCGCGCGGCGTTGCGCGGCGGCGCGACCTGGCTCGGCGTGTACGCGCTTGGCGAAGGCGTCGAACTGCGCGATGCCGGCATCGCCGCGCCGATTTTGGTCGTGGGCCCGACTTTGCCCGCGCGCGCGCGCGGCGGCGTCGCGCGCGACATCGCGCTGACGATTTTTTCGCGCGACACCGCGCGCGCGATTGTTGACGCCGCGCATGAGCTGAACACGCGCGCACGCGTGCATATCAAAGTGGACACCGGGATGACGCGGCTCGGAATTTTACCGGACGAAGCAGTTGAATTTGCGCGCGCGGTGCGCGAGCTCGGCAACATCGAAATCGAAGGCGTGTTCACGCATTTCGCGACCTCAGATGAAACGAGCGAATTCGGTCGCGCGTACACGCGCGAGCAGTTGGCGAAGTTCAATCGCGTCGTCAACGCGCTCGATGCCGCCGGGATTCGCCCGCGCTATCGCCATTGCGCGAACAGTCCCGCGTCAGTCCTATTGCCGGAAGCGCGCTTTAATCTCGCGCGGAGCGGCATTTTGATGTACGGTCTTGATCCATCGGACGAGGTGCCGCGCCCGCGCGATTTCATTCCCGCACTCGCGTTCAAAACCCAGGTCGCGCTCATCAAACAAGTTCCCGTCGGAACGTACGTGAGTTACGGTTGCACGTTTCAAACGACGCGCGCGTCGCGGCTCGCGGTGTTGATGATTGGATACGCGGACGGCTTTCGCCGCAAGCCGAACAATTACGGCGAGGTGCTGGTGCGCGGCGCGCGCGCGCCGATTGTCGGGCGCGTGTGTATGGACCAAACGATGATTGATGTAACCGATATTCCCGGTGTTGAAGTCGGCGACGAAGTGGTGTTGATCGGCAAACAAGGCGCGGAGGAAATTCGCGCGGAAGAGGTCGCGCAAAAACTCGGCACGAACAATTACGAAACGGTAACGACGATCAGCGCGCGACTCGAACGCAGATACATTTGAGAGAGTGTTTTGAAATATAGTTCGGGCGATTGAAATCGTGGCAACACACGGCAAAACCGCCCTTTGGCGGTTCAAATTCAATCGTCGTAGGGCGATTTCGCTTTGTGTAGACGCGGTTTCCAACCGCCGATGTTGATTTTCAAAACTTTCTGAGGTAGAGAAAAAATGGCAATCAAATTTTGCGCGCAGTGCGCGACCGAACTGACTTTGCAAATGGAATCGGGACGTTTGCGCCCGGTCTGTCCGCAATGCGGGTACGTCGTTTATCGCAATCCCGCGCCGGTCGGAATGATTATCGCGACCCAGGATGAAAAATTATTACTCGTGCATCGCGTCAATCCGCCGCTCGCCGGGTATTGGGCGCCGCCCGCGGGCTATATCGAAATGGATGAATCGGCCGAAGCCGGCGTTGCGCGCGAGACGAAAGAAGAAACCGGCTTGGATGTGCGCGTCGAAAAATTGTTGGGTTTGTACAGTCGCGCGAACGTGGGCGTTACGATCGCGTTATTCGCCGGGCGCGTGATCGGCGGCGCGCGCGCGTTCGATCCCGCCGAAGTGGACGGCATCGAATTTTTTGCGCGCGCTGAATTGCCGCGCCAGCCAATGCCGGTGGACGGCAAACCGATTGACCTGTGGTTTTACGAACTCGTGCAAGAAATTTTCGACGCGGTCGCCGCGCGGCGTTGGTGAACGCGCGCCGGCTCGCGCGCCCGCGCCGATTTTTTTCGGTGCGGGTTTTTGTTTTAAGAAATTGGGTCAAGCGCGTTGTGTGGTATAATTGAAAATAAGGTAAATTGAGCCACGAGGACAATTATGCAACTCTCGCTCACCATCAACAACGAAACAAAAAATTTTGACATTCATCCGAACGAAACACTTTTGCACACGCTTCGCGCGCACGGTTATTTCGGCGTCAAGCACGGATGCGATAACGGCGCGTGCGGCGCGTGCGCGGTGCTGGTTGACGGCGTGCCGATGAACGCGTGCGCGATCCTCACCGCGCAAGTCGCCGGTAAACGGATCGCGACGATTGAATCCATCGGTCAGGTCGCGGAACAAGGATGGAAGCAAACACCCGGCTTGCATCCGCTTCAAGACGCGTTCATCGAAGTTGGCGCGATTCAATGCGGCTATTGCACGCCCGCGCAAATTCTCGCCGCGAAAAATTTACTCGAGCAAACTTTGACGCCGACCGAAGCCCAGGTGCGCGACGCGTTGAACGGCGTGTTGTGTCGTTGCACGGGGTACGTGAAACCGGTGCAAGCAGTGATGTTGGCGGCGGAGAAAATCCGACGCGGAGACACGGAGACGCGGGGACACGGAGAGGCGGCAATTCCGATTACATTGCCTCCGCGGGAAAAAGATTTACTTGACCCGGAATTTCCAACTTCCAATTTCCAACTTCCAATTTCCACCGTACTCCCGACGATGGTCGTCGCACCGGCGATTCCCCAAACACACACCGTCGGCAAGCCCGAACCCAAAGTGGACGCGGTGAAACTCGCGCAGGGCAAACCCGCGTTCACGGACGACATCGAATTGCGCGGGATGTTGTACGCCAAAGTGTTGCACTCGCCGGTCGCGCACGCGCGGATCAAACGGATCGACGCATCGCGCGCACGCGCGTTGCCGGGTGTGCACGCGGTTCTCACGCATCATGATCTGCCGCGCGTGGTGTACTCGACCGCCGGTCAATCCGATCCGATCCCCGGACCGCTTGACACATTTTCGCTCGACCACAAAGTTCGCTTTGTCGGTGATCGCGTCGCGTTCGTCGCGGCGGAATCGGAAGAGATTGCAGAACGCGCGTTGGGGTTGATCGAAGTTGATTACGAAGAACTGCCCGCGATCATTGACGCGCGCGACGCGATGCAACCGGGCGCGGCGCGTATCCACGACGAACTCGAGTACGTCAATTTCTTTGACGTGGCGCAACCGGAAAAAAATATCGCCGCGCACATCAACATCGAATTGGGCAATGTTGCGGATGCGTTTCAGCAAGCCGATCACGTTTTCGAAGACGAGTACGTCGTACCGAAAGTTCAACAAGCGCACATCGAACCGCACGTCGTCGTCACCTACTGGGACGAAAACGATCGCTTGGTAATTCGCACGTCAACCCAGGTTCCATTTCACGTTCGCCGGATTCTCGCGCCTGTGTTGAACCTGCCGCCGAAACGGATCCGCGTGATCAAACCGCGCATCGGCGGCGGATTCGGCGGCAAGCAAGAAATTTTGATCGAAGATGTCGCCGCGCATTTGACGATTGCAACCGGTCGCCCGGTGCGCTTCGAGTACACGCGCGAAGAAGAATTTATCGCCGCGCGTTCGCGCCATCCGATGCGCGTACGCGTGAAAACCGGCGTCACGCGCGACGGCAAAATTATCGCGAACGAAATGTATGCGTTAAGCGATACCGGCGCGTACGGTTGCCACGCGCTCACCGTCACCGGCAACACCGGACAAAAATGTTTGAATCTTTATAACGCACCGAACATCAAATTCGAGGCGCACGTTGTTTACACAAACACGCCGCCGTCCGGCGCGTTTCGCGGGTACGGTGTGCCGCAAGGATTTTTTTCGCTCGAAGTGCACATTGAAAAAATCGCGCGCGCGTTGAATTTCGATCCAATCGAATTTCGTTTGAAAAACGCGGTGCGTGCCGGCGATGAACTCCCAATGTCGAAAGCGTGGAACGAAGGTCGCCCGCCGCATCCCGAAACGATTGAAACGTGCGGGTTGGCGGAGTGCGTCGAGCGCGGCGCGCGCGCGATCAATTACCAATTACCAATTACCAATTACCACGACATCGAAGGCAAACCTCATTTGCGAAGAGGTCAAGGCGTCGCGTGCGTGATGCAAGGCACGGCGATTCCGTACCTCGATATGGGCGGCGCATCCATCAAGATCAACGACGACGGATCGTTCAACCTGCTTGTCGGCGCGACCGACCTGGGAACCGGGTCTGACACGGTGCTTGCACAACTCGCCGCGGAAATCCTGGGTTGTCCGCTTGATGATATCCTGGTTTATTCGAGCGACACCGATTTCACGCCGTTCGATAAAGGCGCCTACGCGTCCTCAACTACATATATTTCCGGCGGCGCGGTGGTGAAAGCGGCGGAGCAAGTCGCACAGCAGATCAAGTTGGTCGCGGCGCGGATGTTGAGCAGTGAACAATGGGCAGTGAACAGTGAGCAGTTAATTTTGCGCGATAAAAAAGTGATCGCGCCCGATGGACGATTCGTAACTTTGCAAGATGTCGCGCTCGATTCGTTGCATCACAAAGACCAGCATCAAATTATGGCGGTCGCGTCGTACGTGTCGCCGAAATCGCCGCCGCCGTTTGCCGCGCAATTCGCGCAGGTGCTTGTGGACATCGAGACCGGACAAATCACGGTTGAGAAATTAGTGATGGCAGTGGACAGCGGCGTAATCGTGAATCCCGCGACCGCGTCGGGACAGATCGAAGGCGGAATGACGCAGGCGTTGGGATACGCGGTGTGCGAGGAAATGTTGTACGACGCGCGTGGCGATTCGATTGTGCGCGAACTTGGCGATTACAAAATTTTTGCCGCCGATGAAATGCCGGAACTCGAAACGATTTTTGTGCAAACGTTCGAACCATCGCATCCGTTCGGTTTGAAAGCCGTCGCGGAAATTCCACTCGACGGCGTCGCGCCCGCGATTGCAAACGCGGTGTATGACGCGGTCGGCGTGTGGATGCGCGAAATTCCGATGACGCCGGAAAGAGTGTGGCGAAAATTACATTCGCCGGGAGAGTAAACAATGACGAATCAAATGGAAATCGTTGTGCGCGCCATCGTGTCAGAGTTAGAGCGACTCCCTGACGAGAAAATTGTTGAGGTGCTGGATTTTGCGCGTTTCCTGCGAACGAATCTGCAATATCCATATCCCCAACACCCGGCGCATCGAGTTGTAGATGAAACCAAAGTCACTCAACTTTACGCCGAAGCCGCGAGCGACGATCTGGAATTGGCGGAATCAGGATTAGGCGATTACCGCGCGGCGTTACAAGACGAGGATGCCGATGCAAAAAGGTGACGTGTATCGCGCTGACTTGAATCCGGTGGTTGGCTCGGAACAAGCGGGCTTGCGTCCGGTTGTCGTTGTGCAAAATTCGGTTTTGAACCGGCCGACGCGAACGGTTGTGGTTGTGCCATTCACGACGAATCTGCGCCGCGCCGAATTGCCGAGCGGAGTCCTGATTCCGCATGGCGAAGGCGGTTTGGATCAGGATTCCGTCGCGTTGTGCCATCAGGTTCGCGTGTTGGATAAATCGCGGCTAACCACGCGACTGGGCAAACTCGCGCTTGCATCAATCGCGAAAATTGATGAGACGCTCAAATTCGTGATGGATTTGTAACGGGGGAAATCCAATGAAAACCGGCACGCGCGCCAAGCGCATCCCGCGCCGCGAGATCAACGCGGTTGTAAAACGGATCGCGGAAAAATTCGATCCCGAAAAAATCATTTTGTTCGGCTCGTACGCGTACGGCAAGCCGCATCAATACAGCGACGTGGATTTGCTCGTTGTGATGGAAACGCACGAACGCCCGCGCGCCAAGCAGATCGAAATTTCACGCGCGCTTTCGCCGCATCCATTCGGAATGGATATTCTGGTGCGAACGCCGCAACAGATTAATACGCGTATCCCGCTCGGGGATTATTTCTTGCGCGAAATTGTAACGCGAGGCAAAATCATTTATGAACGATCTGCTCGCTGAATGGATTCAAAAAGCCGAAGGTGATTTTGCCAGCGCGCAACGCGAGTTGCGCGCACGGCGCGCGCCGAATTATGATGCGGCATGTTCTCATTCACAACAATGCGCCGAAAAATATCTCAAAGCGTTTTTGATCGCGCGAAAGATTTCCCCGCCGCGTATTCACAACCTGACCGAATTGCTGAAACTCTGTCTCAAACGCGATGGCGCGTTTGAATTGATTCGCCCCGCGCTCGAAGCATTGAACACCTACGCAGTGGACATTCGTTACCCGGGCGAGTTCGCGACGAAAGATGAAGCGCGCGACGCGGTGAACGCGATGAAACAGGTACGCGAATTTGTGCAAGGCAAGTTGAAATGATCAACGTGCGCGAACTCCGCATCAACCCCGCCCGCCTGCGCGCCGATTTCGACGCGCTCGCGCAAATCGGCGCGACCGGCGACGGCGGCATCCATCG
>Ga0233425_10010905_pt1 | contig 10834 bp, 6 predicted proteins | sample Watercolumn_Towu_2_FD_181712 | JGI IMG/M metagenome (GOLD analysis project Ga0233425, IMG submission 181712) | Freshwater microbial communities from Lake Towuti, South Sulawesi, Indonesia - Watercolumn_Towuti2014_140_MG | ecosystem: Environmental > Aquatic > Freshwater > Lake | place: Indonesia...
GTCCTGGCAAACGCCCACGACGCGGCCGGGAAGAAGGCCCGCCCGCTCGTGCGTCGTGGCGATCACGCCGAGATACGGACCGCCGGCCGAGAGCGGCAGGCCGAGCGACTGGGCCTCGCAGGCCGCAATGTCGGCGCCACAGGCACCCGGCGACGCCACGAGCCCGCACGCCAGTGGGTCGCCCGAGGCCACGAGTAGACAGCCGTGGCGATGCGCGACGGCCGCGAGCGCGGGCACGTCTTCGAAGACACCCAGCGCGTTCGGCGACTGCACGATCACCGCCGCCACGTCGTCCGACGCGAGGGCGGGCTCGACGGCCTCCGGATCGACACGACCGGTGGTGGCGTCCGGCCTCACATGCCGCACCACGACGCCACGGCCCTCCATGTAGGTGGCGAGCACGTTGTCGACGTCGCGCCACACGGCCCCTGTGACGACCACGGTGCGCCGGCCCGTCGCCGAGCAGGCCATCCACGCCGCCTCCGCCACCGCGGTGGCTCCGTCGTACACGGAGCAGTTCACGGCGGGCAGCCCGAGCACGCGCCCCATCAGGATCTGGAAGTCGTGCAGGATCCGCAGCAGGCCCTGGCTCATCTCCGGCTGGTAGGGCGTGTAGGCCGTGAGGAACTCGCCGCGCGAGGCGATCGCATCGACGACGGCCGGCACGTGGTGCTCGTAGGCGCCGCCACCGAGGAAGCTCATGTGGGTGAGCGTGGTGGCGTTGGCGGACGCGAGGGCCCGCATGTGCCGCTCGAGTTCCCATTCGGCGAGCGGGCCGGCGAGTTCGAGAGGCCGGTCGAGCCGCACCGCGGCGGGAATTGCCGCAAAAAGCTCATCGAGCGACGCCGCTCCGATCGCCTCGAGCATCGCCACACGATCGGTGGCGGTGTGAACCTCGAAGGCTGTCGGCGGATGCCCGGGCGCGGATGACATGGACGTGATCGACCTGCCTCACGAAGGACCTACCGCGAGTCTATTCCGAGACGGCTTGCCGAGCGACCGGAGCCACGCGGCTCAGAACCGGAAGACGAAATCACCGCCGCCGTAGAGCTGGCCATACTCCGTGCCCGAGGCTCCGGGCACGCGGCCGATTGGACCGCCGTAGGGAAGGGGCCCACGGCCGTGGTCCGGCGAATACCAGTCGTACCGGAGTTCCGGCCGAAACACGAGATTTCGGGAAGCCCGAATGTTGAGCCCGAACGTAACCTCCCAGAAGTTGCCCTGAAAGCCGCCGGTGTAGAACGAGCCGGCTGGCCCGACGGCGTAGTTGTAGTTACGCAGCGGCGTGTAGACACGGAAGCCGTTGTTGTCGCGGAAGTACTCGAATCGCATGCCGCCCGTGAACGTGTCGTTGAACCGGTAGAAAAGATTGTTCACGAAACCGTACCACTGGGCGAGTCCGTTCTGCTGCCCCTGGACGGTGGGAAACAGGCCGTTCGGCAGCCCGAACTGCCAGCCGTCGTCGTGCTGCAGCACGTAGGTCAGCCGCTCGGTCAGCTTGTTGGTGTAGACCACCGAGATGTTGGAGCGATTGCCCGAGATGGCCTCGAAGGGCGCATAGTTCATGGGGCAGGGGACGTTGCCCGAATACGTCGTCAGCGAGAGCGTCTGGGATTCGTCGGAGCTCTTGAAGGCGATCCCGCCGAGGAAGCCCGCGTTATTGTCAAAGCCCGGATACGTCGGGATCGTGTACGACGGCGTGCCCGAGTCCCAGTTGTCCCAGCCATTCACGATCCCGGCATACGTCGTGAGCTGGTCGTTCGGCTTCCACGTGGAGAGCATCCCGGTGTGCGTGAACGGCTCGCCGTACTGGAACGTCGAGCAAATCGAATAGAAGAAGTTGCCGATCGCCGGCACGACCTCGTAGCCGATGATGGTGTAGAAGTGGCCGAAGCGGAGCGTGAGGTCGCCGCGGCCGACCTCGGCGTAGAGCTGCGGCATGGCGAGACCATAGTACTTGCTGGAACTCCAGCGCGGCACGGCGAAGCCGTTGAACACCCCCACGTTGAAGGCGTCGAGCCCGGCGGTCGTGGTGAAGATCGAATCGGTGCCGTAGAGCAGGTCGATCCGGCCACCGATGTCCCAGTCTCCCCCATCCGTGTCGAGCGTGCGCTCGTTCACGAGATAGAGCTGGTTCATCATGAACTGCCAGTTGCGGTCGGAGAACGTGATCGTGCCGTTGAACGGCGTGCCCCAGTTGTTGGCACCGATGCCGGCGGCGAGCCAGCCGTACGTCTGGAAGCGACGCTCGGCGAGCGATTCGAGCTGGAGGTAGCGAATGGGCTCGTCGGCCGGCACGACGTCGGCCCGCGTGGTCGCGGCGGCGAACGCCGCGACGGCGGCCAGCGCATGCACGAGCCTCGGCAGGGAGCCCCTCATGGCCGAAGAATCGTCACGATCCGCAGGCCGTCACGCGGTCATCCGGCACGACACGCTTTCCTTCCCCAGGCTTCGCAGGTCCGCGCGAAGCAGGGCAATCCGGGCAACGAGGCAAGTTCGCGTCGCCGTCGGCGTCAGTTCACCGGGAGCGCGGATCACGCTTCACGATCACGGCGGTGAGGTCGTCATCCTGGGGCGTGCCCGCGCCAAACGCCACCACCGCCTCGTGGAGCCGTTCGATGATCTCGTTGGCGCCACGGTCGCGGCACGATCGCACGACGTCGCACACCCGTTCGAGGCCGAACTGTTCGCCGTCGGCGCGGGCCCACTCATAGAAGCCGTCGGTGAGGAGCACGAGGATGTCGCCCGGCGCGAGGAACACCGTCGTCGCCCCTTCGTAGCCGATGCCGGGCATGAATCCGAGCGGCAGCCCCTGCGCGGGAACATCGCGCACCGCGCCCGTCGCCGCCTCGAACACGAGGATCGGGCCCTGACCCGCGCTCAGGAACAGAATCTCCGCCGACGCCGCATCGAGCAAACCGCAGAAGGCAGTCACGAACCGCCCCTCCGGAAGATCGAGGCACATGAGGTCGTGGACGTCGGTGACGGCACGGGCCAGGTCGGTCGAGCGGCCGACGAGCGCGCGGAGCATCGCGCGGGCCTCCACCATCACGAGCGCCGGGCCGATGCCGTGGCCGGTGGCGTCGGCCACGGCCACGAGAAGCCGGCCATCGCCGAGTGGATGGAGGTCGAAGAAGTCGCCGCCCGTCTCGTTCGCGGGCCGGTTCCAGCCGGCGATGTCGAAGCCCTCGATCGCGGGCATCTCGCGTCGCAGCAGGCCCTGCTGGATGTCGCGGGCGATGTTGAGGTCGCGCTCGATCCGCTGCTTCTCCGCGTAATGGCCGAGGAGCGTCTGTCGCTGGATCGCCACGCCCGCCTGACTGCCGAGAAACGTGGCGATCTCCTCGTCGCGGGCGTCGAAGGGGCCGCTTCGCTTGTTGAGCAGCTGGAGAACGCCGACCGTCGCATCGTCATGATCGGCGAGCCGCACCGCGAGGATGCTGCGGGTGTGAAAGCCGCTCGCACGATCGACGTCAGGATTGAATCGCGGGTCGGCATAGGCGTCGGGGATGTTCACGGTGCGGCCCGTGCGCGATACCTTGCCGGCGATGCCACGGGCCGTGGGGATGCGGATCTCGGCGATCGGCGAACCGGCGATGCCGGTGGCGATCCGGCTGAAGAGTTCGTCGGTGGCGGCGTCACGGAGGAACACCGTCGCCCGCTCGCAGTCGAGAAGGTCGGTGGCCGCCGCCGCGATCGACGCAAGAAGGTCGTCGAGTGCGACGGTCGCCCCGAGCCGACGGGCCACGGCGAGCAGTCGCTCGAGGTCGGCGATCCGCTCCGTGGGGGACGTGGCCTGGGCCGATCGCGAGTCGTTCATGAGCGGCACCGCTCCCCCGTGCGAAGCGGGGTTCGCGCCGCCGTCGCTCGTGCATGATACTGCTGACGAATTCCTACCGTTCGACCCCGAGGTCCGCCATGCCCGCCACCACGCTGCTCTCGCCGTATCAGCTGCACGATCTCTCCCTCCCGAACCGTGTCGTGATGGCGCCGATGACGCGTTCCCGCGCGGGGGACGAACGCATCCCCAACGCCACGATGGCCGCGTACTACGTCCAGCGGAGCTCCGCCGGGCTGATCGTATCCGAGGCCACGGCGATCTCCGAACAGGCCAACGGCTGGATCGGCGCACCGGGCATCTACACCGACGCCATGGAGGCCGGCTGGCGGCTCGTCACCGACGCCGTCCACGCCGCGGGCGGAAGGATCTTCCTCCAACTCTGGCACATGGGCCGGGCGTCGCACAGCAGCTTCCTCGGCGGCCGGCTGCCCGTGTCGGCGTCGGCCGTGAAGATCGCGGGGGACTCGGCCCACACGCCCGCGGGCAAGCAGCCGTACGAAACGCCGCGGGCCCTCGAGTCGCACGAGATCCAGGGGGTCGTGGCCGACTACGCGAAGGCCGCGGCGCGGGCCCGGGCGGCCGGCTTCGACGGCGTGGAACTCCATGCCGCCAACGGCTATCTCGTCGATCAGTTCCTGCAGTCGAAGACGAATCTCCGCACCGACGACTACGGCGGCAGCATCGAGAAGCGCTGCCGGTTCCTCACGGAGATCGTGGCGGCACTCGTGGAGGTGTGGCCGAGCCGTCGGGTGGGCGTGCGACTGTCCCCGAACGGCGCCTACAACGACATGGGCTCGCCCAACTTCCGCGAGCAGTTCACCCACGCCGCCACGTTGCTCGACCGCTTCGCGCTCGGCTACCTGCACCTGGTGGACGGCCTCGGCTTCGGGTTTCACGACTTGGGCGCGCCGATGACGCTCACCGAGTTCCGCCGCGTGTTCCGCGGACCGATCATCGCCAACTGCGGCTACACCCGCGAATCGGCCGAGACGGTCCTGGCCGAGGGCTCCGCCGACCTCGTCGCCTTCGGCCGGCCCTTCATCGCCAATCCCGATCTCGTCGAGCGCTTCGCCAACGGCTGGCCGCTCGCCGACGCGCCGATGGCCGCGTGGTATGCGCCGACCGGTGCCAAGGGCTACACCGACTTTCCCGCCTACCGCCCCGCGCCGTGAGCGTCGTGACTACGCCGTCCCGCCAGTGATGGCGGCCAGGGCCCGGGACACGTGCTCGTCCGACGCGAACAGCGCCGTGTACACCATCCGAACGATGCCCGCGCGGTCGATCACGAACGTGACCCGGCCGGGCAGGAACCCGAGCGGGCTGGGCACGCCGAAGAGTTTGCGCAGCGCCCGGTCGCGGTCGCTGATGATGGGGAAGGGAAGGCGGTGGCGGGCGGCGAACCGGGCGTGGCTCTCGGCCGAGTCGCTGCTCACGCCCACGACTTCCGCGCCCGCGGCGGCAAACTTCTCATAGGAGTCGCGGAACGCGCAGGCCTCGCGGGTGCAGACCGGCGTGCCATCCTTCGGATAGAAAAAGAGCACGAGCCACTTTCGGCCGATCACCGAGGCCGAGTCGAACGAACTGCCGTCCTGGAGCGTCGCGGTGAAGGCCGGTGCCCGGTCGCCCACTTCGATGCTGGACATGTGCTCGATGCTCCGACGTACGCTCGACCCGACGACATTGTCGCGGCCTCGTGCACGCGCGTCTATGATGCCGGGCATTCCCCGCGGGGCGAGCGGGGCCCGCGGAGCCCACCATGGCGATCGACTTCGACCGGCTCGAGAAGAAGTTCCGCGTCCCTGCCGGCGGCTCGTTCCGGCTGGCCGACCACGATCCCGGCTGGGCCGGCGACGACGACATCCCCGAGAAGAAGCGGAAGCAGACGGCCGAGGAACTGCTGGCCGGCGACGTGGAGGATCTCGCGCGGATGCAGGAACTGCTCTGGGCGGCCGACACCTGGAGCGTCCTCGTCGTCTTCCAGGCGATGGACGCGGCCGGCAAGGATGGCGCCATCAAGCACGTGATGTCGGGCATCAATCCACAGGGGGTGGAGGTCACGAGTTTCAAGCACCCGTCGGCCGAGGATCTCGATCACACGTTCCTCTGGCGCTGCATGAAGCAGCTGCCTGAACGGGGCCGGATCGGCATCTTCAATCGATCGTACTACGAGGAGGTTCTGATCGTCCGGGTGCACGACCGGCTCCTCGAGGCCCAGCGGATCCCCGGTATCAAGCCCGGCAAGAAGACCTGGGCGGACCGGTTCGACGACATCAACGCCTTCGAGCGGCATCTGGCCCGCAACGGCACGGCCATCATCAAGTTCTTTCTCAACATCTCGCGCGACGAGCAGCGCAAGCGGTTCCTCTCGCGGATCGACGAGCCCGACAAGCATTGGAAGTTCTCGCCGTCGGACGTGGCCGAGCGGCAGCACTGGGACGCCTACATGAAGGCCTACGAGGAGGCGATCGCCGCCACGAGCACCGACCACGCGCCCTGGTACATCGTGCCGGCCGACAAGAAGTGGGTGAGTCGCGCCGTGGTGGCCGGGGTGCTCGCCGGCACGATCCGCAGGCTCGGGCTGGAGTGGCCGGCCGTCGATGCGGAGAAGCGGAAGCAGATCGAGGACGCCCGCCGGCTGCTGGAGTCCGAGTGACCAAGGGCATGAGCGATCCCCACCATCCGTTCGACGCCTTCCGCGTCGAGCAGGCCCTGCGGGCCGCCGTGCCCGAGGTGCTCTTCGCCGCGCCTCGCATCGTCCGGCGCATCGCCCGCGCCGACCACGGGATGCCGTTGACCATCCTCCGGGCGCCCCATCGGGAGATTCTCGTGATCGCCGCCCGGCGGCTGGCGGCCGTCGCCGAGGAGTTCTGGGCCGTCCCGCCCGACCTGCCGGAGACCGTCGCGGTCGTGGCGCGTCCCGACGCCGCTCGACTCACGGCCGCTGCCGGCGCGCGCGGAGAGAATGCCGTGCTGCGGGACTACTGGCGGATGGCGTTCCATGCGCTCGTCGATCTCAACGCGCCGCGCGCTGTGGATCGGATCGCGACCGACGATGCCTCCTGGCACGAGTTGACGGCGGGCCTCGGTCCGACCGGCCTCGACGAGGCGCGAACCGTGTTGGTGCACGAAGGGCTCCTCGACGCGGCGGCCAACGACCGTGAGGTGTTCGCCGAGTTCATGGCGGTCTTCCTCGAACTCCGCTGTTTCAGCCCGTCGTCCGTCGCCCATTGGTTTCCATCCCTGTCCGACCCGGACGTGTTGGCTGAGCGGCTCGCCGACCTCATCGATGCCGAGGACCTGCTCGCGCGGTCGCTGCCACCGATGCTCGACCCCGAAGCGGCGGATACCGTCGGCGTCACGACCCTCACGGCCGACGTCCCCCAGACCGGCTGGTTCCGTCGGCGTCCGGCGGCGCTCCGCCGGGCCGCCGAACGCTCGGCGCTCCGCGGCAATCTCGTGCGGGCGACGCTCGACGAGTGGCGTGCCGCGACGGCCGGCGTCCCGGGCGCCCTCGCCGCCGGCCGCGGACTCCAGCGCCGCATCGAAGCGTTCGCCCAACGGCTCGGCTGGGCGCTCGATCTCGACGCGGCGGGGGTGGGCGACACCATGACGCTCATCCGGTCGCTGGTCGAACGGGCGGGAGGCTCGTCGTGGTCGCCCGCCGCGCGGCTGCTGTACGACCTCCAGAAGGTGTGCGTCGATTCCGAGCGCGAGAGCTTCCGCACGGAGCTTCTCGCCTGGGCGTTCTCCCTCGGTCGCCGGCCGCTGGCCACGCCGCTCCCCTGCCAACGGCTCGTGCTGATCCACCGCCACGCCGTCGCCGCGGCTGACCGGGTGCCGGAGCTGGCACTCCCCGAACCGATGCGTTCCCTGGCGGAGCGGCTGCTCGACGGGGCGACGACCACGACCGGCGCAGCCGCTCGCGAGACCCTCCGGCCACGAATCGCCGCGGCGATTCGAGAGGCGGGGCTCGTGCCCGGGTGCCTTGTCGAGGATGCCGCCCTCGAGAAGCTCATCGATGAGCTGCTCGACACCGCCCTGCGCCGCGGCTTCCTTCCATTCGCAAGCGTCCGCGATGCCGTATCGCGCAACCAGGTGAAACTTCCCGACCTCCGCGGCCCGGGCGAGTGGCTAGCCGGCGACCCGCTTCTGCGACTCGACGAACGTCTCGCAGCCACGCTCGACGGCGCGTATCGTCCGGCCCCCGTGTATCTGTCGCTCATGCAGCGGCTCAGCGCCGCGTTCTTCGGGTGGTCGGCCGGCCGGCTTCTGACCACGCACGTGCTTCTTCCCTTCGGTGGCGCGTGGATCATCCTCCGTGGTCTCGAACACATCATCGAGCCGATCACGGCGTATTCGCTCGGCGAGACGTGGCACGTCTACACGCAGGCACGTTGGCTGGCCCTGGCGGCGGCCCTGTGGGCGCTGATCCACCTTTCGCCGGTGCGTGCCGCCGCGTTCCAGACGCTGCGGGGCCTCGCCGCCGCGGCGCACTTCGCGGGCGTGGTCCTGCCGCGCCGGCTCCTCCGCATGCCCGTCGTGGAAGCCCTGCTGACGAGCGGCCCGGTCCGCTGGTTTCTGCGGCATGTGTGGAGTCCGCTCGTGCTCACGGTGCTCGTGTGGCTCGCGCTCCCGCACCACGGCCGCGGCGTGTCGCGTGGCACGGCCTGGTTTCCGCCGCTGTTCTTCGCCGCAAGCGCCGGGCTGCTCAACTCGCGCACCGGCCGGCACCTCCAGGACCGGGTGCTCGACGGCATCGGCCGGGCCGTTCACCGATTCCACGTCCACGTGGTGGTCGGGTTCTTCTCGTGGATCGTCGATGCCTTCCGGCGCGCGATGGACTTCATCGAGGGATTGCTCTACGCGGTGGACGAGTCGCTTCGCTTCCGCTCCGACGAGTCGGGGCCGATGCTCGCCGTGAAGGCCGTGCTCGGCGCGGTGTGGTCGATCGTCGAGGCCTTCACGCGATTCTGCATCACGCTGCTGATCGAGCCGCAGCTCAATCCGATCAAGCACTTTCCCGTGGTGACGGTGTCGCACAAGCTCCTCGTACCGATGATCCCGATGGTGGCGGGCCAGCTCGCGGCCGCCACGGGCATGGAGAAGGGACTGTCGTTCACGATCGTGACCTTCATCTCGACCTCCATTCCTGGCGTGTTCGGGTTCCTCGCCTGGGAACTGAAGGAGAACTGGCGGTTGTACGCCGCCAACCGACCGGGGACGCTGCGACCGGTGCCCGTCGGTCCGCACGGCGAGACGGTCCGCCGTCTGCTCATGCCGGGGTTCCATTCCGGCACGGTCCCCAGACTCTTCGCCCGGCAGCGGCGGGCACATCCGCGCGGGGCTGCAGGCGGCCAGCCCGTCGAGAGCGTGGCAGGCCACGAGCTCCACGAGCTCGCCCATGACATCGCGGTGTTCGTCGATCGGGACGTCATCGCACTCGTCGAGCGGACGCCGGCCGGTGAACGCCTCGCCCTGCGCGTGGACGGGGTCGATCTCGCGATCACGCGCATCACGATCCGCATCACCGCCGACGCCGTCGATGCCGGGCCGCTCACGATCGAACTCGTGCGTCGTGAATCGGCGATCGAGTCACGGATCACCGACGCGGGCTGGGTCGAGCGGCTCGATGGGGCCAGCCGCGAGACGGTGCGGCTCGCGTTGGCGGGGCTTCATCGCTTGGCGGCGGCCGACGAAGCGACGGCCAGATGGGCGTCGCTGCCCGACGGCCGGGAGGCCGCTCCGGCACCCGCCGAGGCCGAACAGCTCGTGCCGCTGACCCCGATCGCGTGGCCCGACTGGCGCGACGCCTGGGAGCGGGAGCGCCGTAATGGCTGACCACCTCCCGCCAGACCTTCCCGTCGCCGGCGTGCTGGCCGACGTGGTGTCGGCGTCGCGAGGCGGCGCGGTCGTGGTCACCGCGCCGCCGGGTTCGGGCAAGACGATGCTCGTGCCGGCGGCCGTGCTCGACGACCTGCCACGCGACGCGCGGGGCGTGCTCCTCCAGCCGCGGCGGCTCGCCGCCCGGGCCGTGGCGCGGCAGATCGCCCGGCTCCGTGGGAGCGAGCCGGGGGGTGAGGTCGGGTATCAGGTGCGATTCGAGTCGTGCGTGGGCCGTGACACGCGGCTCCTCGTCGAGACCACCGGCATCATGCTCCGGCGGCTGCTCGGCGACGTGGCCCTCGACGGCATCGGCACCGTCGTCCTCGACGAGTTCCACGAGCGGTCGCTCGAGATGGACCTCGTGCTCGGGCTGCTCGTGCGGCTCCGGGAGACGCTCCGGCCCGACCTGCGGGTGATCGTGATGAGCGCCACGCTCGACCCCGGGCCCGTGGCGACGCTGCTCGGCCGCCACGCGGGCCCATGCCCCGTCGTCTCGGCGCAGGGCCGTGTGTTTCCCGTGGAGACGCGCTTCCTGCGGCACGGCGACCGCCGCGATCTCGTGGAACTCGTTGTCGCGAGCGTGCCCGAGGCCCTGCGGGCCACCGACGGCCACGTCCTCGTATTCCTGCCGGGCGTCGGCGAGATCATGCGCTGCCACGACGCCCTCGCCGCGTCGCTCGATCGCCAGGGGCACGTCCTGCTGCCCCTGTTCGGCGACCTTCCGCCCGACCAGCAGGACCGCGTGCTCGCCGAGATCGGTCGCCGCAAGGTGATCCTGGCCACGAACGTCGCCGAGACGTCGCTCACGATCCCGGGCGTGACGGCCGTGATCGATTCGGGGCTCGCCCGGCAGAGCCGCGTGTCGCACGCCACCGGCCTGCCGCGGCTCGAGCTCGTGCCGATTTCCAAGGCCTCGGCGGATCAGCGTGCCGGCCGCGCGGGCCGCACGGCCAGCGGCATCTGCTGGCGGCTCTGGGACGAGGCCTCGCACCATCACCGTGCCGCCGCGGAGCCGCCGGAGGCGGTACGGGGGGACGTGACCGGCGCGCTTCTGCAGCTGCTCGCGCTTGGAGAAGCGCGCGACTTCGCCTGGCTCGACGCCCCCCCTGC
>Ga0233425_10010906_pt1 | contig 10833 bp, 7 predicted proteins | sample Watercolumn_Towu_2_FD_181712 | JGI IMG/M metagenome (GOLD analysis project Ga0233425, IMG submission 181712) | Freshwater microbial communities from Lake Towuti, South Sulawesi, Indonesia - Watercolumn_Towuti2014_140_MG | ecosystem: Environmental > Aquatic > Freshwater > Lake | place: Indonesia...
TCGTGCTCCTTGAGTCCTGCTGGGCCTCCTCGGCCGGACACTTCCCCATCAACGAGCGCAACTACCCGGACGGGATTGACAGCCTCAAGCGCACCGTCCGCAAGATCCACGCCGCCGGCCTCCGCGGCGGCCTCCACTTCCTCGCCTGCGGCATCACCGAGAACGATGCCTACATCTCCCCCATTCCCGATTCACGCCTCCTCAAGGACTCCTCCGTGACCCTCGCCGCCGACCTCGATGCCGAGACGACCACCGTCCTCTGCGACGAGGAGCCCGACGGTCGCTTTCCGCGCGAGGACCGAGGCTACGAGGGCAACGGCGTGGACGTACAGGTCGATGACGAGATCATCCGCTACGGGGGCATCGAGGGCACGCGCCTCGTGCTCTGCCGACGCGGGGCCTACGGCACGACCGCCGCGCCGCACAAGGCCGGGGCGAAGGTCAGTCACCTCCGCCGGCACTACGGGATGTTCCTGCGCGATGTCGATAGCTCGATCAACGACGAGGTCGCCGACCGCATCGCCTACATCGTCAACGAGTGCGGGTTCGGGATGACCTACTGGGATGGCTCCGAGGCCCTGCAGGACGACCACTGGTACTACAACCCGAAGCTGCAGTACGAGTTCGCGAACCGGTACAAGAACCGCGACGCGATGCTCATGCAGGGCAGCAGCTACAACCACCTCAGCTGGCACTTGCACCCGCGTCAGGCCTCCGCCGACGGCTACCGCGACATCAAGCAGCTCCTCGATGAGCGCAGCCCCGCCTTCGAGACCTGGTACAAGACCAACTTCATGCCCGTCGACATCGGGTGGTACGGCATCGGCCAGGAGCGGCTGACCTTCGACGACATCGAGTACGTCCTCTGCCGCTCCATCGGCTACGACTCCTCCCTCGGCTGGTCCACGCCCGTCGCCGCCCTCGACAGCTACCCTCGCACCCGCGAGCTCCTGGAGCTCTGCGGCCGTTACGAGCGCCTGCGCCTGGCCGGTGTCTTCGACGAGGCCACCCGCGCCCGCCTCCGCGAGCCCAAGCGCGACTACCGCCTCGCCCGCGACGGCGACGTTTGGCGCTTCGTCGACGCCCAGTACGATCCACCGGTCACCATCACCACCACTGCCGCCGACGCCAACACCTGGACCCTTCCCCCGCCCCTCGTAGACGCCGCGGGCCTGGAGGTGGAGATCCGCGTCGGCGAAGCCCTCCGTCCGGGGGCGAATTGGGACCGGGCCGACAACGTTGTCCTCGAGGACTTCGCGACCCTCGCCCCCTACGCCGAGGAGGGCAACGACTACGAGAAGTTCGTCATCGGCCCGGGCAAGCTCGGAGGTGTGCGGGAGGGGGTGACGCAGAAGCTTGAGCTGACGGCCGAGAGCTCGCCTGCCGGGGGACCTTCCGCGACGTACGAGGCCGTCAGCACGCTCGCCGACAACGGCGGCTGGTCGGCGGTCGGCAAGCGCTTCGCCCAGCCGCTGGACATCTCATGGATGGCGGGGTTGGGAATCTGGGTCCACGGCGACGGGAGGGGCGCCGCCTTCAAGGTGCAGCTGCGCGACGCGGCCGGCGACTGGAACGACCACTACATCGCCCTCAACTACATCGGCTGGCGCTACCACGAACTCGTGGAACCCCAGAGCGGCAACCTCGATCGGAGGCGCGTGGCCTACCTCCTCTTCTACTTCAACGGCCTGCCGGCGAGTCAGACCAGCGCCGTATACATCGGCCCGCTGAAGGCCCTCCGCGAGCTCTCGCCCCCGGTCCGCGACCTCCGCCTCACCCTCGGCGAGCGCGCAGTCACCTTCCCCGGCGAGTTCGACACCGGGCAGACGATCCTCTACCGCGGCCTACGCAACACCGAGCTGCTCACCTGGGGCAAGGGCCGCACAGCAATCAAGGCCGAGGGCCGGGAGTTCATCTTCGCCGATGGGGAGACACCCGCCCGTCTGGACGTCAACGGCGTCTTGACGCGGTCCATCACGGTCCGAACAGCGAGGGTAGGGCGGTAGGGCTACCAGACGACTGGCTTGGCCCCAATGGCTGGAGGATCGTCGTACAGGCCCTCGTCCTCCGGCCCATAGTCAGCCAGGAGTTCGCGAAGGTCGCTCTCCTCCCACGCCTGCTCTTCGACATCGGGGTCACAGGCGTCTGCAATGTGAGCCCATATCGCCCGCAGGATGTCCTCGGGTGGCCCTTCCATCCTCATCCCCCTCGCCCGCATGGGAGTCCAGGATTGCCGTCCACACACCGCACGGGTAGGGGCGCGATTCATCGCGCCCGACCATGTAGCGGCGCCATTCATGGCACCGGAGAACTGATGTCCCGGACGTCTGTCTGATCTCTCACCGCCTCCATCCTCGCCTCCACATCCTTGCTCCAGTCCCTCGCTCCCCGAACCGACTCGTAGAGCGCCGCGAGTTCCGTCGCGGCGTCGCGGTACTGGCGCAGGGCCTGCTCGAGGGCGTTGGCGACATCGCGGATCGCCTCCGCGTGAGCGACGGTCTGCTCGTGGTCTGCCCGATCGGCCGCCGCGCGCACGCCTGCGGCCGAGTCCGCGAGTCCCCCGCACTCCGGCCCGCTGACCGCCTCCAGCCGCTCGGCGACCTCGGCCACCTTCCCCGCGAAGTCCCGGTACGCTTCCCACCTCCGCTGCATCCGCCCGCACATCGCCAGAGCGTGGATCAGCAGCGCCTCCAGCCGCGCCGGGTCGGCCGTCGCCCCGCCCGGCTCTCCGGCCAGCCACTTCTCGATCTCATCGATGGTGCCGCAGACATCCACGTGCTTCGTCGCGCCCTCGGGGGCCTCGGCCCCGTCCTCGGCGTACAGGTCCCACGAGCCGAGCCGCACCTTGTGCAGCTCCAGCACGCCGCCGTCCTCGTGCACCAGCAGCGGCGGCTTCCCGTGGCCCTGGCTCTCGATGTGCGCCCGTCCTGCCGCGAGCCGCTCCAGCACCGCCTCCCGGTGCGGCGAGGGCGGCATCCACGGGCTGTCCGCCCATCCGTCACGCGCGGGCATTGCGGCTACTCCTCGACATCGAACTCCGCCGTCAGCGTCGTGTCCGCGGTCACGTCCACCTCCACCGTCGCCTCCTTCGAGGCCACCGTTCCCGTCCACTCGCGGAAGCGGAACTTCTTCCCCTCGCTCGGCTTCGTGGGCTGCGAGGGGTCCATGAACCCACCCAGCCGCTCCCCCGAGCCGTACCCGGCGGGCGTCGCCATGTCGGCGGGCACAACATCCACGATCTCGATGGTGTGCTTGCCCGGGCCGTCGAAGGTGATGTGGAACTTGCCGAAGTCGGCGCCCAGCACGTATTCGGTGGTCCAGCGACCGCTGTGCGTCCAGTAGTCGAAGCCGTCCACCTTGAACCGTACGAGGCCCATGTTCGGCTTCGTGACGACCGTCAGCTTCGGCCCGGGTTGGTAGAGGTCGTCGCCCAGCCCCGAGCCGTACAGGTACACGCGCCCGGAGTACGCGGGGATCTCCAGCTTCCCGTCCGTGGCCGCCACGTCGATGAGCCGGCTCTGGCCGCCGACCTCCTCAAAGCCCCCGTTCTTCAGCCGCTCGACGCCCTGCGCCGGGTCCGGGCCCTCCCTCAGCGAGAGATCGTCGAACCACGCCGTCCCCGTCCGGTAGCGGAAGATCGCGTTCACGGTGAGGCTCTTGATCGGCTTCTCCGGCCGCACCAGCACCTCGCTGTACTCCCAGTCGTGCGTGCCGGTCGTGAAGGTCGCCACTTGCCCGAAGAGGTTCGTCCCGTCCCGGTACAGGAGGTCCAGGTACACCGAGTAGTTGCCGTCCTGCGTGCCCGTGGTGTTCTCGGCCTTGCTCCAGCCGCTCGCCAGGATCGGCGTCGGCTCTTGCTGATCCAGGACCACCGTCTGACTCAGTAGGCTCTCGTCGGGCGTCAAGTTGGCGATCTTCACGGCCCGCGCGCCGCCGTGCTTCGTGATCACATCCACCGAGTCGCTGCTCTTGGTGAACGAGGTCCAGGACTTCGCCGCGCCGCCCGCGAGGTCCACCAGCTTCATCGTCGGGATCGGCGGGCGAAGGGTGATCTCCGCCTTGGCCTCCTTGCTCGGGTTCACCGCCACGAAGCCCCGCTCGAACACGCGGTAGTAGACGCCGTTCTCCTCCTGCTCCTCAGCCAGGGGCTTCCCGAGCCGAATCTGGTACAGGATCGCCGTCTCCGGGTCTGAGAGCGGCCGCCCGCCGTTCCACACCATTCCGGCCAGCCGCGCGGTCGCGTAGCAGAAGAACGCATCTTCCCGCGCGCCGTAGGGCGTGTGCCCAAGGTAGCTGAGGCACTGGATCTGCTTGCCCGCCTTCACGAACGGCTGCAGCTCCACGCCGCTCTTGTGCCAGTGGTCGTGCCAGTCGAACCAGCGCTCTGTGCTCACCCAGGTGCAGATGTACGATTCCAGCATCTCCGCATCGAGGTACTTCCAGAACTCCCGCGGCAGGCTCAGCGGCGACGCGGAGTTGCCCAGCACCGCCCCATCGGGCTTGTACTCCTTGATGACCTCCCGCACCCGCTTCAGGAGCATCGCGAACGCGTGGTTCTGGTCGTCGCAAAGATGCTCGTGCTTGCCGAACTGCGGCCCGCTGCACGGCTGTCGGCTCGCGAGGTTGTCGACGAACACGCCGTCCGCGCCCAGCTCCATGATCCTCCGCACCCACGCCACCATCGCGTCCTGGTAACCCGGCACATTCGGGCACGTGGTGTACATGTTCTTCGCGTCCTCGGACTCCCAGAACCCCGACCGCACCAGCCCGCCCTCGGCGTTCACCTCGATGAACTCCGGGTGGTCCTTCAGGTTCAGGTCCTCGTACGTCTGGCTCGCGAAGCCCTGGTAGAACGTGACATACGGGAAGCAGCGGATGCCCAGCCCGTGCGCCCGCTCGAAGAACTCCCGGTTGGTCGGGCAGTGGGTGATGAAGGCGACCTTCGACGCCGCCAGCGCCTCCCAGCCGGCCGGGTCATACCCGACCGCGTAGCTCTCCGAATCCACCAGCCAGTCCGGCGCCGATTCGCCCAGATCGGCCGCCGCCGCGACCGCATCCCGCGCCTGCTCCGTCGCCGACCGCTGCGCCCCCAGCCTGCCCGCCGTGACCACCAGCGCCAACCCAATGTAGAGCATCATCCGTCCTCCTTCGCCGTCTCGCCCAGAGAGGGAATCCGTACCAGTTGCCGGTCTCCGCCGGCGTCTGGCACAGACGGAGAGCTGCTTCTGATCTCCCAGAGTGCTGGTCCCTGACCCGCGCCTCTCACCACGCTCCCAGGTTCCGCGCCAGTTCCCGGAGGAATGACTCCGCGCTGTCGACGAGGGCGAAGACGCTGGGCGCGCCTCGGCTGACGAGCTTGTTCACATCATAGTCGCTCGTGTCCACGTAGACCTTCGGCGTAGAGCCGGGAAGGGCCTGGATGACCGCCTTCGCGAGGCTCGCCTCGGCGACCATCAGCGCCAGCCCCGTCCCCTGCAAGCCTGCCCGCACCGCCTCGCGGGCCTTCACGGTGTCCGTGAGGCTGTCCGGCAGCGCCGCTTCGTCGTGCACGGACCCGATCAGCAGATACGGCACCTGCTCCCGCAGGCAGGTGTACAGGATGCCTCGGGTTAGCACCCCGCGCTCCACCGCCGCCGAAAGCCCGCCCACGGCGCGAACCGTGTTCAGAGCGTGGATCATGTTCTGCGCGCCCTGGGGTGCGGCCAGGCTCTCGCTGAGGTACAGGCCGCGCGAGGTGCCGTAGAGGGCCGCCTCCACGTCATACACGGCCATCCCGTTGGTCCCGATCAGCAGGTCAACGCTTCCGCCCCTCAGGAGCTGCTCGACGTAGCTGCTCGCGCCCGTGTGGATGACAGCCGGCCCGGCGACCAGCGCCACCCGCTTGCCCGCCCCGCGAACGCGCTGCACCTCCCGCGCGATCCGCGTGATGGCCGGCCCGTGGGGCCGCATGGCCGGCATGCTCGTGCCCAGCAGCCCCAGCAGCTCGCTCTCCCGCTCGGGCGGCTCAGGCGAGACGCGCACGCCCTCGTTCCGAACGACGATCCGGTCCCCCTTCCGCACGCGCTCCACCGGCGTCGCGACCGCCCCCCGGGGCGGGTCCAGCCGTATGGCGGCCAGCGGCAGAGCATCCACCACCGCCAGCCACGCGCCGTTCGCACGCACCTCGGTCGGCAACCCCGTCAGCGCGTACGCCTCGTCGGGGAGGATCCCGTCGGCCTCCACCTTCTCCGTCCGCGCATCGCGAGCGTCGACCACATGGGCGCCCATCTGCGTGATGTGCTCCAGGCACACGCGCAGGTCGTCGTCCGACTTCGCCTTCAACCGCAGCTGTATCCAGCTGGGCAGGTCCGTCGACTTGGCGAGTTCGAAATCCGCGACCTCGAAGTCGAGGCCCCGCACCGTCACACACTTCACGATGTCTGCCAGCGTGGTCAGCTGGAACAGCTGCCCACGAACCTCAATCAGCTCCTCAGGCATCACACCCTCCGCCCGGTCGGGCACTGACGACCAAACTCGCGCCGTTGCGAGTTTCGTTGTCCGTCACCGAAGTCCCTCGGTCTCCTCCGCGCCCGACAACTGCGGTGACTGCCCAGGACACCGCCGTTGACCTCTCCGGGAGCGCCGGCACCCTTGCCGGCTGCGGTGGAGCGTCGTTGTCGCAGACCCGGCGACCGTGCGCCACCTCTGCCGATCCCGCCCGTGCAGGAGTACCGGCACTCCCGGAAGGGCCAGCGACGATCTCCGGCGTCAGTCCCCCGGCCCGAAGTCCCTCGCCCTCGGCAAGGCGTTCGGGCCTCCACCGAGGAATGCCCCTCGATCACCCGTGGAGACCCCGATGAGCGAACTCACGCTGCCCGTCGTGCACCTCGTCGCCGACAACATCGCCGCCGGCTGGGAGCAGGCCGTGCTGGCCTGCTGGGAGCAGGGCGCGCGCATCAGCACGCAATACGATCCCCCCGACGCTCCGCCGAGCCGCGATGTCGCGCTCTTCCTCGTGGTGCGCGACGCCTTCGCGGAGCCACGCATTCACCGGGCCTTCCCGGGGGGCATTGTCGAGTTGGAGGTCTACCGGCGGGAGGTCGTCGAGGGGATTCACGACCACTGGGTCGATCCTGCCGCGGGGAAGTGGGAATACACCTACCACGAGCGGATGGCCGCCTACCGGGTGCCCGGCCTCGCGAAGCCGGTCGATCAGCTCGGTTACATGGTCGACGCCCTCGCCGAGGCGCCGCACACCCGGCGCGCCCAGGCGATCACCTGGCAGCCGTGGATGGACGCGGGCATCCATGATCCCGCCTGCCTCCAGCGGATCTGGTGCCGCATCTTCGGGGACGAACTCATCATGCACATCCACATCCGCAGCAACGATGCCTTCAAGGCCGCCTTCATGAACATGTACGCCTTCACCGACCTGCAGCGCGTCCTCGCCCAGCAGGTCTCGGCCCGCCTCGGCCGCCCCATCCGCCCGGGCCAGTATGCGCATATAGCCGACTCGTTTCACATCTACGGGCAGGACTTCCCCGAGTTCGAGGGCTTCCTCGGCTCCCTGCAGAGGCGCTCCTGGGAGGACCGCACCTGGACCAGCGCCCAAGTGGCCCCCATCCTCGAGGAAGCCGACGACCAGATCCGCCGCTCCATGGAGCAAGAACGGCTCACGGGGAGGAAGGGGCTATGACCGCCGGGGGTCCTTCACGGCCTTGAGCAGCATGAAGTTCGGGCACTGGTGGTTCTCCCGGCAGCCGGGAGCATCGGCGACCCAGCCTTCGGGTGAAGCGTCCGGCTCGCGCAGACTCTCAATCAGGAACCCGGCGCCGACGAGGGCCTCGACGTAGTCCTCGATCGTGCGCCGGTGCGATCGGCACATGACGTCCTTCCCCGAGGCGTCCCTCATGATCCACTGCGACCACTCGAAGACGCCGCGGCGCAGATAGCCGGAGACGATTCGCGGCTCCTCGCCGTCCTCCGTCTCGTACTTCACGCTGAACGACCGCATTGGGTGCACGACGCTGATGGCGACGAACCCCTTGGGAGCGAGGAGGCGGTGCGCCTGCCGGAAAGCGCCGGAGAGGTCGTCGACATACTCCAGCATCATGGGGAACAGCACGATGTCGAACTGAGCCTCCTGGTACTCGACCAGACGCTCCACGCCGCCTTGCCTGAGCCGCAGCTCGACCCCCGTGCTCTCGGCAGAGCGGCGCGCGGCCTCCAACAGCGCGACCGCCGGATCGAGGCCCCACGCCTCAGCCCCGTGCTGCGCCAGCCACACGCTGTAGTGCGCCGGACCGCACCCGACCTCCAGCGTCCGCTTCCCGCGCACCTCGCCCAGGAGCCGGCGCATCGCCGGGATCTCGATCAGCTTGTTCCAGTTGCTCTCCCTCGCGCAGTGGGCGAGGTAGTTGTCGGCCGCGCAGTTCCACGCCTCGCGCGACGTAGGATCGGCTGGTCCCTCGACCGGCCGCACGCTCGGAGGCAGTAGCATGACGCTCACCTCGGGTAACGGTGATCGGCGCCTCGGCGAAGGCCGGCTCGGGCTCGGTGAGGGGCAGCGAGTCCTCGGTCCATGACAGGCGGTAGCGCGCCACCGTGCCCTCGCCCGTGAGCCGCAGCATGTGGCGTCCGGGCCGGATGCCGCTCAGGTCCACCGTGGCGCCGTCGCCCCGAACGCCTTCCGCGAGCACCTTCCCGTCCACCGTCAGGGCGTAGGCGCGCGGACGCCGCCCGGCGTAGACCCATTTCACGGCCACCTCACCGGCCGGCACCTCCGGGGCGATGTCGTGGCCCGGTGCGGCCGGGACCGGCTGCGAGATCGCCAGGACCGTCGTCTCCGGAGTCGGTTGGCGGTACAGATCGACCAGCGCCCGCACGAGGTTCAGGTAGTAGTAGCCCCAACCGCCGCGGCTCCGGTAGGCCGGCGCGGTCAGGGAGGTCGGTTCAAAGGCGTCGGTCAGGTCGGCGCTGTAGGTGTCCACGTACACCCTGTGGTCCGGTCCGACGCCCGCGCCCTCGGGTTGCCCGGCGAACTCGTTGAACTGGTGCAGGTGCAGGAAGCGCGGCCGGTGGCGCAGCGCCGCGCGGAAGTCCTCGATGAGCGTCGCACCGTTCCGGTGGCCCCGGGCCGTCGGGTCCAGCCACCCGGCGCCCTCGAAGCAGCCCAGGCTCACGGTCATCGCCTCGACCCGACCATTCACGACCGTCGGCGCGGGCTCGAACGAGTCCATCCATGACCACATCCCCAGCTCGTTCGTCTTCGTGACGTCCTGCTGCGCGCCGACGTAGCGGATGGTGAACCGGTCGTCGAGCTGGATTCCCTCATGGATGTACGTCGCCCCGCAGTCCAGCAGCTCCACCAGCGGCTTGCCGTCGAACTCCTGCCACAGGCCCTCGTACTTCGGGTTCGTGACGTAGTCGTCCCAGATGCACCGCAACTCGCCCCTCACGGCGTCCGGACCCTCGGGGCGCGGGTAGCTGATGCCCCCGAGGAACGCCATCCTCGGGACATCGTACCCCTCGGCGCGCATCGCCGCCATCTCATCCATCATCAGCGCGCTCGTCGCCAGAAGCTCCTGGCTTCCCGGGCCGATCTCGTCCCAACTCCTGGAGTTCCAGATATGGTTTGACCAGTCGGCGAGGATCGTGTCGACGCCGCTCTCGATGAACCAGATGAGGTGCTGCCGCGCCACGTCCCGCAGCGAGGAGTCGTAGAACCCCAGCAGCGGAACCGCCTCCGCCGTCTGCCAGTAGCAGTTCAGCGGCGTGAACCACTCCTCCCACTGCACGCAGACGAGATGGTCGGGGTCCGTCGGCGGGCGCTGCAGAGGGCGCTTCCGCACGTCCACCGTGACCACGTTCGACACCGGCGTGCCCTCGGCCAGGGGCGTCCCGGCGATGAGGTCCGAGCGGCCGAGCGTCGGCCACGGCTCCGGCGTGCACACGCCGGACGCGGAGTCCCCGAACAGCCCGACCGCCTCGCCGCCGGCTGCGACCGCGCCCGGCCAGCCCTCCGGCCGCGTTGTGTGACCCAGCCACTGGTCGTCGGTCACGATGAGCGTCTGATCGCCCGCCGCCTCGACCGTCAGCCGCATCAGCAGACCCGCCGGGCCCGCGCCGTTGGTGGCCTCGACTGAGAGCACGTTGCCTCCGCGCCGGAAGGCCTCGGCGGGCAGCTGGAGCGCGCTGTTGTCGCGCCACCCGCCCTTCTCCGCAACCGTGGCGCCGTTCAGGAACACGACGGCGCGGTCGTCAACCGCCAGCCAAAGCGCGCCCCCGGCCGCGCCGTCCGGAAGCGTGAACACGCGCTGCATGTACACCGTACCGACCACGCCTTGCGCCGCCGCGGGCCAGATCCATGAGTCATCCGGCTTCGGCGGCGGCTTCCGCGCAGCCACGCAGACCCGCGCCGTCCCGGGCCTCGGCAGCGGGATCAGGAAGCTCGCCCGTCCCTCCGCGTCGGCCGTCTCGTGGGAGCCCCACCGCACCCCGTTGACGTAGGGCAGTAGCTGCCATCCCGCCGCGGGCTCGCCGTCAGCAGTCCGCGCCGTCGCGGTGACCGCCACCGGCCGCCCCATTCCCACGGTCCGCTGTTTCGCCGCGAGCTTCACCGTCACCACCGCCTCCTCGCCCATCACCGGCGCAATTGCCCCCAGACACGCTACCGCAGCCGGCAACACGATGTGTCCCATCAGACTGCCCCTCCCACGGCAGGCCGGCAACGTCAACCGCGACACCGGTGTCCGCCGCTCGCCGTGCGATGCTGTCGTCGAGTCCCCGTGCGCCTCGTCGCCACGACGACGTAGCGACCTTGGGGGGTACCAAGCAGAGGCCACTTCCCAACTG
>Ga0233425_10010907_pt1 | contig 10833 bp, 8 predicted proteins | sample Watercolumn_Towu_2_FD_181712 | JGI IMG/M metagenome (GOLD analysis project Ga0233425, IMG submission 181712) | Freshwater microbial communities from Lake Towuti, South Sulawesi, Indonesia - Watercolumn_Towuti2014_140_MG | ecosystem: Environmental > Aquatic > Freshwater > Lake | place: Indonesia...
CGACGAACGTGGGTTCTGCGATGCCGTACGCGCGGCAGGCCTCGATGACCCGGTTGGTGCCTCGACCCCAGACCTCGATGGCGCCCGTGCGGTGGAACGCGCCTGCGATGAGCGGGTTTCGCGGGATCGAGCGGTGCTCCTGCGTGAGCAGCTCGGCGCGAATACCGGTTGGGAAGTTACCGATGCTGTGGATCTCGATGCGGTCGTCGAAGACGGCGATGGCGACGTACGAACTCGGGTTGCTCAGGTCGCGGTGGATGACGGCGTTGATGACGATCTCGCGCAAGGCGTCCGCGGGCACCGGCAGGCGGTCCTCGCGGTTGACGGCGCCCTTCGGAAAGCGCGCGGACAGCGGCAGCGTCCGGTCGAGCCACGCGATCGCCTCGCGGACCATCGCGAAGGCGTGCAGGTACTCCTGCTTGTTGTCGAGGATGTCGCCCGTGATCTTCGTGCCACGGAAACGCCCGAGCTTGAGAAGCGTTTGCGGGTAGTCGGGGAGGAACTTCGTCCCGTAGAGCATCAGCGCGGCCTGCGTCACGTGCCCGTCGATGCGCAGGCCGAGCCGGTCCAGGATATCACCGACTTCCATGCTCGTGCCCGCAGAGAGGCGCCGCTGCTCGATGGCGGTCGCGCGCGTGCGCAGGATTTCCTCGCGATCAAGGTCTTCGAGGCGCACACCCTCGGCGGGGCGGTTTTCCCAGCGGTGGCGGCTGTGGTTCCGATCGAGGAGCAGACGTCCGTACTCCTCCTGCAACATCACCGTGGTGGTCGGGCCCACACGCTTGTACGGCTTCGACTCGAAGACGAACGGCGCGAACTGCCGCGACGGAGCGGCCTCGAGCACGATCACCTGCCGGCCGCCCTCCACGTCTACCCGGCTCATCTCAACGCGGGCCGGCGGCTCGAACCGGCCGAGCATCGCCGCGACGTCGCGAAGCGTGGTGTCCGCGACGTCCTGGCCGACGAGCTTGCCGTCGGGTGCGACGCCGATCAGCACCCGGCCACCCTCGCCGTTCAGGAACGCGCAGAGCGTCTCGCCCGCGCGCTTCAGCTCGGCGGTCGAGCGCTTCAGCTCGAGAGTCTCGGACTCGCCCTGGGCGATGAGCGACTGGAGGGCGGCGAGCGTGATGGTCATGGCGTCTACGCTGACCTCAACTTGTCACCGATGACGGGCCAAAGTTGCCGAAGCCCTGGCTTGTTCTCCGAATGGCGGAGCTGCAAATCGCGAAGACACCGCGCGCTCTTCGCCCCTTCGCGTCCCCGGTCCAATCGACCTGAAGGACCGAGCGTGTCGTATGGCGAGAAGCCGGAACCGTCCACAGCGGCCACGTGAAGGTCATGTCGTCACCTCGACCGACGACCCCGGTCGTAATGATTCTCGTGCCACGCGGGAAGCTTGGCAACAGGGGCAACGCGCGGAACGCAAGCCACTCGAGGGGAGCGTCCACACGAGTCCCGTCGCCGCTCGGGTTGTTCGCCATCAAGGCCCAGTTGCGCTCGGAGCCCGGGTCCCATCGAAGGTTGCTGCCCGGCTTCTCGCCGTGCCCCTCGAACAGCGACTTCGGCATCGGTTCTTCTCGTCGCGCGTTAGAACAGCCTTGTTCTTAATCGATGGTCGAGAACGCGGTCAATGACTCGTCGATTCGAGCTCACGGCCCGTTCATCCACGTCCGGGTGTCGCGACGACTCGACGGCGGCCGGCGTGCGCGCGGGGAGCATCTGCGGCTGCACGTTGATGGCCTTGTCGAGATCTCGTTCCGATGAAGCTCGACGATTCGCGCGAGTCGGGGTCTGGAAAGTGAGGGGAAGGGCATCCCGGCGTTCCGTGAATTGTGAAATCTTGCGCGAAAGGATGCCCGCTCGGCGCCAGGATCGTCAAGCGGGTTTGACGGGCTCCTTCAAGGGCTTGGGCCCACGCGCCACGACGATCCACCCCAGCACCTCGCCCCCCAGCGCGCCCCCGATGGCAGACAGGACCAGCGTTCCGAAGAGCGGCAGCACGGGCTCGGTGGGGGTCAGCTCGCCGGGCAGCGCCCACGCGACCAACAGCCCGAACAGGGCGCCGTGCACCAGCAGCACGCGCGCCTGCACCCGCCCGATGCGCCGCCGCGCCGCCAGCGCCAGCAGCAGCAGCCCCACCTGCAGCCCGAGCAGCACCCGGTGCGGGCAGCGGTTCGCGTAGACGTCGACGAACAGGCTGCCGCGCGGCGACTCCCAGGCGCCGAGCCTCGCCGTCACGGTGCCGGGCTCCCGCAGCGTCACCAGCCGGGCCAGCGCGCCGTGCACCGCCGTCACGCTGCTGCCGCGGCCGCTGGACGTGCTGCGCGAGAACGCGCCCTCGAGCGACGCGCGCTCGCCGCCCGAGGCCAGCGACAGTCGCCACGCCAGGCGCGCCCCGCGCTCGTGCTGCATGTCGGTCCGGAGCACCACGCGCACCTCGCCGGCCTCGGGCAGCTCGAAGGTCTGCTCGCGCACCTGGGCGTCGAACGCCAGCGCGGCCAGCGGCTTGCCGGGGAAGAGCTGCGACCCGAGCAACACGGCGTACACCCCCAGCGAGCCCAGCGCGACCACCGCCGCCAGCACGCGCAGCACCCCGCTGGACAGCGCAATCTCGGCGGCCACCAGGGGCAGCACGAAGGCGACGAGCGCCACGGCCGCCCCCAGGATCACGGCCGTGCTCACCTCGCCCAGCCAGCCCAGGGCCCAGGCCCCGGCCACCAGCCCGATGGCGGCGATGACGCCCAGGGGCGCCCACAGGTCGTGGATGGGGTCTCCGGTCGCGCTCATCGGCGGGACTCCCTGGCTGTTCGGGGGCAACATAAGGCCGAAAGGCCCCGAAAGGAATGGGCGAAAACTGGCCGGGGCCGGGCCGCGGCCGTAGTATCCCGGCAGACCCTCTTCGCTTTCGGAGGCGCCGTGGATCGCGAACCCCCCCGCCTGCAGGTGCCCCCGGTGCTCACGGGCTCCATCGTGATCGTGGCCGCGGTGGCCCTGGGAGCCGCCCTGTCGGCCATGCGCCCCGTGCTGGTCCCCCTGACCCTGGCCATCTTCGTGGCCTACCTGGTGGCCCCGTTGGTCGACCTGCTGCAGCTGCGCTTGCGGGTGCGTCACGGCCTGGCCGTCACCGCGGCGCTGCTGGCCGCGGGCGCCCTGGTGGTGCTGGCCGGGCTGATGATCGCCTCGTCGGTCGGGAGCCTGGCCGAGAAGGGCCCCATCTACCAGGAGCGCCTGCTGCAGACCGGCAAGGGAATCCTGGGCGCGATGTCGCGCCTTGGGCTGCCCGACGACGTCGACGCCCTGAAGGCGCGCCTGGCCGACCTGCCGCTGTCGCAGCTGGTGTTCACCGCGCTCGACCAGGCCATCCAGGGACTGACCATGATGTTCCTGGTGCTGATCTTCGCCATCTACATCGTGGCGGGACACGTGCCGCGTCGGGAGCGCAAGGGCATCGCCCTCGAGATCCACGAGCGCATCAAGCGCTACGTGGTGGTCAAGGTGGCCTCGTCGGTGGTCACGGGCGTGCTGGTCTGGGCCGTGCTGGCGGCGATTGGCCTCGACCTGGCGTTCGTCTTCGGGCTGTTGGCCTTCGGCCTGAACTTCGTGCCGTCGGTAGGCGCGCTCATCTCCACGGTGCTGCCGCTGGGCGTGGCCATCGTGCAGCTCGACTCGGCGCTCTCCATCGCGCTGGTGGTCGCGGTGCCCGGGGCCATCCAGATCGTGCTCGGCAACGTGATCGAGCCCCGCTTCCTGGGCTCGGCCCTGGCGCTGCACCCCATCACGGTGCTCCTGTCCCTGGTGTTCTGGGGCATGCTGTGGGGCGTGCCCGGCATGCTGCTGGCCGCGCCCATCACGGCCGTGGCGCGCATCGTGCTCGATCGCATCGACGCCACCAGGCCCCTGGCCGACGTGCTGGGCGGAAGGTTCCCCGGAGAGTAGGGGCGCCGCTCGCCGCGCCCCGTCCCGACGTGATTATTCCGGCACGACGTCCAGGGCCCACGACTCGAGGGTGCCCACGTCGCCTGGGCCGCTGTCGACCACCAGCAGCGTCCAGCGCCCCTTGACGTCGGTGCCCGCGAACTTCTTCAGCTGCACGGTCTGACGCAGGTCGTGGCTGTCGCCGCCCGTGTTCTTCCACACCGCGACCTCGACGCCGTCGTGCTCGAGCGTCACGCGCAGGTCGCCGATCCAGGTGTGGGCGATCTGCAGGTCGAGGCCGATGCTCTTCGCGTTCAGGCTGTCGGGCACGTCGACCACGCGCACCACGCCCTGCGGCTCGTTGTCGGGGATCTCGACGGCCGCCACGTCCTCGAAGCGCCGCACGTCGGGCGACTGCCCCCCGCAGCGCGACCCGGCCGGCGTGTAGCAGTTGTCACGCACGCCGCTGACGCCGAAGGTGCTGTCGCCCACGCGCTTGCGAACCGCCGTCAAGAGGTCCTTCCACGACACGGCCCAGTCGTGCTCGGCCGCCCAGATCAGCTTGGCCAGGATGGGGCCCGCGAACTCGTTGGCGCCCACCGACACCTCGACCACGCTGGACAGGATGTCGACCTTGTCCCAGCCGCCCTTGCCGGCCAGGATGGGCTCGACGTAGTACTCGTAGCCCAGGCAGCCGCCGTACAGGAACACCTGGTAGGACTTCGGGTACGAGGGCCGCTTCCAGAAGTCGCTGGCGCCCAGCATGCTGTGGCCGTCGTACACCACGATCTCGTGGTCGGACAGCGCCGCCTGGAAGTTGTCGAAGTGACCCGTGTCGTCGAGCCCGCTGAACTCCCGGGGGCTGTACAGGTCGAACACGAACTCGACCCCGCCCACGGTCTTCGCGAACCGCCGGCCGATCGGCGCGGGCGTGACCTCGCCGAAGCCGGCCTCGGTGAGCCACGACACCATCTCGTCGCGGCCCCGGAAGCCCGTGTCGCTCTCTTCCATCTTGTCGCCAATCAGCCCGAACAGGACCACGGCGGTGATCTTCTTGTCGGCGATCAGCTGGTCGTACTCGGGGTAGGTGACGTCGGCGGTGGTGAACATCTTCGAGACGGTCACCGTGAGATCCTGCTTCGCCACCTTGCAGTCGGTCTTGTCGGGGTTCCACTGGTACCAGTAGATCGACTGCGACAGGCCCAGGTGCGAGTCCTTGTCGGCGCAGGTCTCGCCCGCGTCGCTCATGATGGTGCCGGGCTTCAGGGGCACGGGCGCCGTGAACGTGCTGCCCACCTTCACGCCGGCAGCGGCCCCGTGGAGCAGCACGGCGTTCACGCCCCGGAGGCGCCAGTGGGTCAGCTTGGCGGCGTCGACCCCCTGGGCCTGGGCAGCGGTCAGCCACGAGCCGTCGACACGCCACTCGACGCGCTCCGACGACGACGCGTCCTCGGCCAGGGACTCCAGGTAGAACTCGCCGTGCTTGCGCAGGTAGGTCAGCGCGAACTGCCCGAGCTGCGCCGGCGCGCTCCGCAGTTGGTACGAGCTCGCTTGCACGTCGGCCTCCAGGTCGACCTCGACCTCGATGCCGTCGGGGTTCAGGTAGAACGTGTCCTCCTTCCCGGACGGCGACGGGTCCTCCAGGAAGGGGTTGGCCCCGGCCGCGACGCCGCCGCCCGACGAGCCGTCGCACGCCCCCAGCCCGACCACCGCCAGCAACGCGGCGAACCACCCGTACCGCCTCATGTTCGTCCTCCTGTCACCACCCCGGTGAGCGGTCGGCAGGATAACCGATTCCGGATGGATTGCAAGCGGGGCGTCCCGCTGCTATCTTGGGAATCGATTCGAAGGAGCGGGGGTCGATGGAGCCTGTGGCGCGCGGGGCGTTCCTGTTCCGGCGCGACCTGCGCCTGGAAGACAACGTGGGGCTGAACGAGGCGCTCGCGTCCTCGGCCGAGGTCGTGCCCATCTTCGTGCGCGACCCGCGGCACTCGCCCGGGCACCCCTACTTCAACGCGCGCGCGCACGCCTTCCTGGCCCAGTCGCTGGCCGAGCTCGATGGGGCGCTGCGCGCGCGGGGGTCGTTCCTGCACGTGCTCGAGGGCGACGTGGCCGCAGTGGTCACGCGCCTGGTCTCCGAGGGCCACGTGCAGGCCGTGTTCACCAACCGCGACTACACGCCCTTCAGCCTGTGCCGCGACGGGGCCACGCTGGCCCTGTGCCGCCGCCGGGGCGTCCCGTTCACGGTGACCGACGACGCCGTGCTGCACGCCCCCGAGGCCATCCTGTCGGGCAGCGGGCGGCCCTACGAGGTGTTCGGCGCCTACTTCCGAGCCGCGCGCCGCCGCCCCATGCCGGCACCCGCTCCCCTGGCCGCGGGTCGCTTCGCGGCGCTGAAGCTGCCCGATCTGCTCCCGCTTCCGGCCCTGCCCGAGGGGTCGCGCCCCGCCCTGCCCGGGGGCCGCACGCACGGCCTCGCCCTGCTCCGGCGGGCCCGCGGCCTGGTCGAGTACGCGGCCACCCGCGACGTGCCCTCCCTCGACGGCACCAGCCTGCTGAGCGCCCACCTGCGCTTCGGCACCCTGTCGCCGCGCGAGGTGCACCACGCGCTGCTCGGGTCCCTGGGCCCCGACCACGAGCTGCTCCGGCAGCTCCACTGGCGCGAGTTCTTCACCCAGGTGGCCTATCACAACCCCAAGGTCTTCGGCGCGCCGTTCCGCGACGAGCTGGCCTCGGTGTCCTGGTCCCGGTCCACCGCCCTGCTCGACGCCTGGACCGAGGGCCGCACGGGCGTCCCCCTGGTCGACGCCGGCATGCGCCAACTGGCCTGCACCGGGCTCCTGCACAACCGCGTGCGCATGGTGGCGGCCTCGTTCCTGGTCAAGGACCTGCACGTCGACTGGCAGGAGGGCGAGCGCGTGTTCGCCCGCCGCCTGATCGACCACGACCCCTGCCTGAACAACGGCAACTGGCAGTGGGTCGCCGGCACGGGCTGCGACGCCCAGCCCTGGTTCCGCGTGTTCAACCCCTGGGTTCAGCAGCGGCAGTACGACCCCTACGCGGTCTACGTCAAGCGCTGGCTCCCCGAGCTGGCGGGCGTCTGCCCCGAGCGCATCCACGCCATCGCCACCAAGGGAGTGCCGCCCGGCGTGAGCTACCCGCCGCCCATGGTAGACCACGGGGTCGAGGCCGCGCGCGCCAAGGGTCTCTACGCGCGGGGGAGCTGAGCATGCGTCGGGCACTGTTGGCGGCGGCGCTGGCGCTGGTGGCCTGCCAGGGCGGGCGGGCGCCCAAGTCCGAGTTGGTCACCGAGCTGGCGTTGCGGGGGGCCACGCCCTCCGAGGTGCTGCCTGGCACGCTGCTCACCGTCGAGGCCGACGGCGTCCTGGCCGAAGGCCTGGCCGACTACGCCTTCCTGCTGACCGACGAGGCGGGCACCCCGCTCGACCAGGGCTCGGCCGAGCGGCTCGACGACACCCACCTGGGGGTGCGCCCGTCTTCGGGCTTCGTCTCGCTCGCGGCCGGCCGCGATCAGCGCATCGGGCTCGTCATCACGCGCCGCGTGCGGGCCGACGACTCCGAGAGCCGGGCGGGGCTTCCGCTCACGCTGGCCGTGGCCACCAACCTCGACCCCTCGTTCCAACCGTCCGGGGCGGGCCAGCGCTACCTCTACGACACGGTCGCCCTGGTCGGGAGGGGCTTCCTGCAGCCCGGCGAGGGCGACACCGTGGCCGTGATCGACGGCGACTACACCTTCTCCAGCCTGCCGGGGGTGCGCAGCGTGCACGGCCTCGCGGTGCCCCTCGACGTGACCGATCGCGAGCACGCCGGGCTGCTGCTCACGGTCGACCTGTTCGGTGTGCGGCCCGGCCGCTTCGCGGGCACCGTGCGCCTCGAGAACCACGCGGGCGGTGACGTGCGCGCGGCGCCCCCGGTCGCCGTCAGCCTCGAGGTGGCCGCGTCGCGCATCGACAAGGTCCAGCCGACGACCGTGCGACGCGGGCAGGTGCTCAGCGTGCTGGGGGCCGGCTTCGTCCCCACCGACTACGCGCTCGAGGCCACCACGCTGGTGGCCCTCGAAGGCACGTTCGCGCCGCGACGCGGCCCGGTCGAGGAGTGGTCGGCCGGGGGTCGGCTGATCGTGGTGCCCGACGCGTTCCCGGCGCCCGGGCGCCTCGACTGGGTGCTGCGCGTCACGCGCGGCGCCAAGGGCACCCTCGAAGGGCTGGGCGTCACGGCCGGCACGTTCTCGGGGGCCGCCGTGCCCGTGCTCGTCAACGGGGTCGACTGGATCGAGGGCGAGCCCGTCGACGTGAGCTTCACGGTGGCGCAACCGCTGCAGATCGTGCTGATCAAGTATCTGCCGGGCTTCACCGACAGCCTGGCCGACTTCGGGCTGGCCGAGGCCGAGGCGCGCGTACGGGCGGCCATCCTGCAGCGTGCCACCGCCGACTACGCCGGCGTCAACGTCGCGTTCGTCGAGACCCGGCCCACCGACTGGGTCGACTACGCGGTCATCGAGCTGGGCGGGCGCGATCCGAACCGGGCGGGGCTCCTGGGACTCGACAACACCGAGGGCAAAGACACCGGCAACCTGCGCTTCAACGACGTGCTGGGGGGCATGAACGCGGGCAGCGAGGAGGCCGGCTACTACGCCTACGGCGGCGTCTTCCTCGACTCGTTCTTCTCGTTCAGCCCCACCTACCCGGGCGTCACGCACTCCGAGCTGTCGTCGCCGCTGTTCGACGACCTGTTCGGCCCCTTCGCGCCCGAGCTGGGCGGCGATCCCGCCACGGTCGACGAGGTAGCCGGGAACGGCGCGAGGGCCGCCGCCCTCGACCAGGCCGTCGCCGTGCTCGGCACCCTGGTGGGCGACACGGTCAGCCACGAGATCGGCCACTCGCTCGGCCTCGCCAACATCGACGGCGAGTACCACAGCCTGGGCGACAACCCGGGCTGGCTCATGGACGCGGGCGCGGCGCGCAGCTTCCTCGAGCGCTCGGGCCTCGGTCCCGACGGCCCCGAGCGGTTCTCGCCCGACGATCGCGCCTACCTCGAGTCGATCCTGCCGCTCGATTGAGAGCACGTGAGACCTTCACGAGCTCTCACGCGGGACGCCCCCGGCGTCCTGCGAAAACCGCAACCTCAGAGCCTGGAGTTGAGGTAAGGTCACAGGCTCTGAGCCCCACGGAGATGCCCATGCGCCGCAGCCTCTCGCCCGTCCTCGCCCTCGTGCTCCTGCTCCCGGCCTGCCACGGCCGGGCGCGCGAGCCGGCGAGTACGCCCGCTCCCCCTTCGACGGCGGCGCAGCGTCCCGCGTCCGACGGCGCGACGGTCGAGGTGAAGACCGCCGCGGGCAACACGCTGAGGGTTCAGGTCGAGGTCGCGCGCACCGAGCAGGAGCGCGCGCGCGGCCTCATGTTCCGGCGCTCGCTGGCCCCCGACGCCGGCATGCTCTTCGCGATGCCCGCCGACGACGATTGGGCCTTCTGGATGAAGAACACCCTGATCCCCCTCGACCTGATCTACGCCGACCGCGACGGCGTGGTGGTCGGTGTGATCGAGGACGCACGCCCCCTCGACGAGGCCTCGCGCCGCGTGGGCAAGCCCTCGCGCTACGTGCTGGAGGTCAACGGCGGCTGGTGCCGGAAGCACGGGGTGGGCGCCGGGGCGCGGCTCACGCTTCCGCAGTAGGGGCCTGGGCGCTCGGCGGCTGGGGCGCGGCCTCGGCGACGACCGGCGCTTCGGCGACGACCGGAGCTTCATCGGCAGCGACCGGAGCTTCATCGGCAGCGACCGGAGCTTCGACCTCGCCCACGGCCGGCGGCACGTCGGGCAGCTCGTCGTCGGGCCGCGGCGGCCGCTCGGGGTAGCCCTCTTCGCCGTAGCGCAGGTAGGTCACCTCGGCCTCGAGCAGATCGACCTCGGCCTTCAGCAGGCGGTAGGCGCGCAGGTGGGTCTCGTAGGCGCCCCGGTAGCGGCGCAGCTCGGCCTCGCGCATGGCGCTCTTGCGCTTCAGGTCGGCCAGCTTGCCCCTGAGGGCGTTGACCTCGCCCTCCAGCTCGCCCTGGCGGGTCGCGTCGCCCCCGGGCCTCGGCGCGCGCTCCACGGGCCGGGGCGCCGGGCGCTCGGCGGCCGCCTTGCGGGCCTCGGCCTCGCGGCGCTCGGCCTCCTTCACCTGGGCCTCGCGCGCCGCCACCTGGTCGGTCAGGCGCCGCTTCTCGTCGCGGAGCCCGACCACCTCCTGGCGCAGGTCCCGGAGCTCGGCCTCGTGGCGCGCGGCGGCCTCGATGCTGTCGGCGGCGTCGTCGCGCACCTTGCGGGCCTCGCGTTCCAGGCGCTTGCCCTCGGCCTGGGCCTTCTGCAGCGCGACCTTGGCCGCTTCGGCGGCCTTGATCGCCTCGTCGCGCTCCTTCTGGAGTCCCTGCGTCTTCTTTTCGGCGGCTTCGGCGCGCTTGTTCGCCGCGGCCTCGGCTTCGCGCGCGCGCTCGGCTTGCTGTTCGGCCTCGAGAGCGGCCTTGTGCGCCTTGGTGAAGAAGATGGGGGCCATGGCGACTTCCTTTGGTGGGGGTGCACGCCCTCAGAGCGGGCGGATCTCGAAGCTCCCGTCGGGCGCGACGACGTACTCGATGTGCTGCCGCACGGTGTTCTCGGGGCCCAGCACCAGCACCGGTGCCTTGTAGTGACCGATCTGGTGCTCGTCGAGCCAGCGGTAGGCGGCGATGATCACGACATCGCCGGGGCGCGCCTTGTGCGCCGCCGAGCCGTTCAGACGCACCGTGCCGGGCTCGTCGACGGGCAGCACGTAGGTGCACAGGCGGTTGCCGTTCGACAGGTTCCACACGTGAACCTCTTCGAGCGGCAGGAGCCCGGCGCCCGCGACGAGCTCTTTCGTGATCGAGATGCTCCCGACGTAGT
>Ga0233425_10010908_pt1 | contig 10832 bp, 8 predicted proteins | sample Watercolumn_Towu_2_FD_181712 | JGI IMG/M metagenome (GOLD analysis project Ga0233425, IMG submission 181712) | Freshwater microbial communities from Lake Towuti, South Sulawesi, Indonesia - Watercolumn_Towuti2014_140_MG | ecosystem: Environmental > Aquatic > Freshwater > Lake | place: Indonesia...
ACGAACTCACGGAGGAACGATCCGCTGCGGGACAAGGCCCAGCCGAAGCTGAACGTAATGTCATTCTCCTTGTCGCCCAGGAGTTCGAAGATGCTCTCCAGCTTGTCTTGACCCAGGAACAGATCGACCGTCATCGCGGCTCCATCATTGTCTATGTAGCGCTAGCCACACTCTGCCCTCAACCTCGTGAGGCAACGCCAGCCCTCCTGCCAGATCCTGAGCGCGATGTCAAGTGCGTCAGAGACGCCGGACGCCGCAATTGACTAGGTACGAGTGAGTTCCGTCGAGCATCGGCAATCTCGGGACACATACGACCGTTCCGTCTCGCCCTCGTGTGAGCAGAACGCGGTAGGCGTTGAGGCGCAGTTGGAGGGGGTCTCTGACATGCGCCCCGGGTCTGTAGCCGCGCGCTCGCGCGTTTGACCACTTGCAGCCGTCCCAAAGGAGGTCTGTGCCCCATGCGAGGAGGCAAGAATCGAGCTCAAGGCCCTGGGCCCCAAACTCGGTGACACAGTCGGAGAGATGCCGGCAGGAGCGTCGCTCTCCATCATCCTCGTCGTCACTATACCAAGGGCCAAATCGGACTCTCTTCGTTGACGGATAGTCGTTTGAAACGCCGAAGTTGACGAGATCGCGGTCCTTTGAAGACGCTACGAGCCCGAACCGCGCCTCTTGATTCTCCCCATATCGCTCCCTGAGATACCGCTTGCCCGCCTCCAGGTCGCGAGTGATCCGCAGGTGATAGCCGTGTTCTTCGAGCCTGGCGACGAGAAGCGCAAGATCCGCTGCCGGCTTGCCAGCGAGCAACTGCTCGACGAAACCATGTAGATCGCTGGCCAGGTGAAAACGAATCTCCTTGTCGAGGCTCAATTGATCGCTGGCCTTGATGCCAACAACGTGGCCTCCCAGTTGTGAGCAGACGCTCGATGGGGCGTGAATCTGCCAAGCGGCGGGATCCTTCGCGCCCTCAATCGCCTGGAGCCATTGAATCAACCCCGCCTCCTCGCCAACGTGGATCTCCTGACCCGATCCGATGAGCCCAACAACCACACACCATTCGGGGATCCGACAGGCGAAGTCGATGAAGTGCTCCGGCTCGGACTTGCCCGCCTGGAAGCCCGGAGTGGAGAGATGCTTCTCGCGCACCTGCTCTGCGTCGAACGCCCGTTGCGCCTCATCGAAGACGAGCACGTGTTCGGGTGGAACAAGCCCGGGCCGCGTTGAGTACTGCTTCACGTAGTCCTTCACCCCGCGCACGAAGACCTTGCCTCCCCCTCCCGCGCGGCGGAGTTCGTATTGGAGCACTTCCACGAGGGGCCCGTTGCCCGAGAGGAAGACAGCGGGCGCAGTCGGTCTGCCGTTGGCGCGCGGGACGGCCAGGTCATCCAAGAAGTGCGCATGTACCGTGCGCAGCCCCACAAGAGTCTTCCCTGCTCCGGGAACCCCAGTCACCAAGACTAGGTGGCGAGTCATGGAGGCTGCGGCGTGATGGATGATCTCCGTGATCTTCGTCACCGCCGGATCAGTCGCGGCTCTGGCCCGGTGGATGGGTCGGATGGTGCCCGAGAAGAACAGCTCACGAGCTGCTTGAACGAGCGTCGGCAGTGGTCGGTAAGCTGCCGCAGAGAGGAAGGCGGCTGCCGACACCGGTGGAATCCCACGATCTTCAATCTGCTCCACCAAGTGGTCGACGAAGTCTGGTCCAGCCACATGAACGCCGCAGTCCTTGCCAAGGTATCCCTGAGCCTCCGTGGGGACTAGTACCACATGCACAGGTCGCGCCTCACATTCACGGTGGTAGCAGCGCAAATCCCGGGCATACGCGGCCGCTTGGTCAATGTCGGCCTGCGAAGGTGTTGATTTGCCCTTGAGCTCCAAGACGACAATCGCGCCGCCAACCAACAAGACAGCGTCAGGACGCCGCGATTCCATCGGGAGCTCATACTCGAGGATCGCGGCATAGGCGTTGGCCGTCTTGTCGCGCGCAAGCACCTCATCGGCCTCGTGTTGAAGTCGCGGTATCGAGACGTCCCAAGCCCGCACTTGCTCGGTGCTCGCGTCTAGAAGGAACTGCTGGAGTCGTCCTCGTATGATTCGGGCCTCTGTGCCACAGAAGGTGGGAAAATCCGACTCCCATCCGTGTCGGGCGATGCCGTCCGGGAACTCAACTCCGTCTGTCATTTCTGTCACTCTAGTTCGCCCTCTATGCCGCAAAGACGCTTCGCCATGTTCCACCAAGGTGGCAGAAGACCTTGCCCTCAACCCAGACCTGCCCGTTGGCGCCTTCGGTCTGTCCGTATGCCCATCGGGCGACACTCAGCGAGGCGGGCAGGTCATGGAGCATGGATGCCGCATCAAATCGCTGAATCATCTCGGCTCGTTGGTCAGCATTCCGGGCACACCATGCTTCCAAGTGCCGTTCGAAGGCAAGGTAGTCGGACTTGGCCGCGTTACAGTGGCCGTGCGCGAGCACGAAGTTGTGCGCCAGGTCGCTCCGGCAACGGGACCACGGAATGAAGTGGTCCACGGCAGAGCTCTCCGCAAGGCGCCTTTGGCAGTAGAAGCACTGGTTGCTCTGGAGGTCCCTGAGGATCGGCACGAACTGCTGCAGAGCCGCCCGTTCCTGCCCGAAGAGGAACTCCTGCAGGTCGGACGCAGATCCCAACTCCTGACGGTTATTGCCGCGGAGGTATTCTGCCCACGCCGAGCGGAAGAGCCCACAGAGTACGGCGTGGAACACGCGGAAGCAGTAGGGTACTCCCGGCTCCAGCATGATCGCTTCGCCAGCGTCCTCGTTCTTGTAGAGGAAGTCGAGGCGCTCGGAGCCGACGGTCTGAAGCCTCCAAAGCGGCATCGTGCGGATCGTTTGAGCGACCGCCTTGACCAGAGCTCTCCATCGTGGGGTTTCCTGCCTCTGGCGGTATAGAGATCCGCCAGCCGCGGCATGAGCATCAGCGATCATCGTGATGACAGAGGCCTGTCGGCCGGTGTTCTGCTTGAGGATGACGCCGGAACAAGCGTCCCCGGCCTGGAAAGGTCGAGCCTGCTGCCAGTAGAGCTCGATGAACCGCGAGGCAATTTCGTCTGTCGTGAGGGACAGCGGTGCGCCGGTATCGTCGCCCTTGACGATAGACAAGTCTGCGAGGGCATGCAGGAGCGCGTACTTGTAGGTGGCGACAAACCCTCCTTCGTAAAGCAGGCGCTGGATGTTCTTCATGAACTCCAGTTGCTGTCCGGCTGTCGGTACAGGCCAATCGCTCACGGTCATTCGCCAGTGCGTATGAGGACCATCGAGAACCAGCGGATCCGTCGGTCGAAAGCGTCCGCATTGCGATGGAGCGCGATCCTCCGGAAGCCCGCCGGCTTGAAGACGGCGAGCAAGTCGGCGGGCGAACGTTCGACGTAGAGCCGCCCGGCAACGTCTCTCCGTCCGCGGATCCCTGCTCTTCCAGTGGAGGCGGAGATGAAGAGGATCTTGGACCGATCTAGCAACTGAGCGGCTTGGCCGGCGGCCGCTTTCAGGTCAGCATCCGAGAGATGCATGAGCACCGCGATTGCCGCGATGGCGTCGAATCGCTGCTGGAGGAGGGGATCTCGTGCCTTCAGGGGGAAAGCAGCCATCCGCAGTCTCCCGGCCAGATCAGGATGGGCGGCCCGAGCGGCCCGAATCATTCCGCCTGACGCATCGATTGCCGTGATGTTGAAGCCCTGCGCGAGCAGGAACGCGGCGTCGCGACCGGACCCGCAGCCGACTTCCAGTATGCGCCCTCCCTTCGGCAGATGCCGCAGAAGAACCCGATGCGTTCTGGACATGTCGGCGGATTCGTATCTCGCCGAGAGACTGCGCGCATCGAGCTCATAGGCCTTGACCGTGCGGGCATCCATGGCGCGACTGTAGCACCATCCGCCACCGTCATCCGGTCATTTCTGCGGCGGCATAGTGGTGTCTCGTTGCCCGGCGGCTTCCTGACTCCGGTAGCTCGCGATGATGAACCGCTCGTCGTCGCCCATGGTCTCGAACTGGCGGATCTCGGCGAGTTGGCGGCTGGCATTCTGAGCCTGCTCATCCTGGCCGATGGAAGACACTGGAAGACACTGGGGACAGGCATCTGAGGTGTAAGGGGAACTGGGGACGGAGAACTTGTGGAGAAGTCCACGCGTAACGGAAGGCGGGTGGGGTACAGGAGGCATCGGCCGATCGGGATCGGGCGGTAAATGGGGCAGGGGGCGAGGTGGGAGGGGCGCAGAGCGGCGGATGTGCCGACTCATAGGCGCACCGCGGCGCTGCCGAGCGCGATCGGCGGCTACGGGGCTATCGGTCTATGCGAGAGTGCGGTGCGTTCAGTTGCGCAGTACGCGCAGTCGCCGCCAGCAGCAGACGGGGGCGGCGTCGAATTCGGCCGCGTCCGCCGTGGCCAGGCGGTGACGGGCGACTTCCGCCTCGGTCCGCACGCGGCGCATGGTCTCGCGCACGAAGATCTCCGAGCCGATCACCAGGCCGTCCACCCAGTGCCGGACCCGGCGGCGGGCGGTCAGCGTGAAGGCAGGCTCCTTGCCGGCCGCCACGATGGCGGCATCCACCTCGGCCACCGGGGCCTTGGCCTCCTCGGCGGCCAATCGGGCAAACTCCTCGCGCAGCGCGCGCAGGATCGCGGCGTCCTCCGCCTCCTGATACCGCAGCGGCAGGGAGGGCTTGAGATGCTGGGCAAACGCCTCGGGAAAGGGATGGCGTCCGGTCTGGACCCAGTGGCCGTAGGAACTGAAGCGGTAGTCGGCCGGATCGGCGACCATGCCGGCGCGGACGGGATTGCGCTCGATGTAGGTCCAGCAGGCCCAGAGGGCGTAGCCGGTGTCCAGTACGGTGTTCTTGAATCGCCCGGCCCAGAGCGGACCCCGGCGTCGAACCGGCCGGGTGCGGTTGTACCAGGCCGTATAGAGATGCTGCAGGTGCCGCAGGCACCAGCTTACGTCCCGCAACCGCGCGCGCCATTGCTCGCACAGGGGGCTCCCGGGCACCAGATGACGCTTGCCGCCGTGGAACGCCGCAAAGCGCCGGGCGGTCTCCTCGGCCGATGGCGGTTCCTCCGGCGCCTGGAGGACCAGGTGGAAGTGGTTGGACATGACCTGGTAAGCCACGATCCGCACGGCGTAGAAGTCGGCCACCCGCCGCAGGATGCGCACGAACTGCTCCTTCTCGACATCCCCGAAGGGCCGGTCCTCGCAGGTCCCAACGACCCGGTTGTAGCAGTGATGCCACGTGTCCCGGTAGTCCGGCTTCAGTCTGGCCTGTCGCATGGCGCGTTCTCCCTTCTCCGGCCCGCCCGATGCGAGCCTCCAGGGAGGAGAAGGAACGAACCCTCGATTTTTCCGGGAGATTCTGGCACTATTTCACTGTCCCTGGCGATCCCTCTGGGGACTACTTCACTGTCCCTGTCCCTGTGCGCGCCGGGACGCGGATTGACCGCGGACGCGCGCCGCGTAAGATCGGCGCATGAGCGAAGCGCCACTGCTCGACGCCGGCGCGTGGCGGCGCGCCCTGTCCGCCGCGCGCCGCCCCTATCACGACGGCTACTACGCGATGTACACGAACGCCGTCGGCGGGATCGTGACCGACCCGGCGCTCATGCTCGTGCCGGCCGATGACCACGTCGTCCACCGAGGGGACGGCGTTTTCGAGACGATCAAGTGCGTCGACGGCGCCGTCTACGCTCTCGACCGCCACCTCGCCCGGCTGGCGCATTCCGCGGAGACGATCGGCCTCCTGTTGCCTGTCCCCCGCGACGCCCTCGCCGGCCTCGTGGTGCAAACGCTGCGCGCCGGCGGGCGCCGCGACGCCCTCGCCCGCGTCATCGTCTCCCGCGGCCCCGGCGGTTTCGGCGTCAACCCGTACGAGTGCCCCCGGCCCGGCCTCTACATCGTCGCCTACGCCCTGCCGCCGTCGTTCATGGACGCGCATCCCTCCGGCGCGCGCCTGCGCTCCAGCACCGTCCCGGTCAAGCCCGGCGTCCTCGCGACGATCAAGACCTGTAACTACCTCCCGAATGCCCTGATGAAGAAGGAGGCCGTCGACGCCGGCGCCGACTTCGCCGTCGCCTTCGACGAACGGGGCTTCCTCGCCGAGGGCGCCACGGAGAACTTCGGCATGGTCTCCTCCGACCGGCGGCTGCGCGTCCCCGGCGCCGACCGCATCCTGTCGGGCATCACCATGCACCGCGCCCTGGAACTGGCCGAGGATCTCGTCCGTGCGGGCGCGCTCGCGGGGATCGAAACCGGCGACATCGGACGGCGGGATCTCGAGGGCGCCGCGGAGATCCTCGTCTTCGGCACCACGCCCGACGTCACCGCCGGCGTCGAATGGGACGGCCGGCCCGTCGGCGACGGCCGCCCCGGCCCCGTACAGCGGGAACTGAACCGGCGGCTGCAGGCCGACATCCGGAGCCATCCCGCGATGCGGACGCCCGCGTTCGGATGAGGCGATTGTCCAACCCTTGGACAATTTCCATTCCCGGCGCCGGCGGCACGGCCGGCGCCTTTCCTCACTCGCCTCCCGCCGCCTCGCCGTGCGCGCCGCGCGCGTCCGACGAGGTGAGACGCACCGGCACGACTCGCCCCTCCAGGCCGGCCGGCCCGGCGAAGTGCACCGGCACGTAGCGTTCGCCGTAACCGCTCCATTCGCCCGTCGCCGGGTCGCGCGTTTCGCAGAGCACGCGCACGTTCTGGCCGACCGCCGCGCGATGGAACGCCTCGGCGAGCTTCGCCGCGACCTGCCGCGCCCGCCGGGCGCGGCGGCGGATCGCCTCCGAAGTGGCCTGTCCCTCCATCGCCGCCGCGGCCGTGCCGGGGCGGGGCGAGAAGGGGAACACGTGTACGCGGCCGAAGCCGATCTCGCGGCACAGCGCGAGCGTCGCCTCGAAGTCGTCGTCCGTCTCGCCGGGGAAGCCGGCGATGACATCGGTGGTGAACGAGGGGCGGTCGAGCGCCGCGCGCGCGCGGGCGACCGCGGCGCGGAAGCCGTCGGCCGTGTAGCCGCGCCGCATCCGGCGGAGGACGCGGTCCGACCCCGACTGCAGCGGCAGGTGCACGTGCGGGGCGATCGCGGGCGCGTCCGCCCAGGCGCGCAGCAGTTCGGGCGTCAGCTCCGCCGGGTGCAGGCTGGACATCCGGATGCGCTCGAGGCCGGGCGTCGCCGCGAGGCGCTCCAGGAGGCGGGGCAGCGCCGCGCGCGCGCCGTCGCCGCCGTAGAGCCCCGCGTGCACGCCGGTGACCACGATCTCGCGATGGCCCGCGGCCGCGAGGCGCGCCGCTTCGGCGATGACCTCGTCCGCCGGCCGGTCGCGCGACGGTCCCCGCAGGCGCGGCACGATGCAGTAGGCGCACCGCCGGTCGCAGCCGTCCTGGATCTTCAGGAAGGCGCGCGCAGGCGCGCCGGCCGGTCCGGGGGCCGGCCGGCGGCACCTCGCGACCGTCGCGCCCGCCCATTCGCGCGCGGCGCGCGCGAACGCGGCCGCCCAATCCGGCCCCGCGGGCACGGCGGCCGCGCCGGGGAGATGTCCCGCCGCGGCGGCGTCGGCGGCGGCGCCGCAGCCGGAGAGAACCGCCCGGCCTCCGGCGCGCGCGGCGCGGCGGAGCCGCTGGAGCGACTGGCGCAGGGCCTCGGCCGTCACCGCGCAGGAATGCACGACCGAAACGTCGGCCGCCTCGCCCGGCGCGGCGGGGCGCAGGCCGGCGTCGTCGAGGATGCGTTCCGCCTGCCGGGCCTCGCACTGGTTGACCTTGCAGCCCAGCACCTCGACGCGGTACGTGCGCGCGCGCGCGCCGGGCGCGGGTGCGGCGGCGTTCATGGCGCGGCGGTTGGGAAGACGTAGACGACGGAGTGCGTGGTCCGGATCGGCCGCAGGAACGCGCGCAGTTCGCCGTAGGTCGTCGCGGCGTCGGCGAAAACCAGCAGCACCGGCAGCCGCGGTCCGTGGGCGAGCAGGTTATCGCGCGCTTCCTCGGGCGTGGAGGCGGGGTGGGCCGTCTCCGTGAAGGTCGCCGTGCCGGCCTCGGGGTCGGAGACCCGATCGATGCGGAGCAGCCGGCCCTCGATGCCGCCGCCGGCGGCGCGCCGGAGGTGCAGCTCGCACGGCTGGGCGGGGCGGGTCTCGCGGGCGCGGAAATCGGGGTTCGGCGCGAAGGCGCGGTGATAGAGATGACCGTCGGGCGGCGGCTCGATGCGGACGTCGCGGTTCAGGCTGAGGTCGTCGACCCAGCGCGCGAGGCGCTCGAGCGCGGGCAGGGCGAGGTCGTCGGCCGGCTCGACGGCGAGGAAGACGTCGCGCCCCTCCCGGCGGCGTCCGTCGAGATAGGCGGCGGCCTCGTCGGTCGAGCCGGCGTCGGCGATCGTCGCGCCCGAGGCGTCGACGATCCGCACGCGGAGGCCCTCGCCGTCGGGCGCGGCTCGCGCGACCAGGTCGAGCGCGCGCGGCCCGCCGCCGGGCGCGGGGTCGGGCTCGAGCACGAGCGTCAGCGGCGTGTCGGCCGGGAGGTCGCGTTCGGGGTTGAGGACCTGGTGCGGATACAGCTCGCTCTTCCCGCCCATGCGGGGGATGTCGAGCACGACGTTCGGCAGGTTGAAGGCCGCGGCGAGGGCGCTGGGGTCCTCGACGTCGGCGGCGTATTCGCGGCCGGACTCGCCGCCTTCCTTCCAGTAGGAGCCGACGAAGACGAAGCCGTCCGCCGGCAGGGGCTTCCCCGTGCGGGTGTCGAGGATCGCCTCCTCGAGACGGAACCGCGGCGGCACGGGCTGGCCGTCGGCCGTGCGGGCGCGGTCGGGCGGGACGTCGACGAAGATGCGCACGCGCTCGCCCTTGGGCCAGTACATCATCCGCTCGTCGTCGACCGGGCGCCCGGGCTTCAGGCCGATGAACTCCAGCGCGGCGTGGACGTCGCTGGGCTTCGCGCGGGCGATCGCGTACGCCTCGTAATCCCGGCCGCTGTTCGGCGCGATGACGAAGAACTCCCGCTCGCGCATGCCCGGCTTGAGACCCGTGCACGCCGCCTCGACGCGCACCTGCCGCGCCGCGCGGTCGGCCGTCACGCCCGGCCGCTCGAACCGCTCGCCGCCGCCCGCCGCCGGCGCCTCGTCGGCCCCGGGCGCGCATCGCGCCGTCAGCGCCGCGAGGGCCGCGACCGTCACCGCGCGCATCCGCATCGTCGTTCGCATCCGCCGTCCCTCCGGGCGCCGCCGGGCGCTTCCCGCTCCTTCGCCGTCGCCGGCCGTTCTCGACACGCCCATGTCCCGCTTGCCCGCGCCCCATGATCGATGTTGAATGGACAATGTTCAATGATCAATGACGCATCTCCGCCGGCGTTGGCGGCCGACGCCGGCTTCGACCTCGCCGGCATCGCGCCGGCGGGTCCGTCCCCGCGCGCGGCGTCGTTCCGTTCGTGGCTGGCGGAGGGCTTCCACGCCGACATGGCCTGGATGGCGCGCGACCCCGCGACGCGGTGCGACGTGTCTCGGCTCGACCCCGCCGCCCGGTGCGTCCTGGTCGTCGGCCTCTCCTATTTCGTCGAACGCCCGGACCCGGCGTACTGGGACGACCCTTTGCGCGGGCAGGTGGCGCGCTACGCGTGGGGGGCCGACTATCACGGCGTCATGCGCGAGCGGCTGGACGCCCTCCGCCGCGCGATCGACGGCCGGTTCGGCCCCGGCACGGCCGGGCGCCCGTTCGTCGACACGCGGCCGGTTCTCGAACGCGCCGCCGCCGAGTCGGCCGGGCTGGGCTTCGTCGGCCGCCACGCGCAGCTCATCCACCCCGACTGGGGCTCGTGCATCGTACTGGGCGGTATCCCGCTGATGCGAGCGTGGGCGCCCACGCCGCCGATGCCGTCCGACGCCCGGCACGGCTGCGGGCGCTGCCGCCGCTGCCTCGACGCCTGTCCCGGCGGCGCGCTGGCGCGGCCCCATGTCCTCGACAGCCGGCGGTGCGTCTCCTACCTGACCGTCGAATGCCGCGGCGCGATACCGCCCGAGCTTCGGCCCGCCCTCGGGCGGCGGATCTTCGGCTGCGACGCCTGCCAGGAGGCCTGCCCCTGGATGCGGCGGCGGGCGCGTCCGTCGGCGCGGCCGTTCCTGCGCTTCGAGCCCGACCTCGCCGCCCCGCGGCTGACGGAGTTGCTGGAGATGGACGAGGCCGTCTTCTCGCGGCGGTTTGGCGCGACGCCGCTCGCCCGCGCCGGGCGTCGGGGCCTTCGCCGGAACGCGGCCGTCGCCCTCGGCAACGGCGGTTCGCCCGCGGCCCGCCCGGCGCTCGAACGCGCGGCGGCCGACGCCGACGAACTCGTGGCCGAACATGCCCGCTGGGCGCTCGCGCGCCTCGGATGAGGCCGCGCCGTTGGCCCCGAGACGAAAGCGACGGGCCGCAAAGAGCGCAGGAAGACGCAGAGGAAGAGCGGGGGCGAGGCTCTTCCCGGCCGCGACGGCGTCAATGACCCATGTTCAATGTGGAATGCCCAATGTGGACCCCTCGTACCACACCCCGGGCACACGGGTCTCGGTCGGGATGCCCGGGACGCCGCGTTCGCCGCGGCGGACCATGCGATCGAGCATGCGGACCGCAACCTCCGCCGCCGCGTCATGGCGTTCCTGCCAGCCGGTGCAGTCGTACGCATCCGGTTCATCCATGCGGGAGAGGATGGCGAGGCCGAACTTCTCCGGCACGCGGTAGCCGATCGCATCGAGGTGCGAGACAACGGCGCCGTTGAAGGCCACGAGGCAGTCGGGCCGCACGCTCGCGATCCACTCCAGATACGTCCGCGTCATGTCCGGGTGCAGGCTGATGTGCTCG
>Ga0233425_10010909_pt1 | contig 10832 bp, 3 predicted proteins | sample Watercolumn_Towu_2_FD_181712 | JGI IMG/M metagenome (GOLD analysis project Ga0233425, IMG submission 181712) | Freshwater microbial communities from Lake Towuti, South Sulawesi, Indonesia - Watercolumn_Towuti2014_140_MG | ecosystem: Environmental > Aquatic > Freshwater > Lake | place: Indonesia...
CCGGTCTTGACCTGGGCTTCGGCCGATTGCAGCAGCGCCAGGGCCAGGACCAGGGCCAGGAAGGATTTCCAATACCTCATCGATGGTCTCCCGTGCGCTACTTGATGATGACGAACTTGCCGGTGGCGATGTTGCCCTCGCCGCCCGCCGTCTTGTCTTCCACGCTGAAGTAGTAGAGGCCGCTGGCCGCCTGCTGGAAGTTGCGCGTGTTGAGGTCCCAGTGCTCGCTGTAGAGCGAGTTCCAGCGCGAGCGGTCGCCCTCTTGATTGTGCGGCAGGATCTGCACCAGATCGCCGGCCACCGTGTAGATGCGGATCAGGCACTGCTCGGGCAGGTTCATGAACTCGATGCGGCGGTCGGTGCCGGGGTACCACTGCAGCGTGCCGTCGTCCTGGTTCTCCCAGCGCATGCCCGTCTGCGAGTTGCCGAACTGGAAGGCCTGGGTGTAGTCCACGTCGGCGCGGTAGGGATTGGGCACCACCCGCACCGCGCGGCCGGCGATGCCGCTGGGCGCCTGCTTGAGGCTGTTGCAGCTCTGCGCCGTCTCCAGCGGCTCCGTGCCGGTCTGGTAGTCGCCGAAGTCATAGGCCGTCACGCTGTAGTAGCGCGGGAAGAGGCTGTGCACCTGGGTGACGCGGTAGTGGAACTCCACGTTGTAATCGCCGCGGTCCCAGGCGTTGTTGTAGACGCCGTCGTTGTCCGCCTCGTCCTGGAAGCGCTCGCCCAGCACCGGCACGCCGTTGCCGTCCGTCTGCGTGAAGACGCGGCCCGTGGCGGGATCGGCGGCGGGGCCGTCCTCGTGATACACTTCCATGCCGTCGATGAGGAAGTAGCGGTGGCTGGCGCCGTCCGTGCGCACGGCCACGGCGCTGTTGTAGGCGCCGATGATGTCGTTGTAGCCCGTGCCGGTGGTCACCCAGAGGTCCTCGTTGATGTCGAGGAGGATGGCCTCCTGCAGCGTGCCCGTCACCGCCTTGTTCAGGCCGCCGAAGCCCGAGTTCCGCCCCACCGGCTGGCGCTCCCAGCCGCGGTTGGTCTCGCGCATGGGCAGGCTCTCCAGCGGGCCGAAGTCGGGCAGCGTGCGCAGGGAGTTCTCGGCGTCGAAGTAGGCGAAGTTCACGTTGTCGAATTCGTCGAGGAGGGTGAACTCGTCATCGATGCTGGTGTTGTTGACCCAGATGCGGAAGCCCTCGAAGTCCTGCACGTGGCTGAAGGGATCGAGGTAGGAGTCGTCCATCGACGCGCGGGTCCAGATCAGCTCGACGAAGTCCCCGCCGGTCTCGATGCGCATGTCCGGGCAGGGCGGGGGCGGCGGGCCCTGGAAGTCGGGGATGCCGTCGCCCAGGTCCAGCACGTCCCGCCACTGGCCATCCACCATCACGCGATTGGCGTTCATGTGGCCGATGTACCAGTCGTCCACGTTGTAGCCGTGGGTGGAGAACTTGGGGCCGGCGTAGACGAGGAAGGAGTCCTCGCGCATCTCGTTCACGCCCACCTTGGTGAGGAACTCCCAGAGGAAGGTGTTCTCGTTGAAGGCGCCGCCGAAGCGCGCCTGGGTCAGCGTGGAGTCGACCAGGCCGTTGCCCTCGCTGCCGTCCTCGTCGGGGCCGTTGTAGATGATGGGCAGGTTGCCGTTGGTGGGGTCGGTGATCACGTGGCCGAAATACTTCACCGTGTCGCCGACGGCGGGAGCCCACAAGCCGTCCAGGCCCACGTCCTCGCCGCCGTAGCCGTCGCCCGTCTCGAGGATGCCGTCGTGGTCCAGGTCGTAGATGGGCGTGTCGTACATCTCGTTGTCGTAGACGCGCTGCGCCCAGATCGCATTGAAGTCGAAGTCGGTCCAGTCGAACTTGCTGGCGTCGATGCGGCCGCTGGCGTCGCCCGTGACCCCCGTCTGCGGGTTGCTGCGGTCGTGCAGGTTCTCGCCGGCCACGAAGGCCACCGTCATCACGAAGCTCTCGCCCGGGTTGAGGCGGTAGACGTTGAGGCCGCTGCCGTCGGTGTAGTCAAAGACCCCCAGCGGGCCCCAGGAGATCAGGTAGCGCGTGTCGTCGCCGTCAAGCTGCACCGTCTCGCCCGCGCCGGGCATCAGCCAGGTGAGCGAGTCCGCCGTCACGCAGGCGTTGGCATGCGGATTGGGCTGCGCCGCCGGCGGATCGGCCGGGTCGATGAGGTACATGTCGGGGTCGAACTCGCCGTTGGCCATCACCTGGTACTTGTGGATGTCGGCCAGCGGCGTGCCGTAGGTGCCGGTCCAGGTCATCCCCTCGTGGCCCACCTGGCACTCGGGATGCTGCGTCCACCACTCCCAGGCAGGGCCGTAGTCCTGGTCCGCGTTGCTGTTGCTGTTCCACCAGTTGAAGGTGGTCTGCAGCATGGGATTGGGCGCCCGCAGCACGCGCGTGCCGGTCACGTGGGGGATGGTGAAGTTGGTCCCCACCATCACGTCGTGCGGTCGGCCGTCGTTGTCGGCGATGTAGGCGGCGTTGATCTGCACCACCTGGCCGGTGACGCTGTCCACGGCGAAGGGGCGGAAGCCGCAGAAGTCGTCGGTGTGGCGGTCGTTCTCGTCCTGGTGCCCCAGGTCCGCGTCCACGTAGAGGCCCACGTAGAGGTTCTTGAGATACTTGGAGCCCACGTTGGTGATCTTGAAGTCGGCGATGATGAAGTCCTGGGCGTAGGAGTAGGACCAGGAGTGGCTGACCTGCTCCACCTCGATGCCCAGGGGGATATGGTTGCGGTCCTCGCTGTCGTAGGACTTGCCCGGAATCACCGAGGGGTAGTTGGCCAGCGTGTCCGCGTAGACCGCGAGGAAGTCCTGCTCGGAGACCGCCAGGCTGTCGTAGATGCTGCTCAGGTCCACGCAGCTCAGGCCGTTCATGCGCGTGGAACTCTCGTGGATGCGCGCGTCCGCGCCGCAGGTGGGGTAGAGCTCGTTGACGCCGCGCTCCCAGCCCTCCGAGCCGAAGGAGACGCGCGCCGTCTCCAGCCCCGTCTCGTCCACGATCAGCGCGCCGATCCAGATGGCGCCCTGGTAGAGGTACTGCTGGCCCGTGCCGCCGGGATACTCCTGTTGCGGCGCCCAGACGCCGGGCAGGCAGGGGTCGTCGAGGGACTCGCTGGCCGTGCCTTCGGCGTTGCCGAAGTAGCCCTCGTTGGTCAGGTTGAGCCACATCTTGCCGAAGCGGTGCACCCGGTTGTCCAGGTTGGGGATGCATATGTCCGTCAGCGCAACCGTCGCGTCCTTGTCCACGGTCCGCGGGCGGGGCTCCATCGTCGCGGCCAGGATGGTGCCCAGCCCGGTCAGGGCCGTCAGCGCCAGCAGCAACGCTCGTTTCTTCATCGTGCAACCTCCAAAGCGGACCGACGGCGCCGCGGCGTCCATCGGCCCTGAATCTGCCTGCTACTCGACGTCGACCAGGAAGGTGGCGCGGTCCTCGCGGCGGTCCTCGCGCGAACTGGGGCCGTCGTAGACCGTCACGTTGACCTGGAACTGCCCGGTGAAGGTGTTGGCCGGGTTCAGCGTCAGCGTGGAGCCCGCCACCGTCAGCACGTGACCCGAGTCGTCACCCTCAAGCACCACCAGCTCCGCCTCGTAGGTCAGGGCATCGCCCTCCATGTCGGTGGCGACCAGGGTCAGCACCAGGTTGGCGCCGCCCACGGCCATGGTCTGGTCGGGAATGGGGACCAGCACCGGCGGGTCGTTGACCGCCGCCACCGTCAGGGTCACCGTCTCGCTGTCGCTGCCCTCGCCGTTGGCGGCCGTCACCGTCACCTGCGCACTGCCGTTCCAGTTGGCGTCGGGCCGCAGCACCAGGTGGTTGTCCTCCAGTTCCACGGCCACGGCAGGCTCGCTGCTGCTCACGGTGAAGGTGAAGTCGTTGTCGCCGCCGAAACTGATGGCGCCCAGCCAGCGCTCCACGATCTCGTCCTCGAGGATGCCGAGGTTGCCGATGCTGCCCAGGATGGGGCCGGGGTTGTCCAGCGCGCCGTCCCCGCGGCCAATGGCGCGGGCCACGCCCAGTTCGTCCGTGATCGTCTGGCCGAAGGTCCAATCGGCCGGCAGCGTCACGGGGATGAAGCGGTTCCGCGGACCCACGTTCCAGTTCACCGGCATCGAAAGCGTGTCGGCGCACATGAGGACGGAATCCGCGCCGGCGTTGAAATAGTACCAGAAGTTCTCGCCGCCGTTGCCGCTGAACCAGTTGACGTTGACGTCGGGGTTGTTGGTGTCGTCGTCGGGGCCGATGGTCTCGCCCACGATGCCCGAGGCGTAGTCGCTGCCGGGGTAGTCGTTGTCGGCGATGAGGTTGTAGCGGATCCAGGGATCGCTGTTGGCGTCCAGTTTGATGCCGCCGTAGAGGTTCTCCACGATGGTGTTCCGCAGGATCTCCACCGCCGGCGCCGCGTGCAGCTTGATGCCGTAGAGCGCGCCCTGGGCGATGAGGTTGTTCTCGATCTGCGAGGCGTAGCCCGTGTTGTAGAGGAAGACGCCGTAGGAGCTGCAGTGGCGGATGTCGCAGCGCGAGACCTTGCCGCGCGCGCCGTTGGCGAAGTAGACCGCCGAGAGCCCGGTGTTGCTGAAGGAGCAGTCGTCCACCCAGGCCTGGGCGCCGGCGCCGTGGGCGCTGACGCCGTAGTTGGTGGCGTGCTCGAAGGAGCAGCCGCGCACCTCGGCCACCGCGCCGCCCCGCAGCTCCACCATGCCGCCGGCGGCGATCCAATCCTGGCCGCTGAAGCTGCTCTCCGTGCCCCAGGCGAAATGGCTGTCCGTGACGAGCACCGTGCCGCCGCGGTTGCCCTCCGCCACCAGGCTCTTCCAGGCCGCGTTGCCCACGCGCTCGGGGGTGGGCTCGAATGTGGCGCCCGTGACGCTGAGGCCGCCGTCGAAGTGCAGGCCGTAGTAGCCGGCGAACTGCACGCGCGAGCCGCTCATCGTCACCGGCTCATGGCTGAAGGCATCGCAGGTGACGGTGTAGGTGGCGCCGCCCAGGTTGGGGTTCTTGATGCGCTTGCGCAGCTCGTTGCCCGCCTGGGCGTAGACGATGGGGCCCATGTCCTTGTAGTCGCCGCGCGCGTTGTCCCAGTCGAAGGCGGCCTGGATGCAGGGGCTGCACGGGTTGAAGGACTGAAAGTCGCCGCTGAGCTCCTCGAACATGGCGTCCTGCATCGTGTTGCCGTAGCGGTCGACGCGGTCGTTGTTCTCGTTGAGGCGGTAGATGTCGTCGCCGTTGCCGTCCACGCCGATCACGTCCACGCCCAGCGCGTTGGCCTCGTCCACGATCACCGAGTCGCCGAAGGCCGTTCCCCACTGCGCCTCGCCGAAGATCGAGCTGTAGCGGATGGCCAGCGAGCTGTTGCCGGAGACGTTGTTGCGGGCGACGAGGCTGTCGCTGAGCCAGTTGGTGATGCGGGTGGTGTTGCCCACGTGGCTGGTGTCGAAGACGATGCCCGAGCCGTCGTTCTCGTAGATGATGTTGGAGCGCAGCCGCGGCAGCGAGCTGCCCTCCAGGGTGATGCCGTTGTACTGGTTCATCCAGACGAGGCAGTGCTCGATGGTGGGGCTGGCGCTGTTGCAGACGATGCCGCCGTTCTTCTCCGGATCGGTGTTGTTGAACTTGGCGCCGAAGGCCACCATGGCGTAGGCCAGGTGCGAGGCGTCGCTGCCGGGACGGAAGACGATGCCCTGCCAGAGGCCGAAGTCCTCCTCCGCCACGTAGCCCAGGAAGCGGATGGGCTGGCCAAGCTGGCCCACCGCCGTCAGCGTGCCCTCGATGAAGAGGCTGGCGCGGTCGTGCATCCACACGTCCACGCCGGGATCGATGGTGAGGGTGGCGCCGGCGGCCACCGTGAGGTCGCCCGCCACGTGGTAGGGCGATCCCGCGGCGGTCCAGTGCTGGTCGCTGTCCAGCGTGCCGGCGGGAACCTCCGTGGTGAAGGCGCGGGTGGTGCGGCGCTCCGCCGGGCCTCCGTTGTCGTCGTCCGTGCTGCACGCGGCCAGCAGGGCCGTCAGTGCCGCCAGCAGCCAAGGCAGATATCTCTTCATCTCTGACCCGCCTAGAACTTGTAGCCGAAACGGACCAGCACGTTGCGCCCCTCGCTGTACATGCGCGGGTTGGCGTCGTAGGTGGCCTTGTTGGGGTAGTAGAGGACGTAGTCGGGATTGGCCGGGTGCATGGCCAGGTAGGTCGAGCCCGTCGCCGAGTAGATCGAGCGCACGTTGCGCTTGGCGAAGAGGTTGCGGATCTCCACGCCGGTGACGAACTGGTGCTTGCTCTTGCCCGGGCGGAAGTACTTCTCGCACTTGAGGTCCGTCGTCTCCGTCCAGGGCATGCGCTCGCTGTTGATGTCGATCTTGGCGTCGTTGTCCAGGCGCTTGGTGTAGCGGCTGGGCGTGTAGGGCCCGCCCGAGCCGAAGGAGCTGGAGAGCGAGAGCAGCCAGTCGTCGGGCAGGCGCAGGCCGAAGAGCTCGGGATACTCGCCGTTGTCGTAATAGAGCGACCAGTAGGCGTTGATGGCGTGGGTCTGGTCCCAGTCCAGCGGGTGTTCCTCGCGGTTGACGGGGGCGCCGGAGACGCGGGCCTCGGCCGCCTCGCGCGCCGCGCTGGCCTTGCCGTAGGCGAAGCTCAACTCGTAGTTGAAGCTCACGCTGCTGTGGGCCGCGGCCTTCTCCACGCTCAGGTTCACGCCGCGGCTGCGGCCGTAATCGCCGTTGGTGAACATGTCGATGGTGTAGCCCGGCGCCACCTCCACGCTGGTGGAGGTCACCTGGTCGAAGATGTCGCGGTAGTAGCCCTGGATGTTGACCGTGGTGCCCAGGTCGGGGATGCGGGCCTCCACGCCGAACTGGTACTCCACCGTCTTCTCATAGTTGAGGTTGGGGTTGCCCACGATGATGTTGTTGGCGCGGGCGCCGGTGGCCTCGCGGTAGTAGTACTGGTAGCTGGGCGCTTGGTAGAAGTGCCCGTAGTTGAAGTAGAGCTTGGCCTGGTCGGTGATGGGATGGCTGATGCCCAGGCGCGGGCTGAAGCGGCCCGTGGTGGGGTGCGCCTCGATGGCGCCGGGGTTGCCCGCGTTGGCGTTGTCGCGCGTCTCGCTCACATAGCTCTTGTCGTGGATGAGGAAGTCGTAGCGCCCTCCCATCAGCACGTTCAAGCCCTCGAACTCCATCTTGTCGCGCACGTAGACCGAGCCCTCCCAGGGCTTGCGGTGGTAGAAGTCGCGGAAGTTGCCGCGGTTGGGGTAGGGTGAGCCCGCGGGCAGCTTGATCAGGCCGTCGTAGGGAATCTGCGGCTCCTCGATGGACTGCATCTGCATGTCGCGGTAGAGCATCTCGAAGCCCATCAGCGCGTCGTGGTACTTGTTGAGCTGGACCTGGTACTCCGTCTTCAGCGACCAGGTGGTGGACTCGCGCTCCTGCCAGAGGGCCTGGGTGTCGAAGGTCTCCGGGTTGAGGAAGAAGTCGTAGTAGCCCGGCTGGTTGTACTGGCCGCCCCAGTCGGGCAGGCCCACCATGTGCGCCTGGGTGCCGCCGTCCTGGCGGCCGTTGGCGTTGTAGTCGGTGAAGGGCTCCCACTGGTCCCAGTTCTGGTTGGGGGGATCGAAGTAGGCCCCGCCCGCCAGCGTCTCGTGCTGCGGGTTGGAGCTGCGCTCGCGCCAGGTGCCGCCGTCCACGCCCTGCCGGTAGAGCGCCAGGCCCGTGGGCCAGTCGGCGCCGTTGAGGTTGAGGTCGTAGTGCTCATAGACCACCGGTCGCGACACGTCCACCACGCTGCCGCGGAAATGGGCGTTCTCGATCAGCTCCTGCGGCACGGTGGCGATGGCGCGGATGTTGCCGAACTCCTCGTGGTAGCGGCTGTAGGGGTCGATCATGAAGTCGGCGAAGCGGGTGAAGAGCTCGTACTCGTCGAAGATCCAGTTGGGGCCGTCGTAGTGGCCGTTGAGACCGGGCTGCGGCGGCGAGGTGGGCGGGGTGCGCAGCGCGCCGCTCATCAGCCAGCGCGAGTAGCCGCCCTCCGTTGAGGGCATGTCGTAGTAGATCTCGCCGGGATCCCAGACGCCGTTGTACTGGCCGGTGACGGGGTCGGGCTGGTCGATGAAGGGCTCGCCCGTGTCCCAGTAGAAGTCGCCGTCGAGGAAGGGCTCGCCCAGGTCCTCGTCGTCGTCGCGCACGTCCTTGAAGTTGATGCGGCCGTCGCCGTTGATGTCGTCGTAGCCCTCGGCGCTGTCGAAGCCGCCGTTGTCGTTGGTGTCCTCGTAGGGCTCTCCGGGATCCCAACTCCCGTTGCCGTTGGTGTCGGTGAAGGGTTCGTGCCAGCCGTTCCAGCGGCCGTCGTGGTTCACGTCCTGGAATCGCTCGCCGTCCCAGCGGCCGTTGTGGTTGGTGTCCTGCTCGGGGGTCTGGGGCTCGGCATCGTCCCAGCGGCCGTTGCCGTTCATGTCGTAGGCCTGCCAGCCCTCGCGGGGAAAGGCGATGAAGATGTCCCAGGGATCGTAACCCAGGTTGTTCACGCCGGAGGCGGGGTCGGGGATGTTGGTGTAGGGCTCGGCGGCGTCGTAGCTGCCATTGCCGTTCAGGTCCACCCAGTCCTCGCCGCGGTCCCAGCGGCCGTTGCGGTTGACGTCCTCGTAGCCCTCGGAGAAGATGGGGTTGCCATTGCCGTCGTAATGGAAGCCGTCGTAGGCGCCGTTGTTGTTGGCGTCCACGTAGCCGTCGAAGTAGCCGTTGCCGTCAAGGTCCTGGTAGCCCAGGAAGGCGGTCTTGTCGTCCTCCTGCGCCCTTTCCTGGCTGCTGAACTCCAGCATGAAGTCGTCGGGGTTGCGCGTGCCCGGCGTGATCAGCGTGTGCGTGCTGCTGCGGTAGAGCACGGCCTCGAAGTTGGAGGTCTGGCTGAGGGCCGTCGAGTAGCTCAGCGAGAGCGAGTTCTTGTTCACCTCCGCCCGCGGCCGGTTGCGCACGTTGAAGAGGTAGGGGTAGCCGTAGTTGCCGCTGGCAGCGCCCTCGCCCTCGGGATAGAGATCCCACTTGCGGTAGTAGCGCTCGCCGAAGAGCTTGAGCTTGGAGCTGGAGGTGAGCGGAAAGGCCAGGTTGAGGCTGGCCTGGTACTCGTTCTTCTGCCGCTCCGGCAGGTCCAGGCCCAGGTTGAGGTAGTTGGAGCTGCCGCGCTCCACGTTGTAGGGCAGGTAGGTGTCGGTGAGGTAGGCGCGGCCGCTGAAAAAGAAGGTACTGCGCTTGAACTTGTCCACGTTCTGCTGGAAGGGCAGCGGGCCGCCGTAGTTGAAGGCGAGCTGGTCGCTGTTGTAGGAGAACTTGTCGAAGGGCTGGTCGGTCAGCCAGTCGATCTTGCCGTGGTAGGCGTCGGCGTCGCCCTCCTTGGTGCTGACCTTGATCACCGCGGCCTGGGCCTGCCCGTACTCGGGGCCGAAGCCGCCGGAGAGCACGTCCAGGTTCTCGATGTTGGCCACGTCCAGGTTGACGAAGCTCTGGCCGCCCACCAGCGGGTCGCGGGCGTCGATGCCGTTGATGACGAACTTGGTCTCCTCGGCGCGACCGCCGCGGGCGTGCAGGGCGCCCTCGTCGTCCACCTTGAAGCCGGGCATCTTGGCCACGATGTCGGTGGCCTCGGTGACCGCCGTGCGCTCGATCTTCTCCGCGCCCACGTTGAGGGTCTGCCCCGGCTTGTCAAGCTGGATGCGGTTGGACTGGGCCCTGACCACGATCTCCTCGCCCTTGAGCGTCGAGCTGGTCATGCGGATCACTCCCAGGTCCACCGTCTGGTCGCGTCCCACCGAGACGCCGGTCACCTTCTGGGTGGCGTAGCCCATCGCGGTGATCTGCACGTCGTAGCGGCCGATGGGCACCTGGGGGATGAGCACGTTGCCGCTCAGGTCCGAAGCGGCGCCCTTGCGCGGCTGGGAACCCAGCACGATCACGTTGGCGCCGATGATCTCCTCGCTGGTCTTGGCGTCAAGGATGCGGCCCTTGATCTTGCCGGTTTCGGCGGCCTGCGCCGAGCCCAGCGCCAGCAGGGCGATGAGGAGAAAGGCCAGCCAATGGGGCGGCTGCTGACGCAATTGGAACCAACCCTTCATTCTGCACTCCAGATGGCTTGGGTTGTGAGAAGCGTGACAAGCGAAATCCAACCTACCAATTGCCCCAAGTGAAAGCAAGATTGGCGGCCGGGCTGAAACCCCTGCTAAAAGGTTGATGCGCAACATTTTAGCCCGTTCAGGTTGGGTGCCCGCCGATCAGCTAAAATCGTGCCAGCACTCAACTCGTGAAATCTGATACCGATGTATAAAAAATAATTGTCAGCGACCAGCGACGCAGGAGGGTCTGGCGGGCGCGTGGTATCTGGAAATGGCGACGACGGCGGTCGGTCCCGGCCCCTTCTGACAAGTCGTTAAAAGGGCCGACGGAATCAGAGGGTGACGGTGCGGGTGGTGACGGTGACGCTGTCGGGTTCGGGGGTCAGGCCGCCGATCTCGCGGTAGAGGACGAAGAGGTTGCGGATGATCAGTTCCTGGTCGCCGGGATCCAGGTTGCGGAAGACCAGGTGCAGGCGCTGCATCTCCTTGCCGCCGCTGATATGCAGCACCTCCGCCTGCAGGTTGTGCATGGTGCGCGAGGGCAGCGGCAGGCTGAAGGTGATGAGGGCGCCGCGGTAGGGCGGCCGGCGCGTGACGATGGCCGCGCCGTTGCCCGAAAGGTTTATCAGACGCCCCTCGCGGCTGTCGGGGGCTGGGGCGGCCTCGCCCTCCAGCAGCTCCACCGCCTCCGGCAGCACGGTGAAGGCCAGTTCCATGTCCACGTCCACGCGCCAGAACTCGCG
>Ga0233425_10010910_pt1 | contig 10832 bp, 11 predicted proteins | sample Watercolumn_Towu_2_FD_181712 | JGI IMG/M metagenome (GOLD analysis project Ga0233425, IMG submission 181712) | Freshwater microbial communities from Lake Towuti, South Sulawesi, Indonesia - Watercolumn_Towuti2014_140_MG | ecosystem: Environmental > Aquatic > Freshwater > Lake | place...
TTCAACGGAACACTGACCAACTTGACGCTAGCCCACAATGTCGCCAGTTACCAAGGCGGGGGCGCCGTGGTGTTCGCCAGCGGCGCGGTGTTTGCCAACAGTGTCTTCTGGCAGGATGCGGCCCCAACCGGCCCGGAGATCGTCGTTAGCTCCGCCGGCAGCCTGAGTGTGTACTACAGCGACATCGTCGGCGGTTGGGCAGGGGCGGGCAGCGGCAACTTCAACGAAGATCCTCGCTTCGTCCGCAATCCCAACGACGGCGGTGATGGCTGGGGTGTGGGAGAAAACGACGACTACGGCGACCTGCGCCTGCTGCCAAACTCGCCATGCATTGACGCCGCAAGCAACGCGTCCGTACCCGCGGGCATCACGACCGACTTGGCCGGTAATCCGCGGTTCGTGGACGTGCCTGCCATCCCAGACACCGGCATCGGGATAGCGCCCATCGTGGACGTTGGGGCCTACGAATCGCCCAATCCGCACCTGGTCGTCGCGGGCACCGATAGCCCCGACGAGTTCTCCCTGAGCTTGTCCGCCGATAAGTCCAGTATTCGAATCATCGCGCCAGGCACGTCGAATACGTACTCAGTTCTGGCCATCACGCAGCTTATTGTCAGCGGCGGGGAGGGAGATGACCGGCTCACGGTCGATTTTGCCAACGATAATCCAGTCCCTTCAGGAGGCGTGACGTTCGACGGCCAGGGCGGGAGCGACGGTGTTCGCATCGTTGCCCCCGGCTACAACGCCACGCTGACCGGCGAGCAGGTAAGCGTGGGCACGGCGGCCCCGATCGGTTTCAGCAACACAGAAGGGACGAGTTTGGACCTGGGCGCGGGGCGCCTGATCAAGAGCGGCAGCAGCACGGCCGTGCTTGTGGGCGCCAACAACTACGCGGGCGGGACCCAAGTTCTTGAAGGCACGCTTCGCGTGACCACGCCCCACGCCTTGCCGACTGGAGGCGCATTGAGTATCGGCCCGGGCGCGTCGGTGTTGCTGGCGCCGTCGCTTAGCGGCGCGGCCGCCGCGACAATCAGGGGGCAGACGCCCCTCGTGCCGGAAGTCATAGCGCATGGTGCCGGCTCGCCCTGCTTCGCGGAGCAAGACTTCACGGCGCTGAGAATTGCAGCCGAGACAATCGCATCACAAGCGGCGAGCACCGTGACGCGTTCTCAGGCGACTACGGCAGCGCAAGTCAGCGGCGGCTCGAACGTGCCGCAGCGACTCGCGTCGCGGTCCCTTTGGGCCTGCAATGCGGTGCTTCAGGCGGCTCGCCCGAAACCATGCTGGGAAGAACTGGGGTGGCTTGGGGATTCACAGCAGGTCGGCTGGAGGGACTTCGCAAAGAAGAAGGACCGTCCTGTGAGTGCTGCCGTGGACCTAGTCATGGCAAGTGTTTGGCGTTAGCTTGGGAAGAGGATGCCTTGCCGCGTTGGCGCATCACACGTCATCTTGGCGACCGGCGCAGTTGAGCCGCTGATCCAGGGCAAGCCAACAACCCGGCCCCCGACCCTACTCGACCTTGGTCACTGGCAAACCGACCCGCCGAAGTTGCCATCGCGATCCGGACCGGCTATATTATCCCCGCATGAAAGTACGTCAGACTTTGCAGCCTGACAGAACAGCCAAGTCAGGCTGGAAAGCCCGACGTACATGATCGTCTTCCTGGCCGGGGTAGTGGTGGACTTCGGAGGTCGGAAAAGGGACAGCATTACAGAAATGACGGAACTGACCAAAGCCTCAACCAACGCGCCGTCGGGCCCCGCCAAAACGCGCTTCACCCGCACCTTCTGGGCGCTCAATGTTATTGAGATGTGGGAGCGGCTTGCCTACTTTAACCTGCGGGTGATGGCCCCGATCTACATCATGCAGGCCGACAACCCGGGCGGGCTGCACCTCACGGCCAACGATAAAGGCGTGATCTATGCCTGGTGGGCCGTCTTCCAGTCGCTGCTGCCGGTGGTGACCGGCGGGTTCGCCGACCGTTTCGGTTACAAGCGGACCCTGGGGTTCGCCGTCAGCCTGATGATGACCGGCTACCTGATGATGGCCTTTTTGCGCGACCTTGATTTTGTCAGCAATTACTGGGGGTTCTTCGCCTCAATCCTCACGCTGGCCACCGGCACGGCCTTCTTCAAGCCCAGCATCCAGGGATCGTTGGCCCACCAGTTGACCAAGGAGAACTCCTCCGTCGGCTGGGGCATTTTCTACTGGGTGGTCAACGTAGGGGCGTTCGTGGGCCATTTCTTGCCGTCGTTCCTGCTGGCACTGAGCACCGCACTGCCGGGGATCCTCTACGCGGAAGCCGACTCGAAGGAGGCCTGGCGCAACCTGTTTCTTGCTTCGGCCGCTTTCACCTCACTGAACCTGCTGCTACTGGTCACGTTCCGCGACGTGCCGTCGGGCGCGTCGAAGACCGAAACCGTCTTCCAGGTGCTGCGGCGCACCCTGGTGGACATTGCCGAGCCGCGCCTGCTCGCTTGGATGGCCATCATGTCCTGTTTCTGGCTGATGATGTACCAGCTCTGGGACCTCCAGCCGAACTTCATCGCCGACTGGGTCGATAGCACGGCCATGGCCGAGGGCCTGCGCTGGCTGCCGGAGGGCGTTTACAGGCTGGTGGTGAGCGAAACCCCACGCGGCCCCCAGGTGCCCCAGCAGGTGCTGCTCAGCGGGAACGCGATGTTCATCATCCTGGGCGTGGTGGGCGTGGCGTGGCTCACCCGCCACATGCGGACCCTCTCCGCCATGCTCATCGGCATGGTCCTGGCCACCTGCGGCGTGCTGGTGGCAGGCTGGACGCAAAGCGCATGGATCTTGGTGGCCGGAATCCTGCTCTTCTCGCTGGGCGAGATGGCGACCGGCCCCAAGAAGAACGAGTACCTGGCACTGATCGCCCCGCCCGGAAAGAAGGGGCTGTACTTGGGCTACGTGAACATCCCCGTGGGCGTCGGCACCTTTTGCGGTTCGCGGATCGCCGGCATCATCTATGGACGGTTCGGCGAAAAGGCGGTCCTCGCCCTGCGCTATCTTGCCGAACACACGCCGCAGGGGACCGGCAAGGACTGGAACGGCGACGTGGCGACGCTGGAATCCACGCTGGGCGTGAAACGCACCGAAGCCATGCTCAAGCTCCAGGAGGTCACGGGCATGGACGCAACGGCCGCCACGCAGACGCTTTGGGACACCTATTCGCCGCAGTACATCTGGGTCCCCTTCGCTTTGATCGGCGTCGTGGCAGCGGTGGGCCTGTGGGTATTCGGCCAGCGCGCCAAGCGGTGGGCAGACATGAACGCGTGACCCGGTACTGTGGTGGTCCCGGGCGAGGAGAACGCGGAGCGAGCCATCGCAAGGGCGAATCGCTGGCGATTCGCCCTTGCGACAAGGCTGCAAGCAAGACGCGGTGGAGATCTTCTTGGGCGGGGAGCGGATCCACAGGCAGGGCAACTACTCCGCCGCGTCGGCAAGTTGGAACAGCACGTGCTTACCTAGTGCGGCGGCGTAGCGAGTCATGGTGTCGATGGTAAAGTTGACGCGTTCGCCACGTTCGAGTTTGGAAAGCGCCGATCGGTCGATACCTGTCAACCGCTGTAGATCCCCCAGGCTCAGCCCCTGGGCCTCGCGCACGCTCTTGAGTTCCGCGAACACCTGGGTCGCTTCCCGAAGTTCCCGCAGCCGAGCTTTGGCGCGTGCGCGCAGCTCGGGCAGTTCGTTGGCCACCAACTCCCGGATGCGACGATACTTGGCGGCCTCCTCGTCGGTAAGCCGCCGGTCTCGCACGATTTCTTTGATCCTGCCGCTCATATCATTCTTCAAGATCGTATGCAGTAACGGGATATATCGTATCTTCGTCAACCTGCTCGTAGACGACGATTATGCTCCGCCCTGCGCTGGTCGTCCCGATCGCCACTGGCCGCCCGCTCGAATGGCTGAACTCGCACAATTCGGGCCAATCCAATACTTCGAGCACCTCAGCCTTCGTGATGTCGTGCTCGGCGATGTGCTGGACATTCCCATCCGGATCGTCATCCAGGTCCCAGATCACGTGCAGGAATGCCACCGCGTCAGTCCTTCCCTGGTTATATAATACCACACATGGCGACGAAGATCAATGCGCTAGGGGGCCGATCTACATCATGCAGGCCGACAACCCGGGCGGGACTGCACCTCGCGGCCAACGACAAAGGCATGATCTATGCCTGGTGGGCCATCTTCCAGTCGCTGCTGCCGGTCATCACGGGCGGGTTCGCCGACCGTTTTGGCTACAAGCGGACGCTGGGACTTGCCGTGAGCCTGATGATGACCGGCTACCTGATTCCCCCCACTACATGTGGGTCCCCTTCGCCTTGATCGGCGTCGTGGCAGCCGTGGGCCTGTGGGCCTTCGGCCAGCGCGCCAAGCGCTGGGGGGACATGAACGCGTGAAGACTACTTGAACCGGTAGCTCGGGTTCTTGATGTCGAAATCGTCGTCCCCAAAGCCGTTGTTCAGCTTGAGCTTGAGGTAGGTGTACTCCTCGAGCAACTCCGGCTCGGCGCCGGCCTTGGGCCAGTCGTACGACTCGTAGCGCACCGGCATGTTGTACTCGTCGTCCACGAAGATCCGGGCGATGTGGAACAAGAAGTTCCGCCGCGGCACGGGGTGGACCACTTGCAGGCAGGTACAGGGGCGGTCGTTGATCTTCGCGCCCTTGACCGTCTTCACCTCGCACTCGTCGTACTTCACGTCCTGCTCGGCCACTTCCACCAGGCGCTTCGTCAGGTTCAGGATGCCGATCTCAGTGATCGGGTAGCGCTGGCCGGCCATGGCCACGGGGCCGTCGGGCTTCAGCGAGACCGTGCCGAACATGGTCTGCTTGATGCCCACGCCGTGGGCCCACATGTTGCCGTTGTTCGCGCCGGCCACGTACAGGCACTCCTGGCCTTTCACCGCGGCCGGCCCCACGAAGTACATGTACACGCTAAACGGCTTGTGGCGGATCTTTAGGAACATGTACTCGAAGTCGTTGAGCTTGCCGCTGATCCGCTCGCGCTTCACCATCGTGGCCGAGTAGTCCTGGATCTTCTCCATGTTGACGATGCCATCGCGCGCCCAGCGCAAGGCGGGCATCAGCGGGTGTTCGCCGGGGGCCGCCGGCGCCAGTCCCACCGCAGCCTGAGCAGGGGTCGTGCCCGTGCGCTCCGCCACCCGGTACTCCGGCCGATTGGGGGCCTGGCCGGGCTGCGTGCCCGGGACGCCTTGCGCCGCAAGGGAAGAAGTCAACAACGCCACAGTCCAGCAGCCAAAAATCCATTCGCGCCGAAGCATGAATCACCCTCCTTGGTCAGTACCCGCCCGCGTGCGAAGCCACAAAACGGCCGCGCCTCGGCCTTGATCGCGGCAAACCGTGCGCACAATCAACGCCCGCTGTCTCCTCTCGACCTTATCGCATCTTCCAAGCTGCCGGATTACAATGTTTTGTTCGACAACGGCTGTTTTAACAAGGTTACGCGGCAGCCGTTCCCTGAGTTCAGAACAACAGTCATACTTTATCCATTTTCCGCCTTTGCCGGGAGGCCAATTCGTGAACAAAGCCGAGATCCAACTTGCCCAAATCGTGTCCGCTCCGATGGAGGAAAACTCCTACGTCGCCTGGTTGGAAGGGCGGAACGAGTGCCTGGTGGTCGATCCCGGCATGGAACCGGAGAACATCATCAATTACCTCGAAGAACGCGGGCTTACGCTGGCGGCGATCCTCAATACCCACGGCCATTACGACCACATTGCGGGGAACGCCGCCCTGAAGGCCCGGTGGCCGGATTGCCGGCTGGTGATTGGCACAGCCGATGCAACGAAACTCATCGACGCCGGAGGCAACCTGTCGGTTATGCTCGGGATAGAGGGAACAAGCCCCCCTGCCGACGTGACCGTGGATGGTGGCCAACGGTTCTCGGCGGCCGGAATGGAACTGGAAGTATTAGCAATCCCCGGGCATTCGGCCGGCCACGTTGTGTACCTTTACCGCCACCACGATCCGCTGATCGCGCTGGTGGGCGACGTGGTGTTTGCCGGCAGCATTGGCCGCACCGATTTCCCCGACGGCAATCACCGGCAGTTGATCGACGGCATCCGTGCCAAGCTCTTCACTCTGCCCGACTCGACCGTGCTTCTGCCAGGGCACGGGCCTTCGACGACCGTGGGAGAAGAAAAACGAGACAACCCGTTCGTAGGGGGCGGTGGATGATCAGTGCGAGCGACTGGCACTGCGGCCGGTCTGGTCAGGCTGGAAAGCCTGACGTACAGGCGATTCGTCACCGGCTTGCTGTTTCACGCTGGACCTCAGCGAAGTACTGCACCAGGGCCGGCGAAAAGACGAAGCGGGGACGATGGGGCTGCGGAACCGGCTGCCGCAAGGGAGTGCGGGCGCAAAGGACGTTCTGGCATTCGTGGATTGGAACCGATTCGCGTTGACTACGCCGGGTGTTCTCGATAACCGCTTGAACCATGCTTCGTCCTCCTGGCCGCCATCGGCAATTCCGTGGCTAACAGGAGGATAGCAATCTTCGTGCCAGGTGAAAAAGGCGATGAGTCTTCCGAAGGGCGCGGTTTTCAGGGCGAGGATCGCCCCAACTCGGGCTGTTTCCGTCAAATATCACGGACCAACCCGTGAGATATGCTTGCCGGCCGTACTTGGTGCTGGCTCGGGTTTCTCACAACGGGTAGGGTGCGTGGAGCGAACCGGCGGCGGAACCTCGCGTTGGCCTACAATTGGATGTGTGCTGGAATCACCACGGCCCCGCCGCCGGTTCGCGCAACGCACCGTCCCCCTGGCAGTGGTACGTTTCACGCACCCTACCGTGAAGGCAGTCCGCGGAACTGTCAAGCGGTTTGCGGAGATTTCGCGCCGTTGACCGCACGCGGGGTCGGGGCGAGGGTTGGCCTTTACTGCGACGGCCCAGCGCTTGCCACCGGCTGCGCGGCCGGTTCGGGCATCGGCTGTGGCTTCTCTATCGGTGGCGGGGCCCCAGCGTCCAGGGGTGGCAGGCCGTAGCTCTGCTCGCTCTCGTCTTCCTCCAAAAACACCTCATCCAGCTCGGTGGCGTCCACGTCTCGGCGGAGTTGGAAGTAGATGGCGGTGGAGGCCGTCCAGAAGTAGGCGTAGACGTAGCCCAGGGCCAGGCACTTCACGCAGCCCGACCAGAAGTGGACCAGCGCCGCGCCGGTCGGGCCGCCCCAACCGGTCACGTCTTTCAGGCCGACGATCTGCTGCCAGCGGTCCGCGCCGCTTCCCCAACTCGTGGCCCAAAGGCCCAGCCAAATGATGCCCGCGGCGAAGTTCGACACCACCAGCCAGCCCAACCATCCGAGCACGGCGGCAACCAGCGCATAGAACAGGTAGCGCAACGGCCGCTGAAAGGTATAGGCGTAAGAGCGGCTCAGCGCGTCGAAGGTGTCGGTGCCCTCAGCGCTGATCGTGGCCCACATCAGCGGCCAGCCGAAGACCAGCCCCAAGAGGAGCAAGGCCATCACAAATCCGCCGACCAGGACCAGCGGCCAAAACAGCACGCCCAGCAGGAACAGGAGCCAGCCGGCGCGCAGTAGCAGTCCCACCAGGGCCAGCGGGACGACGATCAGCAGGATGCCCAGAAGCGGGAACAGCGGCGCGGCAAAGTAGGAGAGCCATTTTCCCCGGGCATAACGCAAGGCCGACCCCCAGCCGACGCGCTCGTCCGAGGCCAATTGCACCGCGGCAATGCGGCTGATGGCCCCGCCGCAAAAGCCCCAGACCGCCAAGGACCAGAGCAAGGAGAGCACGAGGCAAGCCACGTTGCGCACCGACGTCGGCGAGTCGTGGAAGAGTTTCCACACCGGTCGGCTGAGCAGGGCCCACGTGCTCAGGAACGGGTCGAACGGACTCCAGGTGGCCGGGTTGTTGGCTGCCTCCGCGCCCGAGTCCACGCCCTCCGCCACCGGCACGCGCGGCGTACCGGACGGGGGCGTCCCTTGCTCGGGTTGGCCGGGCAATTGCGGCGCGTTGCCCACGGCTTCATCGATCGACTTCCACGGGCTGGCCGACCTGGCGAACTCGCTCTCCCACCAAACGTGTTCCTGCGGATCGCCGAGGAACATCCAGGTGAGGAGCCACCATCCCGCCAGCGTCAGCACGATCCCTAGCGCCCCGAGCACCAGAAGGCGGAGGCTGGTCGCCAGTCGAAAGCTCCTCAAGATACTTAGCCAGGGGACGAGGTCAAACCACTTCACCGATCGCAGCGTGACGCCATCGTATTCCGACATCATAGCAAGTCCGTCGTTTGGTAAAGTTGTGGGCCAGGCTGGTCGGCCGGCCGACTGTCGCAGCCTGGAAGGCAGTTCCATCAGGCGAGCGGTTGGTGATAACGCACCACGCAGGATGGACTTCCGGCCCGTCCAGCATGGGCCGGACGGACTGCAAGTCCATCCTACGACTCGCCTTGTACTCCGAACGCCCGCATTCTACACCAGTCCAGGGGATTCGTGCAAGCTAGGAAAGCTTTGCGGGTAAATTGTAGGTCATAGAATTAGGTATGAAAGCCTGATTGCACCACCTCGTGCGATCCGGGCCAATCCACGCCTGGTGCCGCGTTCAACTCTAGCCGGTATAATCGTTTACGCCGGTGGAATTCGACCGGGGGCCGCGTGGCCGGAGGAGGTGTTCGGCGTGGCCGTCCCGGCCGCGACAAGATGCCCGACGTGGGGAAACCGCAATGAGTCACTTTGGTATCGCGACGATCGAGGCCCCTCCCGAAGAGGAGGTGTCCAGCGAAGAGGCATCTCGGCAGAAGCCGAAGCGACTCCCTCCCCATGCGGTCGTTCTGTACAACGACGACCTGCACACGTTTGCATACGTGATCGAAACTCTGATGAAGGTCTTTGGCTACAGCGAGCAGAAGTGTTACGACCTGACCGTGCAAGTCCACAACGCGGGGCGCGGGATCGTCTGGTCCGGGGCCAAAGAGGTGGCCGAACTGAAGTGCGAGCAGATCCGCTCCGCCGGCCCGGACTTCTATGCCCAAAAGAAGGTCGATTTCCCCTTGCGCGCCACGGTCGAGCCGCTACCGGGCTGACATTCCTGTGAACCCCGCCATCTGGAAAAAAGCCGTTTCCGACGCCTGGCGCCTGCTGCTCGCCTCGGTCATCCTCTTGGTCGTTTTTAGCTGGCTCTTCGTGTGGCTGATGAGCCAGTTCTCCGCGCATCGGCTGACGTTTATGCTGTCGTTTGTCCCTGCGGCCCTGCGCGACCCGATCGAGTCGATGACGGGCGTTCACCTGGAGCTGTTGACGACGCCGTTGGGCCGGCTCAGCACGCTTTACGTCCACGTGGTGACCATGCTGGTGTGCGTGGGCTGGGCCCTGGCGCGCGGTTCCGACTCGATCAGCGGCGAGATCGGCCGCGGCACCATGGACCTGGTGCTCACGCTGCCCGTGCGGCGCGCCACCGTGATGCTCGTTCCCGCGGTCGTGGCGACGATCGGCGCGCTGCTGCTGGTCTTCGCCATTTGGCTGGGCACGTGGTTGGGGTTGCTCTGTTTCCGCCTGGACGGCCCCGTGGCGCTGGCCCGGTTCCTGCCCGGGGCCGTCAACCTCTTTGCGATGATCTTTTGCTTCACGGGCATCACCACCCTGATCTCGTCGTGGAACCGCGATCGCTGGCGGACCATGGCTTGGGCGGGCGGGGTCTTCATCCTCTCGCTGATTCTCGACATCGTGGCGCGGAGCGGGCAGTCGGAGTGGTGGGTCAAGTACTTCTCCTGGCTCCAGTACTGCACGTTCCTGGCCATGTTCCAGCCCCAGCGGCTGATCCTCCAGGCCGGGGAGACCGCGCGTCTGGCCGCGGCTTGCGATCTTGGTCTGATTGGCCTGGGGCTGGCGAGCTACGCGCTGGCCGCGGCGATCTTCTGGCGGCGCGACATCCCGGCGGCGCGGTAGCCGAGGCGTCGTTGTGGCACCGAACGGGCTGCGAAGCGTTGGCTTTCCTTTTGTCCCCGTGGAACGGGCCTCTGGGGCCGCAACAGAACGGGGCATCCTCTTGCGCGATCACTCACTGGCGGCAAGGACCCGAGCCACCGCGTCCTCCGGGGAGATGCCCTGCCGGGGCGTGCGGCGATGCCACACGGGGCCCTGGGCTTCCAAGGACCAGGCCAGCCCGTCGAGCCACGTTCGCGCGGGCCGCGACCGCAGCACGGCGTCGTGGGCAGCGGCCCGGCTGTCCGCACCTGCTTTAGTCCCCTTCGGGGCGATTGCGGCGCGCGGCGGTGCGAACTTGGCCCCGTCGTCGGCGCGCGCGGCCGGTGCGGCCAAAACGCTGGCGCCCGGCTCGAGTGGCGAGACCGCGTCGGGGACCGCAACTCCTTCGGGAACTGCTTGCAGGGCGTTCAGCGATGCCACGTCCGGGACCGGGCCGGCCGCGGGCGCTGCCGGGACGGGACCGGCCACGACCGGGACCGCATCGGTCGCCCCCGCCGAAGGCAACGGCCCCGGGCCTCCTTGGTCCAAGGGAATCGCCACGGCCGGTGCCGCGGCCAGGACCTCCCGCACCGTCTGCCATCGGGCGTGTACCGGGGACCGCACCGCGGAGACCGCCGTAGGCGCCGCGCTGGCGGCGGCCGCCGTGGCGACAACCAAATTGGGGACCAACACCACGCTGGCCCCGGCCAAGATGGTCAGCGGGCCGCCGGCCGGCAAGGCCGCAGTGCCCTGGATCCGCAGGATGCCGTTATTGACGAACGTCCCGCCGAGGTACGTGTTGGCGCCGGAGAGGATCGCCGTGCTGCTGTCCTCTTTCCTCAACGTGGCGGCGGGGCCCGTTCCGCCCAGATT
>Ga0233425_10010911_pt1 | contig 10831 bp, 11 predicted proteins | sample Watercolumn_Towu_2_FD_181712 | JGI IMG/M metagenome (GOLD analysis project Ga0233425, IMG submission 181712) | Freshwater microbial communities from Lake Towuti, South Sulawesi, Indonesia - Watercolumn_Towuti2014_140_MG | ecosystem: Environmental > Aquatic > Freshwater > Lake | place...
CGCCAAAGGAAAGGCTGACCGCAGCCATCTGCCTGAAATTACCTTTGAAGAAACCGAGCATGATTTTGGCCGGCTGATCGATGGGGAGACGGTTGCTTTCAATTTCAGCTTCACAAACACCGGAAAGACCGACCTGGTGATCGCCGATGTCTCGAGCAGTTGCGGCTGCACCGTACCATCATATCCCCGCCAGGCGATCCGTCCCGGAGATAAAGGCTCCATCAAGGTTTCATTCAACAGCCGTGGAAGGCGTGAATTCCAGAGCAAAACCGTTGTGGTCGTGGCGAACACTCAGCCGAATGTGATCCAGCTTCGGATCAAAGCCCAGGTGATCGCGCCGGGTGCGGAATAGACACAGAGAGAAGGAAAAGGAAGAAGCAAGAGGGAAAAGGGAAGAGGGAAGAATCAATATGTAACAAGAAAGTATTTTCGTAAATCGTCATCCGTAAATCGTAAATCATATGACCAACCTGTTAACAATCCTGCTGATGGCCCCCCAGCAAAAGGGTGGCGAAGGAAGTGGCTGGATGTCATTTCTCCCTCTGATTCTGATCATCGTGGTGTTTTATTTCTTCTTTATCCGTCCGCAGATGAAGAAATCCAAGGACCAGAAGAAATTCCGCGAAGCCCTTCAGAAAGGACAGAAAGTGGTGACTATCGGTGGAATCCATGGCCGCATCGTGGAACTGCAGGACACCACAGTGACCCTGGAGGTGGAGAACAATGTCCGCTTCCGGATCGAGAAATCGGCCATCGCAAGCAGTACTACCGACACGATTGAGAGCAAATAGCAGGATGCATCTCTCCCCGCCCTGGATATGCTTTGATTAGTAACTCTGCAGTGCCAGGAACCACATGCTGAAAGTTGGCCTGACCGGCAATATTGGCAGCGGCAAAAGCACCGTTGCATCTATATTTACCTGCCTGAATGTTCCCGTTTTCTCGGCCGACGATGAAGCAAAAAAAATGTACCTGGATCCTGACGTACAGAGTCAGGTGGTTTCACTCGTGGGATCCGGAATCCTCGACACAAAAGGAAAGATAATCAGACATGCACTGGCTTCCCGTCTGTTTGCCGACCGTATCCTGTTAGATCAGGTGACCTCCATCATCCATCCCATGGTCCGCCAGGGGTTCCGTGACTGGGTTGTATTACAGACAGATAAACCTTATGTGATCCTGGAAGCGGCAATTCTCATTGAAAGCAACTCCAGGAATGAAGTGGACCTGGTGGTGGCGGTTTCCTGTCCCGAAGACCTGGCCATTGACCGGATCAGAAAGCGGGATATGGTGACTGAGGAAAGGGTCAGGGAGCGGATGCAGTTTCAGTTAAAGGATGCAGAAAAGGCATCCCTGGCCGACTTCGTGATTATAAATGACGGGACGAAGCTGGTTGTTCCACAGGTGCTTGAGATCCACAAGAAGGTGCTGCAACAATCGGCTCACAAGCATTCAAAACAAACAACGGGTAAGTAAATCAGGAATTCGTGGATCTCATTAAAATATCGGCAGTTTCATACCTCAACACCTTTCCGTTTGTATTTGGCATCAAGACCAGTGGTGAACTGGAAGACGTTGAGCTAGATCTGGATATACCGTCAATGTGCGCGGCCAAGCTGAAGGCAGGGCTGGTGGATCTCGCTCTTGTCCCGGTGGGCGCTATTCCGGAGCTCAGCCAACCCCTGCTCATATCAGATTTCTGCATCGGCGCTGTTCGGGAGGTCAGAACAGTCATCCTAGCCAGCCAGGTTCCCCTGAACAAGATCAGGGAAATCGCGCTCGATTATGATTCACTGACCAGTGCGCTCCTGGCGAAAATTCTTGCGAAACATTTCTGGAAGATCAATCCCCGGTGGAATCCCCTGAAGCAGGGAGTTGCGGAGAATCCCAGTGGAATCGACTCCCTGGTTGTGATCGGGGATAAGACCTTTGAAATTGCCAAACAGTATCCTTATATTTACGATCTGGCGGAGGAATGGATCACTTTTACTTCCCTCCCGTTTGTCTTTGCGGTGTGGATGTCGCTCAGGTCTCTGCCGGAAGGATTCCTCGCGAAATTTAACCTGGCGCTCTCGTACGGTATTGAACACAAGGAAGAAATACCCGATTTCTTCAGGAACCGTATACCGGCCGGGATTGACGTGATGAGTTATTTCGACGAAAATATCTCGTTTGTTCTGGATGCAAAAAAACGCAAAGGAATGAACCTCTACCTTAACTATCTCAGGGAACTATAGAACTGCACCCTCTTCCCTGGTATGGTCCCAAAGGAAGGATCTGACTATCTTTTCACCGGATATCCCCTCTTCTTTGCCATATCCTCCAGTCGTTTCTGGAATCCTGATTTTTTTGGGGCTTTTTTCTTGTTGGCCTCGATCTGAGCATGCAGCTTTTTCTCGTCGATCGTCCGGCGGATCAGGAAGATCTGGGCAAAGGTGAGCAGGTTGGCCAGCAGATAGTAATAACTCAGTCCGGAGGAATAATCATTGAACCAGAAAAGGAACATGATGGGCATCAGATACATCATCGTTTTCATCCCCGGCATTTGTTGCTGGCTTCCGGCCATCATCTGATCGTTGATCCGGGTATAGAGAATGCTGGAGATGGTCATCAGCAAGGCGAACAAACTCACATGATCACCGTAAAATGGTATCGAGAATCCGCCGGGGAAGGTCCATATGGAATCATACGAGGAGAGATCGGATGCCCACAGGAACGGTTGTTGGCGTAACTCGATTGAAGAAGGGAAGAACCGGAACATTGCGATAAGGATGGGAAACTGAAGCAGCATGGGAACACATCCCGCCAGGGGGTTTACCCCTGCCCGTTTGTACAGGTCCATGGTGGCCTGTTGTTTCTTCATCGCATCCTCCCGCTTGGGATACCGTTTACCGATCTCGTCGATATCCGGTTTCAGCGCCCGCATCTTGGCGGAAGATTTATAGGTCTTAAATGCGATAGGGAACAGAACGATCTTCAGCATGATCGTCAGGATCAGGATAATGATGCCATAATTCCATCCGAGGTTTCCGAAATAGGTAAAGACCGGGATGACGGCAAACTGGTTGATCCAGGCCATCAGGAAGAAACTCCATCCCAGCGGGATCTGCCTTTCCAGGTCGATATGGTATTTCCGGAGAACATAATATTTATTGGGTCCCAGGTAAAACCGCATCGGAACGGCTTTCGTTTCCTGGGGGGAAAAGGGAATGCCTACTTCGGCATACATTGATTTCAGGTAATTCCCTTCCAGGGGTAGGGTAAGCGTTTGGATCCGCGGTTCAGCAAAATAATTACCGGCAATCAGGGTAGTCAGGAAGAATTGCTGCTTGAATGAGATCCACTGGACCTTCTCGTTCCGGAGGTATTTCTCTTCGTCCTCGGTTTCGCTCAGGTAATCAACCTTGTCATCCAGGTATTTGTAATAGACGGTGGAATTCATCCGTTCCATCTTCAGGCTTTTCTCTTCGCGAACAAGGTTGGCCTTCCAGTTGAGCACGAGGTAAGTAGTGGATGGGTCGATGATGTCGTGCATCGCAACAAAATTAACCCGGTAGCCGATCATATATGCATCCCCATAAACGGTGTATACGAATTCAATGTATTTCTCAGGATTGAATCCTCCCTGGGGCAATTCGGGGTGCACACGCAGGGCGAACTGAAGGGAATCTTTACCTGTAACCACCATAGAGTCGGCATTCAGCCACCGGTTCCCGATCCAGTGAGGCTGGAAATACAATCGTTCCGTGTTGATCAGCCGGTTCCCGGCAAAGAAGGAAAAACCAAAATGTAGCGAGTCGGTATTAAGCAGAACTGTAGGCTTTTGCTCCCAGCTTTTGAAGTTTTTCAGTTCGGCCTGCTCAATGTTTCCTCCTTTCAGGGAAAGACGGAACCGGATGACATCATTCTCCAGTGTAATGTGACCGTCGGTTCCGGTGGCAGCGCCGGCAAACAATCCCAGCTCGTTCCGCAGCGCCACCCGGGCCTGGGCAACGGTGTCGGTTGTTTTGGCAATTTCCTGAAGTTCCCGTTGCCGGATCAGGTTCTCAACAGAGTCCCTGAGGATTTTCTGCCGTTCCAACGAATCCCTTTTCTGTTGCATCACCCGGGCCAGTGAATCCTCCCGCTGCCGTCGGGCATCCGTCTCTTTGCGGGAAGGAGTCATGAAATATGCATAAGCGATGAAAATTCCGAAGATCAGAACAAGCCCAATGATGGTATTTCTGTTCATCTTACTTTCCTTTATCTGTTTTTCCGGAATGATCGAGCGCCGCTTTTACGAAACTGACAAACAACGGGTGCGGTGTTTTTACAGTACTTTTATATTCAGGGTGAAACTGTACTCCGATGAACCACGGATGGTCCTTCAGTTCGATCATCTCCACAAGGTTATCCTTTTCATTGATACCGGCTGCGATCATCCCTGCCTGTTCATATTTCGGGCGGTAATCGTTGTTGAATTCAAAGCGGTGACGGTGACGCTCCATAATATTTTCCTGCCCGTAAATCCGGAAACTGCGGGATCCTGTCATTAACCTGCACGGGTAACTCCCCAGCCGCATGGTACCGCCGAGGCCCACAATCTTTTTCTGCATCTCCATCATATCTATCACCGGATGTGAGGTGGATCGATTGAACTCTGTGGAATGGGCGTCTTTCAACCCTATCACATTCCGGGCAAATTCAATCACCGCACATTGCATCCCAAGACAGATGCCAAAAAAAGGGATTCCCTGTTCACGAGCATACCGGATGGCGTTGATCTTTCCTTCGATGCCGCGTTCCCCGAAACCCGGAGCCACCAGGATCCCGTCAAGGCCCCTGAGCTTCTCCCCTGCATTTGTTTCGGTAATATGTTCCGAATGGATGGATTGGATGAGTACCCTGCACTCGTTCGCTGCTCCGGCATGAATGAAGGACTCGTTGATGGATTTATATGCATCCTTGAGTTCCACATATTTCCCCACAAGTCCGATCCTCACTTCCCGGGCAGGGTTCTTTAACTTCTGGAGAAAACGTTCCCAATCCCTGAGATCTGGTGCGGTATCGCAGGGCATATCGGTCTTTTGCAGGATCTCCAGGTCCAGGTTTTCTTTTTTCATCAGCACCGGGACATCATAAATCGTTTCGGCATCGATACACTCGATAACGGAGGTGGGTGTGACATTGCAGAACAAAGCGATTTTGTTTCGTATGCCCTCGTTCAGTTTTTTCTCCGTCCGGCATACAATGATGTCAGGTTGCACTCCCTGCTCCTGCAGCATCTTCACAGAGTGCTGGGTAGGTTTGGTTTTCAGCTCGCCTGCGGCTGCGAGAAAGGGCACCAGCGTGAGATGCACCACTGCGGAATTCCTTCCCATCTCCCAACGCAACTGCCTGACAGCCTCAATAAAAGGGAGCGATTCGATATCCCCCACCGTTCCCCCGATCTCCGTGATGAGAAAATCGAGATCTCCCTGGCTGGCAAGGAGCTTGATGCGGCGTTTTATCTCATCCGTGATATGGGGTATGACCTGGACCGTTTCGCCCAGGAACTCTCCCTCCCGCTCCCTGGTTATCACCGACTGGTAGATCACACCTGTGGTTACATTGTTTGCCTGTGAAGTCCTGACGTTGGTGAACCGTTCGTAATGCCCGAGGTCCAGGTCAGTTTCCGCGCCATCATCCGTTACAAAGCACTCGCCGTGTTCGTAAGGATTCAACGTACCGGGATCAATGTTGATGTACGGATCCAGTTTCTGGATGGCAGCTGTGAATCCCCTTGCGACCAGCAATTTTGCAATCGAGGAGGAGATGATCCCCTTGCCCAGGGAGGAAGTTACTCCTCCGGTTACAAAAATATATCTGGTTTTGGACATGGTTTCAGTCAGGATCAAAAAAGAAGGTGCAAATTTAACTGTTTTTCCCGTTTGACCTGTGCAACTGTCAGGGAGATTCCGGTTTCGGGCTCAGACGGCGCTTGATGGCAAGGATCTCCGAGGCGATCTCTTCGATTGGTTTTGATGTAACGGATACAATCGGCCAGTCATGCTCCTGGAAGATATGGCTGGCATAGGCAAGTTCTTTCTTGATGAAATCCAGCGATGCATATTCCACTGCGCCACCCCCGAAGGACTGCTGGCGGGCCGAGCGGAGGGTGGACAGATCGATTGCCTCGGTGTTCAGCCCGAATACAGTCCCTACAGGGAGCGAGGAAAGGATCTCCGGTGGAGTGACTCCCAGGATCACCGGGTAGTTTGCAACGAACCAGCCTTTAAATGCCAGGTAAATGCTCAGCGGGGTTTTGAAGGTACGTGAAACACCAACCAGAACAATTTCTGCCTTATCATACTCAAAATATCGCTGCCCGTCATCATGGTTAAATGCAAACTGCATGGAATCAATCCGTTTAAAATATTCTTTGTTCAGCGAATAGAACAATCCCGGCTCCTGGGTAGGTGAATTGGCCAGGTACAGGGATAAACGTCCCAGCAACGGGCCCATGATATCGATCGCATGGAGGTTATGGATGCGGGTGATCCTTACCATACTGTCCCGTAATGCTTGTGATACCAGGGTATGCACGATCAGACCCTTTGCCGATTTTATCTCGGGAATAAGATCCTCAATTTGCTTCCCGGTACGGATCTCCGGCTTCAGGATAATCTCCACCTTCGCATTCGGATACTGTGTAAGGGCAGCTTTCAGTGCATATTCGGCCGTACGCCCGGTTCCGTCGGAAAGGATGAAGATGGTCTTCACGGATTTTTTCCTGCGAATCTATTCTTTTTCCATACGATCTCCAAATTAAACATGGTCATCCCGGCGTGAAAAATAAATGCTAATTTTACACACAGAGAATGAACACTCAAACAAAAACCTAATAAATCCGCGCTATATGGGAACAATTAAAACGGGAATCAATGGATTTGGCCGGATCGGGCGGCTCACATACCGAGCACTCATGACCAGGCCGAATGTGGAAGTGGTCGCGATCAATGACCTTACAGATGCCGCAACACTGGCGCATCTCCTGAAATATGACTCGGTGCATGGGAGGTTCCCCGGTGCCATATCCGTCGAGGGGGAGTTCCTGGTGGTGAACGGGAAGAAGATCCGGGTGATGGCTGAACGTGATCCTGCAAATCTGCATTGGGGCAAGCTTGGGGTGGAGATAGTGGTAGAATCGACCGGGATCTTCCGTAACCGGGAGAAAATGGGCAAACACCTGACTGCCGGAGCCAGGAAAGTGCTTCTTTCCGTCCCGGCCGATAATCCGGAAGATGTGGATCTGACCGTTGTTCTGGGTGTGAATGATAGATTGATCGCCTCCGGCATGCAGTTGATCTCCAATGCCTCATGCACCACAAACTGCCTGGCACCAGTAGCAAAAGTCCTGAATGACCGGTTCGGTATAGCCAAAGGATTAATGAATACGATCCATTCCTACACCAACGATCAGATCATTCTGGATGCACCTCATAAGGACCTGCGCCGTGCCAGGGCAGCAGCCATGTCGATGATCCCGACAAAGACCGGCGCTGCCAAAGCCATCGGCCTGGTGATCCCGGAACTGGAGGGAAAACTGGATGGATTTGCTGTCCGGGTTCCGACCCCCGATGGATCCCTTGTCGACCTCACCTGCCAGTTAAATACGAATACCACGAAAGACGAAGTCAATGCCGCCATGAAATCGGCAGCCGAAGGTGCGATGAAAGGTATCCTTGAATATTGCTCCGATCCTGTGGTGAGCGTAGATATTGTGGGAAATCCCCATTCCTCGATCTTCGATTCACTGCTTACGAAAGTGCTCGGAGGGAATTTTGTTAAGATTGTCTCCTGGTACGACAACGAGTATGGTTACTCATGCAGGATGGCGGATCTGGTCGAAAAAATCGCAAAGTAGGCGCAACAGCGTACCATAAAACGATATGGAGTCGATCCGCGGGATTTACAAGGCAGGTTGCGGGCCTTCCAGCAGCCACACTATGGGTCCGCGGAAAGCAGCAGAACAATTCCGTGGCCGGTTTCCGGGAGCCGCCTCATTTGCCATCACCCTGTACGGAAGCCTCGCCGCCACAGGGAAAGGACACATGACCGACCGGGCGATCCGGGAAGCCCTGAACCCGGTTCCGGTTACCTTCACCTGGGAACCCGCGGTATTCCTTACGCCACATCCCAATGGAATCCGCCTTCAGGCATTCGACCGCGACGGGAATCAGCTCGGAGAATGGACGACGTACAGCATCGGCGGAGGAGATATCAGCGACACAGGAAAATCAGGGACAGGGAAAGCCATATATCCTGATCATAGCATGAAAGCCATCCTGGATACCTGCAAAAACAACGGCTGGAATTTCTGGGAATATGTGAAGGAATACGAAGATCCGTGGATCTGGGATTTTCTTGCCGGGATCTGGGATGAAATGAAAGACTCGGTTCACCGCGGACTGGAGGCCGAGGGTGTTCTCCCGGGCGGTTTGCATCTTCCCCGGAAGGCATCTTCCTATTTCACGAAAGCCAAAGGATTTACCGGCACAGCCAGCCGACGGGCATTTACATTTGCATATGCTCTTGCGGTGGCCGAAGAAAATGCTTCCGGTGGAAAGATTGTCACTGCCCCTACCTGCGGCTCGTGCGGTGTGCTCCCGGCAGTTCTCCATCTCCTCAGGGACCAGTATGAGTTCAGTGAGAGGAAGATTGTGTACGGACTGGCCACTGCCGGTCTGATCGGAACCCTGATAAAAACCAATGCCTCCGTTTCCGGCGCTGATGTTGGCTGCCAGGGAGAGATCGGCAGCGCCTGCTCTATGGCTGCAGGCGCTGCCGTTCAGCTTTTCGGGGGAACCGTTGCCCAGGTGGAATATGCTGCCGCAATGGGAATGGAACATTTTCTTGGTTTGACCTGCGACCCGGTAATGGGGCTGGTACAGATCCCCTGCATAGAACGGAATGCCTTTGCAGCAGGCCGGGCATTGGATGCCAGCATGTTTGCCCTTCTCTCCGACGGAAACCACCGGGTAAGCTTCGACCGGGTGATCGAAGCTATGGAACAAACCGGTCATGACCTGCCGAATCTTTACAAAGAAACCTCGGAGGGAGGACTGGCAGTTACATTTGACGATTGATCAGGGAAGCCGGAGGAACGGTTTCGGGCGGGAATCGAATACAATCTTCTGCTCGGGTGTTAGGATGTTGCGAATCTCCCTGTCATGGCTCACCTGCTGTTTCAGTATTTTTGTGTACACCCCTCCGATCTCCTGGATTGTTTGTTCAATACCTTTTTGGTCCGGCTCATCACCTGTGAGCAGGACTACCAGATGAGCCTCTTTTTCCCGCAAATGGTTTTGAAGGGTGCTGATCACCTTTAAATTCCCCAGGTCCGAAATTTTCAAAGCAGCTTTTTGCTCATCCGAAAGATCCGGCAGGATTTGCGCAGGTGGTGGCGGAGGAACAGGCACTCCGGGAGGAGGAGGCGGGGGAGGTGGTATTGCGATATCCGATTCCGGATGCGGAGGAGGCGGTGGCATATCTTTTGTGTTCTGCGCGATTCCCTGGAAAGATCCAAGGATGACCAGGGCAGTCAGAATGACCCCTGTGATTGGCCTGTTTTTTGTGTTCATATAACTTTGGTTGTTAAGGATTTAAATTATTGGGGGAGATCCGGTGTATGACCTGGTCAATCACGGCATGGAAATGCTTTGCCTGTTGGGGAGAATAAATCTGCCGCAGTTCCAGAAAGTAATCGACCATGATCCGCTCCAGTTCGGTCTGTTGCCTGCCGAGGAGTCCGGTCAGATGCCCCATCCGGGCTGAATCAGGCCGGTCCGCTGCCAGTTCTTCCAGTAACCGTCTCTTATCTGCATGATATACCCGTAACAGCTCCTCACTCCGGCGAACAAACCTTTCAGTGGCACGCTGAATCCTGACTTTCTGATGATCGGAAAGATGTAGTTCTGAAGCCATGACCGCTTGTAGGTCCAGCGGCGGTGGCGGTGGTGGTGGCGGTGGTGGTGGGATCTCCGAAATTCCGGATTGGCGCGGAGGATTCCTCATGATCCAGAGGGTGGCCAGGCTTCCGAGGTTCAGGATCACCAGCACCGCGATCACAACAATGAGCACCCGTTTATTGGTAAAGTAATCCATGACGAATTATTTGATATGCGTATATAGCTGAGAAGGAGACGGATCCAGGTAATACACCCTGGCAGCCGGTGGCTCACTGGATTTTTCTGCCTGCCTGCCTGAAACAACCTCATGCAATCCAACTCCGATCGATACACTGTTCAGCAGGATCACCAGGGCCAGGAAGAGGAGATTCCGGTTTGCAGTAAGAAAACCGGGCACAATTGACCGGCTTTCCGACCTCTCGGCCCATCGCCGGAGAACCTGTTCAGGAAATGCATCTCCGGGAGAAATGCGCTTCGCTGAAGCTTCCCCGATCAGGGCATCCAGCGTATCAGTCCATGGTTCCATCTCTTAAATAATGTTTTTTTGACGGTATTTATCTTCCGACCTTGCGGTCAGAACCTGAATAATATCTTTTCTCCATATACCGGGCAATATTTTTCTTTGCCCGGTGGATCAGTGATTCCACGGCAGGAACCGTGTTTCCCATTACAGTGGCTACTTCTGTCTGCGGCATTCCCTCCAGCTTGTGCAAGGTCCAGGCGATCCTCTGGCTCCCTGGAAGGTGTCCGACAGCCCGTTCCAGAAAAGCCTGCTGCTCCCGTGCGATCATCTGCGAAAGCGGGGTGTCGCCGCTGGCAGGAACCATCTCTGTTTCGCCGGGATTCCCATGCGATAACCTGACAAGATATGCAAATCTCTTTTTTCTCTGGTGTTTTCTTAA
>Ga0233425_10010912_pt1 | contig 10830 bp, 11 predicted proteins | sample Watercolumn_Towu_2_FD_181712 | JGI IMG/M metagenome (GOLD analysis project Ga0233425, IMG submission 181712) | Freshwater microbial communities from Lake Towuti, South Sulawesi, Indonesia - Watercolumn_Towuti2014_140_MG | ecosystem: Environmental > Aquatic > Freshwater > Lake | place...
TATTGGACTGTGCAGTCAGAGTCACCCTCGATCCTCGAGCGAGCACCAAAGCCTCGCTGGTCTGGACGGGCCGCGAGTACGGAGTGGCGTGGACCGAGAGTTCCCTAGGTCGCCGTTCGTTTATCACCTACTTCGCCCGTCTGGCCCCAGTTGACTAGAAGGGAACCTTGTGACGTCCGGCCTTGATCACGGCCTCGAAGGAGGTGGGGACGGAGGCTTGCCAACACCTCGAGGTCAAGGCGTGTTCCTCGCCTCCGTCCATGGAGTCCTCCTACCACCACAAGGCATGGAGCCCCGCTGCCCTGGTGGACGAAGTGGACGTAGTGGACGTGGTGGACGTGGTGGACATCGCCCCTTCGTTTTCTGTCCACAGTGTCCACACCGTCCACCTCGTCCACGCTGAACGGAGCTTCATGCCTGGACCCCCCCCGCCCCCGAGCTCACCGCTTGAGCCGCGCGTCGAGGGTCTTGAGCAGGACCGACGCGCTCAGGGGCTTCTGGAACACCCCTGCCAGCCCGAGCTTCTCGGGGTCGATGCTGTACTGGAGCTCCTCGCCCACGGAGCTCAGCATGTACACGGGCGCCGTGTTGCCGAGGGCCTGGAGTTTCGTCACGAGCGTCGTCCCGGAATCGACCTCTTCCATCATGAGGTCGATCATCAGGAGGTCGGGGTGCGCGGACGAGTATTTCTCGAGCCCCTCCTCCGCGCTCCGGGCGCCGACCATGGTGTAGCCCTTGGATTCGAGGACGATCCGGAGCGAATCGAGCACGTCCGGATCGTCATCGACGCACAGAATAGTGAGCTTCTCGTCTTTCATCTTCCATCCTCGCTGGAGACGAGGCATGCGGCACGGGCGGGCCGGGCCGCACGCCTGAGGACCCCGACGCGCCGGGGCTCGGCGCACAGGAACGGAACGAGGAACGCGAGCGCCTCGTCGAGGTTGCGCCGTGCCTCGTCAGAGAGCTTTTCCGAGAAAGGCTCGAGCTCGATGCCCCGGACCGTCAGGAGGTACGCTTCGATCGGTCTCTTGTGGATGAGCTGGGCGAGCGCGAGGAGCGCACCGGGATCGAGCCCGTGAGTGCTGAAGGACGTGTCGGGCCTCGCTTCGATGAGCGAGATGCCGAACGGCGCCGGTCCGGAGACGGCGGCGTCGGCGATGATCACCACGTCGTGGCTCCCCATCGGGACCGCGTGCTCCGGCTCGAGCTGGTAGTCGGACTCGACGGTCACCCCGGGGAGGCAGAGGTCCTCGACGCGCTCCGCGAGGGCCGGGCCGAGGCCGTCGTCGCCGCGGGCCGGGTTGCCGACCCCGATGAGGACCACGGAGGTCATGCGCTGCCCTTCACGCCTCGCGCGACCACGGCTCCCGTCGCGTCGTACGCCGTCACCGAGAGGGGCATCTGACCGACGGCGTGGGTCGCACACGAGAGGCAGGGATCGTAGGCCCGGATGGCGACCTCGATCCGGTTGAGCAGCCCCTCGGTGACCTCCCGGCCATCGAAGTGCTCCGCCGCGACCGCACCCACCGCCCGGTTCATCGGCTCGTTGTTGTTCGTCGTCGAGACGATGAGGTTGGCCATCTCCACCTGGTCGTTCGCGTTGACCCGGTAGTGGTGGAACAGAGTGCCGCGGGGCGCCTCGATGATCCCGACGCCCTCGGAGCGGCGCTCGCCCTTCGTGACGAGGTCGTCGCCCTGGAGGAGCGGGTCACGCAGCAGGCTCCCGAGCTTCTCGGCCGCGTGGACCAGCTCGATGAGCCGGGCCCAGTGATAGGCCATGGTGACGTTGACGGGCCGGCCGCCCCCCAGCTCCTTGAGCTCCTCGCGCTCCTTCTCGGCGATCGGCGTGTCGATGAAGTCGCAGGTGTTGAGCCGGGCGAGCGGCCCCACCCGGTACCAGCCCTTCTCGGGTCCGAGGTCCTTGATGTAGGGGAACTTCATGTAGGACCACGGCCGGACTTCTTCACGGATGACGTCCAGGTAGTCGCGCGGCTCGACCTTGTCGAAGATGACGTTCCCCTCGGCATCGATGGCGCGCAGCGAGCCGTGGTAGAAGTCCATCGCGCCGTCGGCGCGGACGATGGACAGGTGGCTCGACGGGAACGAGCCGAAGCTCGCGAGCTCGGCGAGGTGCTCCCGCGTGTACTTCTTGCAGAGCTCGAGGGCCGACACGGCCCACTCGAGCATCCGGTCCGCGTCCTTGACGAGCGCGTCGCGCTCCTCGATGGTGAGGTTCTTGTTGATGCCGCCCGGGACCGCGCCGGTGCCGTGGATCTTCTTTCCCGCGGTCGCCTTGATGATCTCCTGTCCCCACTTGCGCATCATGACGCCCTGAACGGCCAGGTCCGGGTGCTGCTGCGCAACGCCGATCACGTTCCTGACGCCCGGCTCGGCATCGAACCCGAAGAGCAGGTCGGGCGAGACGAGGTGGAAGAAGTGCAGCGCGTGGGACTGGAAGAACTGGCCGTAGTGCATCAGCCGGCGCATCCGCTCGGCCGTGGGCGTGAGGTCGTCGACGCCGACCACGACGTCCATGGCCTTCGCCGCGGCCAGGTGGTGGCTCACCGGGCAGATGCCGCAGAGCCGCTGGACCAGCACGGGGATCTCCCAGTAGGGCCGCCCCTTGACGAACCGTTCGAAACCCCGGAACTCCACGACGTGGAACCGGGCCTGCTGCACGCGGTTGCTCGAGTCGAGCAGGAGCGAGACCTTCCCGTGGCCCTCGATCCGCGTCACCGGCTCGATGATCGTTCGTCTGAGCTCGTTCGTGTTAGTCACGTGACTCACCTCTGTGCCCATCAGTCGTACCTGAGCAACCCGTAGGACAGCGAGACGGGCCGGTTCTGGAGCAGGGCCGTGAGCACCTCCCAGATCGCGTCTGCCGGAGGCGGGCATCCGGGCAGGTGCATGTCGATCTTCACGACCTCGTGACAGGGGTAGACCCTGTCGAGGATGAGGGGGAGCTCGGGGTCGTTGGGGATGGTCCCGCTCGGGTTGTGGACCGTCGGGCCGGCGATGTACGCTTCCTCGAAGCACTCCCAGAGCGGTATCCCGTTACGCATGGCCGGGAGGCCGCCCATGGTGGCGCAGTCGCCGAGCGAGATCAGGACGTCGCAGTTCGTGCGGAACTCGCGCAGGACATGGACGTTCTCCTCGTTCGCGCAACCGCCTTCGACGATACCGACGGCGCAGCGGTCCGTGAACCGCTTGATGTCGTTGATCGGCGACTTGTCGAATTCGACCAGCTCGATCAGCTTCAGGATGCGTTCATCGATGTCGAGCACGGACATGTGGCACCCGAAGCACCCCGCCAGTGCGGCCGTCGCGATCCTGACCTTCGGCATGACGCAACTCCTCACTTCCTCTCGGCCTCGACGGCGCGGCGCTTCTCGATGTCCGAGCCGATGGGCCTGGTGTCGAAGCGGCGCTGACCCACGGGGACAGCATAGCCGACGTGTTTGACGAGGATGGCGCCCACCGGGCATGCCGCTGCCACCGCGTCGCTCGCCGAGAGGTTCGTCGTCCCGAGGTTCGCCCCGGAGTTGACGCCGATCCGCTCGTGGCGTCCCCGGCCCAGGAGCTGGAAGACGCTCTTTCCATCCAGCTCCCGCGAGGCCCGGACGCACCGGCCGCAGAGGATGCAGCGGTTCCGGTCGATCAGGACGTCGGGATGCGACGCGTCCACGTCGCGCACCGGATACAGGTAGGGGTACTTGGGAGTCGTGATGCCCATGCGGTAGCCCAGGGCCTGGAGCTCGCACTTCCCGCTCTTCTCGCAGACGGGGCAGAAGTGGTTCCCCTCCACGAAGAGCATCTCGACGACGTTCTTGCGCCACTGGTGGAGCTCCGCTGTGTCGTGCTCGACCACGATCCCGGGGGAGATCGGGTGCGTGCACGCGGCCTGGGGACGACCGTTGACGAGGACGGTGCACACGCGGCAGCTCCCGCCGGGGGTGAGGTCCGTGGAGTGGCAGAGGCGCGGGATGTAGAGTCCGGCCTGGTCGGCGGCCTCGAGGATGGTCTGCCCTCGCTCTCCGGTCATCGAGGCGCCGTCGATCGTGAACGTGATGGCCTGGCTCATTCGGAACCTCCGTTACTTCCCGTGGACGGCGGGCTCGCGTCCCTGGATGGCGACGGCCTCGCGCAGCGCCGCCGCGAGGTCGAACGACGGCTCCATGCCGTCCTTCCGCCCGGTGAGCAGGCGCGACTGGTAGATCTTGGGGAAGTGCTCCAGGGTCGTGAGGACCGGGTTGGGCGACGTCTGCCCGAGGCCGCAGCGGCTCATCTTCTTGACGGTGACGCACAACGCCTCGAGGGCGGGGAGGTCTTCGGGCAGGCCGTTCCCGGCGCGGATGCGATCGAGCGACTCCTTGATCAATACGTTTCCGACGCGGCACGGGGCGCAGTGCCCGCAGCTCTCCTCGATGAAGAAGTCCATGAAGCTGGAAGCGACCTCGAGGATGTCCCGCCCGGGCCCGAACACCATCATCGATCCGCCCGTCGGAAGGTCCTCGAAGCCGATGCGGCGGTCGAAGCTCCCGCGGTCCACGCACGTCCCCGATGGACCGCCCACCTGGACTGCGCGGGCTTCCTCGCCGCCCACGATCTTGAGGAGCTCGGCCACGGTGAGGCCGAAGGGCAGCTCGTACACGCCCGGCCTCGTGCAGTCGCCGGAGACGCTGAGGAGCTTGGTCCCCGTGCTCTGGCTCGATCCGATGCTGGCGAACCACCCCGCGCCCTTCTCCATGGCGCGGGCCGCACAGCAGAAGGTCTCGACGTTGTTCACCGACGTCGGCAGGTCGAGGTACCCCTTCTCCACGGGGAAGGGCGGCCGGTCGCGGGGCGAACCCCGCTCGCCCTCGCACGAGCGGATCAGGGCAGACTCCTCGCCGCAGACGTAGGCCCCCGCTCCGAGCTGGACCCGCACGTCGAAATCGAACCCGTTCCTGCCCGCGACGTTCTTGCCGAGGAGCCCGGCGCGGCGCCGCGTGGCGATCACCTCCTCCAGGTGGTTGCGCAGGTACTGGTACTCGCCACGGAGGTACAGGATGCCCTCCTGGGCTCCGATGGCGTAACCGCCGACGGTCATGCCCTCGATCACGAGGTCCGGGCACTCCGTGAGGACGACGCGGTCCTTGAACGTCCCGGGCTCACCCTCGTCGGCGTTGCAGATGAGGACCTTGCGGTCGCCCGCTGCCCCGCGGGCGAACTCCCACTTCATCCCGGTCGGGAACCCGGCGCCGCCACGGCCGCGGAGGCGCGCGGTCTTCATGGACCTGATGACCTCGCTCGGGCTCATGGCGACGGCGTTGCGGACGGCCGCGCCCGGGGTCATCGGGGCGAAGACCACCTCGCCCTTCCGGCGGATGTTGTTTTGGACCATGGACCGGATGCTCTCGGAGGCGTTGTTCCCCTCGCCCAGCGTCCGGACGAGCTTCCGCGCGTCTCCCGTCTCCCGCAGGGTCTTGACCACTTCCCTGACCCGGTCGGTGGACAGCCTGGTGACGGGGATGCCGTCGCACAGCGCCGCGGGGCCCTGATCGCACAACCCGATGCACGACGTCCGTTGCAGGGTGAACGCGCCGTCGCGAGTCGTCTCGCCGCACCGGATGCCGAGCTCCTGCTCGAACGTCCGGACGACATGGTCGGCGCCCCTGATCTTCGCCGCGACGCAGTCCGTGACACGGATCACGTGACGGCCGAGCGGCTCCTTGGAGAGGAAGGCGTAGAAGGTCACGACTCCATCGACATCGACGCGCGGCATTCGCAGCTCGCGCGCGATGATGTCGATGGCCTCGTCCGAGATGCAGCCGGACCGCGCCTGGACCCGGAGGAGGATATCCAGGAGCCGGTGTCGATCCCGTCCGTGGCCGGACACGCATTCTCTGACCGTTTTTTCCAGGGATTCAAGCATGCCCACGCTCCGCTCCTCGTGGCTTGCGACCCGCGGTGCCGCGCTCGAGCCTCCACGTCCGCGCACGCGACTCGAGCTGCTCGACCACCATGGCTCGTATACTCCCGCCTTCCGTGTGATGGAATGGGACCAACGCTGAAAATGCAATCGCGGTTCTTGCAGCTTCCGATCACACGCACGCGGAAAACTTTTTGGTGGATAACGCTACGAGCTCTCCCAGGTCATGCGAACGAAAGATGATAGGATGACTCGAGTCATGGAGACCGAGCGCAATGCCCACGGCATGCCGGAGGAGCTGGACTGGCGGCGCCGGGTCGTTCTGTCGGAGCTGGGGATGCGCACCCACTGGTTCATCGGCCTGCGCTGGTGGGTGCCGCCGACCATCGTCGCCGGGACGGTCGTGGCGACGTGGCTCGGCTTCCGGATCGCCGTCATGCCGTTGCTGGTCTCGGCGCTCCTCGTGCTGGCGTACAACGCCGTGTTCCATGCGTGCAGGGACACCATCCGCGGGCCACAGGGGTGGCGCGTCGAGGCGGTCCACCGCTTCGCGGCGCTCCAGGTCGCGCTCGACTACACGGCGATGTTCGTCATCATCCACTTCTCGGGTGGCGTGACGAGCCCGCTCGTCGTCTTCGTCATCTTCCACATCATCTTCGCGTCCATCCTGCTCCCCCCACGGTACGCGTACAGCTTCGCCGGCGCGGTCACCGTCGGCATGGGCGCCGTGGCCGCGGCCGAGCACGTGGGCTGGCTCGAGTTCCACGGTCTCGTGTTCGGAGACCAGGCGTCGCCGAGTCCTCCGGGCCTCGACAAGATCTTCGTCACGCTCGGCTTCGTTCTGGCCGCCATGGTGATCACGGCCCTGATGACCACGGCCATCGCGCGCATGCTGCGGTGGCGGATCCGCGACCTCGCCGAGGCCACCAGGGAGGTCGCAACGCTGAACGAGAGGCTCCAGCGGGTGAACGAGCAGCGCTCGCGGTTCATGCGCCAGGTCGCGCACAACCTCCGCGCGCCGCTCGGCGCGGTGGCGAGCATGATCGAGGTGCTCCGCGACGGGTATCTCGGCGATCTGGACACCGACCAGCGCGAGCAGCTCCGGAGGGTCGATCGGAGAGTGCACTCGATGTTGACCCTCATCAACGAGCTGCTCTCCCTCGCCGCGAGCCAGGGGATGGCGTCGCACGACGGGGTCGAGCCAGTCGACCTCGAGGTGCTCGCCGGCCGCCTCGACCGGACGTTCCAGCCGACCGCGGGTGATCGTGGCGTCGCGCTGACGATCCGTGTGGACGGTCGGGTACCACGGGTGGCCGGGAACCCGACCCTGATCGAGCAGATGCTCGAGAACCTGGTGTCGAACGCCATCAAGTACACACTCCGCGACGGGACGGTGGACGTCGTCTTCTCGACCTCGCCGTCGGGTGGCGCACGCATCGAGGTGCGGGACACGGGGATCGGGATACCCCGCGACGCGGTGCCCCGGCTCTTCACCGAGTTCTTCCGGGCGCGCAACGCCCAGGACCTCGAGCAGGTGGGGACCGGGCTCGGCCTCGCCATCGTGAAAGAGGTCGCCGATCGGATGGGCGGGAACGTCCAGGTCACGAGCACGGAAGGAACGGGGACGACCTTCCAGGTCGAGCTCCCCGCGGCCTCGGACGGACGCTCGGGTGTCACCCAGGAGGGTGGCCACACATCCTAGCGGATTCCTCGATATCTCTGTGGCCGATTGCCACGACGGGGTTTTTCCGACAAGCTCGACAGCGGTTTCGAGAGAGCACCGATTCTTGTCGAGTGTTTTTCGATATATTGAACGAGACATCGCATGACACGCGACCCCGCCGAGTCGATAGGCGCATCCGGAGAGGACGATCGATTCGAGCCCGGTATCGACGGCTGCGCCACGCCACTGCTCCCGGACGACGGGGTCCGGTCAGATGGGGGAGAGCCGCCGGGGGCGAGCAGGAGGTCTGACGAGCCGGAGGCCCGGGGCCAGGCGAGGCAGGGCAAGACCACGATCCTGCTCGTGGACGACGATGGACTTCCTCAAACACGGGACGGTCGCCACGGTGCTCGCGTGGCTCGTGCTGTGGGGCTGGGCGATCCTCGGCTACTGGCGGTGGCTCGGAGAATGAAGGAGTGAGCCGTTCGTGTCAGACGTGAACGACATCAGCCCACCGAGCGTGCGGAGCCGGCTCGTCCCGCTGGTGGTGTTCGTCGTCCTGCTCGTGCTGACGCTCGTGGTGACGCGCCAGCAGTTCCTGTGGCAGCGCTCTCTCCAGGCGCGGCACACGGGGGACGTCTGCCTGCAGGCCTCGCGACGGCTCGAGTTCTTCGTGGACTCGCGCCTGACCGTGGCCGAGATCTTCGCGCGCCGCTGGGCGACGCACGAGACGCGGGACTTCTCGCGCCAGCGCTTCATCGACTTCGGCACTGTGATCCTGGACGCCATGCCGGGATACAGGGCCATGTCGATGATCCCGGTTGGCGGCACCGAGTCGTGGACCGTTCCCACGGGCGCCGTCGTCTCGGAGTCGCGGGTCGGCCGGGACCTCGCGCGAGTCATCGCGGACGCCGAGCGGCGCAACGAGACGGTCCTCTCGCCTCCCGTGGCGGACCGGGACGACCGGAACGTCGTTTTCTTCGCGGCTCTCCCGCTCCGGCGGGACGACGAGATGCTCGGAGTGCTGGTCGTCGAGCTCGACGCCGCCACTCTGATCGACGCGTGCTTCCACCACAGGATCAGGTCGGAGTTCGACTTCGAGATCCGTGACGCCGGGCGACGGCTCTACCGGTTCGTCCACGGCGAGCACCAGATGTCCCTGTCGGCCGCGAGCTCGATGGCGCAGACCTTCCCGGTGAGGAACCGCGAGTGGACGCTGTCCATGGCGCCGCGGGTACCGACCGGCATGCTCGAGCGGTTCGGAGCGGCCGTCCCGGTGTTCCTCCTCGGGCTGGTCCTCTCGCTCGTGTTGACGGGTCTGTTCCACCTGCTCCAGGTCCGGGCGCAGCTCTTCCGCGAGGCCCGCGATCGGGTGGTGAGCGAGATGTCGGCGCGCGAGGCCGCTCAGGAGGCGCTCACCGCGTCCGAGGCCCGGTACCGCAGCGTGTTCGATTCCGCCACGGACGGCCTCGTGATCGTGAACCGGGAAGGCGTGATCCTCGAGGCGAACGTGGCCGCGTGCGCGATGCACGGCCGCCCGCCCGACAGCCTTCACGGCGTACCGTTCTCGTCGCTGCTCCACCGCGATCATCACCAGCGCTGGGACGACCTTGTCCACCAGCTCGAGGAGGTCGGTGCGTCGAGGATCGACGCGCGCAACGTCCGCTCCGACGGCAGCGCCATCGACCTGGAGGTGAGGGCCAGCCCCCTGCTGCAAGGCGAGGACGACCGAGAGGGTCGGGTCCTCATGATCCTGACCGACGTCACCGAGCGTATCCGGGCCGCGCGCCGGCATGCCCAGCTCTCCCGCAAGGTCCTCGCCGCCCAGGAGGAGGAGCGGGGGAGGATCTCGCGCGAGCTCCACGACGAGCTCGGCCAGCTCCTCACGGCGCTCCGCCTCGAGATGGGGTGGCTCAAGAAGAGCATCCCGTTGCAGTCCGAGGAGACGCGGAGCACGTTCGACGCGTGCGTGCAGCTCGTGGAGCACTCGGCCGAGCAGCTCCGGCACATCTGCCGGGGCCTGCGGCCGCCGCTGCTCGACGACCTCGGGCTGGAGCCGGCCGCGCAGCTCCTCGTGGACGACTTCGCCGACCGCTCGGGGATCGAGGTGGAGTACCACGTGGACCTCGACGAGGCCGAGGAGCCGATCCCAGCCGAGATGGCGCTCTGCGTGTACCGGATCCTCCAGGAGTCGCTCACGAACGTGAGCCGCCACGCCAGGGCGCACAAGGTCATGATCTCGCTCGTCCGCCGCCGGGGCTCGCTCGTCGCGTGGATCGCCGACGACGGACAGGGGTTCGATGTGAACGGACTCGGGACCAAGCAGGCCTGCGGCATCGAAGGGATGCGGGAGCGGGCCCACCTGGTCCAGGGGACCGTGGAAATACGATCGGGGCCCGGAAAGGGGACCCGCGTGATGTTCGAGGCTCCGTTACCCGGGAGAGCGTGAAGACACGCGAGCACGAGGAGGGAGTGAACATGTTGCGCGTTCTCGTCGTCGATGACCACACCCTCGTCCGGATGGCGCTCTGCCGCCTACTGGACAGCGAGGACGACATCAAGGTGGTCGGGCACACCGGCTCAGGCCACGAGGCCGTGGCCCTGTGCAGGGAGAAGAAGCCCGACATCGTCGTGCTGGACTACTCCCTGCCGGACCTCGACGGGCTCGAGACGACACGGCAGATCGTCGAGCTCGGGCAGGGCACGAGGATCCTCATCCTGACGATGCACGCGAACGAGGAGTACGCCACGCGTCTCATCCGGGCCGGCGCGGCGGGGTTCGTGGTCAAGGCCGCGTCCACCGACGAGCTCCTCACCGCGATCCGCAAGATCGCAAACCGGGGCGTGTACGTGAGCGCCGCCGTGCTCGAGCGGATGGTCGAGCGGATGGGCCAGCCCGAGGAGGAGGCGCCCGAGTCGCAGCTCTCGAACCGGGAGATGCAGGTGCTGCTCCGCCTGGCTCGCGGGGCCCGGACGCGCGAGGTGGCCAAGGAGCTCAACCTCTCGGTGAGCACGGTCGAGACATACCGCAGCCGCGTGCTCGAGAAGCTGGGCCTCCGGAACAACTCCGACCTCACGCGCTTCGCGATCCGGCGCGGGCTGATCGAGGTGGATTGAAGGACTGGCTCCAGCGCCTGGCCGGGATTCTCCGCGGAACACCGGCCGGAGCCCGGACTTCTTCGCCGATGCCTTCCTCGCCGATCAGATGGACCGGTTCTGACAAGACCCCGGCGTGAGTCGGCGGAAACCCCTGCTT